>Ga0172369_10007707_pt1 | contig 12429 bp, 11 predicted proteins | sample LakKiv25m_FD_114539 | JGI IMG/M metagenome (GOLD analysis project Ga0172369, IMG submission 114539) | Freshwater microbial communities from Kabuno Bay, South-Kivu, Congo - kab_022012_11.25m | ecosystem: Environmental > Aquatic > Freshwater > Lake | place: Democratic Republic of the Congo... | reverse complement strand
AGAATTGAGAATTGAAAATTGAAAATTGAAAATTGAAAATTGAAAATTGAAAATTGAAAATTGAAAATTGAAAATTGAAAATTGAAAATTGAAAATTGAAAAAAGTATGAAATTAACGAAAACAAATAATATACAGGTTGCTTAAAGTGAGCGTTCCAAAAAAGATAGAACTTGCTTATAGTCAGATTAATTCCGACAGGATGAGAGTCAACGTTGGTCCTCAGCATCCTTCCACACATGGCGTGCTTAGACTTGAAGTGGAAATTGACGGCGAAATCGTTACCGAAGTTATTCCTCATCTGGGTTATCTTCACCGTTGCTTTGAAAAACATTGCGAAAAAATGACCTATCCTCAGGTTATTCCTTATATTGATAGGATTGACTACATTGCCTCAATGAACAATGAATTGCCTTTTGTTATCGGTATGGAAAAGATGATGGGTATTAAAGTCAATGACCGTGTGGAGTACATTCGTGTAATTATGTCGGAACTTAACAGGATTGCTAATCATCAGATTGCTGTTGCCACTTTCGGATTGGATGCAGGAGCATTCACACCATTTCTTTATTTCTTCCGTGACCGTGAATATATACTTGCCATTCTTGAAAAAGCATCCGGTGGCAGACTTCTTTATAATTATTTCTGGGTCGGCGGTCTTGCTGCTGATGTCCATCCAGGTTTCAAGCAGGAAGTACTGGACATAGTTAAGCAAGTAAGAAAAACCAATAAAGAAATTTTAGACCTGCTGATATACAACAAAATTTTCATTGACAGAACTGCAAATGTTGGTATTCTACCAACAGATGTTGCTATAAGCTATGCATGTAGTGGACCGGTTCTCAGGGGTTCCGGGGTTAAATGGGACTTAAGAAAGAATGAAACATATTCAATATATGACAGATTTGATTTTGACATTCCCGTTGGAGTGGGCGAAGCTGGGACAGTTGGCGACTGCTGGGACAGGAATATGGTCAGAATGCTCGAAATGGAGCAGAGCTGCAGAATTATTGAGCAGGCAATAGCTCAGATGCCGGATGAAGGTAATGTTCAGGAGACTCTACCGAAGAAGGTAAGACCTCCGAAAGGAGAGATTTATGTAAGGGCTGAAAATCCGAAAGGTGATTTAGGTTTTTACATCGTAAGTAACGGAACAGATAAACCTGACAGAATTAAATGTCGTGGAACTAGTTTTGTTAATCTTAGCATTATTCCTGAAATTTCAAAGGGATACATGTTCGCCGACCTGATTCTGATACTTGGCAGCATTGATATTGTACTTGGTGAAGTGGACAGATAATTTTAAAATAAATTTTTGAAAATGTAATGGAAACAACAAATTTCATTTATAATCTGATTAATAATGATATTGTTGCAATGGTAATCATAGGGGCAATGCCTTTAGTGTTTCTGCTTGGTTATGCTTTGCTGGCTATCTTGGGTGAACTAAAAATATCCGCTTGGATTCAGGAGCGTCTTGGTCCGATGAGAACTGGACCCTGGGGCATTCTGCAGCCAATCGCCGAAGTTGTTAAACTTCTTCAAAAAGAAGATATTACTCCCGACAGTGCGAACAAACCACTTTACAACCTTGCACCATTCATCATTTTTACCGGAGCTTATGCAAGCTATGCTGTAATTCCTTTCAGTTCGCATTTTGTTCCTGCCGGAATCAATCTTGGCTTATTCTTTATTTTCGCTGTCGGTTCCATCGCTACAATCGGTATTGTAATGGGAGGCTGGGCATCGAGCAATAAGTATTCGCTAATCGGAGCCATGCGTTCAGTTTCCCAGATTGTAAGCTACGAAATACCAGGTGCAATGGTGATTTTATCAATTGCTGTTATGGCAAGTTCTCTGAATATGCAGACAATAAATCATCAGCAGGGCGGATGGTTCTGGAATTGGTATTTGTTTGGCGGTCCGGGAACTTTGTCTAAATTATGGGTAATTCCTTTTACTCTTGGCTTATGTCTGATTTATATGATTGCATCTTTGGCAGAAACCAACAGGATACCATTCGATATTCCTGAAGGTGAATCCGAACTTGTTGCAGGTTATCACACTGAGTATAGTGGAATGAAGTTCGCAATGTTTTTCTTTGCTGAATATGCCAACATGTTCGTTGTTGCAGCAGTAATGACAACAGTTTTTCTTGGAGGCTGGAATTCACCATTCGGCAGTTTTCTGAACGGACCGTTCTGGGGAGCTTTCTGGTTCATCGGAAAAGCATTTTTTATAGTTTATTTACAGATTTGGCTTAGATGGACTTTGCCCAGGCTTAGAGTAGACCAGTTGATGTTCGTCGGTTGGAAGGTTTTGCTGCCGTTTTCACTAATTTGTTTTTTGGCAATCAGCTTTTTCAGGATGCTGAATTAATTGATGATAAATTGACCTTTGGAGGTTACGATAAATTATGACACAATATTTTAAAAATGTATGGCTTGGCTTGTGGACAGTGCTTGTCGGTATGAAAATAACTTTCAGGCATCTGTGGGAACCTAATGTTACGGTTCAGTATCCGAAAGAACAATATCCTATTCCTTCAAATGCAAGGAACAGACTTCAGCTTGACACTACGCTCTGCAATGGATGCAATAGCTGCGCCAGAGCTTGCCCTGTTAATTGTATTACCGTGGAAACAATGAGAGTTGTTCCGGACGACCCCGAACAGCCGATGATTGCTGATGGTTCGAAGAGGAAACTCTGGGTCCCGGTTTATGATATTGATTTTGCAAAATGTTGTTTCTGCAGTTTGTGCACAACGGTCTGCCCGACTTTTGCAATCAAACATACAACGGAATTCGAATATTCCGTATACGACAGAAATGATTTGTTCTATCATTTTACTGATATGAGCCCGGAAAAAATTAAGGTAAAGCAACAAATGCTTGATGAATATCTGGCTAAGGAAAAAGCTGCAAAAGAAGCAGCCGCTGCTAAGAAAGCGGCTGAAGAAAAAGCTAAAGCTGAAGCTGTATCGGTTAAAGTTACAGAAGAACCAGCTCAGCCAGAGGAAACTAAAGAATAATTATTAATTGAAAATAAATTAAGAATCATTATGGATTTATTTACAATAATCTTCTACTTAATGGCATTCATCATTGTCGGTTCGGCTATTTTGGTTGTAACTTCGAAAAACATTATGTATTCGGCATTTTCTCTGCTGTTTACATTTTTCGGAGTAGCCGGTTTGTATGTTTTGCTCAATGCGGATTTTCTTGCGGTGACGCAGATTATGATTTACATCGGCGGTATTCTGATTCTGATAATTTTCGGAGTTATGCTCACTACGAAAATAACCGGAGTGGATATTAATTCAGGTATAACCGGAAAAATTCAGCTTGGGATTGCATCTGTTCTGACAGCATTCCTGTTTGTTATACTTGCTTTTATCTTTGCAAAAACAAAATGGTTTACCGGGGCAAATATGCCGTCTCAGCCATCAATCAATCAGATTGGCAATGAATTATTAACAAACTATCTGCTTGCTTTCGAAGCAGCATCAGTCCTTTTACTGATTGCCATTGTCGGAGCAGCAATGATAGCCAGAAGAAAACACTAATAAATCAGGTATAAATTATGGGTATCGGTTTAACACATTATTTAGTAATTTCAGCCATGCTGTTCTGTTTGGGACTGTTTGGGATAATTACCCGCAAGAATGCAATCATGGTTTTGATGGGGCTTGAACTTGTTCTGAATTCTGCAAATATCAATTTCGTAGCTTTTGCAAAGTACGGAGGATTGAATATTCAGGGGCATGTTGCAGCTATTTTTGTAATTATTCTCGCTGACGCTGAAGCTACAGTTGCTTTGGCGATTGTTCTGAATATTTATCAAAATTTCCATCATGTGAACGTTGACGAAGTTGATAAACTGAAAGATTAAATCAAATGAGAAAAGATATAATTCTTTTCGTTTAAAAAAATTGAAAATAACAAAAAAATAAATTAATAAAAACAGTAGTTATGACACCAGAAATGATATTACTAATTGCAGGGCTCATTCTTGTACTTCCTATTTTAGGATTTACATTTAATATCTTTTTAGGGAAAAGGCTCGGGAAGGCAAGTGCTTGGATTGCTACAACCATAATGGGACTTGACTTGCTCCTATCTGTTATTCTTGTAGTGGTTAAGGTTTTCGGACATATTAAAGATTATAAATTCATTTCGCAAAGCGGTGCTGTTCAGCTCTTTGCTAATGATGCCCTTGTTCAGATTAAAATTGCTTGGCTGGATTTGGGTAAAATCGTTATTAAAGTGGGAATTGGAATTGATAATCTTGCCGCTCTTATGTTAATTGTTGTCACTCTCATCAGTTTCCTTGTACATCTTTTCTCAATCGAGTACATGGCAGACGATAAACGTTTTTCAAGATACTTTGCATATCTTGGTCTGTTCACTTTTTCTATGCTCGGAATCGTAATTGCCAACAACTTTTTGTTCATGTATATCTTCTGGGAACTCGTAGGTATCAGTTCATATCTGTTAATCGGGTTCTGGTATGAAAAGAAATCTGCTTCAGATGCTGGTAAAAAAGCATTTATTGTTAATCGAATAGGCGACTTAGGATTTTTTGTGGGAATAATGATTTTATTCTTTACTTATGGGTCGCTGATGTTTGATGATATATTTGGGGGACTGGCAAAAGGAATTATTCCCTATGATAGCGGAACTTGGCTTACTGTTTCCGGCATATTAATTTTTATGGGTGCTATAGGAAAATCTGCTCAGTTCCCTCTCCATGTTTGGCTACCAGACGCTATGGAAGGTCCAACACCTGTAAGCGCATTAATACATGCAGCGACGATGGTCGCAGCCGGCGTGTATATGGTTGCAAGAGTATTTCCGTTATTTTCTGCTGACGCACTTACTTTTATTGCTGCTATCGGAGCAATAACAGCATTTCTTGCTGCGACTATTGCTTTGACTCAAAACGACTTTAAGAAAGTACTGGCTTACTCTACAGTAAGTCAGTTAGGTTATATGGTTATGTCATTAGGAGTTGGCGCATATACTTCAGGATTTTTTCATCTGATGACCCACGCATGGTTCAAAGCGGCTCTCTTTCTTGCGTCGGGTTCCGTTATCCATGCTATGCATCATGCTATGCACAATTTGCACGACCACAATTCAGACCCACAAGATATAAGAAACATGGGCGGCTTGAAAAAGACTATGCCATGGACTTATTATACTTTTCTTCTTGTAACTCTTACGATTTCCGGAGTGCCACTAACATCCGGCTTTCTCAGCAAAGACTCGATTCTCGCCGGAACTTTAGCATATGCTCAACTTACTGGTGGTTGGAGATGGCTAATTCCCATAGCCGGTTTCGGAGCCGCAGGTATGACAGCATTTTATATGTTCAGATTGCTAATTCTTGCTTTCCATGGCGAACATAATACTGAAATTGCCGCCAAAACTCATGAAAATAAATTTGTAGTGGTATTTCCTCTCGTGATTCTTTCAGTATTATCTTTGTGGTTCTTCTATTCGCCCAATCCGATAGATGCGCACAAGGGCTGGTTCTACGAAAAAATTGAAGCGCCGGTTCAAGTTTTAAATTCAGATTATCAGTTTAATTTCTTATTACCTGAAGAACATAAAAAAGACCGACGAACTGCAGCTGTTCAAACAGCCAGTTCAGTCAAAGTAGAAAATAATGAAATATCTGCTACTAATGAAAATACAAAAGAAGCCCGAGCAAATGGCGTAATTCACGAAGCTAAAACTCAAGAACATGGGGCTTCGTCACATCATTATCCTAATAAATTTGAGGAGCAAGTACATCATGCACACGTTCCTGCTATGATTTTATCATTGCTTATTGCAGGAATCGGACTTCTTTTCTCATTTTTCATGTACCAGTTCAAAATGTTTAACCCTGACAAGCTTGCATCGCAGTTTAAGCCTCTTTACACTGGTTCATTGAACAAATGGTATTTTGATGAAATCTATCAGGCAACTGCTGTTGCTTTAACCGTGGGAGTTTCCAAAGTATTAGGCTACTTCGACAACTGGGTGATTGACGGGATGGTCAACGCTTCTTCGTGGGTTACAAGAAAATGTTCGTACATAACCGGACATTTCGATAACATTGTCATTGATGGTTTCGTGAATCTTAGTGCTAATGTGACCGGGATGTTAGGTGCAAGTCTAAGAAAAGTTCAGACAGGAAGAATTCAGACTTATCTTGTGTTTGTGATAATCGGTGTGATTCTGATTTTCTACTTCCTTTTATAAAACGAACGTAGCGAAAAAAGCAATTGGCATAAGAAGTGATTTTGATATAAATTATAAAATTAATAACTAAATATATTTAACCGGAGGATTAATGCAAGGTACATTCAGCTTTCCAATTTTATCATGGATTACATTCTTGCCTATTCTTGGAATCTTAATTGTCTTGCTCATACCATCCGGAAAGGATGAAAGAAGTAAGAAGCTATCGAATAATCTTTTCAGATGGGTGACAGTTGGAATCACTTTCTCACAGTTGGTTCTGGCGATAATAATTTATTTAAATTACAACTATCAATTAGGCGGCGTAAATCAACTCAACGGTTTCCAGTTCATCGAAAAATTTTCATGGATAAAGTCATATTTCCCTTTAGTCGGAAATGTGAATATTGATTATTTCGTGGGAATTGACGGACTTAGCGTTCCGATGATACTGCTAACTGCAATTGTCTGCTTAGCAGCTTCCTTTCCTTCTTTCGGGATTGAGAAGGCAGTTAAGGGATATTTCATGATGTATCTGCTGCTCGATACCGCTATGATGGGTGTTTTTGTCTCTCTCGATTTCTTCCTTTTCTATGTTTTCTGGGAACTGATGCTTTTGCCAATGTATTTCCTTATCGGCATTTGGGGCGGTCCGAGAAAAGAATATGCAGCAATAAAGTTCTTTATTTATACATTGGTCGGTTCTGTTTTCATGCTTTTAGTTATGCTGGGACTTTATTTCAGTATTGGCTCATTCAATATCCTTGATATGATGAACCTTTCAAAATATATCCCGGGTTCAATTTTTGCAGGACTTAATTCGAACATTCGATATGTCGCTTTCATGGCTTTGTTCATAGGATTTGCCATTAAAGTACCTTCCGTACCGTTCCACACATGGCTTCCGGATGCGCACGTGGAGGCTCCGACACCGATATCCGTTATCCTTGCCGGTGTGCTTTTGAAGATGGGAACTTATGGTATGATTAGAATAGCATTTCCTATTTTCCCGGATGCTTTCGGCTACTTCCAGTCTCTCATAGCTTGGGTCGGCGTTATAAGCATTGTCTATGGCGCACTTTGTGCCTTAGGTCAGCATAAGGTGGGCAAGCGTGATTTCAAAAAGCTTATTGCCTATTCATCGGTCTCGCATATGGGTTATGTTGTTCTCGGGCTTGCATCCATGCGACCTGAAGGCATATCGGGAGCAATTTTCCAAATGTTCAACCACGGTATCATCACTTCCATGCTCTTTATGATTGTGGGAGTCATTTACGACCGTTCGCATACGAGAGGACTTGATGATTTCGGCGGACTTGCAAACAAAATGCCTGTTTACACCGGCGTTATGTCAATCGCATTCTTTGCAGCAATCGGACTACCCGGTATGAGCGGATTTATAAGCGAAGCAATGGTATTTCTTGGAGCATTCAGCACATATCCCGTTCAAACACTCATCTCCTGTCTGGGAATTGTTTTGGGAGCAGCATACATGCTTTGGACTTTACAAAAAATATATTTAGGTAAAATTCCGGAAAAATGGCAGGGACCTTGGGACCCATCCGGTTTGAAATATAAGCACGATGATATTAATGTTCGTGAGTTAGTCGCACTTGTTCCTCTGGCTGTAATCATTATTTTCCTTGGAATTTATCCTAATCCGATGTTGAGCCTGATGAATGCATCTGTCAACCATTTCATTGATGTACTGAGACCGTATGTAGCTATCGGCGGTCATCTGACTTCAATGTTATAAAAAAAGTGAATTATTAAAAATAACATAAAAAGAATTTATTTATGATACCAATAGAGCAATTTGTTACCGGTCTGCTGAAAAGTGTCGGCTTGTTTATACCCGAAACGGTTTTGGTGATTACATTCATGCTCGCATTGATCTTTGACCTTTTGTTCCGAAAATCAAGAAACATATCCGGCGTGATTGCAATTCTGGGCTTTGCGGTTGCGGGCTTTTTTCTCTATCAGCAAACCGGAGTCAGCTATAAGTGTTTTGCAAACGCTTACGTCGTTGACCCTTTTTCAAATTTCTTCAAATGGATTATTTTGCTTTCGGGCTTAATTGTAGTCGTATTTTCGTTCTTTTCCAAAGAGCTTTATGACGACGACAGACCAATGGGAGAGTATTTCACGCTAATTATCGGAATGGCTTTCGGTATGTTTCTGCTCACAAGCTCATCAAATCTGATTTTGATTTACGTGGCAATCGAAACCATGAGTATCTCTTCTTATATTCTCGCAGGATATACGAGAGAAATCAAAAGGGCAAGCGAAGCTTCATTAAAATATGTGATTTACGGTGCTGTTTCTTCAGGACTTATGATTTACGGTATATCAATCCTTTTTGGTCTGACAGGCTCTCTCAATTTATTTGATATTAACCATTTCCTTGCAAAGAACGCTGTTGACATTGCTCCTCTTCTTATTGCAAGTATTTTAATTGTTGCCGGATTCGGATATAAAATTTCTGCCGTGCCGTTCCATTTCTGGACACCGGACGTTTATGAAGGTGCTCCGGTAACGATTACTGCGTTACTTTCAGTAGCTTCAAAGGCAGCCGGCTTTGCGGTTTTAATAAGATTCTTGAAAATCGGTTTCCTCGATTTCATTCCCGGAAACAACGAAATTTGGACTATGGTCAGAGGTGTTGACTGGACGCTGATTCTGATGATATTGTCGGTTCTAACGATGACTCTCGGAAATCTCGTTGCAGTCTGGCAAACTAATATGAAGCGTCTGCTTGCTTATTCTTCGATTGCTCATGCAGGTTATATTCTAATGGCTGTAACCGTGCTGAACAACACGGGTGTTGCCGCAGTCCTCATTTACTTCTTCTTTTATATGCTGATGAATCTCGGCGCATTCTTCATTGTCCTGCTTATTGCGAACAAAATCGGCAGCGAAGAAATTGACGACTATAACGGAATGGGCTACAGGGCTCCGTTCCTTGCAGTGTGTATGGCTTTGTTTTTAGTATCTCTAACGGGACTTCCGCCGACAGCAGGATTTATAGGCAAGCTGTATGTTTTTGCAGCAGTGATTAAAGCAGGATATTTATGGCTGGCTGTTGTTGGCGTAGTGAACAGCGTCGTATCACTTTACTACTATGCAAAAGTATTCAGGAATATGTACTTAAAAGACGTGGAAAGCACGAAAGAAAAAGTAAATACACCTTTCCCAGCAATTATAATTCTTTTGGTACTTGCAATACCGACACTTATTTTCGGAATTTATTTCAGTCCGATAGTGAACTGGGCAAACGCTTCGGCAGCCATTTTCTTAGGAAATTAAATTTACTACCCCTTACAGTCCCTTGCTAAGGAGGGGAAATAAGATACAATATTTTAAAACAACCGCATTCTGAAGGATGCGGTTGTTTTTTCTATGGTGTAGATAGTACTTACCTGACCACAACAATCTTTCTTGAAAGTTGGTGGTTGAAGAAACTCTGAAGTTAAGAGTTAAATTTCTGTTATTTTCTATTCCGTGCTTGATATAAGTGGTTGAAAAGTTGTTATATCGAGCTCAATTAGGTTTTTGTTCTTATTGTGATGATAATATTCTGCAAGTAACTCTTCTTTTTCCTGTTGATTTACGGAAATTTTTTGTTTATTTCCTCTTTTAGGGTATGCTTCTAATAAATACAGATTATCTGTTTTATCAATTGTCATATAAATTAGTCGGAAACAATCTTTTGCTTTCAGCTTTGAACCTTTGTAAGCAATTTATCTTTTAAATAGTCTGTGTCCTGAGAAGTATAAAATTTGAGGGTCGCCGTTTGTTTGGTAGAATTGGATATTGTTATTTTGAATTAATAATTCCTGTATGTCAGTTTTCATTGTTTTGTACGTACCGGATTTATCAGAAACAAACGTTTCAAGGCTTGTAAGAAAATCCGGTAAACAATAAACTGTCATCCGATAGCTAAAGATATTTGTTTGAATATTTTCTTTACTTTTGGGCTTTTCGGGAGAATATTTATAGCAAGGTCAAAGTCTTGAATAATTTCTTCAAAATTCAACATTTCTTCTTTTAATTTTTTTAAAGGAAATTTTAAAGCATTCTTAATAATCGGATTCGACTCATCCTCAGAAATGATTAAGGAAATATTTTTAAAAGCATTTTTCATTGAGTTAAGCAATTCGGGTTCGTGCTCGGCAATATCATTGAAATTCTCAATAAAGATATCGTCAAGTATATCCAAGTCCATGAATATTTTCTCTAAACCAGACTTTCTGGTATTGATATAATCGAGAAAAGCATTTACAATATCTTCTTCGCTTTTGGCTTGAAAAGTAAGCTTGTCAAAGGTTCCCATTATTGTATTAATTTCTGCTGTCATTGAGCACATTTATTTTTTTCCTAATTTTTATTTTTTGCTTTCATTAAGACGTTATTGGATTTCTTTAAGTATTTATTTCTGTTTATCCATAACCTAATTTGTGAAATTTTAACTTATTAATCAATCTTCAATGAAAAAGTCTATCTCAAAATTACAAAAATAAATTATTTTTAGAAATTTCTTAATAAATTTGTAAATTCTCTTTTAAGAATTTTCTCTTTACTTGACCACAACAATCTTTCTTGTTTGAATATCCTTCCCCGATTGTAACCGCAAGAAATACAAACCGCTCTGCATCTCCGGTCTAATTGCAAAATTTGTTGAAATATTACCTGCTTCTTTGTTTCCTTCATCAATAAGCATCACTTCCTGACCTAAAGCATCAAAAAGAGATAGACGAACTTTAGACGGGGACTGAAGATTATAACTTATTTTAGCAAATTTCGAAACAGGATTTGGTGAAATCGTTATGGGACTCCTCTCTGGATTAATCATAGATTCATCATCAACACCAGTCGAGTTATCGGGAGTCGCAACCAAAACATCGTCCAAAAGCAGCCCTGGGGTTTCATTTATTATTCCGGAAAATTCGATTGCAACTGTCTTACCGGCATATTTAGAAATGTCTGTCGTGTATTTTGTCCAGTTTGCTTTTATATTGGTTAAATTCAGCAATTCGATTTTTACCGGTTTTCCTTTTTCATAATATCTCAGATTAACTGTAAATACATTGCTTCCTGAATAAAACGGTTTGTCGTTTTCCTTGTTGATTTTATTTACGATATTTTCAGAGAGCCAAAAGGACAATATGGTTGTGTCCTTTTCCTGCAGATAAAATTCATCAGTAATGAGCGAAGAATTCAAATCCGAACTTCCTGGTAAATAAGCACAATATTGACCTGAATGTGCTAACTGAGTCTTCCTTATTGTCCAGACAGGAGCTTGATCGTTAGTGTTATCGGTAGCTTTCCATGAAAGAAAACCATACTCAAAGTCTTCGTCAATCGGTCTTTTAGCCATTCCGGGTATAGCACCGAACTCAAAAGCACCCATATCAACGGTGGAATCCCCGTCCATGTTTCCATCCCAAATTCTGATATTCCCGAGAAAATCTTTGTTTACACCGACAGAATCGTTAACTCCCACATCAATACAGGGGCTTATCGGTGATAATGTATAATCATGATTGACATAGTCTTTAAATTGCGGATCAAGAGTGATATTGCCGTAAATATCGCAGGAATCTCCTCTTTTGTTTTTCATAACATTAACTCCAACCCACTTGTCCTGAGCATCCCAGACGGCATTATTATAAATATCGCTTGAGGCAACTCTGCTACCTCCGAATCCGAATTTTGAATTATTAGCAAAAATACAATTTGTGAAATTCATAGAAGAACCATCAGTTATTCCACCGGAATTATTAATTATGGTTGAATTATTAATTTTTACACTTGATTTATTAAAAAAAGCATTTGAAACTGGTCCGGCATTATCATGAATAAATAAATTAGTAAAATTAATTTCTGAACAGTTAAAAAATCCTAAAGCAGCCAGATTTTTTGATTTTATTCCGGCTATTTCGATGTTTTCAATATTTGCAATTGAAGTTTCGACCAAATATAAACAGGAATATAAATTTTGTGTGTTATTCGTATCAATGCCTTTGATATTATTAAATTTAATGTTACTTATTTTAGACTTACAAGAAAAAGTTTCAATTGCACCATATCCTACAAATTCAGATACAAGAATATTTTGTAATGTAGGGCTTGCTAATTCAACATAAATTGCATGGTCATTACAGTATGAAATGTGACAATATTTTAAAATTGATGTTTCTT
>Ga0172369_10007706_pt1 | contig 12430 bp, 15 predicted proteins | sample LakKiv25m_FD_114539 | JGI IMG/M metagenome (GOLD analysis project Ga0172369, IMG submission 114539) | Freshwater microbial communities from Kabuno Bay, South-Kivu, Congo - kab_022012_11.25m | ecosystem: Environmental > Aquatic > Freshwater > Lake | place: Democratic Republic of the Congo... | reverse complement strand
TGTTCCCACACATCCAGGTCAGCCTGGTCCAGTTGCGGCCCCGTGTGAATGATCCTGATCCCTTCGACGCTGGCTTTCTGCACGCGCTGCTGGAACGACCTGGGGCCGCGCCGGACCACCCCGAACAGTGCCGACCTGAGGACGCTGTTAGGGACACCCCGGCATACTTCTGCCCAAAGGGGCAGTTGCACATCCAAAGGCTTGGCCGCGCCAACTATTTGAAGCGATGCAGCTTGTTGCCCCCGTGCTTGGGCCAGTGCCAGGTTTTCCTCGAAGGTCCTTTTTGGACGCATCAACCCAACCCGCCAGTCTGAATCTTGCGAGGCCGACCCCGGCCACGCACCGGCTTGAGCAGAGTCACCGCAGCCGGAGCTGGTTGGGCCAGTTCAGGCTGCGGGATTCGGCCTGTGGTCGTGATGGGCAGACCCAGGATAAACGCCTGGATGTCCGATGAGCGCCATCGAACCGATGTACCAATTTTGACGGGCGGCGGAAAGCCGGGTGGCGGCTTTTTGCGCCCGTATTGCCAATTCCAGATGGAGGCGGCACTGATTTTGAGTATCTTCGCAACATCGGCCGCGGCCAACAGTTCCAAATTTTGCATTTTGATCAACTTTAAAAGTTGACCCCAGCGGGAAATATCGGAGGTTTAGCGCGCCCACGCAGCCAGCGGGCGGGATCGATGACCCGCCGACGCTCACGCGCAGGCAACGGGCGGGCACGGGAAAAGCTTGGGGGTGAGCGTGTCGGTCACCGTACACAGGACCGACTTGACAATAGAGCGCACCTGCAGGTCAGCCGCAACGATTGCTTTTAAGGTCGACCAAAAAATAGATGTTTGTGCTGCAAAGCGTGCGGCGGCGGCGCGGCGCAATATCCCGGCAATTTTTTCTTGATGAGCATCCCTGATCCTGTTTTTCTGTTTAATGGCGTACTCTATTTGAGCCGCCTTACCCATTCCTGATTGAGTTGCAAGGTGTGCAAATTTGATTAACACCATGCCAACCACAAGACACGCTGCCTGACCATAAAAATTACCGGCAACCAAGTCAATTTGCAAGGCGCTGACCAGCATGAACTCAAAGGTCAGCAATAATTTTCCGTAGGTTTTTTGAATGAAAATGGTATTGACGCTGTTGTCAGGAAAATGATCAATTTTCATAAAATGCCGCGCTATTGATTCGGTCTGAAACCTACCCAAGCCGTCTCAGCTCAAAACCCGTGGCACTTGACCAATGGGTGACTTCGGCCACTTCATCGATCATTCGGCCGACACAATTTCTTCTGATCGAGATGACCATATCGACCGCTTCGCTGATGAGTTCTGGTGCAGCAGGCACACCCGCTTCCTGAATGAGTTGGCCCACTCTGATCAAAGCGGTGCCAGCGGAATTGGCATGAACCGTGCCGATGCCTCCGGGGTGCCCCGTGTTCCAGGCCTTGAGCAGCGCCAGAGCCGACTTGTCCCTGACTTCACCGACCACAATCCGGTCGGGTCTGAGTCGAAGGGTAGCCCTGAGCAAACTGACCTGGTCAATCGTTGCTGACGTTCTCAAAAACACCGTGTTTTTGACGCTGCATTGCAGCTCCAACACGTCTTCAATGATGACGATTCTGTGGTTTGGTGAAATGACGGCAATCTCGTTCAACACCGCGTTGGCCAGGGTCGTTTTGCCGCTCCCGGTACCACCGGCAATCAAGATATTTTTTCGGTCTGCCACAGCGGCTTTGATCAAGGTGGCTTGCAGCCCGGTCATCACTCCCGTGTTGACATAGTCCGCCAGGCTGAAGATCAGCTTTGCCCTTTTTCTCAGAGCAAACGTGGGTGCCGGTACAACCGGCGGAATCAAGGCCTCGAAGCGCGACCCATCCAAAGGCAATTCGCATTCCAGGATCGGATTGTCCGCAGTGACCGTGGTTCCCAGCATGGCTGCCACCGTGGCCACAATCGACATGGCACGCACACGGTCAATCCTGCCAATGCATTGCATGCCGCCAGCATGGGAATCCGTCCACAGATCTCCCGCCGGGTTAAGCATGATCTCGACTACCTGATCATCAGCCAGGGCAGCAAGGATGTCGGTCCCCAGGGCTCGCCTAAGCGCATCGTCAGACCGGCGATGAAACTCCTGGCCTAACGTGGTGGGGTGTGTCTTCATGCCTGAATACAGGCCATCCGCAAGCACTTGCAAACACCCGGTTGTTCCCACTTTTGAGAGCTCGCCGGATCAAAAGACCTACTGAACTACTTGGGTATTTCGATTTTTTACTTGCCACAAACGGTCTGCCTATTGGCCAGACACTTGCCTTATTTTTGGCTATTTATTCTGCTTGTGAAATTGTGGCCACTCTGTATATTTACAGATATCAACACATTTTCAAGGGATTGCAATGAAGGTAGCAGACGTCGCCAACGGCATTATCAAAACAGCGCATACAAGTGATTTAAAAAATCTGCAAACCCTGAAGACGGTATGCAACAGTGATTCGGCGTTTGTCGCTGCGGTCAAAAAATATCAAGCGTATCAAAGACTGCTTCAAAAGGCATTCTTACTGAGCCGAACCTGGCAAAAACTGGGTCAAGCTCGCACCTGGAAGATTACTGTCAAAGCACTTCAGGCTGCGCTCAGGGCCTTGATTTCAGGATTCAAACGTTTGAATGACTTGACCGAATTACCACTGTTGTTGCAGAAGCAGATTGACCGGTTACTGAAAACCAATAGTCAAAAAAAACCACACACGGTGTAATCACTATCAAATCCAGGAAGGTGGTACTCAATGGATGTCAAACATTTTGAATCGTTGTCAAAAAAGTGGGCTTTCAAACTTCGCGAAGATGCCCGTGATATTGCGCAGGAAATTATTATGTTTTATCTCTCCAGGCAGTTTGAAGGCAAGAACCTGGACATTTTTCAACCGGGGCACGAAGGCGCACTCTTTGAACTGCTCAAGCACAAAATCAGGGGAAACAACCTGGAAAGCCTGGGTGGCAGTGGACGGCGGTTTGGTGGGACGAGTGATGAAGAGGACGAAGGCACGATCGACATTCAGGACGAAATTGAATCACCGGATGAAAAAGCCGACCAGTTTGAGCAGCGCCTACAGTTTGAGGCGGCGTTTTCCCGCGAGCTGGATCAAATTGACGAACTGAACAATTTGGCGGGTAGCGACCTGGGTGACGCCTTCGGTTTCACAGGTGCCAATGGCAGAGCCGTTTTATCCCAGCTCAAGAAGGAAATTGTGGCCAGTGCCGAACGGCGCTTTAACGCCAAGTTGCCGGCTCAAAAGTTATCCTCAAGGGCGAAAGTCCGGCCGCAACTGGCGACGGCGTAACCACCAGGCGCATCGGCGGTAGGACAGCCGGGTTGGTTGCAAAAGAAGACCCAACAGGCAGTTTTGCCAGCTGGCCACCGGGTATCCCAGGCACCTTCACGCCGGCTTGGTCAAAGACTTTTTGAGCGTAGGCAAGACCAATTTTCGAATCAGACCGGCCGGTGTTATAAATGCTCAAGGCGCTTCCCAGTGAGCCGGACCGTTCATAGCCCGCAGCCAAAATATTTGCCCCGGCAGCGATGTTGGTGCAAGGGTCGAACACTTGCTCAACCGACAGTCCCAGCGCAGGCAAATTCTTGCTGTTGATTTGCACCAAACCCATATCCACGCTTTCACCGCGGCCGACAGCTGCCACCGCAGCGGCCACGACAGCAGCTTTTGATTCAAAAGTTGCTGATTTTCGGGTCGTGTTGTTGTTGACCACCCAAGGTCTTCCACCAGATTCCTGCTTCACCACAGCGGCCATGGTGACCGGATCGACAGCGGGCGCGCACATCATCAGGAGTTCGAGCATGGCGACACTCGTCAACCCAGCCTGGATCCGATGATGAAGGCCGCGACCGTTGAAAACGCACCCAAGCCGGCAGCGGCCAGCACATACAGCGTTGTGAAGGCGTCACGGGCTGCAGCCAGCAGCCTGGCGTCATCCAGTTCCACCTTGACTCGGGCTGGTGCCGATTCCAGGGCGTCCAACACCGCCTCGGCAACGGCCGGTTTCAAGGTCTCGCTGATGCGGCGCGGAAACTTTTGCAGTTCCCCACGCATGGCCGTCATCATCGACACCATTGACTCAAGATTGTCATCATCATGGCCGGGGCCTTTTGCCTGTCCCGGTGCACCTTTGACCAAGGCACCTGACAGCGCTTCAAACTCGATACGCATGACGGCCGCAGGCACCTGGCGCAACAAGACGGGCAAGAGCCAGATCCAGTTGGGATCGCTCTCGCCCATACCGGCACGCACCGCCACGTCAACAATGTATTGCACATCAGTTGGCAGGCCAGCGGGGGTGAGCCGGGCCGTCAGCTCATCGATCAAGGTGCCAGCACGACGCACCAGTGCAGGGGCGGGCAGGGGAGCTGCGGCGCCGGAAATGAAGTTACCAATTGGCTGATTTTCCGCATTAGCCGCGTTCATCTTGAGGACTCCAAGGCCGCCAGTTTGCGTCCGGCAATGCCACGGTAGGTTTGGGCGACCGTGCGTGTGCCGATGGCCACGCCGGAGCCCAGCACATGGCCCTTGTCAATTACCGTGTGCAAGGGCATGGAGCCGATCAACTCGGACGCACGCGGCATCATGGCTGGCAACTCAAGTTCCGACCAGGCATAGTCTTCGCCACTCAAGAGGGTCTTCCTGATTCTTGACCTGTCCCAGAATTCAAAAGCCTTGCCAGGCCCGTGCTTCAGGTTGATCAGCACCACTCCGTTTTGGTAGAACATGGGACTCTTGCCAACGCGGGCCTCCAGCTGGTTGGTGCTCGACGCATCGATGCCCATCACCCAAATCGGTGTCGGATTCATCAAGGCCATCAGGCTCAAGACCGACTCCGTGATGTAAAGACCGGCGGCCGATGGCAGTGAAAAAACCAGGCGGATTTCGTCTGTTTCGTTGATCTGGGTCTCGGCCAGTTCGTTGATCAGATTCAGCCAGTCGTCTTCCGACTTGATGGGGCGTTGCAGCCCAATGATGTGGATGTTGTTGACGGCTTCGTTTTTATAACCGTTGTCACACACCACATCGGGGTTCATGGGGTCGGCGTCTATGACGATCAGCTTGTCGATCTTCGGCATGCCCGAGACTTCATGGTTGATGAAGCTGTCAACCAGGCACCGGGAGACGAAGCTTTTGCCGACGCCGCCTTTGTCGCCGTCCACAAAATACGATTTGATCATGAGCATTCCTTTGGGTTGTTAAATTTGAGCAAGAAGCTATTGGTTTGACTTCCACTTGGCGATGGCGGCGTCATACTGGAGTAACGCGCGCTCGTACATGCCTCTGATCCTGTTTTCTGCAGCAATGACTTCGAACATGCCGTCTGGGATCTTGGCGTTGGCAGGCAGGGTTTTGGACACCGTCAAATAGTCGTCGATGTTCATTCTGGTGACGTCCAGTAATTCGCCTTTCACTTCGATGAACTTGAGGCGGGTGATTTCGACCGGGAGGAGGGTGGGTGTCAAGCCTACTCCCGTGGGGGCGCTGTTGGTTTCGGCAGCCGGTGCCGGTGTGGGGCAGGGCGCCGCGACTGAGGTTCTGGCTTGCGGCGGGTCTTGTGAGCTTGAACTTGGTCGGTCTGGAGCGGGTGCGCTGGAGGGTTTGGGTTTTCTGCCGCGTTTGAGTGGCTTGAGCCCGCGTTCTTCCCGGACGATGCCCAGGTGGCGCACCAGGTGCCCTTTGGTGACTTTGATTTCATGTTTTTGCAGGGCGGCGGCAATGCGTTCCAGCGACATGCCCCGGTGCAGGAAATCTTCAATGACCTCGAAGGCCGAGCGCACGATCAGCGCCGGGTCATCCTTTTGTGCAAGTTCGATTTCTTGGCGAAGAATGGTGTCGATTTCTGAGCTGATGCTTCGCATGATCTCCATACCGACAGGGCGCAAGTCATTGCACGACAGGTGGCATGACAGGCTGATCGACAGGCAGACCCGATTGCAGCGACAGGCGTGCTGACAGGTGAATCAATCGGCTGCTGAAAGCAACTGGGGGATTGGATTTGCATCACCGGTAAAACAGCTGCGCGTGCCGGTACGCTGTACCGTCAGGCTCTGCGGGTTGCACCCCGAACCAGGCGTGGCCTGTTTCGGCCGTCCGGCTTCGATCCTTCACGCCTTCGGTCTCACTTCGCTTCCGACCTGAGCGCTGCGCTTGCACAAGGGAGAGGAGGATGGGTGTGGGCTTGCTGTTCCCTTCACCGTACCACGGCGTTCTCGCTGTCAAGGTCTGCGCGCACGGTGTGCGCTTGCGTCCTGCGGCCGTCTTTGAACCTGTGACAACTGCGCTGCGCCGTGTTCCAGCCGGTCTCGGGCAATCCCGCCCGATGCACGGAGCCGACCATGTCGCACGATCTCACTTCTTCTGTTTCCTTCGAATCTTTTACTTCATCTGTCCTGCTCGTTTGTGACGTTGCTGGCGACTATCGCCAGGTCGATGCCGCTGAGGTGTTGCATGTGGCGCAGCAGGTATTGCTGGGCCGGGTGCATGGCAGTAATGTTCTGGGTTCACCGCAGGCGGTGCGGGACTACCTGCGGGTGCGCCTGGGCGCTTTGGAGCATGAGGTGTTCGCCGTGGTGCATCTGGATGCGCAGCACCGGGTCATCGAGTACGTCGAAATGTTCCGTGGCACTGTTACCCAGACATCGGTGTATCCACGTGAGGTGGTCAAAGAGGCCATGAAGCTCAATTCCTGCGCCGTCTTGCTGGTGCACAACCATCCCAGTGGTTCCACTCAGCCGTCGCGGGCCGACGAATTGCTGACGCAGACGCTCAAAAATGCGCTGGCGTTGGTGGACGTGCGGGTGCTGGATCACCTGATCGTCGGTGGCAACAACATAGCCTCGATGGCAGAAAAAGGGCTGATTTAGCCGAAGGGGCGCTGCCCCTTGTTTTATTTCCATCGTGGCGCTGCGCGCAGTTCTGGTGCCCCAGCGGCCTTTCGTCGATGAAAATAGTGTTGTGGCGAGGTTTATCGATTTTCGGGGGAGGGAAATCATGAGCGAGTGCGCAAGGCTGATTGCAATCGTTGGCGTTAACGAAGACGCAAGAGTCCAATGCCAACAACCAGGGTGCGGTCATTCGATCTACCGACGCATTCATGTGGTCCAGGAATCTGGCAAATTGATGGTGCTCGGGTCGACATGTTATGAAAAACGTTTCGGATCAGCATCGGCACTGGGCAATGCCACCCACGGCGGTGGTGGCGGGCGTGAACTCACCGTTGAAGAGCGTGAATTATTGGTTCAGAACACCGCCGAACTGATCGCCCGATTTGAGCGGGAACGTGAAGAGATTGAGAAAAAACGCAAAGAGGCCGACCAGAAAACTCGGGACAAATTGCAGGCCTTGAAAAGTGCGTTTGAAACTCGAGCAGCGGCAGCCCGCCACACCCCCGCATTGTCAAATGGGTGGATGAAGTCCGACACTCCCTGGCCATGGTCCAAGCCACTGTCTTCCATCGCCTGTTTCACACTCAATGATGGCAGCACATGGGTGCGGACCGAACATGTTGAAAAATTTCACGTGATGATGCCGTGGCCCAGCTTTGATGGCTGGGACGAAGCCTTACCTGCAATCGTTGGCACACCGGACGCGCAGTTAGGTGGGTACCGGATTGAAAATCTGGTAGCTGCCGTTGCTTACATGCGTGCGCACGGCAACTCGGGTGTGGTGGGTGGTTGGCGTGATGTGATGGGCAAGGTATGAGTGACTAAACCGATTTTTGCCTTCAGACGGCTGATCGTCAGCAATAGGCTGGAAGCGGGTCTTCCGTTTGCCAATATGCCCGCCACATACCTGCCGTTCAGTCAAGCGACTCTGAGTACCCGCTGAAGACACATTGCCTCTGTTCAGTTTTCTGTTCCGAACCTACCGCTTCAGACCAGTCCCTTGCAACTCTGCCTGTTGCATTGATTTCAACGGTTTTCGACTCTGTCATACGACATCGAACGAATGACCTAGCTTCTAGACTGGTGGTGAAAATGAGTAGCAAAATAATCGATCATCTCGGCAGACTGAGCACCTTGGCGGAACCGGCGCTGCTCTTCGAAATTGATAGACGGCACTAAATGAATGAACTGGTGATCGGCATAGAGTTCCATTACCGCTTCGGCATCCAGCCCTGATGTGCGTTGACCAGTCAGCCTGTTGGTCGCTTCAATGGCTGCGCCGATCATGACATCGGCCAACTGCACAGATGGGCTGGTTTTCGAGTCGACCTGCGTCACTGACGCGAGCTTAAGCGGAAACTTGATGCGTGCGATCTCGGACTGACGGAACTCAATGTCCTTGTCGTGGTTGATGTAGCGCTGCAGTAAATCATGGAAAGTGAGTAGGTTCTTGGACTGGTCGTGTTCGACGAAGTAAGGCCCCAGTGCCATCTTTTCCATTCGGTTGATCAACGACTGAAGCACCACAAAAGCAGCGTCGGTACTGACACCGGGGGTTGCGATTGCCTCCAGACACTCCGATGCCGAATATTCCGCCAATGGCCCCAAAACCTCAGGTAGCTCTTCCCACTTGGTCTTGCGCGCCGCGACGACTAGGTCGCTGAGGGTCTGCGGTGTCTTTTCCTTGACTGCTCTCTGAAAGGCAGCCATGAGGCCATCGAAGGCTGCTTTGCCCAGAAGCGTGGGTCCAACGGTGTAAAGCAGCGATGCCATCCCGTAGTTTTGCCCGTCCTCGTAGAAGTTCAGGCCCCGCACGTAATAGAACGGCTCAACTGCGTAGTCCAGGAACATCAGCAGCAACAAATAGCGCTTGTCGCAGACGTATGTCACGCACTTGTAATTAGTGAGAATGTCCCGCTGAAGGCCCAACAGACGTGGATGGTTACCCGGCCTGCGCGAGAGTGACCGGTATTTGAGTTCAGGGGCTTGAAGCTTCGGAAAATACTCTTTGATCAGGCGAGCGGCATCCTCGTTACCAATGGCAATGGCCGTGGCTCCTTGAAAGCGCTGTTCGGCATTCAGCAGGTCGAACCCAGTGAAGCCGCTCTCGTCGATTCGAAAGCATTCCATTTTTCTCCCCTTTACGACATCTACACCCGTCTGACCCGCGCCAAGGGCGGCGTGGCCGGAAGATACATCATCATCGTTTCTACAAGCTAGACTCGCTCAGCAAATAGTAACTCGACACGCGCTTCCCGCTTGGGCATTAGCGTATATGAATCGCAGGGGGTGATGCTATGAAACACAGGAAGCTATACGTGATCGGTAACGGCTTCGACCTTTGGCACGGCATTCCGTCCAGCTTAGATAAGTTCAAACAGTACGTCCAAGCCACTGACCACGACGTTTACCGAGAAGTCGAGGAATACCTCCCCACCCATGAGGACTGGAGTGACCTGGAGCGAGCACTGGCAGATATGGACGTGTACGCGCTGATCGACAATTTGGAACATTTCATGGGCTCGTATGGAGCCGAAGACTGGAGTGATGCAGGGCATCACGATTTCCAATACGAAGTACAGAACGTCGTCGAGCGCCTTTCGATCGGTTTACGACAGAGGTTCTCTGAGTGGATACGCAAGCTACCGATCCCCACCCCAGAAACAGCACAGAAGCAGCTCGTGACTCTGGATAACGATGCGGTTTTCTTCACGTTCAACTACACCAAAACTCTGGGCTCTCTGTACGGAGTGCCTCCCGAGCGAATCCTGTTTATCCACGGCTGCGCAGAACGAACAAACGATGACCTCGTGCTGGGCCACGCCTGGAATCCGCAGACCAGAAGATCGCTGAATGATCGCCCCGACATCGAGGATATCGACACGCGTTTGATGGAAGCAAACGACACCATAGACGGCTACTTTTCTGCGACATTCAAGCGCTCGGCCGACCTCATCGCGCGGCACCAGGGCTTCTTTGATGCCTTAACCGACATTGAGCAAGTGATCGTGCTGGGGCACTCACTTTCAGATGTTGATGCGGCCTATTTCATGGCGCTGTTAGAGCAGCGCAGCGTGGCGAAAGCCGCTTGGCTCATCGCATGCCGATCCCCGGAGGAATGGCCCGAAAAGCAAGCGCTGCTCACGAACCTGGGTGTCAATCCAAGCAAGACTCTCCCGGTTGCCTGGGACAACGACTGGCCACTAATCTCATAGAACTGACCTGCTAGGAAGCGGGTACTGGCGGATGTCGGGTATCGCTGCGATGCAGTCAACGAGCCGTATCTTAAGGCCCGGCAGAAATGGGCCGCAGTTCAAACTTGACAGGCAAACCAAAACTCAGCGACAGGCCTGCCGACAGGCGAATCAATTGACCATCATTGTGAGGGCAGTCCGCCGAGTTGCGCAGATCCGCAATAACAGCCACACCCACACGCATCCCGACACCCGCATCAATTTTTTAACCACCCACCGCCACATGCAGCCGACAGGCAAACCAAAATTTATTGACAGCCGTGTTGACAGGTGAATCAATTCGCCAGCGCGGGGGAGGGTGCAGAAACTCACTGTGCAGGGTAAGGGCCTTGTGCCCACGTTTTCGGTTGTGCGAAAACTTGGCCGCGGCCCCTGCTCAGGGCGTTGCCCCGAGACCCCGGTCAAACAGCTGCGTCGCGCGTTGCTTGACGTCAATTGGTTGCCGGTCATGAATATCCATCGGCAGCCTCTTTGCACGAATGGCTGAATCAGCCCTCACGGTCGCTACGGTATTCTTAAGGCAACGATGAATAAGTCCCCATAGCTGTGCACGGCGATGGGGTCTGAAGCGTTGAAGGTTAATGAAACAACAAACCCTGGCGATGGCAGCGGATCAGAATTTTGAGAACTATCGCAAGCCCACGCGGCGCGATGAGTTCCTGAAGACCATGGAGGCGATCGTTCCCTGGTCTGCGCTGTGTGAGGTCATTGAGCCTTTTTATCCAAAGCCCGGTAACGGGCGCCCACCCATCGGGCTGGAACGCATGCTGCGCATCCACTGCATTCAGCACTGGTTCAATCTGGCCGATTTGGCCTGTGAGGAAGCGCTGTACGACAGCTCCAGCCTGCGCCGCTTTGTCGGCATTGATCTGTCACTGTCAGCGGCGGAACGCGCCACGTTGTTGCAAGATATTACCTTGGCACCGGAGTGGATGCACGCCCATTTTCGTGAAGTGGCCGGTGGGCCCCTTAGTCAGTAGAACTGGCGGTCGCAGCCTCTGGTCACTAACCCATCTTCTCAGCCAGTTTTTCAGCCTGCAGATGGGTGTATTTTTTCAGCATCTGCAGCGTTTTGTGACCGGAGATGGAGGCGAGCTCAAGAATCGAAAAGTCGCCACGTTCTGCATATCTTGAAATTGATTCGTGTCTCAAGTCGTGCCACGTGAAGTCTTCAATCTTTGCCCGTTTACAAGCCGTTTTGAAAACCGAATGCAGGCCCTGTTTTTCAACCAAGAGGACTCGGTTACCGGAGGCGCGAGGAACTGATTGAAGCACTTCAATCGCGCGCCCCGACAGCGGCACCGCTCGCGCGTCACCGTTTTTAGTGACTTTTAAGAAGGCAATGCGCTTTTCGAAGTTCACATTGTCCCAATTCAGGGCGAGTAGCTCGCCCTGACGCATTGCAGTTTCAACACTCAAAAGCAAAGCTGGCTTGAGCCAGCGATTTGATGACCGATCACAGGCTGCTACGAGCTTGTCAAATTCCTCAGCAGTCAAACGCCGTTCACGAGATGGATTGTTTGCCGGCTTACGGATCAACGCAACGGCGTTGCCGGTTGGCAAGGTCATTCTGAATTCTTTGCTCGCCACGTCAAGCACTTTTGAAAGCAAATCCAATTCAGTCTTGACAGTAGCACCGGAAATTCTTGGTGCTTTATCGGCATCGGAAAAGCGTGGGTCAGGGTCGGTAAGTCGCTGATCACGATAGAGCGCAATTTTGTCGGCCGTCAACGAGGCAACTGAATGAGTGCCAAAGTGCTTCACCAGATGAGCCAGTTTGTGTTTCCAGCCCATGCCACGGTAGTGAAACGGTGCAAATTCTGTGCTGAATCGTGCAGCCAGATCTTTGAACAAAGTTTTTTCTGCCGCAACGGTTGAAACGTGCGTACCTTTGTCAATTCCAGACTCAATAGCACGCGCCCACACTTGGGCGTCAAGCTTGGTCCGGAAAGTTTTTGACTGAGAAGGGAAGCCTTTACGCCGGATTTTTGCTTGCCACCAGCCGGATTCACGTTGTTCAAAAACTGCCATGTTTGAATACCTCTAGCGAAATTAGTGTCCCCGTTTTGTCCCCGTTGGACAGATTTAATGGTTAAAATTATTGTAACACTATGATTTAAAACAACAAAGTACAAATAAATTTTGCCCCTGCTAAGGGAGTATGGGGTGTAGAGCCTCATCGAGGGTTCGAATCCCTCCGTCTCCGCCAGTAACTGGTTTAAGGTAGTCCGATACAGACCGCCG
>Ga0172369_10007705_pt1 | contig 12431 bp, 5 predicted proteins | sample LakKiv25m_FD_114539 | JGI IMG/M metagenome (GOLD analysis project Ga0172369, IMG submission 114539) | Freshwater microbial communities from Kabuno Bay, South-Kivu, Congo - kab_022012_11.25m | ecosystem: Environmental > Aquatic > Freshwater > Lake | place: Democratic Republic of the Congo... | reverse complement strand
CAGGCCGGACAGCGCCATGTGCAGCGTGCGCGGGATGGGCGTGGCCGACATGGTGAGAATATCTACTCCCGGATTGATCGTTTTGAAGCGCTCCTTCTGTTTCACACCGAAGCGCTGCTCCTCGTCGATGATAACCAGCCCCAGGTTCTTGAATTTTACGTCCTTGGACAGCAGCCGGTGGGTGCCGATAATCAGGTCCACCGCGCCGCCGGCAAGGTCGGCGACGATTTTTGTTTGATCGCGCTTGTGCACCGCGCGGGAGAGCAGCTCCACCCGCACCGGGAAGGCCGCCAGCCGCTCGCGGAAGGTGCGGAAGTGCTGCGCCGCAAGCACGGTGGTGGGGGCGAGGATGGCCACCTGCGCGCCGTCCATGATGGCCTTGAACGCCGCGCGTAGCGCTACCTCCGTTTTGCCGTAACCCACGTCGCCGCAGATCAGCCGGTCAGTGGGGTGCTCCGTCTCCATGTCGGCCTTGACCTCGTAAATGGCGCGGAGCTGGTCAGCGGTTTCCATCCATGGGAAACCCTCCTCCATCTCGCGCTGCCACGGGGTGTCGGGGGTGAAGGCGTGGCCGCGCTGTTTGGCGCGCAGCGCCTGCAGCTTGAGGAGCTGATTGGCCAGCTCCTCGGTGGACTTCTTCGTGCGGCGCTTGATGCGCTCCCACTCGCCGCCGCCCAGGCGGTGTACCTGGGGCGGATCTTCGCTGAGGCCCAGGTACTTCTGCACGCGGTCGAGTTGATCCACCGGTACGAACAGCCGGTCGGCGCCGGCATAATCGACTTCCAGGAATTCGCGCTCGACGCCGCCCACGTCGCGGCGCACCAGGCCGGCGTACTGGCCGATGCCGTGGTGTATATGCACCACGTAGTCGCCGGGGGTGAGCTGGTTCACGCTGGCGATCGTCTGGCCGGGCGTCTGCCGGCGGCTGACGGCGCGGCGCTGCTTCTGCCAGCCGAGCAGCTCGCCGTCGGTGAGCAGCGCGATGCGCGCGCCGGGCAGGATTACGCCCTCGCCCAGCTCCGCCCGGCGCACCAGCACGCGGCCCGCGGGCAGCTCCTTCGCCGGCTGCGCCGCCTCGCCCGAGAGCACCGGCAGCTCCATCGCCGCCAGCATCTCCGCCAGGCGGTGCTCCTGGTGGGTCACCGCGACGATGGTGAAGCCGTCCCGCAGCCACAGGTGCAGGTCGGCGCGCAGTTGATCGTGGGCGACGGTGTAATTGGTCGGCGCCTGGCATTGCAGCTCGATGCACGCCCCATCTACCAGGTCGTCCGGCCGCTTGCCGCAGACGACATGGTCCACGAACTCCAGCTCCTCCTCGTCCTCGGCCACGCTTTTCACCAGCGGGTCGGTGAAGCTGGCGTCGGCGCCGGGTGGCAGCAGGCTGATCGCCACTTCCTGCCGCTCCGCGAGCTTGCGCAGCCCATCAGTCAGCGGCAGGTACAGCGGGTGCGCCGCCGGCAGCAGTGCGCCGCGGTTAAGGCGGCTGGTTTCGAGTTGCTCCAATCCTTCCAGGAAGCGGTGGAAGGAATGGGCGATGTGATCCGGTTCGTCCAGGATTACCCCGGCGTCCTCCGGCAGGTAATCCAGCAGTGTGGCGCCTTCCGGATGAAGGTAAGGCAGGTAATATTCGACGCCGTTGAAGTAGGCGCCTTGACCGAGCAGCTCCAGCTCGTTGGAAATTTTGGCGGACAGGCGCTCGGCGGGGGAAAGCAGGTCCTCCGGCTTGCCGTCCTCGCCGGGCAGGCGGATGGGCTCGTGCGAGACGGCCTGCAGTTGCGCCTCCAGCGCCGCGCGGATGGCCGGCTCCGCCGCCGCGACGCGCTCCGGCGAGAGCAGAATCTCGCGCGCCGGGAAGAGGGTAACGGCCTCCCGCGAGCCTTCCGAGCGCTGGGTGCCGGGGTCGAAGGGGCGGATGGACTCGATTTCGTCGCCGAAAAACTCCAGCCGTACCGGCGCGCTTTCGGTTGACGGGTAGATATCCAGCACGCCGCCGCGCAGGCCGAACTGGCCCGGCTGCTCGACCATTCCCTCGCGGGCGTAACCGTGCAATACCAGCCAGGCGGTCAGCTCCGCCGGCTCCACTTCCTCGCCGGCACGCAATATTCTAGGGGATTCGCGCAGCAGCGCCGGCGGCAGCGTGCGGTGCAGCGCCGCGTCCGGGGTGGCGATCAGCACCAGCGGCTCGCCCGCCGCCAGCCGCGCCAGCACGGTGATGCGCTCGCGGATCAGGTTAAAGTCGGGCGAGGTTTCCTCGTAGAGCAGTGACTCCAGCGAAGGGCAGAGGACGGGGGAAAGGCCGGCGTCAGCACGCCCGTAAACGGCGGTCAGATCGGCGAAAAGCGTCTCGGCGCGCTCCTGGCTGGGCGCCAGGATGAAATGCACCCGCGGAGCGTTCCGCGCGCGGATAAGGGCGGCGGCGAGCAGGCTTTTCCCGGTGCCGCGCGCCCCGCTCACCCATTGCCGGCGCGCCTCGCGCGCAAATCCTTCGCGAACCGGCGCCAGCGGGGCGGAATTTGCCAGAGAATCGACGATATCGTAGAGCATAATTTCTGTCTGAACAAACACACCTAGGGCACCTCGCGCGTGGCGGCGAGGTACCCATCAGGCATGTATGAAGATCGGACGGATTATACCATATTTCATTTCGCGGCGCGCGGCTGCTGCAGCGGGGTGGAAAAAACAATCGGAAATTGCCGTTCAGTTATCGTGCTTTATCCGTTCTTTACAATAAAACTATAAAAAGAGGATTTTATAATCGTTGCCCGAAACTGGGAAAATGATAATCGATTGCCTGGTAACCCTTACGGGAGGCGCGTATGGATTGCCCTCGATGCGGCTACATAATGGACCCCTTCGAAAAGACCTGCCCGCGCTGCGCCCGCCTGGGTGCAAAAGCGCCGGCGGCCGCGGTTGCCGTGGAAGAGCCGAAGGAAGCGCTGGCGACACGGGTGAAAGACACCGCTTCGCAGTTCAAGGCGGTTCCGCTCATCAAACTGCCGAAGATGGAAGAGCCGGAGCTCGGCTGGACGCTGACGATCTCACTCTGGATTACCATCGGACTGAACGGCCTGATCACGCTGACTGCGCTGGTTGTCGGATTAGTGGTTTTCAGAGCGCCCCTTTTTCTTATTTTGCTCAGTACGCTCAGTCCAAGTGTCTGCCTGATCGCCGCCATTGCTCTACTGCGTTCACAGCGATGGGGATTCTGGCTTTACACCATCTTTGCCGTCATACCAATTTTTATGAGCTTAATGAGAAACGGGATCGGCTGGCTGTTCGATAATATCATCGGCTGGTTGGTGCTGCTTCTCTTTGTCCTTCCCGCGTTATGCATCTTCTTCCTGGTGCTGGGGAAATGGGGAGAGTTCGAATAAACCGGCGTGTCTCTCCGGCCCTCACCGGGAAGCAAGGACCGGAGAGATTAGCGTCGTTTACGCCGCTTTCCGCCGCTGCTCGCCCATGTTTTCCTCGAACCGTTGCTCTACCGCCGACCAGTCCAGGTTGTTGAAGAAGGCCTCCAGGTACTTGGGGCGCTCGGTCTGGTAGTCGTCGTAGAAGGCATGCTCCCAGATATCCAGCACCAGCAGCGGCTGCAGGCCGGGCAGGATGCCGTCCTGGTGCAGGGTGATCCAGGTATCGATCAGCCGGTCAGCCTGGGGATCGTAGAACATGACCGCCCAGCCCACCCCGCGCATGGCGGCGATGGCGGTGAAGTCCTTCTTCCAGCGCGCGAAGCCGCCGAATTCCTGCTCGATCTTCCGGTAGAGCGCGCTGCCCGCATCCGGCTTGCCGCTGCCTTTCAGGTTGCCGAAGTAATACTCGTGCAGCCGCATGCCGCAGAACTCGAAGCCCAGCCGCCGCTGCAGCTCGGCGAAGTCCGGCGCGCGCTCCTTGCCCTCGTCGAGCAGCGCGTTCATTTTGTCCAGCAGGGTGTTGGTGTTGGTCACGTATCCCTGATACAGCTTGAAATGGTTTTGCAACGTGGTGTCGCTGATGCCGTCCATGCCCAGGATGCGCGAAAAATCCCGTGCTTCGTATGCCATTGGTGGAACCTCCTCATCGGTTGATGAAATGATGCCCTATCATCCCACGCAAACGGCAACCCGCCGCGCGCTTCTCTCGCACACTGACCGATAAAAAGGGGAATATGTGCGGAAGTTACGACAAAAAAGCCACAAAAGTCATCGAATTATCCCCCAATTTCCGCTTATTTTCCACAGTTGCGGAAAAGGCCGAATTCACCGCAGATCACCGCAGATCAGCGGTTTTGGGGAAAGTTTTAAGGTTTGAGGTTTGAATTTTGAGTTTTAAGTTGCCTGGGGAAGGGAGCTTGAAAGGGTATTTTACCAGGCTGTCATGAGGATGAGGGAGAGGAAGAGAAAGATTATGAGGATGGAATGAGAACGAGCGTGTTTCACGTGAAACAGTTAGAACGTCTATTACCTGATAATGATTATCAGGTAATAATGATTATTACCTAGTAGAGCTTAAAAGTGTTTCACGTGAAACAGTTAGAACGGCTATTACCTGATAATGATTGTCAGGTAATAATGATTATTACCTAGCAGAGCTTAAAAGTGTTTCACGTGAAACAAAGAGGAGTGAGATGGAAGGATGGAAGGTTGGAGGTTTTCCGGGGAGAATGCTTTCCGGCGGGGTGAACCCGGCAGGGGATCGGGAACATGGTAAGGTCTGGATTGTCTGACTCCTAGCTAGTCTTTATGTACTATTAAGACAATGTTTGTATTACATAACATGTCCTCGTATTTGTGAGTTATAACAACAGAATTGGGATGCAGTAAGAAAAGAGAAAGGTATTAGCAAAACGAAATAGAATTAGCGTACTGTATAGCGAGGAGTGAAATGCACTACCATGCCAATCAACGAATGGACATTCACCGCTGAGATCGCAAAATGGATCGATAACATACTTGAAGATCATTTCGAGCTGCCCTTCAGCAAGGCCAGGGTGGAAGAATGGAGTAAAGCAGGGAGGAAGCGTCGTGACCTGACAATATATGATCGTGAAGGCAAGCGTGTATTGACCGGCGAGATCAAAATGCCTGACAGCGCGGAGGGCAGCACGCCGTTTCGTGACTCTTTGGTTATCGATGCCCATACCAAGGCAGATAATATTGGCGCGGAATACTTCTTCACCTGGAATATCAACCGTTGCGTGCTCTGGCGCACTTTTGAACAGGGGAAGGCAATTACCGAGCGGCATATTCAGCATTTTGTGGTTCTCCCCGTTCCTGTTCGGCAATCTGATGACGTTGAACACCCGCGCATTCAAGATCAAATCAAAGCTTTCCTCCTCGAATTTCTAAAGCGCAGTGCCGCGATAATGAGCGGCGTCGAAGTATTTCCATCCATTCCGCTCGATGAAAAGTTCCTCATCATCTGGGAATCCGCGCTCGAGCAACCGGTAGCAATCACGCTTCGAGCGCTCTCGGATCATTATAACGGCAATAAAACTTTTACCGTCGATATCGATAAATGGATGCGTGACGAGCAGGGATGGTTTATTTCGCATATAGACGAAGGAGTCATTCAAGATAATCTGGAGCGCGCGGCTAAATTCGCCTGCTATGTACTTGCCAATAAAATTATCTTCTATAAGGCGCTCCGGCGGCGTTTTACCAGAATGAAGGCGTTGAAAATCCCGGATGACATCTCGACCGGCGCTGAATTGCATAAATTTTTCGATGCCGGATTTACCCACGCCAAATCGGTGAGCAAGGACTACGAAACGATTTTCGATGGTGATTACGGCGATAACCTGCCATTCATGAGCGACGCATCGGTAGAGAGCTGGCGTGAACTGGTAAAGCAAACCGATGCCTTTGATTTCACGACATTGAATTATGAGATCATCGGGCAAGTCTTCGAGCGCATGCTTTCGACCGATGAACGCCATAAGTTCGGACAGCATTATACCCGCAGCGAAGTGGTCGATCTGATCAATGCTTTTTGCATCAGGGAAGCCGATGCCCGCGTAATGGATCCCGCCTGCGGTGGGGGAACGTTCCTGGTGCGCGCTTATATGCGCAAGCGTCAGTTGTCTGATGGGTGTCTGAAGCATGAGGAACTGTTGCGCCAGCTCTACGGCGTCGATATCTCCGCATACCCGGCGCATTTGACGACCATCAACCTTGCCCCCCGTGATCTGATCGACAATGCGAATTATCCGCTGGTTTCGCGCAATGATTTTTTCGCTATCCAGCCTGACCAGCCGATCTTTCATCTGCCGCTCGGTAGCGAAGGCGGGCAAATGGCAACGCTGGATATCGGCAAAGTCGATGCGGTAGTCGGGAATCCGCCGTATATACGGCAGGAGAAGATCGGAGAGCACAACGGGAATAAATACAAGGAGCGCTTGCGCGCGCAATCGCTCATGGATGCTCCCGGCAGTACGTTATCCGGCCGGTCGGATATACACTGCTATTTCTTCACCCATGGCTTTTCCTTCCTGGAAGACGGCGGATACATGGGATTGCTGACCTCCTCGACATGGCTCGATACCTCGTATGGCTTTCAATTACAGAAATTCTTGCTGGATAACTTCGAAATAATCGCGATATTCGAGAGCGAATGCGAGCCGTGGTTTACCGGGGCGCGCGTAACTACGGCGGCCACCATCCTGCGCAGGCAGCCGGATGCTGAAAAGCGGGCAGCCAATCAGACGAAATTCGTTTCGTTAAGCAAGCCGATCGCCGAATTGTTGCTCTATTCGAACGATGAGAAGGAGCGATTGCGCACCTTCGAAATGCTTCGCCAGCGTGTAGAGAATGCCGCCGGCGCGGATAACTTTACCGTAAATCTGTCCGGCAAGGATGAGCTAAATATCGGCGAAAGTGAATACTCCGGCATGCGGATTCGCATTGTCAACCAGGATGATTTATACCGGTTGGGTTGTTCCTCTATTCCGGTATCGGAAGCCGATGAAGATGACGAAAATGAAGTCGATATCGCGACAAAATCAGCTGCTAATAATGGCGCAACCGCCGTTGATTCACCGGCAATCAATGGCAGCGGGTACAAAGGATATAAATGGGGATTGTTCCTTCGCGCACCGCGCATCTTCTTTACGCTCCTGAAGATTGGCGGAAATGCATTTGTCCCCCTGTCTTCCATTGCCGATATTAAACGCGGTGTGACGACCGGATGCGATAAATTCTTCTATCTGCGAGATATTACCGATGAACGTCTGGAACAGTTAACCGATCGTGTAGAATTTAGAAACCGGTACGGTATATCCAGGCACATTACCGACCAAATACGAATTGTCAGAGCCGGTGACGGCACAGTGCATCTAATCGAGAAAAAATATATTGAACCGGTAGTATTCAATCTGATGGAAATCAATTCGGTCGTGATCGATAAAAATCAGCTTCACAAATGCATCCTACGTGTATCCGAACCGAAATATGATCTCAAAGGAACTTATGTTTTAAAATATATTCGCTGGGGAGAAGAAGAAGGATTTAATGAACGATCTTCCTGTGCATCTCGCGATCTCTGGTATGCAATTGATTTCCCGTTAAGAAGTGACATATTCTGGAGCAAGAGTTGTCGATATCGACATATCGCTGTTCTAAATAGTGATAAGCTTCCTTGTAATTGCAATTTATATGATATCTATGTTAAAAATCACTTGGACGAAAAGCTATTATGTGCTGTTTTAAATTCATCGATCGTGTCATTATATAAATATTATTTCGGTCGAATGATGGGTGGAGACCCTATGCTTAAAACTGAAGTAGTCGATATGAAATTGATGCTTATACCTGATCCAAGCAAAGCTTCTGAATCAGTAAAAGCATTCTTAAAATCTTCCTTGAATTCCATGTCGAAGCGCGTGATCGGTCATCTTGTTGCGGTTGACGGGACGGGCGATGAGCCATCCGGCGATCTGGCGATGGAAGATCGGCAGCAGCTTGACGACGCGGTGTTGGAGCTGATCGGCGTCACCGATCCCGCTCAACGTCAAACTTTACTGAAAGAGCTGTATAGCGAAATCACACACCTCTACCGATCGATACGCACTGCCGAGAAGAAGATGCAGGCATTCCGTTCGCAGACAGCGCAAAGAGGCAGAACAACGGCGCGCTCGATCGCCGGTGAGATATGGGAAGCCCTGGAAATGAAGCCGCGCTACCGAACCGTGCGAGACTTCGCGGTAACGGGTGATACGGAAGAGATTGAATTGCCCGAAGGAAAGACCACGGTAATCAATGCCGACCTCTGGACACCGGCAGGTGTGAAGGTGGGCAGGCATTTTATACCGCTGAAACACCTTCCCCGCGCCCACTATGTGAAATGCCTTGCGGACGATGGGATACACGGTTTCATCGATGTGCCGAACGATCCTGCTATCTGCAACGAAGCCCTCGATCACTATGCCGAATACAAGGCAGACCTGGACGAGCAATTCGCGGAGCTGGCATCCGAGCATACAGCTGACGAACAGATGCAAAAGAAAGTAGTGAAGGAACTCTGGCGGTTATCACGAAATGGTATAGGATAATCATGATTCAGTATTGAGGGCACCATACCAATAGTTGTTCTCCAAATGCTTATTCGGTAAAGTGTCCCCAAAAACATCTCAAAGTCTGGAGGGCATACACAAAGTTGCGACTCGTGGGAAGTTGGTAGAATTGCGGGGACACCATCAATACCAATTAATATTTCCAATGTTGCCAGCCAATAACATGATTATAATAATGTGTAACTATCTGACAAGGACTTCCAGAAGGGTAATTTTGGTCAAAAGATTGGAATGAGTTTGTATCTCCAGAAATAAATATTGAGATATGCCCATAGCGTGAATAATCAAATATTACTAGATCACCAGGAGAAGGAATTCCACTAGGTGTATTAACAATCCAATCATACCCAGGCTGTGGACCTTGTTCGTTAATTGCATTACCTGTAATGATGTTCCAACCGTTTGCTTCTTCCCATGTCTTTGCCAATGAAACGCATTCACCAACATAACTGCCATGGAATCCAATTCTTTGCCCACTATATTTTTTTATAAAGTCATCTAATGCTGGAGAAGTTATTGGCGTAGGTGGTGGATTTATAAAAGTATTTGTAGACCAGATAGCATTATCCTGGTTGTTATAGAGAACAAGATTTCCATCATCTTGTAAAACAAGATATGAGTCATTTGCGCCATTAGTCTGAGAATTCCATATACATAATCCTTGCTGATCGTATAATACAAAATTACCGTCATATTGCATAATAGCAACTGTTCCTGTTGTTCCAGCGGTGCCAGTTGCCCATTTGGCTACCCATTGAGAACCGTAGATAAAATAAAGGACAAGATTGCCATCCACCTGCATGTAAAGTATTGCTTTGCCATTATGAGAAGTAATTGATTGATTAACAAAAAGCTTCTGCCCGGGCCCAAGTCCCGGTTCATAGAAACTATATGTTGCCCATTTTACATTCCAAGATGGGTCATAAATAACTAAGTTGCCATCATCCTGAATAACTATGACAGAATTACTTGCACCTATCGTATAAGTTGACCACCTTGGATTCCCCTGGTTATCATATATTACAAAATTACCATCTGAGGCTTGCATTTCAGCATAAGCACCTGCGATACCAGTAGTTTCAGATGACCATTTTGCCATCATCACAGAACCATACAAATGATAAAGTACAAGATTTCCGTCATATTGCATATACAATCTAGAATTGCCATTAGATGATTCTAAATATTGTCCTGCAAGCAACTTTTGATTAGGGCCCAAAGTCGATGGAGTAGCGTTTTGAATATTGAATATAATATAACCGGATATATTTGATTCCGTTTCAGTTGCTTTTATAGTAACTGTCCCAGGAGAAAATGTTCTAACAATCCCATTATTTACAGTTGCGATACTATTATTGTTCGAATTCCAATTAATGATTGCCATGCTTGGTACGATATGACCGTTAACATCTTGAAATGACGCATTCAATGTTATAGTTGTACCGACAGTTAATGTCGTTGATGTATAACCACTTAAAATAACAAATGCGATTACTGAATTCATATCAATGATTAACGGTGTTTCTTGGTTAGTATAAACGTTAACATTTGATAAAGCTTTAGCCAATATTGTACCGGTAGCATTAATCATATCGTAAGCGGTTATATTAACTGTTACATTACCAACCGGTACATTGGTAATGGTAATATTAGAATTCCCTCCACTTGCTGGACGATTGATTATCTCAGATAAATTATAACCATTATTACTTATGTTTATCTTTATACTGCTTGTTAATTTTGGTATTATTCTTCCACGAGATGGCCAGTTAATGGTAGCTAATAATGTACCGGTTAAGGCACTTCCTCCTCCTCCCCCACATCCATAAATAAAAAATAATAAGATCACAAAGATTAAAATACAAACCAATCGGATTACAGATTTCATATTGACCCCCTTCATACTTAATTATCAAGAAGAATTTTAAATGCGATTATCTACGATTTAACTATTATATGACTTTCGCTTCGAGCTTGGTTTGCCAAGTTCAAAATTCCAGCTTCGAACTTCCCAAAATGAGCTTAAAGCGAAAGTCCTAATATTATCTCGATCTCCCTATCACTGTATTCAACTTGCGTTTGTACTGATATCACTAAATTATTATCGTAAACTCCTTCTCATAAGCAATAATCCTCGTAGTCAGTGGGTAATGCCTGATGATCGACTTATTGCCCCCAATCCAGCAGGCTTGCATCGCCCGTTCCCGTGTCGCTCAGAGGATTCAGCGTAATTTCATGTACCTGCTGGTCCGTCTCGCCACGAGTAAGGACAAGAATAGATTTATCCAAAAAATTTCCGTCGTTGGACCTTCGGCATTTTTGAATGGCAATCGCACGGTCGTCCAACGACCAACTGGGACGCGCCAGTGCCACATTTACATCTCCGAGAAGGTTGCTGCCACCCAGCAATGCCCGGTCAAAGCAGAGACTGATGCGGTCCGAACGCCACCAGAGCAACTGATTGCCAACGCGTGACCAGGCGAAATCCGTATCGCCGGTGGTACCATCCAGTCGGAAATCATGATCCTTATTCCCATCGATTCGAGAAAGATAGATTCCCTTGTTAGTTTGATATGCCAGGCGATTCCCTAGTGGTGAGAAGTTGAATCGCGTAACACCGGAGATTACGCCCCCTAATTTTACCAGTGTAATCTCCTTTATCGGTCCCCGCATAACCATTTCAATGCGATAGAGTTCGAGTTCATCCTTGCGCTTGACGGCGAGAACATCCCCTTCACTGGATACTCCCAGTTCACTCACGCCGGGAATGTGCATGAGGGTGGGTTTCTTGCCATCTTTGGCGATATTCTGTTGTAGCGAGCGCACATCCGCCATATGTGGTAGTAAATCTTCACTCTTTATACAAAATAGGCGATCGGCAGTAAAACCGAAAAGCAGTGGGATATCCTCCGACATCGGGGCGTTAGTCCAGACAATGCTTTGAGGAACACCATTAGCATTATATTGTAAGGATTGTCCTGTTTGCGGGATATGGATGTTGAGTTTACCAAATTGACCAACAAATGCTATATAATTACCGCCAGGCGACCATTGATAACGCAAACGCGAAACATCCGTAAGAGCTGTTTGACTGAATGATACTTGCGTTGCCTGCTTTTCCATGTGAGCCTTGTCCCATATCCATAAATAAAATTCACCAGTTTCATCCGGTCCGACAAATGCCAGGAACGAATTAATACGAGAGGTAAAATCGGATTGCGGAGCCCAACTAATATCAAAAGGTTTATTTTGTTTACCCTGCCGGTTCCAGATAGGAGTAACCTTATGACTAATTAAATCCAATACATAGATCGAATAGCTTTGCGTCCTTTCGCTCCAAGTTAGATAAGCTACTGTATCGTGTGAAGGCGAAACGGCGCCTTGCAGCACCATTCCTTGCGACTCAACCGAAAGGGTAGTTGGCTCGCTGCCGTCCTCGTACATGCTGCGCAACAGGCCATCTTGATTGAAGAGTAGTCGCGGTTTATCGTATTGTAATAAGTAATATTGTACTGTCGTAACATATGGTCCGTTCGGCGCTTCAAGTAAGTAACGACTAAAAAAGGTCTTCGCTTCTCTGACGCGACCAACACCATTGTGAATAATGCCTTGCGCATAAAGCAACTCACCATCATCAGACACGCCGCTAATCTTAAACTTCTTCGCCTCCTCAATCAGGTTTATACAGCTTTGAAAACGCTCATCCGCGGTGCTGCCAACTTTATTCAACTTTTCTTTTATTTTCACTAAAATATCATCCCAACAGGACTTTCGCTTCATCACTTTATAACCAACTAGTTATGTTTGGTATATTTGGTGAGTGGGCATCCTATTGGTATCACAATACCAGAGGCAGCCATGTTCACCAAACGCCAATACGTTG
>Ga0172369_10007704_pt1 | contig 12432 bp, 10 predicted proteins | sample LakKiv25m_FD_114539 | JGI IMG/M metagenome (GOLD analysis project Ga0172369, IMG submission 114539) | Freshwater microbial communities from Kabuno Bay, South-Kivu, Congo - kab_022012_11.25m | ecosystem: Environmental > Aquatic > Freshwater > Lake | place: Democratic Republic of the Congo... | reverse complement strand
TTGACAAATTTTCATTTACCTAAGACAACACTTTTGATGCTAGTAGCAGCATTTTGCGGTTATGATTTAATGATGAAGGCCTATAAAGAGGCGGTAGAAAATAGATATAGGTTGTTTAGTTACGGGGATGCGATGCTGATAATATGAAACGTAGGGGCACGGCATGCCGTGCCCCTACAATATTCGTTGAATATATGTATAAATTAATTCATAAAGACAAACATACGAAGGCAAGGTTAGGCAAATTGACAACAGCGCATGGTGTTGTAAAGACGCCTGAATTTATGCCGGTTGCAACACAGGCAACAATAAAAACTCTTTCTGTCAGGGATTTGAAAGACTGCAAGTTGCAGATAATACTTTCAAATGCGTATCATTTATATTTGCGGCCGGGCGTTGAATTGATAAAAGAAGCAGGCGGTTTGCATAAATTTATGGCTTGGGATAAGCCGATACTTACTGACAGCGGAGGATTTCAGGTTTTTAGTTTATCAAAACTGATAAAAGTTCATGATGAAGGTGTGAGGTTTCAGTCGCATCTTGATGGTTCATGGCATAAGTTAACGCCTGAAGATGTTGTAGGCATTCAGGGCGGTTTAGGCAGCGATATAATGATGCCTCTTGACGAATGCGTAAAATATCCCTGTGAAAAAGATAAAGCTGAATTGGCCATGAGGCGCACGGTTGAATGGGCGAAAAGATCGAAAACAGCAAGCCGTAAAAAGAGCCAGTTATTATTCGGCATTGTCCAGGGTTCAAGTTATTTAGATTTACGTAAAGAGTGCGCAATGAGATTGGTTGACATTGGTTTTGATGGTTATTCAATAGGCGGGGTAAGCGTAGGCGAGCCAAAAGATCTTATATGGGAGATAGCTGGTTTTACAGCAGAATTGTTGCCGCAGAATAAGCCGCGCTACCTAATGGGTGTAGGAGAGATACCGGACATATTGCATGCAGTAAGCTGCGGCGTTGATATGTTTGATTGTGTAATACCTACAAGAAACGGGCGCAATAGCGTTGCCTTTACAAGAAGCGGGCCAATGGTGTTAAGAGACAAACAGTATATAAATCAGCATATACCCATTGATGCTGATTGCGGGTGTTTTACTTGTAGGACCCATACCCGTGCATATCTGAGGCATTTGTATAAAGCAGAGGAAATTCTGGGATTATCACTTATATCTTTGCATAATATTTATTTTTATGCTAAAATAATGCGCGAAATAAGGCAGGCTATAAAAGAAGACAAGTTTTTACAGTATAAAAAGAAATTAGATAGGACGTATAAACGTAGATAAATTAATAACTTGTTATTTTGAGGGAGCAAAGCGACCGAAGAATCTAATATATTAGATTCTTCGGCGCCAAAAAATATGGCGCCTCAGGATGACATATTCAAAAAGGAGAGTTCAATGATTAGTTTAGCTTATGCATCAGATGCAGCACCCCAGGTAGGTACCCAGGCCGCTGTGCCTTTATTGGCTAATTTTGTGCCTATTATATTAATATTTGGTATATTTTATTTTTTACTCATAAGGCCTCAGCAGCAAAAACAGAAAGAACATACCAGGATGCTTTCTGAATTAAAAAAGAATGACGAAGTTATAACAGCAGGCGGTATGCATGGTGTTGTGGTTAATGTAAAAGACAGGTCTGTTGTTTTAAAAGTTGATGAGAATGTTAAGATAGAAGTAGAGAAGAGTCATATTTCGTTCGTTACAAAAAAATAATAAGAATAATGTAGTCCCTCGTGACTATTCGTTATAGCTGGTCGCTCGGGACGAATTTTTCAATTGAGATAACTGGAAAAATTCGGAGGATTTAAATGTATAAAAATTTACAATGGAAGGTTTATTTGATTTTAGGCCTTATAGCAGTATCAGTATGGATGATTTTTCCATTGAATGAAAAAATCAATCTCGGCCTTGATTTGCAAGGCGGCATGCATCTTGTTTTAAGGGTTGATACTTCTAAGCTGTCGCCAGAAGCTAAAGCTACAGCGCCTGAACGTGCGCTTGAAGTTATCAGAAATCGTATAGATGAATTTGGCGTTAAAGAGCCTTCTATACAGCTTCAGGGTATTGACAATATTGTTGTCCAGTTGCCAGGTGTTACCGATAGAAACAGGGCTCTTGATCTTTTGGCTAAGACAGCGCATCTTGAGTTCAGGATGGTTTCAGATGACCAGGAAAAAATAAATGCAGCAATAGCCGGCACTGTACCCGAAGGATATGAACTAGTTTATATGGAGTCTGAGCCATTGCTTTTGGAAACAGAGCCATCTTTAACCGGCGATGCAGTTGTTAATGCAAGGGTCGATTTTGACCAGTCGTCTTTTGGCCAGCCGTATGTTGGTTTTTCTTTAAACCCGGAAGGTTCAAGAAAATTTGCAAAGGTTACAAGAGAAAATATTGGCCGTCGCCTTGCTATCGTTCTGGATGGAAAGGTTAAATCCGCGCCGCGCATTGAAACTGAAATCCCATCAGGACAGGGCAGGATTTCCGGCAGGTTTTCACAGGAAGAGGCATCTGATTTGGCAATAGTGCTTCGCGTCGGTGCCTTGCCGGCGCCTATTGTTGTTGAAGAAGAAAGGACAGTTGGCCCGCTTTTAGGCCAGGATTCCATAAAATATGGTATTCGCGCAACGGTCGTAGGAGCCCTTTTAGTTTTTGTTTTTGTTTTGGTATATTATCTTTTTGCAGGGCTAGTTGCAAACATTGCTTTATTGTTGAACTTTTTATTTACTCTGGCAGGCCTTTCTTATTTTCATGCGACTTTGACATTGCCGGGCATCGCAGGTTTAATTCTGTCTTTGGGTATGGCAGTTGACGCTAACGTTTTAATCAATGAAAGGATAAGAGAAGAACTTAAATTAGGCAAGCCTTTGAAGACAGCAATTAGTAATGGATATGACAAGGCATTTAGCGCTATTTTTGATTCCAACCTGACAACTCTTATTGCTGCTGCATTTTTGTTCTGGTTTGGAACAGGGCCAATAAAAGGCTTTGCGATTACCTTGACAATAGGTTTGGTAGTTAGCATGTTTACTGCCATTATTGTAACAAGGACAATTTTTCAGCTTTTATTATCTACAGACCGTTTACATAAGCTTATGCTTGTTGAATATATAAAACAGCCAAAGATTGATTATGTAAAAATAAGGTTTATTTGTTATGCGCTTTCTTTAGTGGTTATAGTTGTAGGCGCAGTTGCCTATTTTCACAAAGGCCAGAAGATGTACGGCGTTGATTTTACCGGAGGCCAGGTTCAGGAATACTCTTTTGAAAAACAGATAAATATAGAAAAGATAAGAGAGTCTTTAGGCAAGGCCGGTTTGGCTGATGTCTCTATTCAGCAGATAACAGGCAAAAACGAGGTTATTATAAAGACAGCAAAAGACACAGTTGATCTAGTTGGAAAGAAATTCAGCGAGGATTTTCCTGATAACAAATACCAGATCATGCGTATAGAGCATGTTGGCCCGGCTGTTGGTAAGGATTTAAAAAAGAAGGCCATTAATTCACTTGTATTTTCCATGTTGGGCATACTTATATATGTTGGTTTTAGGTTTAAGCATTTTAATTTTGCAGCAGCAGGTGTTATTGCGCTTTGGCACGATGTTATAGTTGCTGTAGGATTTTTAGCTTTAACCAACAGAGAAATATCTTTAACCGTAATAGCTGCTCTTTTGACGATAGCCGGTTATTCAATTAACGATACGATAGTTATTTATGACAGGATACGCGAGATTATGCGCACGATGCCTAAGGTTGGTTTGAAGGATGTTATAAATATAGCGGTTAATCAGACTATGAGCCGTACAATATTAACTACATTGTGTACTCTTTTAGTTGTTTTAGCGTTATTTTTCTTCGGTGGGGATGTTATTAATGATTTTGCATTTTGCCTTTTAGTCGGATTTATTTCCGGTGTGTATTCCACGGTATTTATTGCTTCTCCTTTAATATTATTTTGGGAAGGCTTTAAAGGCAAAAAAATAAACACAGCTAAGGCATAAAAAATATGAAAGATGAACGAAAGCGTTATCTTACAATACGTAATGTGCTTATAATAACGCTTATATTAAATTGGAGCGTTTCATTAGCAAAAATAGTATATGGCTTAATTACAAAAAGCATATCTATGACTGCTGATGGGTTTCATTCGTTATCCGACGGAACGTCTAATGTAATATGCCTTATTGGCATCTGGTTTGCATGCCGCCCGGTAGATAAAGAACATCCTTATGGCCATAAAAAATATGAAACATTTACATCTTTGGCCATAGCGGCTCTGTTATTTTTTATAAGCTTTAATCTTTTAAAAGAAGTCATAGCTCGTTTTTTCAAACCCGTTGTGCCTGAAGTTAATGTTTTGAGCTTTGTTGTAATGCTGGCGACTTTGATGATAAATATTTTTGTGGTATTTTATGAACGTAAAAAAGGAAAAGAATTAAAAAGCGATATACTTATTACTGATTCTACGCATACCAAGACAGATATATATGTTTCTTTGTCAGTTATAATAGCGTTAGTATCTATCAAGCTTGGGTTTAATGTAATTGATTTGATTGCAGGTATTTTTATCTCCGGCCTTATAGCATGGGCTGCTATTGGGATAGCGCGGGAATCTTCTTATATCCTTTGTGATGGCTGTACTGTAGATACAAAGCTTATAGCGGATGTAGTTAAAAAGGTGCAAGGGGTGAAACGTTGCCATAAGATTCGCGCGCGCGGCAGGCAAGATGATATCCATGTTGATTTGCATGTCTCGGTTGATAATAATATGCATGTTGATAAAGCCCATTATATAAGCCATAAAATACAAGACGATGTTAAACGCCAGATTGAAGGCGTGACTGATGTAATTGTACACGTAGAACCTCTATAATCTATGTATAAGATCTGGAATGTAAAAAAACCAGACATTGACCTGCAAAAAAAACTTTCAAACGATTTAGGCATCTCGCCTTTATTGTCGCAGCTTCTTATTAACAGAGGCGCGACAAATCCCTCTATAGCAGAAAGATTTCTTTCTTGTAATTTATCAGATTTACATAATCCGTTTTTGTTTAAAGGCATGGATAAGGCCGTTGTACGTATTAAAAAGGCCTTAGAGAAAAAAGAAAAAATTGTTATTTGGGGCGATTACGATGTTGACGGCCTTACGGCGGTCGCCTTGTTAAAAACTGTTTTGATTGAATTGGGCGGGCATGTAGAGCATTATATTCCGAATAGGATAGAAGAGGGCTATGGCCTTAATCTGCAAGGCGCGCAAACCATAGTTGAAGATAATACTGTATTAGTAATTACTGTTGATTGCGGCGTTAATAGCAACAAAGAAGTAGAATTTTTAAATAATTCTGGCATAGATGTAATTATAACAGATCATCATCAACCTTTGAACAAAACTTTACCTCCCGCTTTTTCTATAATAAATCCATTACAAGATGGCTGCAATTATCCGTTTAAATATTTAGCAGGTGTTGGCATTGCTTTTAAATTAGCCCAGGCAGTGACTGGCTTGGATCTGTTTCAGCATTTAGATTTTGTTGTTTTGGGCACTATTTCTGATATAGTGCCGATGAAGGATGAAAACCGCATATTTGTAAAACACGGGCTTAATAAATTAACTGATACTAAAAAAATAGGCCTGCTTAAACTTATTGAAAAATTGGGCCTAAAAGGCAAACAAATTACAGCAATGCACGTCGGTTTTTTATTTGGGCCGCGCCTTAATGCAACTGGCAGGATGGGATCTGCGGAAAATTCTCTTAAATTGTTGATGTCTGATTCCGCTTTTGATGCTGAATGTCTTGCAGGGCAATTGAATGACGATAACCGCCTGAGGCAGCAATTAGAAGCAAAGACGCTTCAGGAGGCCCTTGATAAAATAGAGAAAGAAATTAATTTTAAACAGCACAGGATTATCGTATTGTTTAAAGATGATTGGCACCCGGGAGTTACAGGCATAGTTGCCTCGAGAATAGTAGAGCGTTTTTACAGGCCGGCAATTTTACTTTCATCAAAAGATGGCGATATGCTAAAGGGGTCAGGCAGGTCCATAGATAATTTTCATTTATTTAATGCCTTGGCAAGTTGCGAGGATTTTCTTGATCATTTTGGCGGGCACAGCAAGGCTTGCGGCTTATCTATAAAGAGAAAAGAAGTCGGTAATTTTATAGAAGCGATTAATAAATACGCCTTTAAAACTATGATTCCTGAATTTCTTGTGCCCAGCATAAATATAGATGCAGAGATACCTTTGAGTTTATTAAATAAAACTCTGATAGACCAAATATTGTCGCTGGGCCCGTTTGGCCCGGAAAATCCAAAACCGGTTTTTGTAACAAGGGCCGTGGAATTAAAAGCAAGGCCTGAGATTGTCGGTAAAAATACTATAAAGATGTGGGTTACGGATACAGATGTTACATTCCAGGCTTTAGGGTTTAAGATGGCCGAAGCCATATCTGTTAATGAAATTGCACCTTTGATTAATATCGTTTATACCGTAGCTATTAATGAATGGCAGGGTACGTCCAGCATAGAATTAAATCTTAAAGATATAAAGGATTATAGTACTTCAAATGAGGATAAAACAAATGCCTGCCTTTCGGCAGGCATTGATATTATTTGAAAAGCTGTTTGTTTAAGCTGCTTTTGTTACCTTGTTATGTTTTATGCATCTTGTGCATACTGTAATTGTGCGGACAGAGCCATTGATGATTGCTTTGATCTTTTTAAGGTTAGGGTAGAAAACTCTTTTGGAAACGCCTGTAATCCTTCTTCCGACACCGCCTTCTTTTTTGGCTAAACCACGGCGTTTTATCCTGCGGCCTGCAGCTGGGCTCTTGCCGCATATCTGACATTTTTTTGACATTGTTTTGTCTCCTTTTCGTATTTGCGAATTTTGTGATAAAATCTTTGAGGGGTATATAGTATCATAACAGACAGGTCGCGTCAACAAAAAAGCCTATTTTATAATAAAAGGAGTGTGTTATTATGAAAAATGCTAAAAATGCTAAAAGTACAATGGGTGGGTTAAGGACAATCCCAAGCAACAGCCTTGTTGTCCAATTTGCCTGGGCGTTTATGCTCATGTCTGTAATACCATTTATAATAACTATTTTTTTGTTGTTTATGGTGAATGCCCCGACTTTTGAGGGCCGCGTAGACCAGGCTTGGATAGCTATAATGTGGATGCTTGTTTCATCATTTGCCGGCTATTTTATAGTAAGAAAATCAGTAAAGACGCTTTCTCTGTTGACATGGCATGTTAAAAAGGTGATCAGCGGGAAATCATCAGAGAGAATACTTCTTAATGAAGATAATGAGATAGGTGAGCTGGCAAGGTACTTTGAAAGAGTAAACAGGAATCTTGAATTCAAGATTCAGGAGCTTGAGTATTCAAAAAAACTTATCCAAAATATATTCCATAAAATAGGAGAGGCAATTAATTCTTCGCGTGGTATAGACAGCTTGCTTGAATTAGTGCTGGAAAGTGTAGCTAATACGATAAATGGCAGGGGCGGTTTTATAATGCTTGTAAGCCCCATAAGCGAATTGCTTGAACCATCTGTTATTTATTGCGGGGACAATGATCCGCCGAAAATATCGTTTATTAAAATAGGGCAAAATATTATAGGTAAAGTTGCAAAAGATAATAAGCCGGCAATTATATTGTCTTTGGAGGCGCAGAAAGATGGTTTGCCGTTTAAGTCATTGCTTTGCGTGCCATTAAATTATAAAAATAAAGTTATAGGCGTAATGGCAATATATGACAGAAAGACAAAAGATTATTTTTCAAAAGAAGATTTGGATCTTTTTAAAGATATAGCTTCTCAGACAGCTATGGCTATTTCAAATTTTCAGCTGAACTTGGATATAGAAAAGGCGTATCTTGAAACCATACGTGCCCTGGCAATGGCAGTTGAGGCAAAGGATCCTTATAGCGGAGGCCATCTTGACAGGGTTTCAAAATATGCCACAGATATAGGCAGGGAGCTTGGCCTTGGCGATGAAGATATGAGGATTTTGCATGATGGCGCTTATCTCCATGATTTGGGCAAGATAGGTATTAGTGATAAGATATTGTTAAAAAATGGCAAGCTTACCGATGAAGAATTTGAAGAAATGAAAAAACATCCGATTATAGGAGAAACTATAATAAAACCTGTAAAATCGTTGTCAAAATTATGCAATGCTGTCAGGGCGCACCAGGAAAGATGGGATGGTACTGGTTATCCTGATGGTTTAAAAGGTGAAGATATACCTCTTTATGCGCGCATATTGGCAGTAGCAGATGTTTATGATGCGTTAACTACAGAAAGGCCGTACAAAAAAGCAATGTCTGTAAAAGAGGCAAGAGAGGAATTAAAAAAAGAGGCCGGCATTAAACTTGATAAAAAAGTGGTAGACGCATTTTTAAAGACAATATGACAGACGTTTTAGAAACTCCTGCGCAATATATAAAAGGCGTAGGCCCAAAGAAATACCAACTTCTCAACAAACTCGGAATAAAGACAATAAACGACCTTTTATTTTATTTTCCTCGCCGCCATGAAGACCGCTCTAAATTTTTTCCGATATCGCAATTAAAATTAAACCCGGGTGAGTACCATACCGTAAAAGGCATTATTAAATCTTTAAGTATTTTTAGGACAAAAAGCAGGACAACCTTGTTTCAGCTGGCCGTTACTGACGGCACAGGCGTATTGTATGCAATATGGTTTAACCAGCCGTATTTAAGAAAATATTTTAAAGAAGGCGATAATATAATACTTTATGGCAAGGTTGAGCGGCAAGCCCGTTTGCAGATGTATGTTCCTGAATATGAATTAATAAATGACCAAGAAGATATCAATGTTCATATAGGCAGGATAGTGCCCATATATCCATTGACAGAAAGTGTGCGTCAGAGGATGGTGCGTTTGACTGCCTTTGCCTGCGTTGAGGAGTTTTCTAGATATATTAAAGATTATATGCCGTCCGGTATAAAAATAAATCAGCACTTGATAGATTTAAAATCAGCAATCAGGCATATACATTTTCCAACGAGTTTCGACACGCTTAAAAATGCAAGGCATAGGCTTATTTTTGATGAATTTTTCTTTTTGCAGACAGCGCTTGCTTTGAAAAAAGCGCATATTAAATTAAGAGCTAACGGCATATCGCATAATATAGACGGCAGCATTATAAAAAGTTTTTTAAATACATTGCCGTTTGTTTTAACCGGCGCGCAGCATAAAGTGATGGAACATATTCAAAAAGATATGCAAAGCCCCAGGCCCATGTGCAGGCTTCTGCAGGGCGATGTTGGAAGCGGGAAAACAATAGTTGCGGCGTACGCGATAGTTATTTCGGCGCAAAATAATTTTCAGTCTGCGATTATGGCGCCTACTGAAATATTAGCGCAGCAGCATTATAATAATTTATCGAGGCTGCTTTTACCTTTGGGCATAAAAATCGGCCTATTGACAAGCGGGTTAACTTTGCCTGAAAAAAACAGAATGAAAAAATTAATTTCTCAAGGAGAGATTGACTTGGTTGTGGGCACGCATTCTCTATTAGAGGAAGATGTTAAGTTCAAAAATTTAAGCCTGGCAGTTATAGATGAACAGCATAAATTCGGCGTAGCGCAGCGTATGATTCTGTCGCAGAAAGGCGCTAATCCTGATATCCTTGTTATGACAGCAACGCCCATACCGCGCACGCTCGCCTTAACCGTGTACGGCGATCTGGATATTTCTATTATTGATCAGATGCCTCCGGGCAGGATGCCTGCAAAGACATATTTATTTGCTGAAGAGCAAAGAGAAAAGGTTTACAAATTTATGCGCCAGGAAGTTAAAATTGGCAGGCAGGTTTTTGTGATTTATCCTTTGATCGATAAATCAAAGCAGTCACCCGAATTTATAGGCGAGGATGTCGATAAAAACGGACAGATGGTTTTAAAAATGTCGCGCGCCGGATCTTTAAACCTTAAGGCTGCGACAAAGATGTACGAGGATTTTAAAACAAAGATTTTTCCTGATTTGAAAATAGGCCTTATCCACGGCAGGATGTCAAAAGAAGAAAAAGATAAAGTCTTGGAAGATTTTAGAACCGGTATTATAAATATACTTGTTTCAACAATTGTGGTTGAGGTTGGGATAGATATGCCAAATGCGTCGGTTATGGTTGTTGAACATGCAGAGCGATTTGGTTTATCACAGCTTCATCAGTTACGCGGCAGGATAGGCAGGTCCAGCCATCAGTCGTACTGCATTTTATTGGCAGATGCAAAGACAGATAATGCAAAGATGCGTATGGATGCAATGCTTGAAACGCATGATGGATTTAAAATAGCGCAAAAAGATTTGGAGATTCGCGGGCCTGGCGAATTTATGGGCACACGCCAGCATGGCTTGCCGGATTTTAAAATAGGTGATATCATTGCAGATATAGCAGTTTTGGAAACAGCAAAAAAAGAGGCTTTTGATTTGGTTCGTAGCGATCCGGCTTTATCCCGTCCGGAAAACATTGCTTTACGTTCAGCAGTGGCGAAGAGGTTTGGGGTAATGAAGGATATAGGTTTGTAGGTTGAAGCGGATTGGTATTGGAAGATTAGAAAAAGGAAAAACAACAGAATAAAAAAGGGGTCAGGCGCCTTTTTAAATTAATTTTTTAATGAAATGAAAAAACTAAGAAATTTAATATATAAAAACCAACATAGAACAGTAAAAATTAGAACTTCTGCTAGCTTACGCAGACCTAAAGATAAATTTGCGAAAATTCATAAAATATCTCCTGAGATAACAAAACAACATTTTACAGAATTAGGGCTCAAGCATTTTTATGAACGGGTTTATCCCTATTTTAACATTGACATATCGTCTTTTATGGAAAAATATTATACTAAAAAGACTTATGGTGAAATTATAGAAATGATAATAAAAAAATGTGAATGGGAGCCTTCTAGGACAGATTTAAGTATTTGGTTGAAAAAAGCTGGGATGAGTGCTCATTCGCCACAAGAAAGACGTTTAATAGCTATTAAGAAAAAAAGAATTTCATATGCAAAAATTGGTAAGGTTATACATCGGAAGATGCATCTTAGAAAGATAGATTATGCTAGTACAATTTCTAAAAAAATTAAAACAATGTCTTCGTATAAATATAAAAAAGGCAATCAAGCTCCGAGGCCTGTAAGTGTTTATATAAGTAACAATTTTTACAGTTTGTTATCAGATAATGAAAAAAGAAAAAGACTTGCTAATTATTTAGGTATTTCTTATCATACTATAAAAGCTTGGTTATTTAAACATAATAAAGTTAATGCTATTTATTGGGATAAAGTAGCAAGATTTTTAAAAACAAATAAAGAAAAAATATTTAATTTTAGATGAAATAATTATATTTTTTGAAATATATGCATAAAATTGTCGACTTTTTATGTCTTATATAATAGTATAAGGATAAGTTAGGGAAAAGGAAGAAGATGGGAGTATCTTTTTATATTCAGGAGTTTGAACCAAAAAATGAGAAGCCATTTTATTTATCAAGATGAAAGTGGAGTAGTAGGGACAACTGGTAAATTTGTTGTTGGGCTTTTATTTGTAAAAGATAGAAGGCCGTTATATGAAATTATTAAGAAGATAAGACAGAAGCATAATTATTGGAAAGAGTTTCATTTTAAAGAAATATTTTATTTTTCATCGAAACGTTCTAGAGTTGCATGTGAAGTATTGGAGGAAATCTTAAGAGAACATATTTATTTTAGGGCATTGGCTGTTTCTAACGAAAAATTAGAATTGAGATATTTTGATAATGATATAAAGAAGATAAACGATTTGACTAAAAAACAAGTAAAAACAGCCAAAGCAAGAGGGATGTTTCGTGCTTATAATTTCTTTACAAAGGAGTTGCTTTTAGAGAATTCAAGCATATTAAATGAGGTGGTTGTTTATTTAGACAAAAAGGTTAGGATGAGGGATGATAATATCTGCGAATATATTAAAAGAGAAATTAATTTGAGCACCAAGAAAAATACTATAAAAGTTGTTGAGTCAAGAGATTCAAAAAAAGACGATTTAATTGGTATTGCAGATTTGGTTTTAGGTGCCGTTAATTACGAATTAAAAAAAGGCGAAAATCCTATGAAGCTAGCGGTGGTAAAAGTGGTTAGACAATATGTAGGTAAAAAAATACGTTTAAGAGAATGGATTTTTAAATAAAAATGGCTGTATTTCCTAGTTTTATTAGGGTCTCGAAAAGAGAACCCGTTTCGGTCATACAGCCAAATATAGTATAACATAGAATAGTAAATTGTCAAGTGTCAAAAATAGGAGATTGCTTCGGGCCGAAGTTCCGGCCCTCGCAATGACGAATTATAAACAATGCGTATAATAGCTGGAGCATATAAGGGAAGGATATTGAGCGCGCCGAAAATTGA
>Ga0172369_10007702_pt1 | contig 12433 bp, 7 predicted proteins | sample LakKiv25m_FD_114539 | JGI IMG/M metagenome (GOLD analysis project Ga0172369, IMG submission 114539) | Freshwater microbial communities from Kabuno Bay, South-Kivu, Congo - kab_022012_11.25m | ecosystem: Environmental > Aquatic > Freshwater > Lake | place: Democratic Republic of the Congo... | reverse complement strand
GGTGTATCCTCTTTATAACCGGTAAGCAAAGGAGGCTCATATGCAAATCATCGATATGAAAAAGCAGTACAAAGCGTTGTATACCGCGAAAGTCGACGTTCCGGCGCGGGTGGACGTGCCGCCGCTGCCGTACCTGATGATCGACGGCGCGGGTGATCCCAACACGGCGCCGGCGTTCGCGGGGGCCATGCAGGTGCTCTATTCGCTGGCTTACACGATGAAGTTCGAGATGAAGAAAACGCGGGAGATCGACTACCCGGTGATGGCGCCGGAGGGACTGTGGTGGGCGGAGAACATGGCCGATTTCGCCAGCACGCCGAAGGATAAGTGGCTGTGGACGCTGATGATGCTGCAGCCGGAGGTGGTCACCTCGGAGCTGCTGGCGTGGGCCGTCAAGGAGGTTGAGCGGAAGAAGGGATTGGATGCCGCGCGCAAGGCGCGGCTGGAGACCTACGATGAAGGATCGAGCGCGCAGGTGCTCTTTATCGGCCCGTTTTCCGAAGAAGGTCCGGCCATCGTGAAGCTGCACGCATTCATCGCCGCCCAGGGCTGCGCGCTTTCCGGCAAGCACCACGAGATCTACCTGAGCGACACTCGCCGCGTGCCGCCTGAGAAATGGCGCACGATTATACGGCAACCGATGCGATGAATGGGGGAAGGGGGGAGTGGGGGCATAAGCGTCATGATAGGGTAAGCGCACGGTATTGCTTGCTCTTGCTCTACGCCCTTGATCTTGCTTAAACAAGCCTCGCGTAAAATCTTCTCCGTAAGGCTTACTTGGAGACGAGGAAGCTTTTGAGAGCAAGAGCAAGAGATGAGAACAAGCGTAAGGAATGCCGGGCGCTTACCCTATCATGACGCTTATGCGGCCGCGGCCCCGGCGTACGCCGGGGCCGCGATGGGATGTTGCCCGTTCGGCGTGGAACTACATTCCGTAATCCATGCCGCCCATGCCGCCGCCGGGACCGCCGGGGGGCATCGCGGGGGCTTTCTCTTCGGGTTTGTCGGCGACCAGCGCCTCGGTGGTCAGCACCATGGCGGCAATGGAGGCGGCGTTCTGCAGGGCAGAGCGCTCGACCTTGGCCGGGTTGACGATCTTCATCTCGACCATATCGCCATACTCTTCGGTGAGGGCATTGAAGCCCCAGCCGACCTTGCCGGAGGTTTTGATCTTCTCGACGACGATGCTGCCTTCGATGCCGGCGTTTTCGGCGATCTGGCGCAGCGGCTCTTCGAGGGCGCGGCGGACAATCTGCACGCCCATCTTCTCGTCGGCAGCGACTTCGCTGGGCTGGTCGGCGAGTTTCTTCAGCACGTCATCGAGGGCGGGCAGGGCGTTCACCAGGGTGACGCCGCCGCCGGGCACGATGCCTTCCTCGACCGCGGCGCGGGTGGCGCTCAGCGCGTCTTCGAAGCGGTGCTTCTTCTCTTTCAGCTCGGTCTCGGTGGCTGCGCCGACCTTGATCTCGGCTACGCCGCCGGACAGTTTCGCCAGACGCTCCTGCAGCTTCTCGCGATCATACGAAGACTCGGTGGTCTCGATGGCGCGACGAATCTGCTCGATGCGGCCCTTGACCTGCTGCGCGTCGCCTTCGCCTTCCACGATTGTGGTGGTGTCCTTGGTGATGTTCATCTTGCGGGCGCGGCCCAGCATTTCCAGGGTCACGTTCTCCAGCTTCATCCCCAGATCATCGCTGATGAAGGTGCCGCCGGTGAGGATGGCGATGTCTTCCATCATGGCCTTGCGGCGATCGCCGAAACCGGGCGCCTTCACGGCCGCGACCTTCAACACGCCGCGGATTTTGTTCAGCACCAGGGTGGCGAGGGCTTCACCCTCGACGTCCTCGGCGATGATGACCAGCGGTTCGCGGCTCCCGACACCGCGCTCGAGCAGCGGCATCATATCCTGCGCGTTCGAAATCTTCTTCTCGAAGATGAGGATATACGGCTTTTCGATGTCGGCTTCCATGCGCTCGGCGTCCGTGACGAAGTACGGGCTGATATAGCCCTTGTCGAACTGCATGCCTTCGACCACGTTCACCGTAGTCTCGGTGCCCTTCGACTCCTCGATGGTGATGACGCCGTCTTTGCCGACCTTGTCCATCGCCTCGGCCACGTATTTGCCGATCTCGGGATCGTTGCCGGAGATGGAAGCGACGTTTTCGACGTCGTCCTTGCCGGCCACCGGGTGGGACAGGTCCTTGATCTTCGCCACGATGGCTTCCACCGCCAGGTCGATGCCGCGCTTCACCAGCAACGGGTTGGCGCCGGCCGCGATGGTGCGCAGGCCTTCCTTCAGGATCGCCTGGGCGAGCACGGTGGCGGTGGTGGTGCCGTCGCCGGCTACGTCATTGGTCTTCGACGCTACTTCTTTCACTAACTGGGCGCCCATATTCTCATACGGGTCTTCCAGCTCGATTTCCTTCGCGACGGTGACGCCGTCTTTGGTAATGGTGGGGCTGCCCCACTTCTTCGACAGGACGACATTGCGGCCGCGCGGGCCGAGGGTCATCTTTACGGCTTTCGCCACGATATTGACGCCGCGTTCGAGTGCGCGGCGGGCCTCTTCGTCAAATGCCAGCATTTTCGCCATGGTGCATCTCTCCTTTTCGAATCACAACCCCGAAGCATCGGGGACGCTACGCCTTGACGGCGAGGATGTTGTCCTCATCGAGGATCACGTAGTCGATTTTGTCGATGGTCACTTCGGTGCCGCCATACTTGCTGTAGATGACGGTGTCGCCCACTTTGACTTCCGGCTCGACCAACTGGCCGTCCTGATACTTGCCGCGGCCCACGGCAATGACCTTGCCCTCAGTCGATTTCTTCTTAGCGGAATCGGGGAGCAGAATGCCGGTCGCCGTTTTCTCTTCTTCGGCCTTCGGCTGCACGACGATTTTGTCGCCCAACGGTTTGAGCATGGTACAACCTCCTTTTAACATAGGTGAATTGGGTTTCGACCTGGCCGGCGCTGTCATGGGCGCTCGGCCGTCGGTTAGCACTCGTCGGGTATGAGTGCTAATACCGTGACGTATTATAACAAAATTATTAGCAGTGTCAATAGGGGAGTGCTAACAAGTATGGGGGATTATCGCGGGAGTCGCAGGTTAGCGGTATTATATTATGGTTTACATTTAACCTTTCATGCAAATGCTTATGCTCATACTCATGCTCAAAAAAGTCTTCGCCATCCAGGCAAGCCTCCTGGTCCTTCAACTCCGTAAGGCTTACACAGGGTCGAATAAGCTTTCCGAGCATGAGCATGAAAAGGAGGGAGGTGCCGCGGGCGTAAGCGCGGCACAATCGCTGCTCGATGTCGTTGGCGGAAAGAAGGGAGGGGAGGCTCGAAGGCGAAGTATAACGGCAACTCTTCGAGTTGATCCGTTTGCTTTACGGAGGAATGCTATGTGGCCGAAGATACTGGTCCGTTACCGCCGGTTGATTTTCCCGATGCTGTTGCCGCTGCTCGGCATCATCCCGACGCGCGCTGCTGCAGCCGCGGCGGCGGTCAATCTCACCGTCACATCCGCCGAGCAATTCAATACCTGCACGCATGATGCCGGCATCGACATCGCAAGCCAGCCCGGCGCCGTGCAGCTTGCGCCGGTGGAGTACTTCGTCGAAGGCATGGGGAATCGTCTCGGCAATGCGGCGCCCAACGCCGCCTGCTGGGGGAAGAAGGTCTTCACCCTGGATGCGCCGGACGCTACCGGCGCCACCCTCTATCTTTTCCGCACTCCGGCGAAGGCGACCTTCAACGGCACGCCGCTCACCTTTAAACCGACGGAATACGGCGGCTGGCTGTCCGCCGACATTCCGGCGAACGTGCTGCGGGCGGGCGACAACGAGCTGGTGATGCAAAACTGCGCGGTGCCGGCCGATGTGGAGGTCAAACCAGCGCGCCACAGCTTTTACAGCGCGGACCAGGGCGCCACCTGGCAGCCTGCGGCGGGCGAATTTCTCGTCCACCTGCGCCTGTACCGCCACCCCGCCGCGGGAACGATCATCTCGGACGTCATCGACCTGGCCAACCCTGAAGGCAAGGACATCATCTGCCCGCAGATCGAGGTGACCGGCCTGTCGCTGGTCGCTGATGTCAGCATGCCGGAAGGCACGGCGGTCGTATTGGAATCGCGCAGCGGCAACACCATCCGGCCTGACGAAAGCTGGTCCAACTGGACCCCGGCCAAAGGTCACCGGCTCGGGCGCTTCCTGCAGTGGCGCGCAATGCTGACCACGAAGAATCACCAGAGTACCCCGGTGCTGGAGGCTGTGCATATTGGCGCTCAAATCAGGATGGTAGCCGACCCCGCGACCCGGGGATTGACGGTGACGGATTTCCGCAACCCGCGTATCGTGCGCAGCTCCTTTCCCTTCACCTACCAGCCGCCGTCGGAGAAGCTCACCCTCCTGCGCAAGAACTGGAAGCTGGACGACATCGTGGCGCCCGGCAAAACGGAGATGGATAAATTCATCCTGCTGCGCAACTGGGTGCGCCTGCAGTGGCCGCACAACGAGGGGAACTGCGGACGCCCGTGGGACGCCATCAACATCCTCTCCGCGCCGGCGGGCGACCACGGCATGTGCGTGCATTTCGGCGTCACCTTCACCCAGTGCGCGCTGGCGCTGGGCTACAACGCCCGCCAGATCATCCTGAACAACCACTACGTATCCGAGGTTTGGTCGAACGATCTGCGGAAGTGGATCCTACTGGACGTGGAAGCCGTACAGACGGAAGGCTGGGACCGCCACGGCACGGCGATGTATGTGCGCAAGGACACCGGCGTCCCGTTGAACGGGTTGGAACTTCACCGCGCGCTGAAGGCCAACACGCTGCAAAATATCACCCAGGTGCTCTACATGACGGACGACAAAGGGAACTACACGCCCTACGAACGCACCTACGGTCCGGAGGAATATGGGAACTTCCGCCACTTCGCCTTCCCGCCGCGCAACAACTTCCTCGATCAACTCGATCCGTGGGAAGTGCAGCACGGCGTCGATAATTACCACTCGAATTATTACTACTGGTGGTCGGACTCGCCGGTGGCGGCGCGGGGTGAATACTCGCTGTTCACCTGCCGTGACGGCGACCTGTACTGGACACTGAACCAGGCGGCGGTGATGCTGACTGCCACGGAGAAGCGCGACGCGCTGGATGTGCAGGTGGATACCGAGACGCCGAACTTCCAGGAATTTCGCTACCGCGTCAACGGCGGCGCCTGGCAGGCGCTGGCCGGCGAAGGCAAGGAGCCAACCTCGCGCCAGGGCCATTTCACCTGGACGCTGCGTCCCGGCGCCAACACCCTGGAAATCAAGCCCCGCAGCACCTTCGGCATGGACGGCATTACGACCACGGTGACGGTGAAGATGGGGAAGTGAGTCGTGATAAGGTGGGCCGGCAAGCAACCCCTGGGGTTGCCCAAACCCATCGTGAGCCAGCGACGGCGATGTCGGCTGGCAAACGGTGGAAGAGAAGTAGGGACTGTCCCCGTCGTGAGGAGCCGCAGGGACTGTCCCGGCCCATCGTGAGCCAGCGACGGCGATGTCGGCTGGCAAACGGTGGAAGAGACGTAGGGACTGTCCCCGTCGTGGGGAGCCGCAGGGACTGTCCCGGCCCATCGTGAGCCAGCGACGGCGATGTCGACAGGCAAACGGTGGAAGAGAAGTAGGGACTGTCCCCGTCGTGGGATTGGCGCCGGTTCTGTTCGACGGGGACAGTTCCTATGGGTCTACGCACGAGCATGAAATATGAGTACGGGCACTGGTTCTCCAGCGCTGGGACAGTCCCAAGCGGCACTCGCATTGAAATCTCCGCAGTGAGGGTTGAAGTATGAACTGTAGTATCCGGGCGCTTCGTGCGCCGCGAATGACAACGATCGGGCCGGCGATCCGAATCGCCGGCGTGCTCCTCCTGCTGGTATTGCTGTGCCTGCCCGTATTGGCGCAAGGCGCGGCACTGGAGAAGGTGGAGTTCTTCGGCCCGAACGAGGGCTTCGGGGTCAACCTGGAGCGGTTCCGCATCAGCGCGAAGCTGACCTTTCCGCAGCCCGTCGCCGGGCAGATCGTCACCGCGTCAGTTAACGATGCGGTGGTTTTCGACGCGGCGAAGCGGACGCGCGACTCGCAGATCGACACGCTGACGCTGAAGAAAGCGCACCTGGGCGGCGAGAAGGTGACCGAGCCGGCGGCGAGCGTCTATGTCCAGTTCTACACCAACTGGCAGAGTGGCCGGACCTACACATTGGGCGTGACGTTCAAAACGAGCGATGGGCAAACGATCGCCGCGCAATCACCGCCGACCCTCGCGCCCGCGGGCGGCGCCCTTGCCGCATATTCGGACTATTCCGTGATCACCGTGAAGGAGCGGGGCGGATTGGCGCGGGAGCGCTGGCCGATCACCGTCGGCATACCGATTCGTTGCGGCGAAGTGAAAGACCCGTCCGCCTTCCTTTACCTGGTGCATTATGCGACCGGCGCCGGAAACGAGCCGGTATCCTTCCATGTGTTCGATGTCGTGCAGCCGGAGGCCGGCCCGGAGATCCAGCAGCAACTCGGCGCTGCCCCGAAAACTCCGGAGGAATCGCTGCACCTGTTCCAGCTCGGCTTCCCTGCCGACCTGCCGGCCAACGGCACCGCCACCTACCTGCTTTATTACGGCGCCGAAAAAGAGTCACTGAGCCACGCCGTCGAGCGGACAGTGCTGACCTACCGGGGCGAGAACCCAGGCATGACCCTCGATACCAGCCACGTCACCTTCGGCCTCAATCCGAAAACCGGCTCGCTGATGAACTTCGCTACCGATTTTTCGCGCAAGGGGCAGCTCTACTCATTTACCCAGGCCGGTCCGCTGGATATCCATTACAATCCCGACATCTGGGCGCCGCCGCTTTCCTGGGGACACACCTGCGATTGGGATCTGGGCAAGCCGGGACCATATACCCCGTCCATCAACATCTCGCAAGGTCCATACGCCTACCGCAGCTTCCGCCGGGGCTTGATGCCGCGCGCGAACGAGACGCAAGTGGATTTCACCTATACTTTCTTCGCCGGCATGCCGTTCTTCTACGCCGATTCCCGCATGGAGTTCACCCTCAACACGCTGGTGAACGCCGTGCGCAACAGCGAACTGGTGTTCAGCCGCGGGCAGATGACCCACGGCGTGTGGGCCGACGCGAAGGGCAACCCGCGGGAAGCCGTCGTGTATGACCCGAAGGATCCGAAACATGTCTTCGGCAGGGTGGCGGAGGTGTCGCCGGATACGCAGTACGTGGGCATGTTCAATGAGCTGGACGGCGCCGGCATCTGCCTGGTAAACCTGGGGCGCTACGTCGAGTCCTACAGCCCGGCGGGCGATCCGGTGAATTACCTGTCGAAATATTACATCTCCGACCTGGGCATGTGGCTCGATTCCGATATGCCGAATTATGCATTCGTCTACATGACACGGCCGGAAGTGTATTACAACACCATCATATCCAAAGGTACAGTGTTCGAGGAGCGCAATGCCGTGCTGGTATTCAAGGTGGGCACGGGCCGGCACCGTTTCGACGACCTGCTTGCCTGGGTGAAGCGGCTGCGCACCCCGCCCGCGGTCACCATCGCACCGGCGAGAGAACCGGCATAAGTTGGCGATTCAGTAATAAGTGATTAGTGATAAGTCATAAGTGGATGAGTGATAAGTCAGTTGTGAGAAGAAAAAGTGTGGGTCCGGTGGTTGAGTAGGCAGGTAAGCTGTTCGGTTCTTTCCACAGCTCGCGCCGTATCGAAACCACCGCGGTTACAGGAAAGCCTTGCATATATCTGCGGTGGTTTCGATACGGCGCGGAAGCTGCGGAATGAACCGAACAGCTTACTTGCCTACTCGACCACCGACGGCACTTATCACTCGTCACTTATGACTTATCACTAATCACTTCGACTAAGGAGGTATCTATGCGCTCATTTATGATCGTGCTCATGCTCGTCGTCGCGGCATGGCCGGCGCTGGCGGAAACGCTGCCGGCGGCCAGCTTCCCCGTGCCGAAGAACACCTATGACGACACGGGCTACACGGCCATCCAGGTGGGTCTGGACGGCCTGGTCTATGTGGGAACCGCCTGGTACGGCGGCAGCGCGCACCTGGTGCGGCTGCACCCGGACACCGGGAAATGGGACGACCTGTTCAACGCTCACCAGCTCACCCGCGACACCGGCACCGGACTGGACTCGCAGAGCAAGTTCCACGCCAAACTCCAGGTGGGCGCGGACGGGTTGATCTGGGCGGCCACCAAGCAGGGGAACGAGGAATTTACCAACAGGCCGGAATATGGCGAAAGCGCCACCGGCTATCCCGGCGGCCACCTGTTCTCCTTCAATCCGAAGACCGGCCAGGCCATCGACCACGGCATCCTCAAAAAGCAGGAAGGCATCATGGGCGGCGCCATCGACAACGCCCGCCAGCGGCTGTATTACGTGACCGACCCCAAGGGTCATTTCCTGATCTACGACATCGCAACGAACACCGTGCGCGACCTGGGCCGCTCCGGCCCCACCCCGCGCTATATGGCGATCGACGCGAAAAGCCGTGTCTTCATCGTCGGCGCCCCGCTGCCCGGCGACACCGCTGCCGGCGCCATGACGATGTATGACCCGGCGACGGATAAGCTGTACCAGCTTGCGGTAACCGTGGATGGGGATGGAAAGGCCTACGGCGCGCCGTATGTCATCGTAATGAATGCCGATGGCACCAAACTGCTCGGCGCCGCGGCGAACTGCAAATACGTGGAAGAATACGACCTGTCCACCATCAAACTCACGACCGCCGATCCCGATGCCAACGGCAGCATCACCTGCCGCCTGGCCGCCGAGATCAAACCCGGCGACACACACGCGGGCACACTGGGCAAGGACGGCTGCTTCTACTTCAACAGCAGCGCCAGCCTGTATCGCTACGACCCCAAAACCAGTATTGCGGAAGAACTGGGAACCATCGATCCCCCCAATAGCCGCGACCGCGGCCAGGTATACGCGCAAGGCGCCACGGTGGGACCGGACGGCACGCTGTATATGAAGTTCCTTTATCCGTACCAGGTGCTGGCCTTCAACAAGCTGACCGCCCCAAAGGGAGGGAAGTGAAATGAAAACGATCTATCGCATACTCCTGTTGCTCGTGCTGTTGCTGCCGGGGCTGCTGCATGCCGAAGACCTGTTCAAGGGAACGACGGTGGTCAACCTGCCCTTCCCGCCGGGTGGTCGCGAAGTGGTCCGCATGGTCGATTTCAATGGCGACATCATCGCGGTCATCCGCACAGCGGATAATGCGCCGGCATTCTTCCGCCCGGCCGGCAATGAATTGATCACCGATGAACCGGTGATCGGCGGCAAGCTGGCGGAAGTGCTGGTCAATCCCGACCTGCCTATCCTGCCCGATATCGATCGGCAGTGTCTTTATACCATTTCCGCGAGCGGGAAGCTGGTGGTGATGGGGATCTTCGGGCAAGTCACCGAGATCGGTCAGGTCGCCGGCACGCGGCCTTTTGAAGACAAGACCGGTTATCAAATCTCCCGTGCCATTGTTACCGGACCTGACGGCGCTATTTACACCGCGGGCGCGAATGGCGCCATCTTCAAATACGATCCGGCAGCGAACAAGCTGGAGAAGCTGAACGCCGTGCTGCCGGCGATGAAAGGGCGCGAGGCGTGGGCCAGCCTGGATGCCGGAGCTTTCGGTCCCGACGGGTTGCTCTACGGCGGCACCTTCGACGGGTATCTGTTCACCTTCGATCCGAAGACGAACGCGGTGGTGAACCTGGGCAAGCCATTCCGCGCGCAGCGCATCCGCGGCCTGGCCTTCGGCAACGGCAAACTCTACGGCATCGGCGGCGATGCCGACGGCATGCCGCGGTCGTTCGCCTTCGATCCAAAGACGCGCGGCTTCGAGCTGGGTGGCGCCATCGCCGACCCCGCCGGCGCCAACCCGATCCTCGAGCCCATCGGCGCCTTCTTCAGCCTCCCCAACGGCGTCATCTACTTCAGCACCACGGGCCGGATGGCTAACCTGTATATGTGGAAACCGTAGTTCCTGGGAGCGCCGGCATCTTTGCCGGCAGATCACGAGCCAGTTATCGATTTTAGTGCCTGTCGAGAGCCGGTTCTCGAAAAGCATTAGAAGCGAAAACAAGCTCGTAATCGTGCCGGCAAGAGATGCCGGCGCTCCCAGGGAAGAGTTTTATGCCATTAAATGAGCGACAATCCGAGGCGGTGCTGGCAGAGGCGCCGGTAGTGCTGGTATCCGCGGGTGCGGGGTCGGGGAAGACGCGGGTGCTGACCGAGCGGTACCTGCAGCTTCTCACCCGGCGCATTGACCGCGTACCGATGGACCGCATCCTCACGCTGACCTTCACGCGCAAGGCGGCGCAGGAGATGCGCGAACGCATCGCCCGCGGGCTGGAGGAGCGCAATCTCGGCAGCCTGCGTCCGGAGCTGATGCGCGCGCCCATCGGCACCATCCACGGCTTTTGCGAGCGCGTATTACGGGAGCGCGCGCTGCAGGCGGGCATCGACCCCAACTTCCGCGTGCTTGACGACGCAGAGGCGCGCACATTGCTGGAGGGCGCGCTGGACGAAATCTTCGCCCGCTTCTGGGAAGGCACCCAGCGGGAGCGCGAAGAGATCGTCCGCCTGCTGCTCGACTTCCCCCACCAGGGTATCCGCGATGCGCTGCTCGACATCTACCGGAACGCCCGCACGCGCGGCCTGGACCTTGACCTGCAGCCAGCGGCACCTGCCTCCCTCGATGCCGCGGCGAATACGCTGCACGATGCCGTCGAAGAGCTGCTGAGCCTGCCGGGCACCGCCACCTGGCAGCAGGGACAGCAGGGCGCCCGCGAAGCGTATGCGGACCTGCGGAGGACCCTCGACCTTGCCCAGGAGTTCTCCTGGGACATTTACGATGTCGTTTCGATTTGCGGCAAACGGTTGACGCCCTCCGGCGGGCCGAAGGACCGGGCGAAGGCGGCGCGGGACGCGATCAAGACGGCGCTGGAGGGCTGGCTGGCGGCCTACCTGGACCTGGGCGCGGCGCCGTACCTGCGCGCGTTCGGCGTGCTGCTCGGTCATCTGGACGAAGCGTACCGGAAGGCGAAGGACGACCAGGGTCTGCTGGATTTCGAGGACTTGCTCCTCCTCACCCGCGACCTGCTGTATGATGAAGCGAGCGACGCCGGCCACTATTACCATACGAAATTTCGACAGGTAATGGTGGACGAGTTCCAGGACACCAACCCGCTGCAGTTCGCACTGATCCGCGCCTTCCAGGGCGAGGGGCATCTCTTCACCGTCGGCGACGTAAAGCAATCCATCTATCGCTTCATCGGCAGCGATGTGGACGTCTTCCTGGCACAGGAGGAGCGGCTGGCGGCGCTGGGCGACGCGGGCCATCGCATCCCCATGGGCGTCAATTATCGCTCCCGCCCGGAGGTGCTGTTGCCGCTCAACGCCCTTTTCGCGCGGCTGTGGGCGGATGGCGCGCCTTTCCCCTTCGAGCCGCTCAGCGCGGGTCGAGCCTTCCCCGGCAAGTTATCGCCCGCGGTAGAGACGGCTTTCTGGCCCGCAGACGAGGATGATGCCGCCACACTGCGCGACCGCGAGGCGCGCTGGATCGCTCGCCGCATCCTGCAGCTTACCGGCAAGCTGGACGAGCCGGCGCTGCCGATCACCCGTGAGGATACGGACGGCCACCTCTACCTGGAAGACGCGGATTTCGGCGATATCATCCTCCTCTTCCGTGCTTCCACCGACATCGCGCGCTACGAGCAGGCGATGCGGCAGGCCGGGGTGCCGCACTATGTGATCAGCGGGCGGGGCTTTTACCAGGCGCGCGAGGTGCAGGATTTGATCTACCTGCTGGCGACGCTGGAAAACCCGTGTGATGACTTCTCGCTGGCGGTGGTGCTGCGCTCGCCGCTTGTGGGGGTGAGCGACGAGACGCTGTACTGGCTATCGCGCGCGTGGGAGGAGTGGTCGGAGGGGGAGCCGTATCCCGCAGATACCCGCAGTTCCCCGGAATATGGCCGCCTGTGGGATGCGATCGAGCGCGTCGAGACGCTGCCGGCCATCGGGGAAGAGGATCGCGCAGCGCTGGTGCGCTTCCGCGAATTGGCGCTCGCGTTGCAGGCAGAGCTGCCGGCCGGCCAGCCGCTGGAGCTGCTCGACCGCATCATCGAGGAAACCGGGTATGCCATCGGGCTGCTGGCGATGGAGGATGGCGAGCAGCGCTTTGCCAATGTGCAGAAGCTGCGCGAGGTGGCAGCGGATTTCCAGACGCGCGGCATCTTCGATCTGACCGATTTCAAGCGCTACCTGGCGCAGTTGGAAGAGCTGGCGCCGCGCGAGCCTTCGGCGCCGCTGGATACGGAGAAAAGCCCGGTGGTCCGCCTGATGACGATCCACG
>Ga0172369_10007699_pt1 | contig 12436 bp, 14 predicted proteins | sample LakKiv25m_FD_114539 | JGI IMG/M metagenome (GOLD analysis project Ga0172369, IMG submission 114539) | Freshwater microbial communities from Kabuno Bay, South-Kivu, Congo - kab_022012_11.25m | ecosystem: Environmental > Aquatic > Freshwater > Lake | place: Democratic Republic of the Congo... | reverse complement strand
GTGAAGAGGTAGACGATCAGCGCGGAGAGGATGGAGAAGGTAATCACCTGGTCGAGCAGGCCGGCGTAGCCGAAGGCGAGGGCGATCGGCAGCAGGAAAACAACGGCCCGGTACGGAGTTTTGAAGACGGGATGCACCGCGGAGAACTCCTCGGGGATCAGCGTATCGCGCGACATGGCGAACCAGGCCCGGCTGGCATCGGTGATGCAGCCGTTGGCGCTGGCAAGGCAGGACAGCACCGTGCCGACAAACAGCGCGTCGATGACAAAGCCGTTATGGGTGAGCTTGGCGGCATCGAACAGCGGATAATCCGAAACGCCCAGCATCTCCGGGGCTACCAGCGAGGAGCAGACCAGCCAGGTAACCGAAGCGCCGATAAGCAGGGTGATGGTGCCGATAATGGCGCCGGTGGGCAGCGCTCGCGAGGTGGAGCGGCACTCCTCCGCCGCCAGCGCCGTGCCCTCGATGCCCAGGTAAAACCAGATGCCGAACTGCAGCGCCCCCAGTACCCCCAGCCAGCCGAAGGGCAGGTCGTTGGACAGGCGGGACAACTGCCGCAGGCTTTCCGCCGAGCCATGATAATAAGTGGCGAAGAAGAGGATGAAGATGGTCACGAAGGCGACGGCGGTGATGACGAAGTTGAAGTTGAGCGTGGCGCTGACCCCGCGGTAATTCAGGTAGGTCAGCGCCACCAGGATGAGGATCACGAAGGGCAGCGACTGGATGGCCGGATTGACGGCATGGAGGATCTTGCCCACCACCAGCGCGTCCGCCGCCTCCAGCATCACGTATTCGAATACCAGCATCAATCCGATGTTGAAAGCCGCCAGCGGCCCGAGCAGGTATTTGGCCATGGCATACTGCCCGCCGGCTTCGGGAATAACCGAGCCGATCTCCGTGTTGATGAGAATGAGCGAGATATAGAGGATGCCGATGATCCAGCAGGCCAGAATCGCGCCGAGCGTGCCGCCCTTGGCAATGCCGAAATTCCAGCCCATGAACTCGCCGACCAGCACGATGCCGACGCCCAGCGCCCATACCTGCACCGGTCCCAGCACTTTCAGCAGGTGAGGCTTCCGCGCGGCTGCCGCCGGTCTGGTTTCCGTTGTGATAGATTCCACGCCTTACTCCGCCCCGCGCTTTTTCCGTTTTTCGACTTTCAGGAAGTCAACGACGATGACCACCACGATGATGGCCGATACCGCCCACGCCCCATAATTCAACATATCCCAGCCGGTCATTCACTCGCTCCTGTCATCTTCTCCCCGGTACATCTCTTCCACCATCAATTTCAGCTCTTTATGCGAATGGCGGAGCAGATAGAGGAAATAAAGCGTAAATCCCACTACCGTCAGCGCGACGATGGGAAGCTTAATAGAATAGATGTCCGCGTTGTTTTCGGTCTTCCCACGCAGCAACATGGTGGCCAGCAGCGTGGCGAAACAGAGGACCATAATGAAGACGATATCGAAGACCTTGATGAAGGAGTTGGAGGCATGTGGCTGGGAGCGCTCCCGCTCGCGCGGCAATTCCGCCGTAGCCGCATCCTCAGCCGCCGCCTCCGGTTCGGGATGAGCGTGCCGAAGCTCCTCGGCATATATTTCCAATCGGTGCCGGCGCAGGTGGAGAAGCAGCGCAACCAGGCTCAGCGTGGCGAACAGCAGCGTGGCGAGTCCGATGGCCAGCAGCGCGGTTCTGGTATGCGAAGCGCCCACCGCGGTGAAAATCGCATACAGCAGAAAGGACATGGTAACCCATAAAAACACCCCGAAACCCAAAACAACCCAAACATCGCGCCTCATCATCTTCCGGGTTATCTTGTCCATGCCCTACCCCACCTGCGCGCTTGCCGTGATAAAGTAAACCCTCGGTTGCTCACCAGGCGATTTTAGCACATATCAATAATGATTATCAATAATGAGGAAGGCAGCGGGGATGGCGCTTTATGGGTAAGTGAGGCAGCTACCAGAGAATCTTTGCCTGCGGATATTGTGCAGTGTCGAGCAGCAACATCGTTAGCTCGTATCCGGCGGCCAGTCCTCTTCCGTCAAGGGTTGCGCCGGGTCTTCCTGCAGCACCACTTTTTTCAGCACCGGATGCTGCCGCAGCGGATCGGTCATCTTATCCTTCACTTCCTGGTGTGTGAACGTCTCTCCTCGATTATCTTGGGCAAGCCCGCGTTCGATGTTGGCCAGCACGAGCAGCTTCTCCATGGCATCCTCAATCGAGGCGTCATCAGGAAGCTCTTCGACGGCTTTCAGCATTTTTTCTTTTATCGTCATGTAATACCCCCAATGCGGCTGGCGCGGTATGGCCATCAGACAGATACCTCGATTATACCAGTTTGACCAGATAGTGGTGATATTACATCCGTTGGCAATTGATATCAAAAGGAATCCGGCACTCTGTCTGGTATATTATGGCTAGCGACGAATGGCGGGATATCATTCTTCCAACCTTCCATTCTTCCAATCCTCCAACGACGGGAGCCTTGCCATGCCGCGCGCAACGTTGATCGATACCCACAGTGTCCGCAGCGTCCTCGATCCCGCGCCGGTGGAGAAGCCGATCCGCCTGGGCGTGGTGGGGTTGGGATTCCGCTCGGTGGGCAACGTCATCGAAAAGTCCCTTGCCTACGAGGATTACCACCTGGTCGCGGTATGCGATGTGCGTTCCGAGGTGACGGCGAAGGTGGTGGCGGACGTGGAGAAGAGCCACGGGCTGGCGATCCGCGGCTATACCGACATCGAGCAGATGCTGGCGAGCGAAGAGCTGGACGCGGTGGCGGTGCAGGCGGACGTGGACCGGCAGGTTCCGCTGGCATGCCGGGCGCTGGAGGCGGGATGCCACGTGATGATGGAGGTGCCGGTGGCCTATTCCATGGAGCACTGCTGGCAGCTCATCGCCACCGTCGAGCGCACGGGCAAGCTGTTCCTGCTGATGGAGCAACTGCGGTATGCCGGCTACATTCAGGCCTGGCGCGACATCGTGCAAAAGGGCGTGATCGGCAAGCCGCTCTTCGCCGAGGGGGAATATTTCGACGACAAGCCGTGCGCCTTTTTCCAGGACGAGCGCGGCATGTTTTACACCGCCGAGCAGGCGAAATCGCACCCGGAGGCCAAACCCACCTGGCGGCACCGGATGCCGACCATCGGCTATATGCCGCATGAGATGTCGCCGCTGCTATACGTGCTGGACGACCGCGTGGTAACCGTCACCGGTATGTCCGTCCGCGAGAAGAGCTACCGGTACGACAACATCGACCGCGCGGACATCCAGGTGGCGCTGATGCACACGGAGAAGGATGCTATCCTGCGCATCGCCATCTCGCACACCATGCCCGGCGTCCACCGCGGCGAGCTGTATTCCCACTGGCATCACATCAAGGGAACCGAAGGCGTGCTGGAGTGGCGGCGCGGCGATAACGAGTCGTGCAAGCTTTACGTGGATGGCTGGCAGCTCGCCCAGCCGCTGGACGTGCCCTGGGGAACGCAGCGCCAGGACGCGCCGCCGGAAGCTGCGGACAGCGGGCACGGCGGGCTGGACTTCTTCACCTTCGCCCACTTCGCCGACGCGGTGCTGCGCGGGGCGCCCCTCGAGTTCGACGTCTACAAGGCGGTGGAGACAGCCGCCCCCGGCATCCTGGCCGCCAAATCCATCGCCGAAGGCGGCCTGCCGCAGCAGGCGCCCGATTTTCGCCCCGGGCCGGAGCGGAAGTTTGGAGAGCTGCCCGCGGAGTTGATGAAGGGGTAAGAGGGGTAAGAGTGATAAGTGATAAGTCCCGGTTCATAAAAACCGGGACTTATCACTTATCTCTTATAACTCTATCACTACTTCCTGTATTTCTCATACCGCACGGCGTCCTTCAGCTCGGTGAGGTGGAGCTTGAAGCCGTATTTGCGCATCTCCGTCCAGGTCTTCTCGAAGTCCCAGTCCTGCGCGCGCATGCGGTAGATGCCGATCATGGCGCCGGTGCGGTCCGCGCCGTGCTGGCAGTGCACGTAGACCGGCTCCTCCTCCGCTTTGTCCAGGGTGTCGAGGAAGGTCTCGACCTGCTTGCGCGTCGGCGCTTCGCTGCCCATCGGCAGGTGAATCCAGGTGAAGCCCAGCTCCTCGGCTTTCTTCTTTTCCTCGCGGTTTATCTTCTCGATGCGCAGGTCGATGATGGTATGGATTCCGATCTCCTTCAGTTTCTTCATCCCCCAGTAGGTGGGGGCGCCGCCGCGGTAAATCTGCTGCTTGATCACTTCCTGGAAATTGGGCAGCGCTTTCGGGTCCACCTTGGGCGCCGCGGCCACCCCGGCCAGCGCCATCCCGGCGATCAGCGTGACGAGCAGCAGCGCGTGAAAAAATCCGTGGCGTGGTATTTTACTCAAGGGATTCTCTCCTTGCCGTGGAAGTCAGGGTTGAGAAGTTGATACCCACATGCCAATGGTGTAACACATTGCCGGCAAATAGTAAAGGCGGTTATTATGCGGGAGCGCGGACTGTCAGTCCGTGCGTGTAATATATCGTCTCGCGCGGATTGGCAATCCGCGCTCCGGAAAGGAGCCCCCATGCAACAATTGATGTGGAATATCGTGGCCGAATCGAAAGGCCCTTCGCCGCTCACCCACGAAGCGAACGGCATCCTGCTGCACGAGAAGGTCGAGGCGGCGGCGGACCGGCCCATGGGGCCCTTCGTGCGGCGGCCTGACGGGCGCATCCTGGCGGTGAGTCCCGAGCGCATGCTGATCAGCGCCGATGAGGGGAAGAGCTGGCAGACGCTGGTCGAGCGGCCCTTCGGGGAGGACGTGACCCTCTCCGGCGAGGCGGCGATGCTCACCGGCGGCGGCGTGGTGGCGCTGGCCTTCGAGGACTGCGCGCATGCCGACTGGACCTGGTCGGAGGAGCTGCATGACGCGCCGGGGGCGACGCTGCCCACCTGCGCCGCGCGCAGTCTTGACGGCGGGAAGACCTGGGTAGACCTGCAGACGCTCTATACCGACTGGAACGGCGCCATCCGCACCATGATCTGCACGCAGAGCGGGCGCATCGTCTTCACCACCATGAAAATGCTTCACGACCCGGGCCGCCACGGCGTGCTCACCTGCTTCAGCGATGACGAAGGCCGCACGTGGAGCGAGAGCAACCTGATCGACTTCGGCGGCAACGGTCACCACGACGGCGCCATCGAGTCCACCATCGTCGAGCTGAAGGATGGCCGACTGCTCATGTATCTGCGCACCAACTGGGGGCAGTTCTGGCGCGCGGAATCGCTGGACGAAGGCCGGCACTGGCGCCCGCTCGGTCCCGCCGGGGTGGACGCCAGCGCCGCGCCCGGCCAGTTCTTGCGCCTGCGCAGCGGCCGCATTATGCTCCTCTGGAATCGCGCTTATCCCGAAGGCGGCGGCGAGGTGAAGCTGTGGGGCGGCGACCGCCAGTGGTCCGCCACCCCGGTGAGCAATTTCCGCGACGAGCTGTCCGTCGCCTTCTCCGACGACGAATGCGAAAGCTGGTCCGCCCCTGTCGTCCTTGCCCGCAAGGCCGACACCTGGCTCGCCTACCCCTACGCCTTCGAGGCGGAACCCGGTGTGGTGTGGATCACCACCATGCAGGGGGAGGTGCGAATCACGCTGCGGGAAGAGGACTTCACTGGATAACAGGCAAGCCCGTTCGTAGTCAGCCACGCAGCAGCAGCGGAGTGGCGTCCGTCGAAAGGTAAGCTTTTCTCTAACCGGACAACTTTTCGTCGGTCATTCTTAATGCGTGGCAATGTAGTCCTTTATCCAGTTAAAAACGGCTGTCGCGGACTGTAAAGAGTCTTCATATTGTTGTACCGTTGCCGGCTCCATTGCACCAGGATACCTTGTCAACACGGCGTAGGGAGTCAATAATTCGGCATCGGTGAATACAGGTAATGATTGTATTTCGGCCGGTAGCAGGCTGACGAGCAGTTGGATATTATGGGTGAAAGGAAAATCTATGCCCAGGAAGAGCAGGAGGGCCTTCAGACTTTTTTCCGTGGCCTGTTGAGCAAAAAAGCATAATTGCTCATACCTTGCGCCTTCCGGTAATGGGATACTTGCCATCGTGAGATCGGACGCCGCATATGCCAGCCATTTCTCCGAAGAATCTTCTTTATCATGCGGCATAGAGTTCTCTCCCATCGCGCAAGGCTTCACGGTAGATCAGGACGGGGGAGCTGCCATATTCCCGCATATCGCTCTCCGTCGCCACCACTACATCAACGGCAACTCGCAAACCACGCAAATGCCGATAAATAGCCTGTGTCGTTTTGAAACGATGCGTGCCGTCCGGCATGACGATCAACATATCGATGTCACTCTGCGTACCGGCTTCTCCTCTGGCTGTCGAACCAAAGAGGATTACGCGAAGCGGACGGACGGCTTCCACAATACGCCGAACGATCTCGTTTAATTGTTCATTATCGGATTTCATGCCATTTACCTCGCCAAACCATGCGCGAGTCCTGCATCACAAGGTAATAATACCATTTCTGTTTAGCACCGAGAAGCTGTTGTTTCAAGACAGTTTCTAAGACCATTATGTCGCCGCCGCCTCCAGCAGCGCCCGCCGCCCCGCGCGGAAGGCGGCCGCGTCCTTCGTGTAATCGTCGAAACCGCGCAGGACCGGGCGGATGATCGCTTGCGCCTGCTCCGGGTCCAGGCGGCGCAGCAGCTCGTAATCTTCGCATCCCTCGCGTTGGGCCTCCAGGCGCACGCTGGACCAGGGGCCGTCCGGACCGGGGTAGACGATGTGGGTGTCGCCGGCGGGCAGGAAGTTGCCGCCGCCGTGATCGACCACGTTCAGCTCGAAGGGATCCTGCTCGGTTTTGTAGTGGTTCAGCCCCCAGTGCAGGAAGCCGTCCAGCCAGAAGCGCGCCGCCGCCCAGCCGAACAGCGCGGGCCGCAGCAGCTCCATGTCCAGCAACCGGTTCAGCCACGGGCCGCCGGGGAAGCAGCAGGTGTAGAAATACACCTGGTCGCCCAGCGCGCGCATTGCCTCGAAGTGCTCCCGGTGCAACTGGTACTCCTGCGCCTTCGGGCACCAGATATCCACCGCGCCCGCCAGCGACTCGGATTCGGTGGCGTCGAGGATGGGGATGCCGGGCATGTATTTGCGCACCACGCCGGCGAAGATGCGGTAATCCGCCGCGTTGTTGTCGATGGGCTCGTCGGCGATGTGCTGAATCCAGCGGTCGCGCCAGCCGTTGGCGTCGATTTCCTGCATGAGCTGCATGGCAATGTCGTGAATGTCGGCATTGCCCTGCACCGAGGACGCCAGGCTGCCGGTAAGCCCGACCTTGAAGTTGGGGCAGTGCCACTCGTCGGTGGCGCGCCCGCCGAAGTGGCCTCCCTCGATGTAATACATGCCGGCGTCGGTGAAGATTTGCACCAGCCGGTGAAGCCGTTCGCGCTCGAGGATCGGGCGGCCGTCGCGCAGGCTGAAGATGACGCTTTGCGGCAGCCAGAACATGTTCTGCCGCCCGTGGGCCATCAGCGCGGCGTATTGGGCGATCATCGCCCAATGGCTTTCGCTCCACGCCTCCAGCCCGTGCCGCTCTGCCATGTAACTGAGGGCGAACCAGTTGGTGTAGGGGAAGCTCCCCTGCCCCACTTGCGGGATCGCCGCCTCATACGCGCGGGCCTTCACGCGCAGCTCGACAGCCTCACCGCCCGCCTCGATCCGCAGCGGAATCTCCCTCTCGCCGGCCGGAGCATCCACCGCCACCGGCGCGTGCAGGCGCAGCGCCATAGTCGGTCCGGTGATCTCCGTCTCGCCCTCCAGCGGCGCCATCGCGTCATACACCCGGTACGGCGCGCGGCGTATCACAAAGGGGTTCTCGCCGCTCTCCTCCGTCTCGATAAAGCCGACCGGCCCGGTATTCCGCTCCACCGGCACGTCCACCAGCCGGAACCAGCGCGAGCCCGGAATATCCGCAGATGCCCGCAGATGCCCGGTTTTCGGCAGATTATTCAGCAGCACATGCACGGATACCGTGCCGCCGCGCGGCACGTACACCGCCATCTCCCGGCGCGGCGCCGCGGAGAGGGCGGAGTCGGCAAAGAGAAACTCCAGGCTGTCGCGCAGTTCGGCTCGCATAGGGGATACCTCCAGCGCTTTCTTCGGCATCGGGGGGACGATCCCTGCCCGGAGATCGTAGTTCAGCGTTCGAAGTTCAAAAGACTATTTATACCTCGCGCGCCTGGTGTTTCAATTCTCGCGGTCACAAAACAAACCACCTCACAATACAGTCTCTGCAATCTGCGACCAGACCGCATCGAGATGTTGCAAGAGCTGGTCTTCCACGTGCTCCAGTGCTTCATCGATGGAAAATGCGATCCCAGCGCGCAGTAGCGGAGCGATGTCAGCACCGAACCGAGGATCAGCCATCTTCTCCTTCAGGTTGGCGCGATATTGCCGGGTGGTGATGCGCACCCCCTGTTGCTGCATATAATGGATGAATGCCGTGAGCACTCGCCGGCAATCAAGATTACCATTACGCAAAGCAAAATCAAGGTCAAAAAGGTCACGCCCCTTTTTGCGTTGGTATAGCGCGCGAAATTTGGTGCCCATCAATTCGTCGATGGCATAGGTGGGGATTGTGACTATGCCCTCGACCCAGCGTGATTGGACCGAAAACGGCATGTTTACCAGGCCAAATGCCGGAAAGTGCTCCCGTGTATTGATCTCGATCTTGAGCCGCTGCCGCAGCCCCGGCGTGGTCTCTGCCGCAAAGCGATATAGCAATTTGGCGGATTGCGCGGTCGCCGTATAGCTCGGTTGGCCCAACCAGGGATTCAGCACGGCTTGTAAGTGCACCAGAGTCTCGCGGATCGGTTCAGCGCTGATTTGGACCAGGTCAATATCTTCAGAATAACGCGCTGGTGGTATGAGGTAAAGCTTGTAGAGCGCGGTTCCCCCGCGATAGGCCAGATGCTCCCGGATATACGCATCGGCATAAAGATTCACAAGCGCACGGCTAATCACCAGGTCCTGTTCGACCATTGCTAGTTGCTGCCATGGGGCATTGGTGGCCCGCCACTCGGCTAGAAAGGCCTGTGGAATCATATCTCAACCTCAATCGTTTCATTGGCAATAATGCGCCAGCGTGGATCACGCGGGCCCTCGGCGGGCAAATCCGGGCGTAGCTGTTGCCAGATGTGACGACGAGCGTGAAGCGCGTCGATCAGCTTGTCAGTCTTCTCCGACCAGCCGACCGCGTCCAGCATCCACCCCAGGCGTTGCAGTGTCACGATCTCAGCGTCCTGATCCAATAATAATGCTGCCAGCCGATCAGCCTGGATCACCTCGCCCAGTTCCGCGAGGATCGTGGCTGCCATATCACGCGTGGGACACGCCTTGAGATAACGCAGGAGATCATATGCGGTCATTTCCGGGGTGCTAATCCTATAATAACCGGCGGGGGACTGGCGTGTTTCCCAGGCGGAATCCAGGATGCGCTTCTTGTAAAAAAAGTGAATGTTATATGGTCCCCGCACCAGCGGACGAAGTTGTCGGTCAACGATTACCTGAAACTGTTGGGGCTTTTGATGAGCCGCCCCATGCAACATCGCGGCAGTCAGTAAACCGACATAGTACTGCGTATTGAGATGGCGTGCCCAATCATCCAGAAACCATTCGACGGGCAATCCCGTCACTTGATGCAATGGGTCCTGGATGACATAGAAGCACTGGCTTGGCGAAACGAGCCATCCCTGCACCTCCAGACGATGTAGTGCCTTCATGGTGGCGCGCAGACTCCCCAGCGCGGCTTCCGCCTCCTGGCGAGTAAAGGTGTATCGGCCGTGCTGGAGGAGTGTCCGCAGATACTCACTGGCTTTTGACATTCTCATATGTAAAAAACCCAATATAGTGGGTAATTTTGCAGATGATTTTGCCTCATGATATGTGAACTGTCAAGTTGGATACCTAATCAATTCACTTATCACTTATGAATGAGCTCACCTGTATGAATGAGCTCACCTGTGGGAACAACTAAAAAAATTTACCGGGTACCGGGGGTGTCCCGATTTAGCAGAAAGGGAAAGGGAACTATCTCGTTAATCTTGCCATCCTCACTCGCCATCGCCATCTCGCGGCGCGGCGTCGCCGCCATGGTGGAATCGGCAAAGAGAAACTCCAGGCTGTCGCGCAGTTCGGCTTGCATAGGGGATACCTCCTCTTCAGAAATTCGCTGCCAATCGGGTGATCCCTCTCCCGGTGATCAATTATAGGCAGGCCCGTTCGTAGTGAGCCACGCAGCCGCAGCGGAGTGGCGTCATTTTTAGGGAAGCTTTTCTATGTATGTTTGCCACTACGAACAGGCTTTTCTATGTTTTTTAAACAATCTAGCGAACCTGCAAATGAATAATGAAAGTTATGTTATAATGAGAAAAACTGCTGGTTACCCAGGAGGATTGTGCCATGGCAAAGTGCATCAGGTTGCGTAGCTGGCTCAAGCGATTTCGTCTACTCCTCTTACTGTCTGGATGTCTTCTCCTCATTACCGGCGCTTTCTACTACTACCAAAACAACAAATGCGATCTCTTCGTGCAAGTTTGCCTTCAAGGTCATCTGACTCAAGCAGGTTGGATGCTGCGGTTCGATCCATCATTGGTGCGCGTGCGAGACCGTATGGGTTGGACGGCTTTTTATATGTGCTCGCGTAGGGAACGATATGATGCCATGCGCTTTCTGTTAACGTATGGAGCCGATATCAATCTTCTCGAACGCGGATATGAGAGTCCTGTGCATTTTGCCGCTAATTCCAACTCTGCCGAGTTGATGCGATTTCTTATCTCCCATGGCGCCGATGTTGATTTGAAAGATAAAAATGATCGAACGCCTTTGCACCTTGCCGCGCAATACGGCTACGACGAGGTGGTCGAAGTATTGGTTCGTCATGGCGCTTGCGTGAATGAACAAGACGACTATGGGATGGCGCCACTACATCTCGCAGCGGGAAATCACTACCTTCACAGTACGGAACTGCTGCTTGTTGCTGGCGCTGACATTAACAGGAAGAATAACTTCGGGCGAACCCCGCTGCATGAAGCATTGTCGATCAGCAGTGAGAAGCTTGATCGACTTGCGGTATCGGTCCATGACGAATATCCACCGGATTATGCTCCACAAAATGAAAAGCCTTGCCTGGACAGTGAGATCATTGCGGCGCTCCTGGCGGCCCATGCCGATCTTGCAATCAAGGACGACTTGGGCATGACCCCGCTCGATGTGGCAAATCTAATGAAGTTCCCACTGGCAAAAACGGCGTTGTCGCAGTAAGAACAAGAAAGAGAACTATCGCGCCATTCCCGCCATACCGCCATACCCGTCTTGCTCACTCGACATCGAGTGGAATCACAGCATCAACGATCAGGCTGATCTTTTTGGTTGCACAGACTCTTTTTATGCTTCAAGTGATGATAAAGGGCGCCAGTCAACCCAACAACCAGTAATAAAGGGAAAAACCAGAAGCAGCACCAGAGGAGATCGTTAACGGCCTTGGGACGCACAACCACGTACCAGCCCAGGGAGGCAAGGATGCCCAGGCCGCCGAGGACGGCGAAGTATAGGTTGGCGCGTATATTCGCGGCACGAAGAACGGCAGGGCAGATTCGGCATTCTTTTTCCATGGGAAAACCTCCATATTGTGCTGCCATCCGAATTATTACACGATGCTGATGATTTAACTTTCATCTATTTCGCCACCTTTCCCTTCACCCGCACCGCTTCCGTCATCTCCAATCCGGTGCCGTAGTCGAGCTGGCGGGGCTCGTATTCCTCGTTCTCGCGCTGGCGGGTCATCAGGGTGTAGTCCCAGGTGGCGGGGCGGGCATCCATACGCCAGGGGCGGCGCTCCCAGTGGTAACCGCGGAAGGGGTCGCGGGTGTCGTTCATCCAGGCGAGCAGGCGGTCGTGCAGGGCGTCGCGGACGGCGGCATACTCATCTGCGTCGATCAGGTTGACCATCTCGTCGGGGTCGGCCTGCAGGTCGTACAGCTCATCGCTGGTGAGCAGGTTGACGGCCAGCTTGTGCCGCCCGTCGAAGACGCAGCGCGCGGGCTGGAAGCCGCCGAAACCGTCGTGGTCGGTCTCGTAGCGGCCGAACTCCATGAAGACGGCGTCGTTCACGCGGTGGGAGGGATCGCGCAGCGCGTCGAGCTGACCGCGGCCTTCCAGCAGCTTCGGCACCGGCAGGCCGGCGGCCTGCAGGATGGTGGGCGCCAGGTCGATGTGCGACACCGGGTGCGGGCAGGCGGCGCCGGCGGGGGTTACGCCCGGCCAGCGCACGATGAGCGGCACGCGGGTGATCTCCTCATACATCGCCGGCCCCTTGCCGCTCAAGCTGTGCGAGGACAGCAGGTCGCCGTGGTCGGAGGTGTAGATCACCAGCGCGTCCGGCGCGCAGCGATCGATAGCCGCCAGC
>Ga0172369_10007697_pt1 | contig 12437 bp, 6 predicted proteins | sample LakKiv25m_FD_114539 | JGI IMG/M metagenome (GOLD analysis project Ga0172369, IMG submission 114539) | Freshwater microbial communities from Kabuno Bay, South-Kivu, Congo - kab_022012_11.25m | ecosystem: Environmental > Aquatic > Freshwater > Lake | place: Democratic Republic of the Congo... | reverse complement strand
TCGCCCTCGGGGGCCGTGTCGCCCTGGAACAGGCTCACGGCTTTGGACTGGCCCGCGGTGACCAGCAGCTCGACCGCGACGTCGCCGTCGAGGCTCAGCACCGCGTTGTCACCCCAGGCCACCCGCATGTACTCGCGATCGTACCACTTGCGGTCGGTGGTGTTCTCCTCGATGACGTTGGACTTCTCGCCCGTGGCGGGGGAGTAGCCGCGCTTGATGTCGAAGTGGCTGCCGATCGGGAAGGCCATGATGGGCGCGCCGCGGTAAACGAAGCGCGTCGCCTTCTGGATGCAGTTGCCCGCGAAGTCGGCCTCTTCTGCGACCGCGGCGCTGGCGCATTTGGTGTCGGCTGACGGCTTCGCGCCGCAGAAGTACTCGACCGGATCGGTGGCGCCGAGCAGGGCCTTCTCGGCCGCGTTCGGCACGCAGCGTGTGCGCTGGTAGTCCTTGAGGACCCAGTGCTTGACAGGCGCGCCGGTGGCGTCCTTGAGCGGCACGTCCGAGTCGCCCTTCTGACCGAACGCCTCGGAGCCCTCGACGAACTCGTAGGTGCGGTAAGCGAAGAGCGCCTTCTCCTGCACGTCGAACGCGACGCGCTGGAGCTTGGACTGCTGCCCGATGAAGGTCAGCGCGCCGGTGAAGTGCGCGTCCACGACCGTGTTGCGGACGTACCACTCACGGCCGAGCAGGTCCGACTTTTTCACGGCGTTGGGCTGCACGCGGTTGATGTCCGACACGTTCTGCGCGCAGCCGAGGCCGAGCGCCAGGCCGACGAGCGAGAGAAGGAAGATGCGGTTCATGGTCTTGCCTCGGGTCGCGGGGAGGAGGAAGCTGAAAACGGTCTTCATCTTGACCTCCGGATCACAGCGAGAGGTTGCCGTAGACGAGGTGGAGCTTGCGGAACTGGTCAAGGATCTCAAGCTCCTCTTTCATCCTGAACTCGAGCTTGAGCTTGTCTGCGCCGGTCGCCTTCTCCCATTCGCCCTTCATCGCGTTGAGCTTCTCCACCATGAACGAGGCCGGCGAGAACTTGCTCGCGTTGTAGTTGGGCTTGAGCGCGACGTAGGTCTTGAGGCCGAAGGGGTCGGTGAACTCCACCTTGGAGACGGAGGCGTCCACGTCGTAGGCGTTGCCGCTGCCCTTGATCCAGACGGCCATCGCGTCCGTGAACGACGGATCGAAGCCGGCCGGGAGGTTCGCGACCGCCTGCCAGGCGGCAAACATCCGGAGCGACAGGTTCGACACGCTCGGCGGGACGATGTCCACGCCGTTGGGCGCCGGCTTGAACGGATCGGCCGAGACGTACGCCAGCTTCGATCCGACGTTGACCGCGTAGCCCGCGAACTGGTCGGTCGCGCCGGCGGCGAGCCCGCCCAGGATGCGCGCGAGCTCGTTCGGGTAGACGGTGTTGTAGCCGATGGACGTGCCGCGGAACAGCGGCAGCTGCTCACCGACGTAATCGACCAGGAAGTAGGCCTGCGAGTCGACCATCGTGAGTATCGCGGCGATCTTCTCCCAGTACGAGCCGACCCAGATGGGGTGGTCGTAGTAGTAGTAGCCGGAGTCCGTAAAGAACGTCGTCCAGGGGAACTTGCCGTCGCCCACGGGGATGTTCAGGTCCGCCACGGGCTGTCCGTCCGCGCCCGATCCGCCGCCCGTCTGCATGTTGTAGCTGACGTTGGCGTAGGACTTCGTCTTGGCGTCGTACTTGTATGCGCCCGGCGCCGGAGACGCGATGATGTCCGAGAGGCCGCGGAAGCTCATGCGGGCCGCGGTGCGCATCGTGCCGAGCATGTAGGGGTTCTGGTCGAAGCCGTCGAACCACGAGTACACACGGAAGATGTTGTTGTACAGCGCGTAGTAGCGCGCCGCACCGGAGATCGGCGTGAGCCAGCGGTCCTGGATGCGGGCCATGTAGGAGGAGGGGCTGCCCCCCTTGGCGAAGAACATGCGCTCGCGCTTGAAGGCGTCGAAGACGTAGTACTCCTTGAGCATGTCGAGCGCGTGCGCCACGATCTCGCCGTAGTCGGCGCCGCCGTCGAAGTAGTAGCAGCCGTAGGAGCCCTGCCGGTACTCGTCGGAGCAGTAGTGGTAGTAGACCTCGAGCTGCGTGATGTCGAGCATGTCGCGGATGCTGTTCTCGTTCGCGGCGGCCTCGAGGCGGACGGCCTCGGCGGGCACGGTGTCGCGGAACTTGTGCAGTCCGCTCGGCATGAAGCGGTTCATCCAATAGAACGGGTGGAACAGCGACTGCGACCAGGTCCCGGGGCTCTTCTGCCACGACACGCCCTGCGGGTTGTCGCCGGTGGCCTTCGCGATCTTCACGATCGCCTCGTCGACCTGCTCCGTGTGGCGGAAGATCTCGACCATGTCGCCGTAGCCGAACTTGATGGCGGCGTAGTCGTACTTTCCGAGGCCATGGATGTCCGAGTTGATCTTCTGGCCGTAGTCCATCACCGTCGAGAGTTGCCACTCGAAGCGCTGGTTGTCCTGCTCGTGCTGCGTCATGCGCGGGCGAGGCAGGTAGACCTTGCGGAAGCCTTCGGAGACCTCCACCTGCTTCTTGCCCTCGGGGGCGCCGGTCTGGCCGTCGACGCAGAAGCCCGACTCGCACACGGCGCCCGACGTGCACGCGCCGTTGCCCGAGCAGGCGGTCTTGTGGTGGCACGCCTTGGCCTTGCAGAAGAAGCCCGCGCCGCAGTCGCCGTCGACCACGCACACGACCGCCGACTCCGTCTTGATCATACACGCGCCGACCTTCTCGCCGTCCCCGTCGATGCACTTGGCGCCCTCGCAGGCCGTGCCCCACGGGCAGTCCTTGTCCTCCGAGCACGCGCCGAGCTCGCCGCACTTGCCGCCGAACTCCGGCTCGCACATCTCGTCGGCGGAGATGGTGCCCGACTTCGTGACGATGCCGCGACACGCGACGAGGTCCAGATCCCGGCCCGTCTCCGGCGTGAAGTACGGGTCGAAGTAATTGAAGATGTCGCTCGACGCGGAGAAGTTGTGACGCAGGCCGAGCGTGTGGCCGACCTCGTGCTCGACGACACCGCCGTAGATGCGGACGGAGGCCTCCGTGCGGATGGCGTCGCCGACGTAGCACTCGCGCTCGCCGGTCGCCGCGTCGATGATCTTGTTGGGGTTCTCGCCCGGATCGCACTTCATCTTTTTCGCGAGGCCGATGATCGCGGGATCCATGAATTCGCCCGGCTCGATCGTGTGGTAACCGAGGATCTGCATGCGCTTGGACTCGTCCATCATGGCCTTGGGCGTGGCCCAGCCGGCGGGCGAGATCTTGTCGACCATCTCGGGCGGCAGCGCGTCGCCCGGCTGGAGTTTGCCTTCCGACATCACGAGCTTCATCTCGTCGTTGATGAGCGCGCGCTCCACGTCGGTGCCGCGGATCTTGCCGAGGCTCGCCGTGACCGTGTCGAGATCGAAGGTCGGCGCGGCCTGCTTGACCACGTTGCGCTGGTAGTTCTTGTCGGTCATGAACTTGATGAGCTCGGGCGCCTGCTGCGGGTTGAATCGCGCGCCGGCGGCGGTCTCGGAGAGCTTCGTGAGGGGGCGGCGCATCGACGCGCGGAGCACGGCCTCCGCGTTCGACGTTTCGGGGCCGGCCTTGTCGCCGGGCGTGCCGACGAGCGCGCCGTTGAGCGTCGCGTACTCCGAGCTGCCGCTCTTGCCGTTGGCCTGGATGTAGTCGCGGATGTACTTGCCGGTGACGAGGTCGTCGGTCGACAGGTCGCCGTTGAGCAGGTCGACGAGGTCCTTCGCGTACTGCGCGTACGTGACCATCGACGAGCCGTACACGTAGGCGGTGGCCCAGAAGATGCGTCCCGTGTCGGGATCGGCGGCCGACGGGCCATAGCCGAGCGGGGCCGCGGCCTGTGCTTGCGGGACCCAGTACATGTAATTATAGCGAATATCGCCGATCACCTTCGGTTGGTCGAAGCGGGGAACGAAGTTCTTGCAGGGATTGTCGATGGAGCCGTCGGCGTTGCGCTTGGAGTAGCGGCAGTCGTTCTTCAGGCTCAGGTTGCCGAAATCGTTGTCGCCGCAGGTGTCGCCCGTGTAGACGTTCTCGCAGACGACGAAGATCTCCTCGAGGCCCTTCTTGATGCTCTCGCGCTGCTTGCGATCGTCGTCGGTGAGCGTCGTGCGCCAGCCCGCGCATTTGCCCACCTGGTTGTCGTGGTAGCACACGGTGTCGCTGCGGCCGCCCGGCACGACGCCGGAGACGGTGATCTGCTGGCCCGTCGCGAAGATGGCGCCGGGGCCGTCCTTGTCGGTCTGGCCGCCGGGCGCGACCCCCTGCGCGAAGCGGACGCCGTTGACGCCGATGTCGAGCGTCTTGTCGGTCCCGTTGACGATGCGGAAGAGCTTCGCGGTCGTGGGGTTGCGGACCTCGACGAGGCGGTTGCCGCCGACCAGCACGAACGTCACGCTCTCGTTCTGCTTGATGGAGAAGTTCTTGAACGTGGCGATCGTGCCCCCACCGTCCTGGGCGACCACGTCGACGGTCGTGCCGGGCGCAGCCTTCGTGACAGACATCGCTGCCTCGCCCTTCGTGAACGTGCCCGTCAGATCCGAGCCGAGATCGGAGAGCTTGAGCGTGGCGCTGGGCTTGGTCGGCGACGCGTTGAGGAACGCGATGAGCGTGCCGGCGCCCTCGACCTTGTCGGGCAGGCGCGTCAACGTCACGTCGCCGGCGCCGTCCTTCGTGTAGAGCGCGGCGACGACGTTGCCCTGCTTGTTGGGGAACGTGCCGGCCGCCAGCGCGACGTCCTTCGTGCAGTCCGCGTCCGTGTCGCAGTAGCGCGTGCCGAAGCCGCCCTGCGGGTCGTTGAACGACGAGACCTTGCCGCCCGAGTCCTTCTCCCACTTCTCCTCCCAGAAGAGCAGCCAGCTGACCGTCTCCTTGAAGGTGTCGCTCCAGCCGTCGGCCGTGTCGTACGCGCCGAGGCGGTGGTTGTCGGGGAAGCCCGCGGACAGGTGGTACACGATCGGGCGAATGCCGCGCGTCTTGTACGCGACGCGCTTGCCGACGGCACACTGGCCCGGCTGGAACCAGTCGGCCTGATCGCAGACCGCGCCGAGCGGGCACTCGAGGTTCATCGTGCAGGCGATGGGCTGGCCCTTGTCGTCCTTCAGCTTCTCAGTGAAATCCTTTGATTTCTGCCAAATATTCCAGCGCGAGGCCTTGTAATCGTGCCCGGCGTACGTCAGGCCGAAATGCTCGTCGTAGGTGTAGCGCTCCGCCAGGAAGAAGCCAAACTTATCCTGGTAATACTGGTTATGGTAGTCCTTGATTTCGTAGTCGTTGATATCACTCGGCTTGACGCGGCGGAACGCGTTTCGGACCTTGAAGACCACGCCCGAGCAGTCGCCGGGGGCGAGCGAGTAGACGCTGCACGCGCCGGTGGAGGTCGGGTAGCCATAGATGCGCTGCGTGACGGCGAAGTAGTCATCGTCGAAGATAGGGCGGTCGGGGTTGTCGACCTCGTTCTCCGGAACGTAGTGGTCGACCGTGGACATCGCGACCGAGCCGTAAGGGAACATGAAGTTCGCGATCTTCGCGGCGCCCCAGTTCACGCGGAAGGACTTGCGCTGGAACCACGGCTTGTCGGTGTCGTTCTCGACGAGGACGTTCTCCTGCGCGCCGGTCTGCGGGTTGTAGTTGCGGATCACGTCGAAGTGCTTCTCGATGGGCCACATGCCGACGGGGTTGCCGACATAGACCTCGATGAACTTGTCCTGCTGCCCGTCGATCCAGTAGGTGCGCAGCTTCTGCTTGTGCCACTTCGCGTCGCCGCCCAACGCCTTCTCCGAGTAGGGATAGGCCACGAGGTCGGTCTCCTGGATGTCGAAGATGACCTTGCCCTCGTCGGAGCCGAAGTTCGTGTTGCCGACGAAGCCGAAGCTGGCGCTCAGCGGGACGTCCGTGATCGTCTGGACGTTGTACCAGACACCGCTGAAGCGGGCCTTGTCGAGCGCGTGCGCCTGGGTGCGGTCGATGACGCCGACCTCTTGCGCACAGCTCGCGAGGCCGAGCAGGGCGAGCGCCGTGACCGCGAGGAGCGAGCGGAAGGTCTGGGAGCTGGGCTTCATGGGACGAGCCTCCGGGAGAGATGGGGAGAGGAAGCGGTTCACGCGGGACCTCGACTAAAAGGAAACGCCCAGGTTCAGGTAGAACTGGGTGAGGTTGGCCGAGGGGGTGACGATGTCCAGGAAGGGGAAGCGGAACCCCGAGTTGTCACCGTTCTTGGGCGCCTGGACGGTGACGAAGCCGCCGCCGACGTCGAAGACCTTGTTGATCTCGTAGCTGAGGCCGATCCAGCCCCACGTCTCGTCCGTGCGGCCCCGCCCGCCGGCGGCATAGGGGCTCGCCAGAGCGTCCTTCGGTGCGCCGTAATAGTTAAAATTATTGAAAAGAAAGTAGTGTGCGAAGACGGTCAGGTTCTCGGTTGGGTGTGCCGTGAGCGTGAACCAGTTCAGAAAGCCGAAGCTAGTCAGGTTCTTGCCGTCGGAGACGACGCCGCCGCCGAGGTTCTCCGCGCCGCCGGAGCGGGGCAGGGCTATCGGGCCGTAGGTCTCGGTGTCCAGGACCTTCGTCGTGTAGGCGTTGAAGTTCTTCGTGACGCGGAAGGTGTAGCGCACATCGAAGTACTTGAGCAGGCCCTTCTTGAGGATGGAGACCGCCGGGCGCACGCTCGTGTAGAGCTCGGCGCGGCGGGAGGCGCGTGAGATCGGGACGGCGAACGTGCAGTTCGTCGACAGCGTGAGGCCGAGGTCCGGGTTGCGGTAGAAGACCCACGAGGGCGTAATCAGCGTGTCGGCCAAGGAGGTGTCCCGCTTGCGGGCCTCGTCGTCGTCGGCGTTCGAGGCGATCACCTTCGAGATGTCCTGCCGAATGGACATCTGGACGTCCTTGTGGAAGCGGATCGAGGGCCAGAAGGTGAAGTCCGCGGACACGTGCGGGCGCGCCTCGGGGCCGCCGACGAAGGTGCCGCTGTAGACCGTGGGGCCGCCGAACGCGATGCCGGAGAGCCAGAACTCCTCCGACGGCCTCTTCTGCTTGTCGTCCTCGTGGCCGTGGGGCGTGCCGCTCAGCGAGGGATCGGCGCCCGAGGATGACTGCGCCACGTCCAGCGTGGAGGCGGGCGCCGGTCGCGCGGGCGCCGAGGCCCTGCCCTGGAAGACGGTGGAGCGCTCTGGCGTTGTGGCGTCGCCCGCGGCCGGCGCGCTCGCGTAGGCGAACGACGTCGTGCAGGCGAGCCCGATGCCGACAGCGATCGCGGCTCGCGTCGAGGCGGGCAGGCACCCGAGTGGGTTGGTGGCCATAGGTGGGCCCCCGTAGGGCCCCCCAGCGGGGGGCGGGAGAGACTGGCCCGAAGGCGTTGAATTCATAGAGCCCAGCGCAGGGCCGTGGTCAGCGACCCCGAGGGGAAGTGGGCCTTATAGCCGAGTCCCGGCGCGGGAACAAGGGCCAGGTTCCACCCCCACCGGCGCGAGCCCCCGCGACACGCGCCCGGTTTTCGTGTATTCGGGGGCTGGAGCAGCGGCCACCCCGGCGCGCCACCCTGGAGCGTCCCATGTCGATCCCGACCGAGCGAGTCCCCAAACGCGATTGCGGGCTCTACCGCACTACCACCGGCCACTCCGGACACGAAGATCACCTCGGCCCGGGGCTGCTGGTCACGCTGCACGATCACCGGCCCGAGGCGGAGCCAGTCGTCCACTTCCCGGAGGCGAACGTCGCCAACCGCTGGTCTTTCGCCCGGTCCGGCCACCCGGTCGACGACGCGGTCTTCCTCGCCGCCCTCGAGCCGCTCAGGCCCGAGGGACTCTACCTGCTGCGGGAGCACCTGCACGCCGGGGACGAGGGCAAGCAAACGCTGCCGGAGCGCGCGCTCGTGATGCTCGGCTACAACCGATCGGGGGAGCCCATCCTCTTCCCGGCGACGCTCAACGGGCTCACCGCGACCTTCCCGGAGCGCGGCCTTCGTTTCGAGACGCTCGACGTGCTCGCGCGGCTCGACCCCGTGCAGACCGCGGCGCCCGAGGACGCGCCACCGCCGGACCGCCTCGTGCACTAGTTCTCCGTCACGGCGTTGTTTCCCGGTTGGCCCGGCGGTCTCATGGCACCACGCCGGATCTCCCGACATGCACCCACCCAAGTCCCTGTCATTGCTGCTCACTGGCTGGGACACGGCGCGGACCGAATCCTGTCCAGGTTTTGTGCAGGAGCGAGGCGGCCGGGGCGATGTGGGCGTCCCCACGGCGCGCGGTGCCCGACGGAGGGACGCCCAGATCCAACGACGCCAGACCAGTCGTCTTTGTGACTTCATCGCGTTCCCGAGCACGCCCTGCGAGCGGCAAGCTCGCCTTTGACCGGACAGGTTGAGCTCTCGGTGGGACAAGAGGTCTGGAGTCAATGACTTACGCGTCCACACATCAGGTACTTACGTGCGTCGGAGGCATTACTCCGGCGGGCTCCCAGTGGGACCACCTGGACGCGTCAAGGAATTCGCCCGGTCGCCTCGGGTCGCCGCCCTGCCTGCGCCACCTCGACGGTGCAGTCTTCACAGAGCGCCGCGGGCTTCAGGTCGATCTCCTCGACGTAGGTCGACGCGCGCATCACGCAGTCCACGTCCGGGCAGTGCACGAGCCCGTAGGTATGGCCGATCTCGTGCAGCGCCTCCTTCTCCAGCCGCGCGACGCGCAGGTCATCGTCGGGTGGCAGCCCGTAGACGGCGCTGTCGAGCCGCCAGGTCGACACCACGGCCGCGCGGCCCCCGAGCTGCGCCTCGCCGAAGACGTACGTGAGCACGGGGATGAACAGATCCACGCCGGCGAGCCCCAAGATCTTGTCCCCGTCCTCGATCGCCTCCTCGAGCAGGCACGCGAGCAGGCGCGTCGAGTCGTACTGGCCGCGGCGACCGTCGTAGGCTCGCTCGGGGTCGAAGCCCGGCGTCCGCGCGCGCGCCGCGAGGTCATACACCTGCCCCACGTGCGCGCCGATCCGCTCGAGCGCGCCCGGCTCGAGGCGAAGGTACAGCGGCACGAGGTGCAGCGTGGCCATCCGGCGCTCCGATCCCAAGGCCTACGGCCGTCTCTCGGTCTCTTCGGGTCGCCTCAGGTCGTACTTCGCGATCTTGGCGTAGAGCGTGCTGCGGTCGATGCCCAGCGTCTCGGCGGCGGCCTTGATGTTCCAGCCGCAGCGCCCGAGGATCCGACCGATGTGCGCCCGCTCCATGTCCTCGAGCGAATCGAGCACCTCCAGCGCCGCGCCCAGCTCCCCCCCGCCCGGTGCCGCCGTCATGCGCGCCGGTCCGATGAAGCCGAGGTCCTCCGCGCGCACGACGGGAGGCCGCCCCACGACCAGCGCCCGCTCGACCGCGTTCGACAGCTCCCGCACGTTGCCGGGCCACTCGTGCGCCATCAGACGATCCATCGCGTCGGGCGCGAAGTCATCGTAGCGCTTGTCCATCTGCTGCCCGAGCTTGCGCAGGAAGTGCCTCGCCAGCGCCGGGATGTCGGTCCGCCGCTCCCGCAGCGGCGGCAGGCGCAGGCCAAAGACGTTGAGCCGGTAGTAGAGGTCCTGCCTGAACGTGCCTGCGGTGACCGCCGCCTCCAGGTCCTCGTTCGTGGCCGCGACCACGCGAAAGTCCACGTGCACGGCCTGGCTGCCGCCGATGCGCGTGAATTCCTTGGTCTCCAGCACGCGCAGCAGGTCAATCTGCGTCTTCATCCCGATCGTGCCGATCTCGTCCAGGAAGAGCGTGCCGCCCGAGGCCATCTCCAGCTTGCCCTTTCGCCGGTACTGGGCCCCCGTGAACGCCCCCTTCTCGTGCCCGAACAGCTCGGATTCGAGGAGGTTCTCCGGCAGCGCGCCACAGTTGACCGGCACGAGCGGCAGGTAGCGCCGCGGGCTGTGCGCGTGGATGGCGCGCGCGACGAGCTCCTTTCCCGTGCCCGACTCGCCGCGGATGAGCACGGTCGCGTCCGTCGGGCCCACCTGCTGCACGAGGCGCATGACCTCGCGCATGCCCAGGCTCTCGCCGACCAACGTGTCGGTCGGCGCGAGGTGGTGGTCGATCGTCTCCTTGAGCGCGATGTTCTCGGCCTTGAGGCGGCTCTGCTCGATGGCGCGCCGCACGAGGTGCGACAGCTCGTCCGGGTCGATGGGCTTCGTCACGTAGTCGAGCGCGCCCTGCTTGAGCGCGGTGACCGCGGTCTCCACCGACGCGAAGGCCGTGATCATGATGACGACCGTCTCGGGCGTCGATCGGTGGATGCGCTCTTGCAGCTCGATGCCGTCCATGCCGGGCATCTTGATGTCGAGCAGCGCGACGTCGAAGCGCTCGGCCTCCAGCGCGCGCAGCGCCTCCGCGCCGTTGCCGCACGCGGTGACGAGGTAGCCGTCCTTGCGGAACCACCCTTGCAGCGAATCGCGCACGGAGAACTCGTCGTCCACCACCAGGATGCGCGGCTGGTTGCCCTTGTTCATGCCCTGCCTCCCCCCGCGGGCTCCCGCCCTTCCTTCGGAATACGCGGCAATCGCACGCGAAATGTCGTTCCTTGCCCGACCTCGGACTCCACGTCGATGCGGCCTCCGTGCCGCTCCACCACACCCCACACGACGGCCAGCCCCAGTCCGACGCCGCTCTCCTCGTTCTTCGTCGAGTAGAAGGGCTCGAAGATATGGGGCAAAACGTCGGCCGGGATGCCTCGCCCCGTGTCCCCGATCCGGATCTCCGCCGCGTCCGCGTCGCACAGCAGCGACACCCGCAGCGTCCCATTGGATCCCGGCCCCATCGCCTCGATTGCGTTCATGAGCAGCGCCAGCACGGCCTGCTCGATCTGGTCCTCGTCGCACGAGATTTCGTCGTCGCCGCGCGCGGCCTCCCGCTCCGACGCGAGCCCGTTCATCTCCAGGTGGTGCTTGACGAGCCGCAGCGCGCGATCCAGCACCGCGTCCACGTGCACGGGCTTGAAGTCCTTGCCCCGCTGCCTCGCGAATACGAGCAAGTTTCGTACTATGTCGCCACAGCGTGCCGCCTCATGTTGTATGCTTTCAAGATAACGTATATTCTCAGCATGATTGGGCTCGCTCGGCGCGCGCTCCTGCAAGTCCCGCCGCACGAGCCGCGCGTAGGTAAGTAAGCCCGAGAGCGGGTTGTTGATCTCGTGCGCGACCGTCGCGGCCAGCTTGCCGAGCGAGGTCATCTTCTCCACGTGCAGGATCTGCTTCTGAATCCGTTGTAATTCCGTGGTCTTGTGGACCACTTCCTCCTCCAGTCGCCGCGACCACCCCTCGAGCTCCGCCCGGGCCTGCCCGAGATCGCGCGCCATCCGGTTGAACGCCTCGCCGAGCCGCCCGACCTCGTCGCTCGAGCGCACGTCGATCCGTGTCTCCAACGCGCCCGCCGCGAGCCGCTTCGTGCCCTCCTGAAGCCGCCGCAGCGGCTTCGTGACCATGAAGCGCACAAAAAGCACGGCGGCCGCCCCCACGAGCAGGATCATGGCCAACGTGACGAAGATCATCTCCCCGCGCAGGTCGACGAGCGCCCGATCGAGCGGGTTCATCGACATCTTGACGTCCAGCACGCCGAGCACGCTCTGCTCCGGCGGGTGCGCATGACAGGCCGCGTTGGCGCAGCGCGGTGCGTTCTCGATGGGATCGATGACGCCGAGCGTGGGCTGCCCGTCCGCGGCCCGGTACACGCGCATCCGGTTCGCGTTCGAGACCGTCCGCAGGGGCGTGCCCGTCTCGTGGCAGATGACGCAGGCCTCCGCGTGCATGTCGACCTGTGTGCCGATCTCTGGCTCGCGCGCGCTGAAGATGATCGTGCCCTGCTTGTCGTAGATGCGGATGTCGATGACGCCGGGCGTGTGCGCGAGCAGCCGGATCGTCTCGTGCACGGCGTCCTTCTGGTTGAGCATCATCCCGTGTTGCGTGGCCCGCTTGACGAGATCCGCGGTCTGCAACGCGTTGGCGTGGATCGTCTCGACGAGGCGCTGCGACGTGCGCTGCACGCTGACCCAGGAGTAGGCCCCGAAGACGAAGACCACCGTGAGCAGGAGGGGAATGAGCAGCCGCACGCCCAGCGAGGAGAGCATGCGCGCGAAGGTCTTCATGCACGCACCCGTGTCGCCTGCGCCGCGTATCGGGCCCGTCGGTCGACGACAAATGCGGTCTACACCCCTCGGCGAATGTTGCAAGGGGGCGGAATCGCGACGCTGATCCCCACCAGCGGCGGGCATGTCCCAGGTCAGCTTTGGGTCGCTTGGAGCGGATCGGGCCTGAATTCCACGGCCCCTCACGCTTGACGCGGCGCGTCGCAATTGCCAGTCTGAGACCAATCGGTCGCGACGGCGGCCGGGCGCCTCCGCGCCGGAGGCGGGCAGGAGGCGTGTTGGAGACCTACGAG
>Ga0172369_10007695_pt1 | contig 12441 bp, 15 predicted proteins | sample LakKiv25m_FD_114539 | JGI IMG/M metagenome (GOLD analysis project Ga0172369, IMG submission 114539) | Freshwater microbial communities from Kabuno Bay, South-Kivu, Congo - kab_022012_11.25m | ecosystem: Environmental > Aquatic > Freshwater > Lake | place: Democratic Republic of the Congo... | reverse complement strand
GGGAATGTTACCCAAATAAATAATGTGCAATCGGTGCCCGCCAAACTTTCAACTGGTAGTTTATAAATATCATCAATGGGCATAGTTGGGTAATGGCATTCAACCGCCCTGCCCTTTTTGTTTGGCTTTTTATTATACTGCCACGGAGGATCGGCATAAATAATATTGTACTTCTTTGCCGTGCCCAAAACGCATAACTCGCAATTCGTGTCGGAATTGCTAATATCCGTAGGCATTTCTGTATTTGTAATATGTAATTTTTCTTCTGTCATTAAATTTTAGTCCTTATGTCGCAATCCGCACAATTGCAACTCTGTTATACGGTAATTAAAATAAAGGTGGATTTATGTCTATATGGCATCCTGGTTCCGGTATTTCATATGAAAAATACTTGCAAGCAAATTCATTTATAAAAGATATTACTGGTCAAGTAAAAGCAAGTGGTAGTAGCATCGAATCAAGTGTTTCAGAACAAACAAAAGATCTTATTGCTAGCAATCAGCAACTATCAAATATTTTTGGTGAAGGTTTTGATTCATTGAACAATTCACTTGAATGGGGTCTTAGCCAAATTAATGATGCTTTGCAAGATGTAAGTTATGAAATTAAATCACTTCACTCAGACTTTAATTATAATATGGCTCTTCTTATTGACGAAGTAAGAATTAATAATAAACTATTTACCGATATGATCGGTAAACTAGATGCTATACATAAAACTCTTGAAAGTCCAACCTTTACGCAAGCTAGAGAGTATTACCATATTGGCTGTGAACGTCTTTCAAAAGGATTACTAGATAAAGCATTGGAAGCATTCCTTGAAGCTCAGAAAAAAAATGATACTGACTTTTTTGTACAGTTTCATATTGGAAAGTTGTATCTATATGGTGTTGATGAAGATGATAATATCTTAAATCTCTTTGAAGCTAAAAAACATCTTTTATTAGCTGCACGATATGCAAAAGCTGAAAGAAGCATTGATCAAAATTTTGCAAAATTTGAGGCAGAAGCATTGTTACACGCTTCTATTGCAGTTTATGCTCAATTGGGAGAGAAAGCAATAATGGATGATTCAGAAATGACCAAATCTTTACTTCAAGAAGCAAAGAAACTTACATCAGATGCTATCAAATTATGCAAAGATATCCCAGAATCTTTTTACCATTTAGCTAAATATACTTCTTTGTTAAACGATCCGGATTATTCTATATCCAATTTGGAAAAAGCAATCATCTCAGATCGTAATTATGCTGTGAAAGTAGATATTGATCACGCATTTGATCCAATACGCCCATACGTTCATAAACTACTTTCAAAACTTAAAGAGAATAAAAAGAATGAGTGTCAAGTTAAATTAAATCAAGTAATCAAATTCTGGCAAGAAACAACTGATTGGCATCCTGAAGAACGTCAAACTCTTTCAGCATTATATTCAAAATACACAATTGAATTGAATCAAGCACGAGGATACTTCAATTCTCAAACATATTTTGGATTTCTGGATAGCATTTCGTTGTTGACTCCACTGATTGCTTCAATCCCAGAATTGAAAATTAAAAGTATAGATGAATTTAAAAAACAAATAATAGATTTAATAAACCAAACAAAAAATATTTTACCTCCGAAAGGTAAATACAATCTTGAGGTCGAGAATTATATTTACGAAGTAAACGATTTAATCTCAAATTCCGAAAAGCAATTAACCCAAGAATCATATGCTACTTTTATTTCTGCATTAGCATTTGCAAAATCTGCAAATACAAAAGCGTTATTGGCTCAGAGGTTAGCATATAAAGAAAATGAAAATGAAAGACGGAGAGAACATGAAAGAATTGAGAACGAAAAACGTCAAGCTAGAAGAAATCAAGAATCTAAGTCGAAAGCTGTGGGTGGAGCAATACTTGGAGGCGTCGTAGGTTTTGTTAGTGGCGTTGTGAGTTGTATTGGACCAATACCGAATGAGAGTCTTAAACATATTGGGGACCCATTCGTTAGTGCTTTTTGGGGCGTTATCATTGGTGCAGGTCTTGGTGCCATTATTGGACAACTAAAAGAATAAATTTATTTCACCGTATAACCTGCCGCTCAACACGGAAAGCGTTTTTCAGTGTGGCATTATTGTAATTAGAAAGTTGCGTTTGCAAAGATAAGTTGCTCTTTAATATAGTTTGTTCTAAGAAACATTTTTATAAATTAAAAAGTAGTTGCTTCTATTCGGCAGTCGTGTTATGGGGCGCCGCTTATCGGCAACGTCGTTAGGCAGCAAAAATATTATTATATAAACGTAAAAATTATTTGCATATATTTCGATAATTAGTTATAATTACCGTATAATAATTAAAGATATGCAAACAATAATAACGTGAGTGATAAAATGAAATTAATTGAGGTAACAACAAGTGGCTTTAAAAATCTTGGTGAAACTACCATAAATTTTAATAACAGTCACATTACATCACTTATAGCTCCAAATAACTATGGAAAATCGAATTTTTTAGAGAGTTTGAATTTTTCGTATGCTTTTATACAAGCAAATCCAAAGCAGAAGAAACGTATGATGGAATATTCACCTGCTATTCCAATTAATAAACATTTAGATCAAACAAATTTTTCTTTTTGTGTGTTATTTGAAACAATTTTCGAACAAACAGTCAATTTAGTTAGCTACAAATTCGAATTTGAATGGCAAAAAGATAAAAAGAAAGTTGGTGCTAAAATAATCTCAGAGTCCTTGAGGTTGAAGGAAAACAAAGCTAATTCAAAGTTTACCACTCTGATTAAAAGAGATAGTAATGTCTCGATGTACCAATCCTCTTTGAAAGCAAGATGTAATACAAATATTAGCATTCCATCGAATAATCTCGTAATTAACAAATTAGTTAATTATGACAATTTATTTTACCATTCAATTTTGATGGATTTACTTTCGTTAAGTTTTTCGATTACTAATCTAATGGAAGTTGAACCTGCTTTTGGAGCTATTCAAGTATTTGAACCCAATTCAAAAATAGAGGATAATGAACTTAGAGATGGTCATAATATCTCTAAATTTTTGTTTAATCTGAAAAAGAACAAAAAAAACCTTTATGACTTGCTTATCAATTCTGTTAAAGATCTTATTCCTACTATAGAATTGATAGATCCAGTTGAATATGACTTAAAAAAGTTGAGTAATGAACAAAAATTTAAAGACGTTCCATTTACTCTTCCAGAAAAATTGTATGATTTGAGAATAAAAGAACTTCATAATAACCAAACTACAAGCGTTCGTTATGTATCTAGAGGAACAAAAAGAATATTACTTGTATTAGCAACTGCAATAGACGTTAGTGAGAAAAACATTACATTATTGGCATTTGAAGAACTCGAGAATTCTATTCATCCAAACTTATTACAAAAATTATTGATGATCCTTACGGGTATTGTTCCTAATCTGAAAATATTAATTAGTAGTCATTCTCCATATTTAATTCAATATTTGCCTATTCATAGTATATATCTCGGTATTCCAAACAATAAAGGTCTTTCTTGTTTTTATAAAATAAAAGAAACTAAATGTAATACCATAATGCGCTTAGCAGCTGATGAGGAGGCAACATTAGGCGATTATTTGTTTGATCTAATGTCACAAAAATCACTTGATACTGAATTCCAAAATGAATTTTTCGAACAATGTCAATGTAGCGAATTATGAAAGTAGAAAAAGTTGCGATTCTTTATGTTGAGGGTGACTCCGATCTTATTTTTTATAAGCGACTTTTTCAATTTATAAGAGAAATTAATGGTAAACCCGATTCCAAAGTAGAATTTATAAATATCAAAGGTGTTGGTAAATTTGCTTCAAAAGTTCCAGCAAAATATAAAAATGAAATCGTTACAAAATATCCCCATTATGAACACAATATTTTCTTAGCATACGATACTGATGTTTTTGAATTAGGTCAAAAACCACCAATTGATTGGAATATTATCGAAGAAAAATTAAAACTAATTGGCTCCCCATTTATTTTTCATTTGAAAGCGGAAAAGATGATTGAGGACTGGTTTATCAATGATCTTGAAGGAATATGCAAGAATCTTAAAATTGATATTCCGAGAAAAATAAAAGGTCATACCGGTCATGAAAAATTACAAGGTCTTTTTAAATCAGCAAATAGAATTTACCAAAAAGGTTATAACTCAAACAGTTTCATTGAATCTCTCAATCTCAGTGTTATTTTCCCAAAAATTGAAAAATTAATAAATCCATTAATAGAAAAACTATATTAAATAAATCATAAGGGCTGCATAACAAGTGCCTCAAGCCGAAAGCGTTTTCGCATTTGGCATTTGTGCAGTTTAAAAGTTAGTAGTTCCGTTTCTGCTTTCTTGTTCAGCGTTGTTTGTAAATGAAAGTTTGTTCTAATTAAAAAATATTTAATAAATACGGCAGTGCTGTTTGGGGCGGACCCCGCGGGCGGGACATGCTAGGTGAAAAGCCACGCCGTTAGGTAGCATATAAAGAATCAATATTCTATATTTAAAGAAAGAAAATAAAAAAGAAAATCACTATGGATAAGGTAGAAGTAAAAAATAGAATAGTAGATTCATTGAAAGGAGAAAAAGAAATTGAAAGAATTATAATTTTTGGTTCTTTTAACAAAAGTGAATCACCAAATGATATTGATATTGCGGTTGTCCAAAACAGTTCGGAAGATTATCTTTCACTTGCATTAAAATATAGAAAGCTAATAAGAAGTATTTCAAATGAAATAGCTGTTGATATTTTCCCAATCATAGAGCAAAATAATAATAGTTTTTACTTAAGGGAAATTGCATCCGGGGAAGTGATTTATGCAAAAGGAAACTGAAAGTTGGCTCAAATATTCAGAAGAAAATCTTGAAGCTGCAAAAGTTCTCCTTGAGAGTGAGTTGTAAAATCCCTGCCTTCATAACATTCAACAATCCATTGAGAAATCGTTAAAATCACTATTCATTGAAAATTTAATTCCATTTAAGAAAACTCATAACATACTGGAATTAAAAATTATTTTAGAAAAAATGGTATCCTGATTAGCTTATCAAAAGATGAATGTGATTTTTTAGATAGTATTTATTTACCTGCAAAATATCCAGTTGGAAGCGCTCTTCCATTTTTTTATCCTGATAAGAATATTTGCAAGAATTCTATTTCATTGGCTGAAAGAGTAATAGAAGAAGTAAAAAGTCTAATTAAGTAAAATGCTACCTAACAAGTGCATCAAGCCCGACCGCCGTTCCTGCCTGCCGGCAGACAGGTTGGCGGTAGCTTTTCTATTCAACATTGTTTTTGGGGGGTAGCAGCTTAACTAATAGTTATTTGCTTAGAGAATAATCTTGATCTTGTCGTAATATAGGCTTATATTTAGTCCGGAATAAAGACAATATAAGGATGCATATATGAAAAACATTCTGGTTGCAAACGATATAATCCCGGTTGGTCAATTTAAATCCGGATTGGCCAAATATCTCAAAGAAATTCAGAATAAACGTAATTCTTTGATTATAACACAAAACGGTAAGCCTGCTGGTGTATTAATCTCTCCATCAGAATTTGATGATTTAAGACAAACCAAACTATTCATCAAATCAATCTCACGCGGTTTATCTTATTCTGAAAAAGGGGAAGTATTTTCAACTTCTAAACTTAGAAGTGAATTGCAAAAAACAAGACCCGGAAAAGATAAGTGAAACTATTCTGGACAAAAGAAGCTCTGCATCAACTGCAGGATATTGAAGAATTCATCTCAAGAGACAATCGTATTGCTGCCATCGAGTTTGTTGACAAATTGATTTCTGTTGCAGAGACAATAGCTGATTATCCGGAAAAAGGCAGAATTGTGCCGGAATTATCATTAGACAATATTCGTGAGCTGATACATAAAAATTATCGTATTGTTTACCTGGTTAAGAAAAACTCGATAGATATTCTTACCGTATTTGAAGGACATCAACTTCTAAAGCAGGAAGAGATAATTAAGAAACGCATATAAAGGTGTTGCAGACGAATGCCCGACAGAGGCGGATAGACTTCTGCCGGTCGTGACACCTGCCTACCGGCAGGTTCGCAGTTCGGCTTTTTTATAATTTTCAAGTTGGTCGTTCCGTTTCGGCTAACTTGTTCAAGGTAGTAAGGTTTTAATTTTTAATATTATCGGTGTAGTTAGGTTAAGCAGCATTGCTTTTCCGGGCTTTGGCTTAGGCTCAACGCCGCTGTATGCTTAGTGTGAATTTGCTTAAAGTAATATAATGTGTATATTTGTCAATGTAATACACATTATGGAGGTGAACAAATGAGAACAAATATTGTCATAGACGATACATTAATGGACTTAGCTTTAAAAACAACCGGATTGAAAACAAAAAAAGAAGTTGTTGAAGAAGCTTTGAAATTATTATTAAAAGTAAAAAAACAGTCTCAATTAAAATCATTGCGAGGGAAATTGACCTGGGAAAGTGACATTGATACTATGAGAACTGATAAATGATATTTCTCGATTCCACGGTTCTTATAGATTACTTCAATGGTGCAGAAAATTGGCAGGTTGAAAAATTAGATTTATTACTCGGTAAAGAAATCGTAGTTCTTGGGGATTACGTTCTAACTGAGGTTCTTCAAGGCTTTAAGAGTGATAAGGATTTCCAAAAAGCTTCCACAATTCTAAAAGCCTTTCCATGCCTTCCTATTTGTGGCGAAGAAATCGCAATTCAAAGCGCAAAGAATTATCGATATCTGAGAAAAAAAGGGATTACTATTCGGAAAACAATAGATGTTATAATCGTTACTTTCTGTATTGAAAACAGTTTGGTGTTGCTCCATAACGATAAAGATTTTAATCCTTTTGTAGAATATTTGAATTTGAAAACAGTCGAATAATAAAAGACGCATATAACCAGCTCCTCAAGGCCGTCCGCCGTTCCTGCCGGCAGGCAGGTTTGTTGTTCGGCTTGGTTTTATTAAGTTGGGGAATAGTTAACTAACATAAACAGTATAACGTAACATGGAGCGGCGGGAACGTTTGGGTATTCGCTTAAACACTGCACAGCTATTTTTATTAACTTAGGTTGTAATAGAATTAATTGGATAATATTATGAGTAAAAAAATAACCGAAGTCTATCAATTCAAAATTACCTTGACCAGTTCGGAACCCTCAATTTGGAGAAGGATATTAGTCCCTTCTAATTATTCGTTTTGGGATTTACATGTTGCTATCCAGGATTCTATGGGCTGGCGGGATTACCACCTTCATTCATTTTCAATAAAAGACCCAATAACAAAAATTGAAGTTGAGATTGGAATCCCTGATGAAGAATACGACGCATTTGATAGAAGGATTTTAGCCGACCATAAAGTTAAAATATCAAAGTATTTTAATGAGAGTAATCGTAATGCAAGATACGAGTATGATTTTGGGGATTCGTGGATACACACAGTGAGGTTTGAGAAAATCTTACAAGCAGCAGTTGGTGAGAAATATCCGAAATGTATTGCGGGGCAACTCGCTTGTCCCCCTGAAGATTGTGGCGGAATTGGTGGTTACTACAATTTATTATCTGTTCTGAGTGGTCCCAAAAATGAAGAATACAATGAAATGATTGAATGGTTAGGTGGAGAGTTTAATCCGGAACGATTTGATCCTAAAGCTGTTTCGTTTGATAACCCAAAAGAAAGATTTAAACTGATGAATGAAGATTAAGTATTAAGAAAAGTTTTATAACCAGCATTTCAACCCGCCGCCGGTACTGCCTGCTGGCAGGTTTGCTTTTGGTATTCCCCCAAGTCAGGCCCAAATCTCAAAATACCAAAAGAGCTGCCAAGCCAACGCACAACAGAAGAGATACTAAATAAATGCAAACCCGGTTCCCGCGGGCAAAGTTCGTAACGGGTGATAGGTTCGCGGCCACGCAATACCGCCCGACGTATAGCCCCATCCGTAGCGGGGTATCTGACCGAACCATTATCGTATATTATAGGCTCATATCGTATCGAAATTTTCGGATATTTATCGGATTAAAACGAATCATATCGTATCAAATTGAATTTTAAGTAATATAATTCTTCAGATAAAAATAGAAAATGCCTAAATTTATTAAAAAGGCTGCTTTCTAAAGTGCAGAAAAACAAGCTAAGGAAGCTTAAGCAGCCTTACTCAATATGATATTTCGCCCCGGGGTTGTCCGGTGAGCAGCACTCCTCATAAAATGTAATTTTGGGAAATCGTTTTGAAACTGCCCCGGAGATTTTTAAAACGAAAACGCGAGACTGTAAAACCGGATATCGTAATTGAAAAAATAAATGATCTATATCCTGACAAAGAAAAATTCTACTGTTATATATTCGGAAATATCATAAGTTTAGTAAATGTAATAGCAGCATAACAAACATTTGAACTTTGACAGCCCTGCTGATAACAATCCTTGCTAACGCAACGAACGCGCCGGCTTAACGGTCTGCTGGTTAAATGGGCGTTATACTCCAAGTGGATTTGCAAAATACAATACATTAAAGTAGATTTAAGTATGATTTCAAATGAAGATAAATATCGCTTAATTGAATTAGCAAAGAAATATGATGTTTCAAAAATTTATTTGTTTGGTTCGAATCTTGAGAGTGAGAGAGAACCAAAGGATATTGATTTAGCTGTCGAAGGAATTGCAGATTCACTATTTTTTAAGTTTTATAGTGAGCTGATTTTTGCTCTATCTAAACCGGTAGATTTAATCGATATTAATAGAAATTCATTATTAAACACGATGATAAAATCAGAAGGTATTTTAATTTATGGCTAGTTTAGCAGAGAAAATTCTTGTTGAATTAGAAAATATTGATAAGCTGTTTATTGAAATGCCGCCTCATATTAAGCTTCCCTATTTATCAACATTAGAATTAGCTGGTGTAGCTGCATTATTACATAATTTCTATAACGGGATTGAGAATATATTAAAATAGATCTTTATAGCACAAGATATTCCATTGCCTGAAGGTCATTCCTGGCATAAAGAATTGATTGAAATATCTGTTAAAGAAAAAATTGTTACTGAAAAATGTAAAAATTTATTGGGGCAATATTTAGCTTTTCGCCACTTCTTTAGTCACGCCTATGCACTCGATTTGTATCCATATAAATTGGAACCATTAGTAGAGAATTCGCAAAACCTTTATACATTATTTAAAAAAGAAATAAGTACTTTTTTATAGAACGTAAACCACGTATTACCAGAAATTCAAACCTTTTATGCTTCAGATGAATATGGAAAATGCCTGAATTAAATTTATTAAAAAGGCGGCTTCCGAAAGTGCAGAAGAACAAGCAATAGAAGGCTTAAACAGCCATACTCAATATAACATTTTGCTCCGGGATCGCCCGATCGCCTGCTTTGCATACTCAACGTAGTCCATATTATGACCAGAATGATAAAAGTTAAACATATTTAGAGGTATGCAAATTCTGGCCTTTTGTGAGTGTTTGTTTGATTCGGTTAAAAGAGCCGATTTAGTTGTTAGCCCTCCGCAAAATAAATTGACAGAGATATAAATTTGTTGTATATTTTATGTGTGCCTATTAAGCAGACAATAATTATTGGTGATCATGAAATATTTTGATTGGAACGATGAAAAGAACGAAAACCTGAAAAAGGGAAGGAATCTCTCTTTTGAAAAAATTGTCAGTCAAATCGAGTCTGGATATTTACTTGATATAATTGAACAGCCAAATAAGGATAAATATAAGAATCAATTAATATATGTAGTTGAATATGAATCTTACGCTTATTTAGTCCCATTCATTGAGGATGCAGAAAAAGTTTTTCTAAAGACTATTATTCCAAGCCGTAAATCAACAAAAAAATACTTAAATACGGAGAAAAAATGAAATTAAACGAAGATGAAAAGGAAATATTAAAATCATATGAAAATGATGAATGGGTTTCAGTGAAAGACTTTGAAATGCAAAAAGCGAAATATGAGAGATATGCAAGGAATACCTCTACTAAAAATAAAAGGATTAATGTTCGTTTAACTGAAAGAGATTTAATTAATTTGAAGGCAAAATCACTGGAAGAAGGAATGCCCTATCAAACTTTAGTGGCAAGTATAATTCACAAATATGTTTCCGGCAAATTTAGGGAAGTAACAGAATAGCTTAACCAACTTCCAGACTTAAGAATATTTTTTGTGGGAAGCAAAATAAGTGCAATTGATTTATTCAAATGATCCAAATAATAGTTGACAATCAGGAGAGTTTACTACCATGGTGCTTACCGGTTTCGAAAAACATCTCCATCAGTAAAAATCCGAAGCAGCTAAAACCGGAAAACAATTTTCCACACTAAAACTCCTCGAAAGATCATTAATAAATCCAAAGCTGCATTCGGCAATTCAGCCTAATAAGAGGAACAAAAGAGATCGTACGGAGAATATTAATGCTTTTTTACGCACTTTTTGCGGAGTATGTTTTCTTCAGCATTAAAAAATGAGACAGTAAAATAGTTTGTGTAAATAGAAATTAAGCGATCACAAAAATTTAGTAAATCTTTACTTTTGTCACCGGCAATTGCCCTGATGTTGTATCATTCGCCGGCTATGTTTCATCCGGAGTAATTAATACAAAGCCCGCAATTGCAATATAATTTGCTTTTCAATATTTCTATTCAGTTAAGGTAAGTTAATCGGACCCTGTTAAATTTATCAATTAAGTGCAGGATTAGTTTATCTTTCCAGTTATCTCCTGAAATAAATTTTGAATCTGTATTCGATTTTCAACATCACACTGTAAATAAATTTTTTCATCTAAGGAGATTAAAATGCTCAGAACCAATCTGACACACGTACTTTCTAAAAAAGATCACGCTGAATTATTGGCAAATAACGAAAATGTAATGATATGCTGCGGAAGAATGGGACCGATGTGTATCCCGGTATATGAAGTTATGGAAGAACTTGAAAGTGAATATACAAACGTAAAATTTGCAGATATGGAATTTGATATTCCCGATGCTGCCGTTATCCGCAATCTTCCTGAATGCCGCGGATTTGCCGGGCTGCCTTTTACAGTTTATTATAAAAACGGCAAAGTAGTTAAGGCAACAAGCAGTATCCAGAATATGGATCAGGTAACATCTAACCTCGATACATATATTGTTAACGGTAAATAGTTACGGTATTAAAATGTCCACACATTATGATGTAATAATTATCGGCGCAGGCGCTGCCGGACTAACAGCCGGAATTTATCTTTCGCGCGCCAAACAGAAAACGCTTATCCTCAATGAAGGCGCTGTCGGCGGACAGATGGTTCTCACTCACGAGATTGCAAATTATCCCGGGGTGGAATCTATAAGCGGATACGAGCTTGCACGCAATATGAAAATGCAGGCGCAGAAATTCGGCTGTAAAATTAAAAGCGCACTCAGGGTAACTGATCTGCAGCTCGAGGGAGATGTTAAAACTGTGACCGTGAACGATAAGGATACTTTCACTTCAGATGCAGTAATAATTGCTACCGGCGGGCGCTCAAGGACACTTGGAGTGCCCGGTGAGGATAAATTCAAAGGCAGGGGAATTTCTTACTGTGCTACCTGCGACGGCGATTTTTTCCAGGATAAGGAAATTTTCGTTGTCGGCGGCGGAAATTCCGCTTTGGAGGAAGCCGTTTCGCTTACAAAGTATGCTTCAAAGTTGACTATCGTTCATCAGTTCGATCATTTCCAGGCTCTTTCTCATTATGTTGAGGAGGCAAAAAGCAATCCGAAGATTTCTTTTATTATGGAATCAACGATCAGCAGGTTTGCCGGTGATGAAAAGCTTAGTAATGTCGATATCAAAAATCTGCGTACCGGTGAAGTTACAAATCACGATATTGACGGGGTATTTATCTTCATCGGTTATGTGCCGAATACTTCTGCGATCAAAGGTAAAGTTGCTTTGAATAAATATGAAGAAATTATAGTTGACGCTAATATGGCAACGGATATCCCCGGTGTTTTTGCAGCGGGCGATTCAATAGCCAAGCGTTACAGACAGGTGACAACGGCGGTTGCCGATGGTACAATTGCTGCCTTAAGCGCTGCTGATTTCGTTAACGAACGAAAAAAATCGAAAGCGCACGAGCCTGAATTAGTTTAGCCTCAAAATAAACGAAAGCCGGAGGGATTAGCCACCCCGCCGGCTTTTTTTTTATCTGAAATATTACTTGGAGCGGTTGTTTCGATACGTCCCGTCGAGCGGAACTACTCAACAACTGGGCGATTTCGAATGGTGGCTGAGGATGGGCATGCGGGTTGTTTCGATACGTTCCGTTGATCGGAACTACTCAACAACCAGGTGATTTCGAATGGTGGCTGAGGATGGGCATGCGGGTTGTTTCGATACGTTCCGTCGAGCGGAACTACTCAACAACCGGATTTATCGAGCGGTGGCTGAG
>Ga0172369_10007694_pt1 | contig 12441 bp, 20 predicted proteins | sample LakKiv25m_FD_114539 | JGI IMG/M metagenome (GOLD analysis project Ga0172369, IMG submission 114539) | Freshwater microbial communities from Kabuno Bay, South-Kivu, Congo - kab_022012_11.25m | ecosystem: Environmental > Aquatic > Freshwater > Lake | place: Democratic Republic of the Congo... | reverse complement strand
AATTTGTGCTCATTACTTAGTATCCCCTGCAGATGCCTTTTTAGCTGTAGCAGCCGTGGTTTTCACTTCTTCAATGACACCTTTGGCCAGTAATTCTTTAATCTGAGCATCAGCCAGACCGCCTACAATGTCACCCTGCTGAAAGCGGCCGACCGGCTTTAATGCTTTGTATTGTTTCGCCATGATGGCTCCTTAAATGAGTTTCTGAATCTCAAACATGAATGGGAAATAGCAGTGACCAGCTTTACCACCAACTCGCACTGGACTATTTGTACGCTTGAAGGTTTTGAAGCCAACAACTTGTGGATTAAAACCCTTCATTGCATTCAGAATCTGATCAATAAAAGGTTCAGCCTCTTTGCGAATCAAACTGGTTTCCTGAAGCTGCGCACCACTATGCCGAATTGATAGAACCACTAACCATTGCTGGTAAGTCACTGACATTTCCCCGCGTCCTGCTTCAGCAGCAACGCGATCATCGTAGTAAATGATGCTGACTGATGGAGAGTTATTAGAAGCTTCCAGCATCTCTTCGATATTGAACGGCGTATTCACTTCAACTAGCCCAGGAACTTCCTGTTTAATACGCTCAACCAGCATTGGCTCAAGAACAAAATATCCCATAGCTACACCACAAATATGCCAGTGCCTGTGAAAGGTTGACCTTCATCACCCTCAGGCTTGATTGGAAATACAAGAATTGCCTTACCGGTTGATACCTTATTCAGCCATGAAATAGCCATTTCGTAACGCCGCAAGACTTCATCCGTCGGTTGGTCCTTGTACAGTAGATAGCGAGCAATATCATTCACATTTCGCTTAAGCTGCTCAGGAACACTAGGCAGCGGCAAGTCATAACGTGCGGCAATATAGCTATCCACTTCATTGCTCGCCTGATCGATGGCATTAAGCGTGATCAGTTCCTTCTGTTCAGGAGTTAAAGGTGGATCCTGATTGCGAGCAATATTGCTTTCAAGTCGTTCAATTTCATGCTGACCAAAACTATCAATCAGATCTTTTCGCGTGATATAAGCCATATCAATCCTCTGACACAATGTAAGTTACGCCTTGACGCAATTGACCTGTATCAATTAATGGTCTGCTGCTGCCTTTCCGTTTAATGGTTCGTGGATGCAATGGTGCCAGTCTCGCAGTCACCATTTGTTTTTGAATGTCAGCCATGCCTTCCATGCCTAAATATTCCCACATGGTCCTTAGATCCATGCTCCCATCCATCAAGGCCGGTATGCTTCGCTCGATAAAGCCAAAATACTTTTCCTGATTCTGTTCTAGCGCTGGTGTGACCACATCACGCTTTGGAATATTATTGGATGGAACACCGTGGTAGTGAATAGCAGCCAGGTCAGCCATGGTAATGGATCGTTTACCACCACCACGGCCAATATGGGTCTGGCTTGCCAACCAACCAACCTCAACATGGCCACCCATTTTTTCGGCGTTTTTAATGAAGCGATCCAGTGAACCGTCATCATCAATATTCACACTTGAATTAATGCTGACCATGTTGTCACCAGATTAGTCTTCTTGTTTCGTTGAAGTGCTTCGCGTGGATTTGACCTGCTTCTCTTCATCGGCAACAACAATTTCACCGGACTCGATTAAAGCACCGATGATTTTGTGCTTTAAAAGTTTCTCATGTTCAGCCTGAGAGACTTCTACCGCCACACCCTTGTCCAGCACCAAGCGTGGTTTTGTAGGCAAAATTAAAGCGGCCTGATCGCCGCTATAGGTATACTTTGGCATGTTTTAGCCCCCTTAAATGTCCAGATAACGCATTGAATCGACGCGCTTCAACCACACGCCTTGATATTTGTAATGGCCCGGAATCTTAATATCCACGCCGACAGGCTGGGCTGCCAGGAACTGTACATCATCCGCAAGGAATTGAATGCATGACGGATCACGGCGATAAATTACCGCACGGTCGGTGCTGGCAAGGCCTTTACCGTTGGTACGTTCAATGCTGCTAAAATCCAATTTTTTGCCCGATGCAGAGAAAATATTTTTCTCTTTGATGACATCAAGGAAGGTTTTGCCACCGCTATCAGCAACAAAACGGCCTGCCAAAATAGTGAACTGGTTTGATGGAAGCAGGTAGGTGTCTGGGCGAATTGCATCATCAAAAGCTGACGCTGTTAATGATGGCGCCAATGATGCGTTTACATCTTCCAGCACTTCTTCAATGGTTGCGAGCGCCCAGTCATGTTGAGCCGTCACCACTGTAACGCCAGACTGGTTATAGAAACCTTTCACAGTTCCTTCACCTTCCCAAGCTACATCGCTTAAGTGTTTTTCTGCTGCCAGACGCGCTGCTTGCGCTTTATCCGCATCCAAAGAAATACCAGCAGCCATAGCTGTCTGAATTTCTAAAATTGAATACTGGTAGCCGATGGTACCCGCAGTTACAGGCATGGTCACTGCATCGTATTCAACTTCAGCCAGTGGAATGTCAGTACCGGTACCAGCGTGGCGCTTACCTTTACCGATACCACGCTTACGTTTTAATACTTCACCACCACCCACAACATTATTGGTTGGCTTGGTTGGAATGTATTTTGCGTATTCGGTTGCTTCTGACATCTGGGCGTCAGTTTCATTGATCGTCTCGACCTGCTTAAACAGATTGACCAGATTCTGCATGTTAAATGCATCACCTACTTGCGCCTGAATTGCTCCCGCAATCGGCGTTAAACGCGCTAATAATTGATTCATGTATTAAGCCCCACGAAGTCGTAAAATTGCTAAACCTTCTGCATTGGTCACGGTTTCCCATGATGCGTTTGGTAATTCTGTTCCATCAAGTGCAGCGGATGACAGCGAACCCAGTGGCGCATCTGCTGTTCCATTTGCTGTTTTGACATACACCTTTGCTGTAATGTCGGTCACTGGCGCAGATGGTTTCACCCAGATGTTACCAATCGTCATGACAGGCAAAATATCGCCCAGTTGATACGCTTCATTGCCGCTGGCATCTTTTCCTGATTTACCCACACCATTACGCAAAACAACACCGAAACGTGTAGGAGTGGCACCTGCTACAGCCGTCACGGATTTACCATCAGTTGAGCGAACAACGGTATCACCGTCTGATAAAGTTCCCGCCCCGGCCATTGGGATTGATAAAACTTCTTCAGGACCTACTAAATACGCCTTTTGACCCGGGCGTGCGGTAATTTGCTGAACCATGTCAGTCATCCCCTCTTAAATTTGTTGTTTCCATGCATCCGCTTTAGATGCTGGTTTTTGTTGTTGACCTGGATCAGAGTCACCGACTTGTTTCGGGTACATCTGATCGACCGGATTGGCCTTGGTTGGTGTGGCCAGAATTGCACGAAACACCGTATCAATCAGCTCTGGCTTTGCATCACCAACAGAAACACCACCCAAAACAGCCACAACGAGCGCATCACCAGCTTTTGCTGCAACAACATCACGTTTAATTTGCTCGCATGTGCAGCCTTCGGTTTTGATGTTTGGATCAATCTTTTTAGCATCCTGGATTAATTCAGCTCGGTCAGCTGCCAGTGTTTCCAGCTTTTCGGGTGTAACCTGATTGGCTTCAAGTTCAGGTACCTTTTCAGCAAGCTCTTTGTGGTCTTTCACCAGCTTGTCCGCTACGGCCTGAACTGCATCAAGTTCTGTGGCAACAGAAAACTCCTGATCACCAATTTTCAACTTGGCAGCTTTCAGGTTTTCAAGTTGCGATTCTTGCTGTGCTAAAGCATCCACCAAGGCTTGGTTATCACCAACCTCAAAGCGAATACCATTAATTTTGACTTCCATCTTGTTCCCCTTTGGGTTTGGATTGTGGTCGGCAACGCGGCAATCACCACCGCATCGACCCTGGTAAACAAGCGCAACATGGTTGACTTGTATATTCTTGAAAACGGCATGGTATGGCGTGCCGTCATCCGCTACGCCACTCTCAGTGATTAGATCGGCCGCATAGCCGAGCGATAATTCGATCTTTTCATTGGTCTGAATCATCTCAATGGCGGTTTTATCCTTAATGAGCAGATCACCAACTAGATAACCGTTTTCTTCACGGACGTTGTTCAGTTCGCCTACGCTGTAGTGTCGCCATGTAGCAGCATTGACCTGATTGCCTGGAGGATGGCTATTGGTTGCATCCTTGCCTTCTGCACTTGCAATCGTAGCTTTGCTAAATAGCTCATCCGCCGATGTGTAAATCCCGAAAGCATAGCCTTCCTTAAAGCCCTCAATTCCCCCGAACTCTTCCGGGTAATAACTGCGCACTTGTGGTGCCTTGGCCAGTTTTGCCCCTACACATAATAAAAATCCCTCTGTGGTGAGGGATCGTGAAGACTGGGACGGCGCAAAGTCACCGATTTTGGTGTGTATAAGTTTTTTCATGGATTTTTAGCCAATCTATTTATGGTTTCTTTGGTGGACCAAGTTTTACCAACGGTGGTGGCGGAACATACTCAGGTTTAGCTTCCTGTTGATAGCCTGAACTTTTAGCGCATGAGCAACGGCAGCAATTCTTACAACACATAATTTTTCACCATTAAAAAAGCACCCGAAGGTGCATAAGTTGAATTTCGCTGCAAAAATTGGCACGGTTTTAGGTCTGAGTGATCGACTTTCATTTTTACTTATTTTCTCTCATACCGCACACAATGCTCAGTAATTTGTGGCGCAATGACTTTTCCTGCAACAATGTTATTCACTTGCGTTTCAGTTTTGGTGCAAGTCCAATCTGATTTATTCAGTGAAATTTTTTCACTTTTAGCGTCTTGCCATACCACGTAACCAAAAAACAGAGCAATGGCACAAATTAGGATAGCTGCACCCCACATCAAATATTTATCTCTCATTTTGGCCTCGTCCACGCTTGTAAGATTAGATCATAAATGATTTGCTGTTCTTGAGTAACCATCAAGCCGCCTCCTGCATCGCAATAATCTCTTCTGGTGTAGGCGCATTCGGATCAAACAGATGCGCTGTGTATGGGATTGCTACACAACGGCAGCGAATCGGAATACCCGGATGACCGTCATCATGCACATGCGTCCAGGCATAAAGTTTCCCATCACGGGCTAAATGTGAATCACGAACACGCTCATCACGGCTGCATGACCAGTAGTAGTGAGTAATCCCTAACTTGGTTTGCCGTACCTCGGTTAGCTTACTGGTGAGCTTTCCAGTCTGATCCCGAGCAATGAGCTTTGCACGCTTCTCTGTGCTGTGCCCAATCCCCTGAATGGCTTTAACCATGAATTCTGATTTAAGCCCACTCTGGATTCCATTCAGTACAATCTGCTCTACCTTGTCCAGGTGCTGAGAAGGTATGGATTTGATCAGCTGCACATTGGCATGAATGGCATCATTTACAGCATCAAACAGGTCTTCACTACGCATCAGCGCTGTAAAATCAATGCCAGTAAACTTGAGTAGCATGTTGGCCAGCTGCTGATCTGTAGATTGCCTGTTCTGCTCAACAATACGGCGCGCAATTTCAATTGCCATCGTATCTGTAATTAACAATATTCGATTGCGTAACGCAGCAAGCGCCTGAATGAACTCGTCAATAAAACGGTCTGATACCTGAACAGCTGATGCATCACCAACGCTATAGCGCTTCAGCATCGGTATCAGATCTTTTTTGATCTCGCTCTGCGTATATGCCACCAGTGCCAGCAATTCGCGTGTATATGCAATTTCGGACTTCCGTGACTGCAGAATAGGTGCAGCATTAAACTTACGCACCCCTTTCTTGGGTTTAATCTCTTTCAGATCCACTGTAAGTCTCCGCTACCGCCTCAAGCGCCTTGATATGGGTATCGTCGATATAATCGTAAGTGCCATCCTCACGCAGCTGTCTCGCCACCTGGGCCTCACTCACAATTCCTTTCTCAAGATACTTAATATCCCGCTCCGCATTATTCTTCTCAACTTCAGAGCGAGTCTTGTAATCCAGCTGCCAGAGTGGATAAAAAGTAATATCCATGCCGACCGGTGGCTTACTAAACAGGCTTTGATAGATTAGGCGAAGTAATGGCAACAACACTGGATGCAACGTCCATTCCTGATCCGTATTGATCCGGTCATAATAGTTCCGAAGATCAAACTCACCGGAATTATTTAATCCAGATGTTGTCTGGCCAAATAACACTGTAAAAGGTATATCCGCTGCAGCTGCAGTTTGTGCCCCATACTCCCGCATCAACTCAGGCAATCCGGCGAGATTGTTGGTTTTGCTCTCATACTTCTCTGTAGCATCAAGGACCAACATGCCATTAATGCTTTTCATCAGTGCAGCTGCAGAGAATCGGGCCATCGTATCCTTCATGCGGTTTTTTAAAGAATCAATCAGATTCGGCATCTGGATAACATCAATCTTGGCCTCATGCACCAGGCTTGCCGCTGCACTATTGGTACCCACAAAATGCAACAGGGTCCGGTAAATCGCCAGCAGGGTTGATTCACCTTCTTCCCCATTTTTGATTTCGATTATCCGCTTGTAATGCACCTTATGTTTTACGTGAGAGTCTTCAGTGGTTTGAACCTGATAAAACCTAGGTTGATTCGGGTCTCCGTTGTTTTCACTCGGCGGGACCAGCTCTGTGCCTTGCGACACTTCAACCTGGCATTTTTTGAGCACGGTAAAAAACTGTAATTCACCACGGCGGATAGAATCCCAGTCAACCGCATCAGCCAGATCACCGCCACTGAAACCAATCAGAATGTAGGACCTGCCATATAGGCGCGCATATTTAAAAGCAGTGTAAAGCTTACGGCGCAGCTCAAGGCGGTTTACCTCATCTGCCATCTTTTTGCTTTGCAGCTCTTTTATGCCGGTATAAAACCAGCCTGCACGCAACATATCCTGCACTGGACGATTAATAATTTTCTTGGCCAACCAGTCTTCATAAGCGGCTTCAAAATCGTGATCGCCCAGGGTCATGTTCTTTACAAATTTGCCATGACTCGCTTTGTCGCGCTCTGTGCCTAGATTGGTGGCAAAATTGACATAAGCACCATCAGTCACGTTCTGAGTCGTTTGAGTTTGCTCTGCCACTCTTACTCTCCTAATCTAAAAGCGAATACCCGTTTACCAAAGTGTCGTTAATTGCATCCATCGTCGGGTCCCATTGGTCGTCATGATCATGTGTCATGTCAGCTGTTAGCCCTTCAACTTCTTCAATGTAAGGAAGCAACCATGGCGCATCAGCTGGCAACATCACCCGGCCATCTTCAACATAAAACACCACATCCATTGTCCGGGTCAGCTTGTCGGTATCGCGCTGTATCGCCCGGATCGGTAATGTTGTTGTTCTTGAAATAGTCTGAATTAATGTTGTGCCAGAGGCTTTATCCTCAATGGCCATATAGCGCAATGCACCCAAAGCGGGAGTATCGACATGATGTTTTTTAATAAACCGTTTAGCTTCTTTCAGCAATTCTGGTGCAAGCCACTTACCGCGCCTCACATCAATGATATAAAGCTTGTCGTCATACCCAAGGCCGCCACACAAGAACACTGAATAGTCGTTGTGCTCTTTGACCTTTTGAGCTGTATCAGCCCAGATGCCACGCCATTTAAGCGGCGGAAGTTCCACATAACGCCCAAACCATTCAGATTTGACCAAATCCCCGCCAAGTTTTTTCGGCGATTGCTGGTACTGACTACTGAATGTATAACGTGAAACCGTTGCACCATCTTTATCCTGCCCGCCTCGCTCCAGCTGCAGTAATGACTGTAACGATTCTTTCATTGGCCAGTAGCTTTGACGGCCTTTTTCATCACGCTCTACATCACGCGGCACCTTCTTACGAATGTGCTCTGGCAATGAGTTGATGTAATCATCATCAATCAATGCCGGTATCGAGATCTGATGCCATTTCCCTGGCACGTTGCCCGTCATCACAAAGTTTGTCGGATCTTCAACGTGTAAGCGCTGCATGATCAAGATAATCGGTGTGGATGACTTGGCCTTACGCGAGTTGACTGTGTTCAGAATCTTACGATTTGCCTTTTTTCTTGCTGTAGCACTAAATGCATCTTCCGGCTTCAATGGGTCATCAAGAATAATTGCACCGGTAAAGCCTTCATCTGCCAACGTACCAGCACGGCGACCCGTAACCTGACCACCCATAGAGGCGCTATACACGTGCCCCGCCTCATAGCCATCTACAGTCGTTTTCCAGCTAGCCTTTGCATCGGTACTGGTCGAAATATTAACCGGCCATAACTCCTGAAAATCATCCGATTTAACGATGTTTCGGGCAGTGGATGACACATCCTCGACCAAAGACTGGGAGAATGACAGATACAAGAATCGTGAGCGCTGGTTTCGTGCAATCCCTCGCGCAATCAGATTGATCAGCAATTCGGTTTTACCCGAACCAGGCGGAACGTTAATCACTAAGTTTTCAATGCAACCAGCAATGACTTCATCAATTGCCCATGCAATATATTCATGGTGCCAATTGACTGAAAATTTAAAGCCCATTCTTGGCATGAAAAAACGGCGTGTGAAAAATAGATGTTCACGTTCGCATTTCTCACGTTCAATCTTTATCTCAAGCGGTCTAGTATTTACTTTCGAGTTCATCTAACACCTGCTTCACTAATTCAGGGCTAGCATCCACGTAGGTAACATTCTCGCTTTGTAATGGTCCACCACCTGCGCCAGTCAATTCTGTTTTATTGGTGTACTTGCCACCGACGTCTTCAGCCACCTGTTTAAGAATGGTCAGCTGTAAAATCGGGTTACGTTTGTTCTGTGGGTTATTCAGCAAGTTCTCATAATGACGTAAACGCACGGCGAGATTCGCCAAGGGCATTTCATCTGTGTTTTTACGGAACTGCTCCCGAGTTTTATAAAATTCGTCAGCGAGTGCCTTACTAAGGTTTTGCCCTGTCCGTTTGGTCGGGTCGTATGCCTCACACTGCTGACGTGAAATAGTGATACCAAACTCTTGTTGGACAAGCTCAACGGTTTCAGTAGGTGTATTCCACTGCGCTAAGCTACGCACGATAAAGAGTTTGTGCTTTTGATTTAGCGTTGCCATTGCTCTTTATCCGTCCAACTTCGTCCAACTCAATGGACAAAAAAATTTAAACGACCTTCAGAAAGCAAGTACCGCACGCATGGTAAATATCGGCTCTTGAAATTTCAGGTCGCTGTTTCGCTGCATCAATCATGGTTTGAACTTCTTCGCTTGCACCATAACGGCGTACCACACCAGTGAATTCCTCCACGTCATGCCCCTTGATCTCAAGCTTAGGTAAGCCTGTTTCACGGTTGAATTGAGGAACGCCCCATTCATCACGCTTATGCGCAATGTGATAAAGCTCATGCTCAACAAGCGCACAAAATGCAATGTCATTCGCCACTTGGGCAAATTTGGCATCAACCGTAATGAGGTATTCAGGAACTTGACCAAACCAGTGCTCAAATTGTTCCTCTTGACGTGCTTTTTTCCATCCACCCATATTGATCATGACTTTTTCAGCCTGACCAACAACAAAGCGACCCTGTTTGATGAATCCACCATTTGCCCACATCACGGCAATCTGTGGCCAATAAAATGAGTCTAAGTGAACGTGATCAGGGTTAAATACTTCGGAATTTTCATCCAGAAATACCGCTTTAATCCATGCCCACAGTTCTGGTGCCGGCATAAAGTTAGGCGTATCTAAATCGAATATTTCTTTTGGTGGGTATGGCCGAACTGGTATGGCTTGTCCGACTTTATTGATCATTGCAGTACGTTCCGTAAGTTTCGGATGCGCTCCTTAAGCTCAATCATGATTTCATCAATCGCGATCATTTGATGACGCTTAAGACCTGAACGGCTGAGGTTCTGATACTTAGACAGCTCAGCACTGCAAAATTCTAAGTCTTGTTTCGCCTGTACTTTGTCTGTCATGGGCACCACCAATAAGAAAAGAAAAACCCCTCAACATCTAGAATGCGAGGGGCCTATGTGCCGTAATACGTTCGGCAAATGCTACTGGAGTGGCGAGGGTTACTTTGTTTTACCGCACTTTCTGCATTCAATCTGTACAAAAATGTCAGATTCATAATCGTATGCATGAACGCAGAACAATCGTTTTAGGAATTGGAGCATGCTAAGCATCTCCCCGAAAATAAAAATCGCCAAAAAAAAGCCCACGCTAGGTGTAGTGTGGGCTATAAACTAAGGACCTTGGAAGGTCATTCAGAAACTACAGCCAGTTTCTGCTCGCTATATTGAAGATTAACGGACCAATTCTCATTGGCAAGATATATCAAAAAAATAAAAATAATTTTAAATATAAACAAAATCTTAGCTTATTTAGATATGCTATTACCTTGAGAAAGCCTCTCTAATTCTGTGATTTTTTCTTTAGAAGCGCTATGCACATAAAAGCACAATACACATACAAGCACAAATAACACTACACCTAAAATCACCACTCTTTTATTTTTCATTGGATTACTCTTATTTTAATGATATATCCCATTATTATATTTAAATACATAAAAAACAACAAAAAAAGCCCACATTTCTGCGAGCCTTACGGTAATTATCAGCCTTTCCTGATCGTCATTTGCTTTCACACAAATTAAGCTAGACAGCCATAATATGACCATCTTATAAAAACTATAGCTTAAATTCCGTTTAAATGGAATCTTCAGGTACGCAATTCTTTGTAAGTATTTTTTTTATACATTTCAATTGCCTTAGATGCCTCATCTATCGCTGATTCTATAGCGATTTCCATCATTGCTTCATACGGTTTCCAAGTTTTTCGATAATTATCAACCGTCATCTGGTGGCAATTAATACCCGCATAATACAAACGCCCCTGTGCTGTGAAATTAGCCTCAAGCTGAGGATCCAATGCAAAGTCAATCACCATACGCGCAATCAGGTACGCCATGTGATTTATTGTGATGTGTTCAGGTTCGCGCTTTTTATCTGCCATGGCGTTTTTAAGCATGATATTTACCAGATGCCCACGAACATATTCGTAATCACTCTCGCATTTACCATCAAATACAATCAAAGCCGTAACTGACTTGGCTAACTGTGTCTCCATAGATGCAATAGCACCCAAGCGATCTTCATAATTCAAAGGCTTCTCTCCAGTGCCACGCACATTTGGTTCAAAATTTGGCGACTTAGCCGTAATGCCATGAGTCAGCCATTCAAATTGTTCAAACTTTTCCGCCACTGCTGCATTCATCTTTTCACCAACCCTTCAATCTGTTTAATTGCAAAACCGCTTTTCACTTGCTCTGTGCTAAACCGTAAAACCTGATAACCCATCATTGTTGCTGTGTTGTATTTCTCCATATCCCCCAAATAACCTTTACCCCGTGTATGCCGGCCATTGCTCCAGATGCCGCCTTCTACTTCAATCAAAAGCTTTGTATTCGAGATATGAAAATCAGCCCTCCATTTACGTTTTTCGTGAAATTGAAATTCTTGTACAAAATCTATTTTTAAGGCTTTCAGCTGCTGGACCAGTTTCGCTTCTCCCTCACTGGAGACTTTCTGCCCCTTCACCTTCGGCCTTTTGGCGGTAGTCTTACGGCCACCATCGTATAGTTTTTTATATTCAGCGAGTGAGATGCTGGTCATTCACCCCATACCTCCAACTTTCAAAACAACGGCGCCAATTGCCATGAAAATAAACAACAATGCTTTGTTTAAATCCTTCATCCGATCACCTTCACTGTGAATATTTGTTTTGTTTTTTCAGTTACTACAAAGCCTTCTGGCTTCTGTCCATCACCGATGATGTAACCCGCTCTCTCCAGCTGGTCTGCAAAAGTTCTGGCCGGTCTTCTGGTGCCACCAATCCATGCATTAATTTCATTTATCGAAGTACGGCCTGATTTCTTCATCATTTGTCGCAATACCAGGATCATCCGTTCACCCTGTACAACTGCATGTTTAGATCGGCACCAGTCCACGGCTTGAAAGTCATGCTCTACTTTTTGCTGTGCCATACCCGCTCCCCATCAATAGATCCGAAACCACACAACAAACACGCAACGTCATATCCGTGTGCACATGCTTCTGCCGGGATAACCTCAACATCATCTGGAAAGCACATGAATGGTCGGCCATCATCCAGACGTCCGAATACGCGCCCATCTTCCAGGCGGTCAATAACTCCCTGGCCAGTGAATCGGGCACCTGAAAACTCAGTGCTTGATTCAGATGTGAAGTCAACTTTTACGCAATTGCCTACCTGCATACTCACACCCCACCTCTCATACGCGCATCAGACCAGTTGCACTCCACCATATCCAGGCCATCGTGCTGGAAACGGGACCACAGGCGGTCACCCAAATCCTTGCGCAGTTCTTCAAGCGTAAAGTTTGAAATCAGCATTGTTGGTTTGCCTTCGTCGTAACGGGAATACAAAACCTTGTGGACCAGCTGCAGACGGTT
>Ga0172369_10007693_pt1 | contig 12443 bp, 13 predicted proteins | sample LakKiv25m_FD_114539 | JGI IMG/M metagenome (GOLD analysis project Ga0172369, IMG submission 114539) | Freshwater microbial communities from Kabuno Bay, South-Kivu, Congo - kab_022012_11.25m | ecosystem: Environmental > Aquatic > Freshwater > Lake | place: Democratic Republic of the Congo... | reverse complement strand
TCATGCGTTTAATGTCGACGGGTACCAGGGTGACGACTATTTCCATTTCAACTGGGGATGGGGTGGATCATACAATGGATATTTCTACCTTAACAACCTGAATCCGGGAGGCAGCAACTTCACTATCGGCCAGGGAGCCATTGTGAATATTTATCCTGACACCCTCTCCTATTCCTATCCTTCCTATTGTACAGGCCAGATGACACTGACAAAACTGAAAGGGACTTTTGAGGACGGCAGCTGCCCGCTTGATTACCAGGATAACACAAACTGTAACTGGCTGATAGCTCCGGAGAGCAGTTCCGACTCCGTTATTGGCATCACGGTATCCTTCCAGCGGTTCAGTACAGAACCGAATACTGATTTAGTCTCCATTTACAAAGGGTCCACCCAGGCCGGAGAACTTATTGCTCAATATTCGGGAAATGATATCCCGGCAACAGTTACTGTTGAAGGCAGCCAGGCCCTGATCACGTTTACCAGTAACAGCGCCTCTACCCAACAGGGATGGTTTGCCAGCTACACGTCCGAAACGATGGAGTGGTGCAATGGCATGACGACGATATCCGATCCGGAAGGGACGATCAGTGACGGAAGTTTCGGTTACAATTACAAGAACAACTCTATGTGCCGATGGAAGATCATACCGGAAGGTACCGGCCCTCTTGAACTCACATTTACTTCCTTCCGTACGGAATCGGAGAATGATGTTCTGCGGATCTATGACCTGGGATCAGAAACATTGATAGCCACCTATTCAGGGATATACACGGGATCTGATGTCCCGCCCCCTGTGCTCGCCCCCAGTGGAAAACTTTTTCTGATATTTTCGACAAACGGCACCACAAATGAAGCCGGATGGGAAGCAAGCTTCCTGACATATGCTGTAGGAACAGAAGAAAAAGGCTTGGAAACGGATTTACTGATCTACCCAAATCCTGCATCCGGTATAGTTACTCTGGAATTGAAAAGCCTCCCGTCTAAGAAATTAACCGTTGAACTAAGGGAAATTAACGGAAGACTAAGGCAATCGACGGAAATCACCATGCAGGAGGGATTGATGCAATCACACATTGATGTTACAGACCTGCCTTCCGGAATTTATATCCTGCGCATTACCGGAGAGTATGAAACCATTACCAGGAAGCTGGTTGTCCGGTAATGATCAGGAGGTTGTAGTCTCTAAGTTGTAAGTTTTAGGTTTACGGCGCAAGGTTCTATGACCCGCAACTGGGGAGGTGGCATAGCGTGGATCCAATGGTGGAGAAATCCAGAAGATGGTCTCCATATACCTATGCCATGAATAACCCGATCAGGTTTATAGATCCGGATGGAAACGACTGGTGGGATGTTGTTAATGGTGCGGTTAGAGGGGTTACTGATAATTTATTAGGAACAAATACAAGGGCAAATTATTCTCCAACAGATGCATCAGATTATAATGGAGCATTAACTAATGCCGATGCAGCTTCATTGGGATTTGGAGCTTTACTAATAGCAACTGGTACGGATGCAGCAGTAGGAGGTGTAGTTGCTGCACCCGCAACAGCGGGAGCATCTTTAGCGATAACAGCAACGGGTGCTGCTGTTGCTGCTGAAGGCATGTTTACGGTAAGTAATGCAGTTCGGAATTTAGCTGAAGGAAATAATTTCGGTGAAGCTCCAAAACCAAACGATGGGAATGCAAAACCGCACGGCAACGCTGAGCACAATGCGAAAGTTGATCAAAAGATTAATGAAGCCAAAGAACAAGGAGCAACTAATGTAAGGAAGAATCAACAACAAACAGATGTAAATGGAAATAAAGTTGGAACAAATAGACCCGATGTTCAGTACGATCAAAATGGGCAGCATTACAACCATGAAGTTGATCGTAATGCTTCAAATAGTCAAAAACATGTTGAAACAATTAGAAAAAATGACCCAAATAGTAATATTACCACTGATATAATAAAAAAGAAGTAATAATATGTTGTTGAATTATAAGTACCTAGTATTAACTTGTATAGATGAAGACATTACTACTTTCAAGAACAATATTGTTGGTCTTCTCTCTGAAATAACGCAGTTTCCAAGGAATTGGACCGTTGAAGAAACCGGATTAATATTTAAGGAAATTTATTTTCCATCTCCTCCTTCAGGTGGTTCGCATCTCATGAATTTTTTAATCTGGGAACCATTAAATGCAAAGGGAACTACAGTTTTTTATATAAATTACGAAGATGGTTGGGCATCATTTGTTGAATTATATTCTAAAAAATTCAGCAAGAAATGTATTCAGGTAGGTATATCTGGAAGAGAGATAAAATATCCAATGTTTAAATTCTCTTACATAACAAATAATAATCATAGGATTATTATTTGTTATAAAGACAATGATAAATGGGAATTTTTCCAAAAAGGAGAACTATTACCTTTTGAAAATGAATCCTACTATTTAAAATATAAAATTAAAGATAGATTACCCGGTGAATTGGTAATAAAGTACCTTAAAGAATCAGGATGGGATATTCAGGAAAATACTTTCTGGCAAACAACCAAATCTGCTTATAATTTTAAAAGGTTACAATGGGATTGAAATACATTTAGTGAACCTATCTTTAGAGGGGAAGAGGATTTTATAGAGATTATCTTAATCGCTATTCGATTATCATTAAACATGTAACGGTAACGCCAGGCAAAACCTGGCGTTACTGTTAATCCGGAAGGGGGCCGAAGCCCCCTGTGAGTGCGGAGAGGGCGGGATTTGAACCCGCGATACCCTTTCGGGTATACCCGGTTTTCAGGCGGGCGCCATCAGCCACTCGGCCACCTCAGGCAAGGCGTTTAGTTGCCTTCCCTGAGGTGAAGATATCTTCAATGCTTTCTGATAAGATTTTTTCATTGTTTACAATACCAGTTGTTTCTGCACACTATCTTTGAACAGGAACGCGTCCAGGAACTCTTTCACCAATTTTTTCTTATCGCCCGGGAGCTTTTCCACTTTTTTAAACTGCATGATCAGTTCAGCGTCCTGGAGGGCGTTCTGGGCTTTTTCTTCACTGGTGCCGAATATCAGGAAATCCACGCTGGGACCAAGTTACAACCTGCGGCAGGTGCAGTATATGGCCGGCCACCGGTGGGTGAGTTCCACAGAGCGTTACCGTTTAGACAACCTGGAAGGACTACAGGCCGAGCTGGACAAGTACCATCCACTGGGATAAATTGGAGGTGCCAAATTGGCTCCTCAAATAAGAAGGTATCGCAAAATGCGATCCCTGGAAATGATTAGCTTTGCGACATCAAGTTTAAATGGTAATACATACCGAAAATGCCACAGGAAAAAAGCCAATTGATTATCCCCGATGAGGTCGTAATGAGTAAGATTTATCTTATTCGGGATCAAAAAGTAATGCTGGACAATGATTTAGCGGAACTGTATGAAGTTGAGACCCGTCGTTTAAACGAGCAGGTAAAAAGAAACATAGACCGGTTCCCGGAAGATTTTATGTTCCAGCTCATAAAAGAGGAGTTCGAAAACTTGAAGTCGCAAATTGCGACATCAAGTTGGGGTGGCAGACGAAAGCTTCCATATGCGTTTACCGAACACGGCGTATTGATGTTATCCAGTGTTTTGAATAGTGACCGTGCGATAAAAGTGAACATACAGATCATGCGTATTTATACGAGAATACGCCAGATGTTGCTCACCCACAAAGATATTTTATTGAGACTGGAACAGATAGAACACACCCTTTCAGGCCATGATAATAATATCCTGCTGATCTTCGAATACCTCAAGCAGTTGGAACAAGCCAAACAACAGCAGGAGGATCAGGCCAGCCGCAGGCTGATCGGGTTTAAACGGGATGAGGACGAACCCTCAGACCCTGATGTTTGAAAGCATTTATTTTGGTGCATGTAGGCGTATCAGCATACTCATGAAATCAGGATGGAAACTTATATGATTAAGGGTAAATGTAAAATGTGAAATGTGAAATGTAAAATGTAAAATGTAAAATACCCTCATACCTCCCTACCTCCCTACTCACTCTCCGGCGAATAGAGGATATCGATTTCCCCTTTATTCTCCAGGCACTCCATCAACTTATTTTTCAGCTTCCAGCAGGTCATTTGCCTGATCTCCATTTCACGCGAAAGCTCATAGGAGGAGACTTTTGGATTGGAGCAAACCATATACACCATTTTAAACGCTTCGGTGATAGGTATGTGGCACCGGTGAAAGATGGTATGGGCGGTGGCTGACTCTTCACTCTTACAACGGGTGCATCTCCTTGAAAAAGAAGATTTTCCTTTGCAATAATTCGTATGTCCGCATTTCTTACACACAAAACCATTCGCCCACTTTTGCTCGGATAGAAATTGCAAACACTCCTCTTCTGAAGCAAATATGGTTGCGAATTTTTCTACATCCAGGGTCTTAAATATCTTTTTCATGCACAAAAATAAAAAAAATAGTGATACTTATGCGATTTATATTAAAATTTGTTTTATCTTTGCAGTCTCAATTACCAATAACTGGAAATTCCATTTGACCGTTGAAATCAAAAATTATAAACCAATGAAAAAATATTCGTTTTTAGTAGCAATCGCGCTGGTGATGAGCCTCACTGCATGCAGCGGTAATGACAGCGGAAAAACTTCCAATTCTTCGACCAATAGTGTTACACCCATGGATGGTAACCTGACAGACCAGGGGAAGGTGATGAACCTGACTGCAGAACAATTCAAGAACCTGGTTTGGGATTACAGTAAAAATGCCAATACATGGGAGTTTAAGGGCGATCTCCCTGTAATTGTTGACTTTTATGCCGACTGGTGCAGGCCTTGCAAAATGGTTGCCCCGATCATGGATGAACTGGCAGCTGAGTACAAAGGCAAGATCCGGATTTACAAAATAGATACCGAAAAGGAAAAGGAACTTGCACAGGTTTTTAACATCAGGTCTATTCCGGCAGTACTTTTCATCCCTAAAGAAGGGAAACCACAGATGTCAGTTGGTGCATTGCCCAAACCTACGTTCGTTACAGCAATTACTGATGTTTTAATGGTGAAGTGAAAAAGCATGAAAGTATGAGAGTATGAAGGTATTGCATACATCCCTTCTTCACCACATTAAGGAATATAAAAACAAACAATAACAACAAAAATCAATGCACTATGGCACTGGAACATTTAACAAAAGAGACTTTTTTTGAAAAGGTCTTTAATTTCGAAACAAGCAAAGATTGGAAATTTGAGGGGGAACTGCCCTGTATTATAGACTTTTACGCCGATTGGTGCGGCCCATGCAAAATGGTTGCCCCGGTGCTGGAAGAGCTCTCAAAAGAATACAACGGGAAAATCAATATTTATAAAGTGGATACGGAAGATCAGCAGGAACTGTCTGCCGCTTTTGGTATCCGAAGCATTCCCTCCATGCTTTTTTGTCCCAAAGACGGACAACCCCAGATGGCTGTCGGGGCACTGCCGAAAGACTCATTAATAAAAGCGATCGATGACGTTTTGCTGAAAGCAAAGAACTAACCTTACTACATGACGCTGCTTTTATCCGCAGTGGGACTTCGTTCCTGCTGCGGATTTTTTTTTTAATTTCGTTGACATGACTGCTCTGTTCCCGACTGCTTACCTGCCACCCGTCTCCTATATTGGCAGTTGTATGGAACCCGATGAGATCCTGATCGAGGTTTGGGAGACATATCCCAAGCAAACACTCCGGAATCATTGCGACATAGGAGGCCCCAACGGCAGGCAGCGTCTTACAGTACCTGTGAATAAATCCCATGGAAACCACACATGGACGAAAGATATTCGTATCGCCTCCAATCTCCCCTGGCAAAAGATTCACTGGAGGTCGTTTGAGACAGCATACAACAAATCCCCTTTTTTCCTCTATTACCAGGATTATTTCCTGCCATTCTTTGAAAAAGATTTCACCTTTCTTCTGGATTTGAACGTTCAGTTACTCGAGACACTTTTCCTGGCGATCCGGTTGGATAAAACGATCAGCACGACCCAATCATATGAGACTGTGTTTAGCGGGATCTATGACCTGAGAAATCAGTGGGCCCCGGACTGTAGGAAGGAAGGGATGAGAGTCGGGGATAGGGGATCAACCGTAACCAGGCAACCGGAATATTATCAGGTTTTCGGCAACAGGCACGGTTTCCTGGCTGATCTCAGCATTGTGGATCTGCTGTTTAATCTGGGACCGGAGGCAAACAAATACCTCGGTTCTCTTTAAGTGAATGATCACTGTAGATTACGCAGATTCATCAGATCAAAAGTTTTTTACGATCCGTATAATTCCCCTTTTGAGATTTTCTACTTGAAATTTACAAACAGCCCAGTTTTATATCAGAAAGTCTCAGGTACGTTCATAACTGCGCGACATGGACCGGGGCATTACCATCCATTGATTTGACCTCAATTATAATAGTATTTTCGACAAGGAGATCAATCCTGCATCCTGTACCTAAATTATTCTCATCATAAACTACCGGGAGATGTTTCTGGCGTTCAAAAAATATATTCATCTTTTTAAGTTTATACGCAAGACAAACCTCATAGGTAGATTCACTAAGCCCTGGACCAAGTTTTCTATGAATCCGGTATGCAGCTCCAATAATATTGTAAGAAAGACTATTTAAATTTATCATCAGAAATATTTTTGCGGAATCCGCGGTGAATAATTAACCATTAATCCGGAAATGGGTATAAAGGTTTTACCTCACCCTGAATATTTTTCGTAATTTTGCATTCACTTATTTAATCTAAATTAATTGTCGACTCTTCTTGATTTAAAACAGGGTCAAACAGCCCGAATCATCAAGGTCAGGGGCCGGGGTCATTTTCGTCGCCGCCTGATTGAGATGGGATTTGTAAAAGGGAAAGAGATAACCGTAATAAAATCAGCTCCCCTGCAGGATCCCATTGAATACAAGATCATGGGGTACCATGTTTCGTTGAGACAATCTGAAGCTCAACTGGTTGAAATTCTGACAGTTGATGAAATCAGGCATGATGAGGAGGTACGTGAGATCGTTAAGAAGTTCAGTCACGATCTCAAAGAGGAATTGCTGAAGGAGACAGCAGGGGAAAAAGGAAATCGAATTGAAGTGGCCCTCGTAGGGAATCCAAATTGCGGAAAGACAACCCTTTTTAATTATATTTCTAAGTCACGTGAACATGTAGGAAACTTCGGAGGAGTAACCGTCGACTCCAAGACAGCCTCATTCAGGCAAAAAGGCTACAGGTTCGAGATCACAGACCTTCCCGGTACATATTCACTTTCGGCGTATTCTCCGGAAGAGTTGTTTGTCCGGAACCACATTTTCATGAAGATGCCCGATATCGTGGTGAACGTTGTAGATGCATCCAACCTGGAGCGAAACCTTTTCCTGACCACCCAACTGATTGATATGGATATCCGGGTAGTGCTGGCCCTGAACATGTTTGACGAACTGACCGGCCGTGGAGACATCCTGGATTACGATGGCCTGGGACAGCTCCTGGGAATCCCGGTCATCCCTACTGTCAGCTCCAAAGGCCAGGGTTTGAAAGAATTATTCGACAGGATCATTGAAGTTTATGAGGACCGTGACCCGGTAACCAGGCACATTCACATCAATTATGGCCTGGAGATCGAACGGTCACTCTCAAAGATCCAGGATGTAATCTGGAAAGACAAAGCACTCACATTAAATACTTCATCCCGTTTCTTTTCAGTCAAACTCCTGGAAAAAGATCCAGGTGTCACCCAGGTGCTGATGAAAAGCAGCGTATTCAGTGAAGTTATTGGACTGGTAGATCATGAGGTAGACAGACTTGAGAAGGTCTATCGTGAAGATACCAGTGCCCTCATTGCCGACGCCAGGTATGGTTTCATTGCAGGCGCCCTGAAAGAGACCCTGAAAGTGGATGTTTTAGCTCAGAATGTGCGCACCAAGAGTGATCTGATTGATCGTTTCCTGACAAACAAATATTTTGGCTTTCCCCTGTTCATATTTTTCCTGTGGTTCATGTTCCAATCGACCTTTACCCTGGGGGAGTATCCCAAACAGTGGATTGAATCCGGTGTTGGCTGGATAGCCGGGGAGGTTGGTACGCTGATGCCCGCGGGTCCCCTGAAAGATCTTCTGATTGACGGAGTCATCAATGGAGTTGGTAGCGTTATCGTATTCCTTCCAAATATCCTGATCCTGTTTTTCTTTATTTCAATCATGGAAGATACGGGATATATGGCCCGGGCTGCATTTATCATGGATAAGCTGATGCATAAAATGGGCTTGCATGGCCAGTCTTTCATCCCGCTGATCATGGGATTTGGATGTAACGTTCCGGCCATAATGGTCACCCGGACACTTCTCAACCGCAACGACCGGTTAGCCACCATGCTGATTAATCCGTTCATGTCGTGCAGCGCGAGATTGCCTGTTTATATTCTTATTGCCGGAGCGGTTTTCCCCGACCATGCCGGGACAGTCATATTCCTGATATACCTCACAGGGATCTTCCTTGCGGTACTGCTTTCCCTGATATTCAAAAAGACACTTTTCAGAAGCACAGAAGCTCCCTTCGTAATGGAACTCCCCCCCTACCGTATCCCGACATTCCGGGTAAGTTTACGCCATATGTGGGAAAAAGGGGAACAGTACCTCCGTAAGATGGGAGGGATCATCCTCATTGCCGTCATTATCATCTGGGCTCTTGAATATTTTCCAGCAGGAAGCCAGGCTACCCACCAGGAAAGACTGGAGAAATCATATATAGCCATGATTGGAAAAACAATAGAACCCGTTATCAAACCATTGGGTTTTGACTGGAAGATGGGGGTTAGCCTTATCACAGGAGCTGCAGCAAAAGAGGTGGTAGTCAGTACGATGGGAGTTCTTTACGGTGCAGACCATCAACAGGAAGAAAGCCCGAAACGTAATCTTCCCCTCATCCTGCAAAATGTCAGATACACTGATGGTCCTCAGGTTGGAACACCAATCTTCACACCGCTTGCAGGCATTTCATATCTTCTGTTTATCCTGATCTACATGCCCTGTGTGGCAGTAATCATCACGGTGAGCCGGGAATCAGGCAGTTGGAAATGGGCACTGTTCCTCATTCTTTATACCACCGCTTTAGCCTGGCTGATATCCTTCTCGGTCTACCAGCTGGGAAACCTGCTGATCTGACATGTGGCAATACCTCCTCACCGGTTTGATTGTCTTTGCAGCAGTAACTTACACGATTTACCGTTTGGTCCGGTATTTCAAAGACCCGTTGCGAAAGTGTAAGGACTGCTCCAGTTCGTGCGGCGGCTGCGCTCTCGAAGATTTGAAAAAGGCAAAGGAAGAAGGACGCAGGACGTGGGACGTGGGACGTAGGAAGTAGGACGTAAATGGATTATTGGGGACTGTAGACTGTAGACTGCGGACTGCAGACTGCGGACTGCAGACTGTGGACTGCGGATTGCAGACTTTTTTTACGATATTCGCAGAGACAAACCATACGATTATGAATTTCAGGTACCTTCACTTCCTCCCCTGGATGGCTATGATAGTGTTTTCTTCTTCAACGGTTCTTCAGGCACAAAGAACCGATTTTACCGATTTTACTACCGCCAAACCGCTGACCCGCTGGTGGTGGTTTGCTGCGGAAACTGACACTAACGATATTCAGTACCAGCTTGACTGGCTTAAGAACAACGAGTTCGGTGGTGTGGAGATCGCATGGGTTTATCCCGTGGGGGGAGATACAACTGCGGCACGTTATGCATGGCTGTCGCCCGAATGGTGCAGGTCAGTTGTCTTTGCAAAACGTTACGCCAATACTATCGGACTTGCCTGCGACTTCACCTTCGGTACGCTTTGGCCATTCGGCGACAGCCATGTGCCTCCCGAAGAGGGTACCATATTCTCTAACGACACCATTTCAAAACCCACGATGAGACTAACCTGGGAGCATCCCAGAAAAGGACGAGTCATCAACCACCTTTCCAGGGATGCTTTTATTCATTATGCAAACCGGTTACTTTCCGAACTCCGTCCGGCACTGTCCGGAAATTATTCAGCGCTCTTCTGTGACTCCTGGGAAGTGGAAACCCGCAGGCTGTGGACCAGTGGATTCAATGAAGAGTTTACCCGAACCTTTGGGTACAGCATTCTCCCTCTGATGGACAGCATTTACAATCCTGGATTTGAGACAGTCTACTATGACTATATGAAATTGCTCTCTGATTATGTGCTCTATAATTTCTACGCACCTTTCACCGAGGTCGCTCACCGGTCAGGAGCTTTCACCCGTGCTCAATGCGGTGGTTCCCCTGCCGACCTCCTGACTGCTTTCTCTCTGGTCGACATCCCCGAAACCGAAGCGATGCTCTTTCAACCTTCATTCGCAAGAATTCCCGCCTCTGCCGCTCTCCTGTCTTCCAAACCGGTTGTATCCGCAGAAGCATTTACCTGTCTTTACGGATGGAAAGGATGGCCTGGCCCGGGCCCTTACCAGAAACAGGAGCAGGTGGCGGACCTGAAACTGGTAGCCGATGCCCTTTTCGCAAATGGAGTCAATCAGATCATCTGGCATGGGATGCCATACAATCCCAAAGGAGGCGACAACCAGTTCTATGCCTCGGTACATGTTGGAGAGAGTGCTGCATTTGTTCGGGAACTTCCCCCGTTCAACAAATACCTGGAACGTGTGACCACCTTTATGCGAGCCGGCAAACCGTACTCCTCCATGGCAATCTACCTGCCGCTCGAAGACAGCTGGATGAGTGTTGAATATCCTGATTCCCTGCAGTTTCCATGGGCGTGGGGAGAGTATGAGTTACGGTACGTCAAAGCGCCCGAGGAGATCCGAGGATACCAACCCTTCTGGATCAATCAGAACTTCCTTTTATCCATTAGCCAGGATGAAACAGGGAATTTTACCTGCGGAAATGCCCGGATAACCAGCCTCTACGTTGATGTAAACTACATGGACTTCGAATCACTCAGATGGATCATGCTACTGGCTCGGCAAGGATTGCCGGTTTGCCTGAAAAAGGAACCAACAGAGCCGGGGACGATGCTCTCTCCTCAATACCAGCAAGTGCTCAGCACGATGAAGTCGCTGCCAAACGTTTCTTCTGAACTGACAGCAATAGTACAGGAACCACCCCTTGTCGAAGGAACAGATATTCCAGAGTTCTGGTGCCGGGAAACAGCCGACGCGTTGTACATCTTTTTTGCAAATCCTAAAACCAAAGAGTTGAAATACCCGCTTTCCTATGGTCAATCTTATACTGAAACTACAGTTACCAGGGAGGTGACGGTCAATTACTCCGGGCTCTCCCTCAAATTGAACCTTGCCTTTGAGCCCTACCAGTCAGTTTTGATCAAAATCTCACCATCCGGTGAGATCGAGCCGGTCAACATCGTCTTTTTTCCGACACCACCCGGAAAAGCAGGAAATTAAAAGGATTTTGTTATTCCTGATATGTTCGTAATTTTGGGACTCTAAAACCCTTTTTATGGAGTTCGGTATCAACCTGCAAAGCATAATCCCCGTTAGAAAAGAACCTTCACACCTTACGGAGATGACTACTCAACTTTTATTCGGAGAACTTCTTCACATCTACGAGACGTATGATGGATGGCATCAGGTTCGTCTTGCCTGGGACAGCTATGAAGGCTGGATATCTGAGAAACAGGTAAGAATGATTGACGAACAGGAATTTCTCAGGCTATTAAATGCTGATACAGCCGTGGTGACGGATCTTGTCCAATTGATTGCAAACGAATCACAAAAGACAATGTTTGCAGTTCCCCTTGGTAGTTCCCTGCCGGGATTGGAGGGACAGTTTGTTACCCTTGCAGGGGAAAACTTCCGTTTTGAAGGACAAGTGTCCGGTACATCCGGGATCGAGGATATTGAGACAAACCAGGACAAAAAAGAGTTCTGCCATGACCTGGTTGAGGATGCCATGATGTACCTCCATGCACCTTACCTCTGGGGCGGACGTTCACCTTTTGGGATCGACTGTTCCGGCCTGGTTCAGATGGTTTACCGGTTAAGGCAGATCAAACTGCTCAGGGATGCGAGCCAACAGGCTACACAAGGTGAAGTTGTTTCCCTCCTTGACGAAGCCGAGCCGGGCGATATCGTCTTTTTCGACGACGATGAGGGCAACATTAATCACGTTGGTATTCTGGCCGACAGGTTCAGGGTGATCCATTCTTCCGGCAGTGTTCGTATTGATGCTATCGACCACCAGGGAATATTTGATGGGAAACAGGAAAAATACACACATAAACTGAGGCTTATTAAAAGGATAATTTAATCCTGATGTATCTCGCAGACCTTATTGCCCATGCCCTGCTGGATGCCAGTGTCCGGGTTATCAACTATGTCCCCGGTTATGGCGGAACAGCCATCTACAGGGCACTGGCACAAAAAACCGGAAAACC
>Ga0172369_10007690_pt1 | contig 12447 bp, 9 predicted proteins | sample LakKiv25m_FD_114539 | JGI IMG/M metagenome (GOLD analysis project Ga0172369, IMG submission 114539) | Freshwater microbial communities from Kabuno Bay, South-Kivu, Congo - kab_022012_11.25m | ecosystem: Environmental > Aquatic > Freshwater > Lake | place: Democratic Republic of the Congo... | reverse complement strand
GTCATTTTTCTGTCAATCACATCCATAAGCCGTTGGTTTGGAATAACAATCAAAGTGTCTGTTGCTTCTCTAAGTTTTTCTATTCCCTCTTCAGCAGCCACCATTCTTCTGGTTCCTTCAAAGACAAACGGTTTTGTAACAACCCCGACAGTCAATGCTCCCGCTTCTCTAGCCAACTGCGCAATAACAGAAGATGCCCCAGTGCCGGTTCCACCACCCATTCCGGCTGTCACAAACACCATATCACTATCAATTAATAATTCTTTAATTTTTTCGGCGGATTCTTCAGCAGCTTGTTTACCTATATCGGGGTTTCCTCCAACCCCCAAGCCTTTAGTTAATTTTTCACCAATTTGAAGTTTAGTCGGAACTTTGCTATTTAATAACACCTGAGCGTCTGTATTGGCAATGATAAATTCAACTCCATTTACAAGTCCAGAGTCTATCATTGAAGAATCTGCATTGCCTCCGCCACCACCAACACCAATTACTTTAATTTTTGCTATTCTTGCTGAATCAGGTTTAACTAGTGCCATAATGTCGCCGAATTATAAATTGGGCAGAAGAAAAATACAAGCTAGATTAAATTATCAGGGCAATAAATTTTTAATATTATCCAATAATTTACCAAAAATTCCAGTTGATGGCAATTTAATGCGTTTTGTAAAGCTTGTCAAATTTTCTTGTGATGGTAGTTTTGCCCCATGAAGCAAGAGCCCCACAGCAGTTGAAAAAGAGGGAGTCATAATATCATCAATTAGGCCGGTAACACCTCTGGGGACACCAATTCGAACCGGCAATGACAACATCCGTTTAGCAGAGTCAATTGCCCCAACTGTTTGAGCACCACCGCCGGTTATTACCGCTCCAGATGGAATTCTGGCCAATAAACCTTCTTTTTCCAATTCAATTCTAACCATAGTAAAAATTTCATTTAGTCTGGGTCTAATTATTCCTTCTAATAAAGTTTTTTTAGAAATTTTTCTTATTTCCGAAACTCCAAGTTTTTCCAAATTTAATTCATCTCCTTCTTCTTGATTTTTTTGAGGTTTGGATGACAATGCTATTTTAATTTTTTCTGCTGTTTCAAGTGAAATTCTAAGTCCAATTGCTAAATCATTTGTAACATTTTTGGCGCCAACCGGCACCACCCCGGAATAAGACAAAGAGCCTTCTAAATATACTGCTATTGAAGTTGTACCTGCTCCGATATCAATTAGTACACATCCTAATTCTTTTTCGGTTGGTGAAAGCACACTTTCTGCCGAAGCAAGTCCCGAAAAAACAAGTCCATCTATTTGGACACCTACTTCATTGATAGTTTTTTTTATGCTTTTTATTGAAGCGGAGGAAGCTGAAATTATATGTGTATCAACTTCCAAACGTACACCACTCATTCCAATTGCATCCCTAACTCCAGACTCACCGTCAACAATAAATTCTCTGGGAAGCACATGGATAACTTCTCGTGTCGTGGGAAGTGAAACAGCCGATGCCGCTTCAACTACGCGGTCGATGTCATTTGGACTAATTTCTCCGTTTGGATCAGCTATAGCCACTACTCCGTGTGAATTTTGAGAATGAATTCTAGCACCCCCCAAGGCAACAAATGCAGATTGAAGATTATATCCGGCCATGCGTTCTGCGGCTTCAACTGAAGAAATAGTCGTTTCAACGGCTTCATCAATATCCACAATTTGACCCTTTTTTATTCCACCCGATACATTTACAGCTGCCCCTACAACATTAATTAGAGTTTCCCCGGTTGTGGTATCCAATGCCACCTGCCCAACTAATGTAACAACTTTACTGGAACCAACGTCAATCGCCGCCACTATCCGTGATTTATTTGTTTTTGTCATCTTATTACGGGATTTTTGTATCGCAAATCTATTTCTCTGTAATTAGAGAGACTATTATCTCCCTCAACTTTCGAGTATATCAGTCTTAGCGAACCAAGCAATACGTCAATTTCCCCATCTAATGGAAATAGTACTCTGATTTGGGATCTCAATTCAACAAGCAAAGAGTTATTTTGAATTTGTGATGACTTAATTTGATACATTTTATTTACACCGTCAGTTAATCTAAGGGCAAATAAATTTATTTCTCCTACATTTGATCCTTCAACCAACTCAGAATTTAATTCTACACCAACTATTGGAACATAACTGTTATTGCTAAATGCCAATATTTTTCCTTCCGAACTAACCAGTGCAATTTTTTGTGTATCCATATCTTTAAGGGCAAAAACAGGTTCTCTTGCAATCAAATCAATAATATATATATTTGGTAACTTGAACCTAATTGAGTATTCGTTTACAAGGTAATTATTTGCAAGTATTTTTTTAATTTGTCGATTTAATGTAACCAACTTTTTATTGTTTAGATTTTGGATCTTATTATTTAATGATTCCGGACAAACACCCGTCTGGCTTTTACAGACAACTTTTACTTTGATTGTTAAAATCGATAAAGTTAGAACTAATGTGGTTAAAATACCCGCGATTATTAATATTTTTTTCACTTTATAAACTTAGAAATTAAATTAACAAATTTTGTAGCCGCATCAGCATCTGGAGACACTTTACGACTTATTTCACTTATTATTGAATTAAAATTTTTGCAAATATCATCAATTCTTTCAATAAGCTTATTGGGAGTCAATTTATTTTGTTTAATAATAAATGAAATTCCCCAATTTGCAGCAAACATAGCATTTTGTGTCTGTTCATCTAGATAACTAATTGGAATAGGAACAAAAATCGCAGGCCTTTTAATATAAATAATTTCCGACACTGTATTTGCACCGGCTCTGGCCACTATCACGTCACTTTGTTTATAAATTTCAGCCATCTCCAGCGGGTTAATTCTAGAAATTATTTGATAATTCTTTTTTAAGGCCACCGGTAGTTGTTGTTTGATTGTTGAAAACTTTAGATAATCAAAACCACCGCTTTGGTGAATAACAATATATTTTGACAATAACCGCCTTAAAATTGGCTCCACGGCTGAATTAATACTTTGAGATCCGCGTGAGCCGCCGGTAATAAAAATCACAGGAAGTTTGTTTAACCTTACTTTGGGTTTTATTTGGGTAATTTCCTGCATTAATGGATTACCTGTTAGCTCGCATTTTGCCTTTGGAAAATATTTAAGGCTATTTTCCCTGGAAATTGCAATAACAGAGGCTAATTTTGCAGCCAAAATACTAGCCCGTCCGGCAACCGCTGTTTGTTCATGCAAAATAACAGGAATTCTTAATATTTTTGCCGAGTAAATTACCGGCACAGAAGCAAAACCGCCAAAAGATACAACAACACTAGGTTTTAACTTAACCAAATACCAAAATGATTGAATAAATCCCAACGGAATTTTTAGTAAAGACGGAATTGTCCATAAAGTAAACCGTCTTTGCAATCTACCTGTGGAGATTGCACAAAAATTTACCCCTAATCGTGGAAGTGCAACAGATTCCAATGTTGACATTTTTTTACCCTCAATCGCATTTTTTACCCCAATCCAGTAAATTTTCCAGTTTTTTTTCTGCGATAGTATTTCTTCTACAACTGCAATAGCGGTTGTTGCTCCGTGTCCACCTGTTAATACAATATTTGTTTTATGATTGTCGTCTATTTTCATGGCTATTTAATATAGAATATTTAGAGATATTAAGAAGTATACCGCATGCTACTAAAATCATCACTAAACTACTCCCGCCGTACGAAATAAAAGGCAAGGGAATTCCGGTAAGCGGAATAATGGCCACCATGGATCCAATGTTTAACAAAGCCTGTCCGCCAATCCAAGAAGTAATTCCAACAGCCAAAACTTTGCTAAAAGTATCAGGTGCATTTTTAGCCACAATAAATCCTTGGAGAATAAAATAAATAAATAGTCCTATTAATAACATACCACCAACAAATCCCAATTCCTCGGCTATTACAGCAAAAATAGAATCTGTTGAGGCTTCCGGTAAAAATAAATATTTTTGTCTTGAAGCCCCAAATCCCACACCCCAAAAGCCCCCAGAACCTAAAGCGATTAATATTTGTCGAATATGATATGAGCTGCCTAACGGATCATGCGCCATTTGTAAAAAAGTTAATAATCTTTCTTTTCTGTAATCTGAAAGTAGTATCAAAGGAATTCCTGCAACAAGTCCACCGAGAATTGTGCCAAAAAAATACCACAAATTAATATCCGATACAAAAATTTGAGACATCGCAATTATTGAAATAATTAATGTAGTTCCCAAATCAGGTTGAAACATAACTAGTGCGACAACGAATACAAACGGAATTAGGTATGATAATATCTTTTTATTTTTTGACGCCACTTTGGCAAAATATATTCCAAGTGTAAACTTTACAATTTCTGATGGTTGAAAATTTACAGGACCAAAAACAATCCACCTTCTGGCCCCCATTGCCGAAAATCCTAACTGCGGAATTAACACAATTATCAAAAATAATATTGAAATTATAAACAAAGGAATGGCCAATTTTTCCCAAAAGGTATATTTTATATTTGATGACACAAAAAGGGCTATAACTCCAATTATTCCCCAAAGAAACTGTTGTCTGGAAAGAAAAAATTTATCACCGTATGCGTTTAACGCCTGAGGTGCAGAAGCATCCGTAACCGCAATTATTCCAAAAACAACCAATGCTAAAATTAAAATCAGTAAACTTTTATTTAAGTTTTTATTTTGTTTCTTCAGACCAACTTTTTTCACAATTAATTATAGCAATTAAATAGTTGCCAGCCATAATCCAAAGATGGCCAGAAGTATACCCAATATCCAAGCACGCATAACAATTTTTGGTTCCTGCCATCCTTTTGCCAAAAATGTATTGTGAAGTGGTGCAATGGGTAAAATTGGTCTTTTTAAATATTTTCTACCAAACATTTGGACTGCTGATGAGGCGACCTCTATCACAAAAATACCCCCAATAATCACCAAGGCAACTATTTTACCAGTAATCAAACCAATAACACCCAACATTGCACCAAAAGAAAGTGCGCCGGCATCTCCCAAAAAAATTCTGGCTGGCCAAACATTAAAATACAAAAAAGCAAAAAGACATCCAAGTAATAATGAAATAAATAATGATAAGGGTGTATCTAAGTTTCCCGCCGCAATAACTTCAAACGCCAACAAACAAATCATCAAAAGTCCTCCTGCTAATCCGTCCAGACCATCAGTTATATTAAACGCATTGGAAAAAGCAACAATTACAAACGCGGCGAAGGGTACATACAACCATCCTAAATTTATTACTTTCCCAAAAATTGGAATGTTTATAATACTAACTCCTAAAAATTTGTAAATAAAATAACCAACCAAAAAGCCAAGAATACATTGCAATAAAAATTTATGTTTCCGTCTCAAGCCAAACCACAAACCCAATACCCCTTTTGTGGGTTTGGCAAAAACTTTTAATAAATCATCGGATAATCCCAAAATTCCAAAAGAAATAAACGTAAAAAATATAATAAATAATTCAGTTTTTAGTGGATATGAACTTTTTACATATAAACCCAAATAGGAAGCCATTGGAAAAACAATCGCAAAGATTAGGGTAACCAGTAATATAATTAAAACTCCGCCGCCAACAGGAGTACCGGCTTTGATATCGTGCAGCTTATCAAATAGTGGAACTTTCCCGTTTTTTGGGGCCTCACGTTTTCTTGTAATTTTGAGTTTATATAGTAAATCGATGAAGGGAACAATCAAAATAGAACTAATGAGAAATGAAAAAATAATTAAACCCAAAGTAAGCGGTAAAAAGTTAGTCATTTTTTTAATTATATCCTTTTTTCTTGGTTAGATAATCAACTAATTTATCAAGTCTAATTGATCTTGACCCTTTGATTAGTACACTAGAACCTGAAAAAAGTTGTGCCAAAACCGTGTCAAAAGTTTCATCAACAGAATGAAAAATATATGTTTTGGTTAATGGTGATTCTTTTTTTACTTCGTCTATAATAAATTTTGACGAATTTCCCACTCCAATAACCGTGTCAAATCCAGATTTGGCGACTTCCTTTCCCAGAAGTCTATGGCCCTCTTCATTATATGTCCCAAGTTCCAACATATCCCCCAAAACAGCTATCTTTTTTCCTTTTGAAATTTTATTAAAATATTTTAAACTAGCAATAGCCGCCCAGGGGTTACTGTTATAACTGTCATCAAATATCATGGCTCCGCTTTTGTGTTTTATTATTTGGAACCTATGATCTGGATTTTGATAATTGGAAATTCCCTTTTCAATAATTTTTGAATCAATTCCCAATTCTTTTGCTACGGCTTTTGCAGCATTTTCATTTGAACGAATTGGATTAACATCGGAATCAAAGTAGCGTGCTTTTCCTCCTAATGTTTTACCCAATCTTACAAGCTTTTGGTCATCCGAATTTAAAAATATAACACCACCCTTGGTTAATCCGTTTGCAAGTTTACTTTTTTCCTCAAAAACTCCGTCAATATCACCAAAAAACTCTGTGTGGGTTGGATATATATTCGTAATTATCCCAATATCAGGCTTAACTAGCCAAAGGTAATAATCCATCTCTCCCGGGTATTCCACTCCCATTTCCAACACTAAATATTTAGTATTTACTCTGCATTTCAAAATTGTATTTGGAATGTTATAGACCGAGTCGATATTTTTTTCTGAATAAATAGTCTGTCCATCAAGACTTAACACAGAAACCAGCATTTCTTTGGTAGTAGTTTTTCCTGCACTTCCGGTAATACCAATTACTGTTATTTTTTTCTTTTTTCTCAAATATTCCAAATATTTTTTTGCCAATCTTCTTTTAATTGGATGGATTATCCACTGAGTCAAAAAATTATGCTTTGCAAAAACATCATGATACGGAAGTTTTGGGGTAACCCACCAACTAATTATTGGATTGATTTTCATGGAACGATTATTCTTGGCAAAAGTGGATTTATTCTACTTACCACTTCATAATTTATTGTACCAATTTTTTTGGCTATTTCGTCCGCTGATATTTTTAGGCCGTCCATATTGCCAAGTAAACAAACCCTGTCTTCAAGTTTTACATTTTTTATATCAGTCACGTCAATGGCAATCATATTCATTGCAACTCTACCAACAACTTCTGCATATTTTCCGTTAATTATTACTCGCCCGATATTTGAAAGTTTTCTATCATAACCATCCGAATAGCCAACCGGAACAATTGCCAGTTTAGTTTTCCTTCCTGCGAACCACGTTTGTCCATAACCAACTGACTCGCCTGGGTTAATATATTTAACTTGTGCCACAATACTTTTCCAAGTAAGCACTGGTTTTAAGATTAAATCTTTATTTTGAGCCATAAGGCTGACTCGAGTTTCAATTGACATCCACCAACCGTAAAGCCCAAACCCAATTCTAACCATAGAAAAATGTGTTTCCGGATATAGAAGTGCTCCGGCTGAGGCAGCTGTGTGGATAAGTGGGGGATTAAACCCCATATCAAAAACTATTTTTAGTAGTCGATTAAATTCGGAAAGTTGTTTTTTGGCAAAACTTGGGTCAATCGTGTCTTCAATATTTGCATAGTGTGTATAAACACCTTCAACGTCAATATATTTTCTATTTTTATCAATAAATTTTAGAATCTTAGTAAGTTCCGTGTCTTTTACACCTTGTCTATTTAAACCCGTTTCCAATTTGATGTGAACTTTTGCGACTTTGGGTAATTTCAAAGAAACGATCTTTTCTAAAGTTTCCAAATTATAGACGACAAATGAAATATTGTTTTCAATCGGAAGCGACAAATTACTAAAAGTGGTAAACCCAAGAATTAATATCGGGATATCTGAATCAATTTTTCGAATAACTAAAGCTTCATCGATATTATCAACCGCAAAAATATCAATTTTATTTTTTATTGTTTTGACTACTTCAGTTAAACCATGGCCGTAAGCATTAGCCTTAACTACTGCTGCTATTTTGACATTTTTCCCAACAGCCTTTCGAAACACTTCGATATTGTCAAAAAGTGCGCTTTTTGAAACCTCAATCCAAGATTTATACTTAACAGAAGTTATCATTATTTATTTTGTGACAGATTCAAAACGGCTTCTTTGAATTGGTTGCCTCTATCTTTATAGTTTTTGAACATGTCAAAACTCGCCGCTGCCGGGGACAAAATAACCACCCCGCCGGATTTAGTAATTTCTGCAGATTTCTTTACGATCTCTGTCATCGACACAAAACCAAGATTTATGATTTGACCTTTAAAGGTTGTTCCTTTAAAGGTATCAAAAAGTTGTTGACCAACATCACCAATCAAAATTAGGTTTTTGACGTTTTCTTTTTTCTCTATCTCATGTCTCAACTCTCCATAGTCCAACCCTTTGTCAGACCCACCGAGGATGATAGTTTCGTCTTCTGTAAATGATCTAATTGCCGCAATTGTGGGTTGGGGCCCTGTGGCAAAAGAATCATTGTAATATTTAACTCCATCAATTTCGGCAACCAATTCAAGACGATGTTCCAATCCCTTAAAATTCCTTACGGTTTTTAAAATAACATCTTCGTTTACACCAACAATTTTTGCCACTTCAACAGCCGCCGCAATATTTTCCAAATTATGTTCTCCGCGAAGCAATAAGTTTTCTTTGTATTTTCCCTCAATTAATTTTTTAGAAAAGAAATCAACTTTACCTGTAGCAACTTTTGCAAAACTTTTTGATGTTTCATACTCAATGTTTATTAATGCAGTATCTTTGGGCTGTTGGTATCTGACAATATTTTTCTTGGCATTAAGGTATTCTTCTCTGTCTTTATGCCAGTCCATATGGTCCTCTGTAATATTTAATACAACAGCTATATTCGGGCTTTTATCCATATCAATTAGTTGAAATGAAGACATCTCCAAAATAACCCAGGAGTCTTTTTTTAGTTTAGACAATAGTTCCAAATATGGTTTACCGACGTTACCTGCAAGATAGACATCTTTTCCATCAGCTTTGAGAATATTGTAAATTAATGTCGAAGTGGTTCCTTTTCCCTTTGTTCCTGTAACCCCGATGATTTTACCCTTACATAAATCAAAAAACATTTTAACGGCTGATGTAATTTTAACTCCAGTTTTTTCCGCTTCAACAATTTCGGGTAGGTATCGATATATACCAGGAGAACGGACAATATAATCAAAGCCTTTTAATCCATTTTCCAAGTATTTTGGTCCGCAGACAATTTTTATTTTACTTTTATCAATTCCTCCAAAGTCGATATCTTTTTCTTCCTTCTGATCAAACAGGGTCACCTCTCCCCAATTTTCCAAGAGAAAATTAATAGCGTCCTTGCCTTCAATTCCCAATCCCAAAACTGCAAATTTTTTGTGATAATATTTTTCCATACTTTATGGAACTATCATATATTAATATATGATAGTTTTAGAAATTAATTAACTGCACTTCTCGTTCCAAATGAATATTAAATTTTTTGTATACATCCGTTATTATCGTCTCTGAAAAATCGTAAATTTCCATCGCCGTTGCATTTCCAGTTTTATTTACAATAATCAATGAATGTTTTGAAGAAACCCCAACGTTTCCATCACTTTTCCCTTTCCAACCGCATTTTTCAATAAGCCAAGCTGCTGAAACTTTATAGTTATTTTCAAAAGGAAATATTTTAGCATCCGGATATTGCTTAAGTAGTTCTTCTTTTATTTTTGAACTTATTACCGGATTTTTGAAAAACGATCCAGCATTCCCAATCTCATTTGGATTCTCTAATTTTTGACTTCTTGTTCTTAACACTGCCTCTCGAATATCCCCGACTGAAGAATTTTCATCGACGAAATCTTTTAACGACTCATATATTTGTTTTTCTGATTTTTTATAATTTAATTTAAATGTAACTGAACAAATTATGTATTTTTGCCAATGGGTTTTTTGTTTAAAAATGCTCTCCCTGTAACCAAATTTGCAATCTTCTTTACTGAAAATTACAAATTTTCTTTTCTCTATATCATAAGCTTTAAGTTCAAAAAAGGTTTCCGAAATTTCCTGACCATATGCTCCAATATTTTGTATGGGGGATGCTCCAACAGTTCCTGGAATTCCCGAAAGACATTCCATTCCCCAAAGCTCTTTTTTAACAGAGTAATCAACCAAATCATCCCACAACACCCCGGCCTCTGCTGTAATTATATTTTCTTCTATCTTAGAAATATTTTTTCCAGTATATTTAATAACTACATCTTCAAAATCTTTATCGGAAACCAAGATGTCAGATCCGCCACCCAAAACAAAAATTTGTAATTTATTTTCTTTAGCAAAATCTATCGCTTTTTCTATTTCTTCAATAGTCTTAACTTCGTAATAATGTTTAATTTTCCCCCCGACTCTAAAAGTTGTCAGATTTTTAAAACTAAGACTTGGGCTATTAATCATTTTCCCAATCTCCTTTGCCCAAAGGTAACTTTTGCCGGCACCCATAATCACGACTACGTCGTAATTAACAATTAACAATTTACAATTAGCAATTAATTCTTTAGAGGAATTGAATGTCAAGGTGTCTAGGTGCCCAGATGCCAAGGCTACATTTTGTGGTGTAACTGATGGATCAATTTCGTCGCGGGCGGGGAAAATGGGACCGATTATCACTTTGTCAGCCGAGTCAAAAACTCCTTTATATTCAGACAAAAGTGCCTTTGTCCTTTTAAAACCATGCGGCTCATTGATAACTAATATTTTTGCGTCTGGATATTTTTCCCTGACGCCTTCCAATGTTGTTTTTATTGCAGTTGGGTGATGGGCATAATCATCAAAAACTTTAATACCATTTTCGTCAACAATCAGTTCCATTCGTCTACCGATTCCTTTAAATTCAGATAATGATTTTTTTATTAGGTCTTCATCAATTTTTAATTCTTTACCCAGCAAATAAACCATATTTGCATTTTTTTGATTATGCTCCCCAATTATTTGCAATTTAAAATGAATACCCTTACTATCTTTTTCAGATATTAATGTTTTTTGCCCAACCATATTGGCTTTTAATTTTTCAAAACTTTCCAAAACTTCTTCCTCATTTTTAAAAAAATCAGGATGATCGAACTCAATATTATTGATAACCAGTATTTCCGGATGATAATTCAAAAAATTATTATTAAACTCATCCGCCTCCACTATCGCCCATTCACCTTTTCCAAATCGGCTACTTCCATTCCATTCAGGGACAATTGCTCCCAATACAACAATGGGGTCAAGCCCCGCATCGATTAGAAGTTTTCCTGCCATTGCGGTTGTGGTCGATTTTCCATGAGTTCCTGCAATTGCAATAACTTTTTTGTCTTTCAATAAAACCTTCCCAAGGAATTCTTCCCACGTCATTACAATCCCCCGTTTTTGTCCTTCGACAAGCTCAGGATTATTTTTGTTTAGAAATAGTATTGCAGGAGAAATTACAAGTAAATCAACGTCATTTAAGTGATCCGGAGAGTGGCCTTTAAAAATGTTTTTTCCATATGCCGTGTTTTCTTCCAAGTCACACCCGGTAACAGAATATTCCATGTTTTCGGCCAATTTTGCCACTCCAGACATTCCACTACCTCCAATTCCCATCATGTGAATTTTCATTTGAGTCTTGCCTCCATTTTTATTATCGCTTTTTGTAATTCTTCCGGAGTATTTATTCCTTGCCATTCATCATCATTTGGTAAAGTATATGTAGCCATTCTATCCCCCTGTTCAATTGCAATTTTGATTAGGTCAACTAGATAAAGTTCACCACTAGCACTTTTATTTACTTTTTTAATATTTCTTGAAAACCAGTTTCTATCAAAAACATAAAGCCCATCATTTACCTCATTTATTCTTTTTTCTTCTTCAGTTGCTTCTTTTTCCTCCACCACTTTAGTAATTAGTCCGTTTTTTCCACGAATAACTCTACCCAAACCCGTTGGATTATTTTTAATTAGTGAAACAAATGTGAGTTTTCTATTTCTATCAAGATGTGTTTTAACAATATTTTTGATAGTTTCTGGTTTATAAAAAGCACTATCATCACCATTTATAACTATTAAGGTTTTACTGTCATTCGAAATAAGATTAAAACCAGTTTTAGCCGCGTCAGCGGTCCCTCCTTTGGGATTTTTTTGAATTGCAATTTTACAGGCACCCATAATTGCCTTTTTAACAAGATTACGTTTAAAAGAAACCACAGAAACAATGTCCATAATTCCCGCTTTTCTAAGATTTTCCAATGTATAAGTTACCATTGGTTTGCCGCAAATTTTGTGAAGAACTTTGGGTAGAAAAGATTTCATTCTAGATCCTTTACCCGCTGCTAAAACTACTGCGGATATATTTTTATCTGTGTCCAATAAATTATTAATAAATTGCAAATCATTCCATGGATGTTCATAGGTATCATACGCCATACTTTTTTCGTGCCCTTTGCCAAGAAT
>Ga0172369_10007689_pt1 | contig 12449 bp, 7 predicted proteins | sample LakKiv25m_FD_114539 | JGI IMG/M metagenome (GOLD analysis project Ga0172369, IMG submission 114539) | Freshwater microbial communities from Kabuno Bay, South-Kivu, Congo - kab_022012_11.25m | ecosystem: Environmental > Aquatic > Freshwater > Lake | place: Democratic Republic of the Congo... | reverse complement strand
GACGGATCTCTCCAGGAAAGGCTATGTCTCCTCCACAGGGATCCAGACTTCTGTATATCAGGCCTTCGTACTGAAACGAGTTACATCCCTGCAGAATGATTTGCTGGTACCATGTACTGGTCGTAAATGGGTAATTACTACCGAGGATATTGAATGTTGCTCCCAGGTCGTTGCAAAATGCTTCAGATCCCTGATCCTTCCAGTAAAAACGCGCTCGTAATGCCGGTACTGTCTCCCAGTCGTTTCGGGCAACATTCCTGATCTGGGCGATGATGACGTACTTGATTTTATCTCCATCTGAGAAGGTCGTCCCTTGAAGGCAATTCCCAATGGAATTCAGACCTCCCAGATATGTTGTCAGGTAGCTTGTTGTTCCGGTGGTTACCTGAGGTGAAAGATTGATGCAGGTATCCGATTGGTCGGTTTCCTGATCATAAAAGAACAAGGTATCGGTTAAGACAGTAAAAAAAAGCTGATTGCCCCAGTTTCCCGGCAATCCGTTATGTTGAAGCCTGAAATAGAGGCTGTCGATCGTTTCATTCAGTCGGCCCGAAACTTCTATCCGTAGGGTATCTCGTGCCAGGGCGTTATCGAGACGGAGACCGGGAGCAGTAGGTGTAATGCGGAGAGAACAGGATCCATCTGTCCAACCCATTGTGGTTCGTTTTATTGCAAAGGAAGAAATATAGGGATCTGTACAATTGCCGACAGGGCATTGGATCCCGAAAATAGGAGAAGAAGAGCACCAATATGAAAAGTACCGGTCGGGATAAAGGGTTTTATCACACCAGAAGAACAATCCGGTGGAAACAGAAGCAAGTGGTGGCGGATTTTGCTCACACAATACCATGATCGGAACACGGAATGTACCTCCTGATAAGACCCTGTTTCTTTCCAGGTAATAGATGGCCGTGTCGCCAGTTAACAATGGGGTACCCATACTGACGTTTTTAAACGTTGCAGTACCGGGGGCAATTGTCACACCAGGTACCATGATCACTTTATAAACCACCGAGTCGCCCGGGCATCCCTGACTGGAAACCGAAGTGGAGGTAGATACCGTTTGCTCCATCCAAACGATCTGACCATCATAGATGTCAGGAGGAATGATATGTTGGGTTGTAGTTGTATTATATGTTTGAAAAATCACCAGGTTCCCGTTTGGGATCCACTGAACGTCGTAAGAATCAAAACATTGATCAATGTACTTATATCCATAGCGAAAGGCTTGCCAGGCATTATTTGTCCACCCGTACCCACAGCTGCTATGGGTTGGGATTGTATTGCCAGCTGCCTGCCAGTCATAGTAGGTATGGGCTTTCATGGTGAAACTCTTTCCAACCGGCAGGTCATCAAAGAATCCGTCATTGTCTGCATCCTCCAGCCCTACCCCTGGGCCATCCGGATCATACGTGTACTGGAGGGTAGTATAATAGGAATAGCGTCCATTCACAGCTCCTGGCGCATAATTATAGGATGAGGGCAGGTAATTTCCGGCAACGGAGAACGAATCAATTTTATTCAGCCAGGTTCCATTGGGGTAATATGTTGAACCACCGGAAGAGAACCCGGAAAAGACAACCAGGTTGAAAGCGGTTCCATAACCGCTTCCGTTATTGGTAACCGTAAACTCCACCCATCCGGAGTTGTCGATAAATCCCCAGTCTTTGCGGCTTCCTGTAAAGCTCATATTTATGCTGGTGGAGCCTGATGCTGGTGAAACGGAGGGGAATGCACTGTAAAAATTACAGTATTGGTCATTACATCCCCATGAAGCTTTAAGGGTTGACTGGCCATTGTCGCAACCAACCAGTCTGACGGTTTCGGTGATAGCAATAGATTCTCCATAGTCGAAGAGTCCGTTGCTTCCCGGAACGTCTGATCCTGTAATGATGATTGTATCAACAATCGTGGGTCCGGGCCCCACATACGAGTGGAGTGTGCCGACACTGGTGGACAGTATCTGGATATCGGCAGTGTGGCTGTCGAGCAGGATCAACGTATCCATTGAGGAATTCAATCCCTGCTGTTCAATGGTTATTTCCCTGGTGATAGTCTGGCCTACGGGGACCGAGGCAGATGCATTGGTTATGTTTGAGATTACCAATACCGGGAAATAGTAGTTTTGCAGAGGTGTGTCAAACCCGCTGTAGTTAGTGTTGTTAAAGTTTACCGTATAATTGAAATTCATGGTATTGTTGTACCCGCAGATGAGACCGGCATCGTATGTCACAGTGTGGGCAGTATTGTTCAAAATTTCGGGCAGGGTGAATGTGGGCTGGTTCAGGTTCGAGATGTTGAGTTGAGAGGCACCTGTTATCGATCCTGGAGTATAGATGCATCCGGAAGGGAGATCGATCAGCAGGGTGGCGCCTGTTATCGTTGTTCCGGTCGTGTTGGCGATCAGCAATGAAAAGGTGCCATCTTCATGACAAATCACCAGGGATTCGGGCTTCCCGGTGGCCGAGATCATCACCTGCGAAATCGCCTTGTTGCCCATTGTCACCAGCAGGAGGGTAAGCGCGATAAAATGAAAAAAGTAGTTGATTCTCATTAAATTCAGCAGTAAGAAGCAGATAAAAATAAAGAAAATACTGATTTCCCTACCTGTAAAAATTGTGTCAATACAACCCGATGACCTGAGGGCATAAAAAAGAGGCTGCCTCGACTTTTGACATGCCCAATATCCACAATCTGGTAAATTTTGTAGCTTTGCGTCAGGAAAAACCCCATACAAACAGATGAAGAATGAGTGAGAATATTGAAAAAGCCCGGTGTCTGATTATCGGATCAGGACCCGCTGGCTATACAGCAGCCATCTATGCCGCACGTGCTGACCTGAAGCCCATAATGTACCAGGGGATGCAACCAGGCGGTCAATTAACCATCACCACGGAAGTCGAAAATTTTCCTGGTTATCCTGATGGAATAGACGGGCCGGAAATGATGGAACAATTTAAAAAACAGGCAGAACGTTTTGGCACCGACATCCGTTTTGGTGTGGTCACAAAAGTGGATTTCTCCAACCGCCCGTTCAACGTTGAAGCCGACGATGGGAAGAAGATTGTTGCAGAAACGGTCATCATCGCAACAGGCGCTTCAGCCAAATGGCTAGGTTTGCCCTCCGAACAGAAATTCATGGGGATGGGGGTTTCGGGTTGCGCCACCTGCGACGGATTTTTCTACCGCGGGAAAGATGTGGCCATCGTGGGTGGCGGCGACACAGCCGCTGAAGAGGCTACATACCTGGCTAAACTCTGCAAAAAAGTTTACATGATCCATCGCCGCGATGAACTGCGGGCTTCCAAAGCAATGCAGCACAAAGTATTCAATACTCCTAACATTGAAATGCTTTGGGATTCTGTTCCTGAAGAGGTGCTTGGAGATGATTCAGGTGTGACCGGACTGCGGGTAAAAAATATCAAGACCAGCGAAGATAGGATTCTCGATGTATGGGGTTTCTTTGTTGCGATCGGACACAAACCCAACACGGAAATTTTCCAGGGACAGGTGGATCTGGATGAGACCAATTATGTCAAAACAGTACCGGGAACTGCCACCACTAGCGTTGAAGGCGTTTTCGCCTGCGGAGACGTCCAGGATCATCACTACCGCCAGGCAGTTACTGCAGCCGGAACGGGCTGCATGGCAGCGATTGAAGCGGAGAGGTTTTTGTCAAGCTGAGAACTCTCTTGCGCACTCATAAATCTCCTAAAGGGGACTTACTCCTCCCTCCGGGAAATATAACTGCAAAGCAGAGTAAGCCCCTTTTAGGGGGGTTGGGAGTAAGCAGGAGATTTAGGGGTAATTACAGGAAATGAACAACCAATGATAAAATTCTTCAAATGCCCGGAATCCTGTTACGCAGTCGAAACAGACAGCACGCTCACTACCGATGACCGGCAAAAACTGATCTGGCTTTTTGGTGGTGCAAAGACGGTTGACCAGGAAGAACTCCCGGGAGAGTTTATCGGTCCGCGGAAAGAGATGATCACTCCCTGGAGCACCAATGCCGTCGAGATTACCCAGAATATGGGGATCCGGGGTATCAGGCGGATTGAGGAGTTTACCAGTTGGCAGTTGGCAGTTGGCAGTCCGCAGTCTTCAGTTTCCAGTCCGCAGTTTTCGGTTCTTTCTGATGATTCACGTTCCGCGTCCCTCGTCCCACGTTCTGTTTCCTTCGACCCTATGCTCCAGCAACGTTACTCCGGGCTGGATCAGGATATCTTCACGATCGACAGGAAACCTGAGCCGGTGAAAGAGTTGGATGATATAGCCTCCTATAACCTGGCGGAAGGATTGGCATTGAGCGATGAAGAGGTTGGGTACCTGGTGCAGTTAAGCAGGAAATTAGGCAGAAAGCTGACAGACAGTGAAGTATTCGGCTTCTCGCAGGTGAATTCGGAACACTGCCGCCACAAGATCTTTAACGGAACATTCATCATTGACGGGAAGGAGATGACGGACTCACTGTTTGACCTGATACGCCGGACATCAAACGAACATCCCAATTTCCTTGTTTCAGCGTACAAGGATAACGTGGCTTTCATTGACGGCCCTGCAATAGAACAGTTTGCACCCGGGAAACAGAATGTGGCTGATTATTTTATCATCCTGGATATCGATTCCGTGATCTCCCTCAAAGCAGAAACCCATAACTTTCCAACAACTGTTGAACCATTTAACGGCGCAGCGACAGGTTCCGGGGGTGAGATCCGCGACAGGATGGCCGGAGGAAAAGGGAGTATCCCCCTGGCAGGAACTGCTGTTTATATGACTTCATATCCAAGACTTAACGGGGGTCGTTCCTGGGAAAAGGCAGTTGAAGAACGGAGATGGCTTTACAAAAATCCGGAAGATATCCTGATCAGGGCTTCCAACGGGGCAAGTGATTTTGGGAACAAGTTCGGTCAACCCGTCATTTGCGGAAGTCTTCTCACGTTCGAACATGAAGAGCAAGGGAAGAGGTATGGATATGACAAGGTGATCATGCTCGCCGGAGGTATTGGTTTTGCAAGGAAAGAGGACAGCCTGAAAGATATTCCGAAAGGAGGAGAAAAAATCATTGTCCTTGGCGGGGACAACTATCGAATCGGAATGGGGGGAGGAGCTGTTTCCTCTGTCGCCACGGGCGAATATGGCAATGCAATTGAACTGAATGCCGTTCAGCGTTCCAATCCGGAAATGCAGAAACGGGTCTTCAATGCTATCCGGGCCATGGCCGAAATGGGAAAGAACCCGGTGGTCGCTATCCATGACCATGGTGCCGGCGGTCACCTGAATTCGATCTCCGAATTGGTTGAAGCAACAGGTGGAACCATCAACATTGACGAACTTCCCGTGGGCGATCCCACACTTTCGGCCAGGGAAATCATCAGCAATGAATCGCAGGAACGAATGGGTCTTCTGATCCGGGAAGAGGATCTGGGTTTACTGAAAGAGATCGCCGGCCGCGAACGGGCGCCTCTGTATGAGGTAGGAGAAACACGCTCCGATCATGAGTTGGTGTTCCGGGACAGCCAATCCGGCATCAGGCCGATCGACCTCGACGTTACCGATTTCTTTGGCAAACCGCCAAAGACCATCCTGCGGGATACGCGCATTATGGCGATGTTTTCACCCATAGAGACGGGGCATGCCCCGTCTCTACGGCATGCCCCGTCTTTACAGCATGCCCCGTCTTTACAGCATGCCCCGTCTTTACGGCATGCCCCGTCTTTACGGCATGCCCCGTCTCTACGGGATATCCTGGAGCAGGTCCTCCAGATCGAAGCTGTCGCCTGCAAAGACTGGCTCACAAACAAGGTTGACCGGGCGGTTTCGGGAAAAATCGCCAAACAGCAAACCTGCGGGCCTGTCCAGCTGCCTTTGAACAATCTGGGCGTCACCGCGCTCGACTACCAGGGAAGGAAGGGCATAGCAACCTCCCTGGGGCATGCCCCGGTGGTAGCCCTGGCTGATCCGGCTGCAGGTTCGCGGCTTTCCGTTACCGAAGCGCTTACAAATATTATTTGGGCTCCGCTGACACATGGACTTCAAGGGATATCACTTTCCGCAAACTGGATGTGGCCGGCAAAAAATCGGGGGGAAGATGCCCGGTTGTATGAAGCTGTAAAAGCAATCAGCGATTTTGCTGTCGCATTGGGGATCAACATTCCCACCGGGAAAGACTCCCTGTCCATGACCCAGAAGTATCCGGATGGATCCGTCGTATACTCTCCGGGAACTGTGATTATTTCTGCCGTTGCCGAAGTGGAGGATGTGAAACAGGTTATCAGCCCAAACCTGAAACCTGATGAGGAAACTTTCCTGGTCTATATCTCTTTTTCCGATGACGGATTTCCTTTGGGGGGAAGCAGCCTGGCCCAGGTACAGAACAAAGTTGGCGCTGAAGTTCCGGATATTTCTGATCCTGCTGGTTTCAGAGCAAAATTTGACGCCATCCAGATGCTGATCAGCAACGGACTGATACTGGCTGGTCATGATGTGTCATCAGGCGGGTTGATCACCACCCTGCTTGAGATGGTGTTTCCTCTTAATGGCTGGGGGATGGATGTTGACCTATCCGGATTAGGCGAACCGGACCCGCTGAAGCTGCTATTCAGCGAGAAACCTGCCATCGTGATCCAGGTAAAGGATATGGCTGCGATCACACAGCTCCTCACCTTATCCGATATCCGGCATCCGGCACCATCGTCAGTGCGAGGAGCCGAAGCTGCGAGGGAACCGAAGCAGGAGCGACGCGGCAACGGCATCTGGCATCAGGTCATCGGGAAACCAATACCCCACCCGGAAGTTAAAATTTTTCTTAGGACAGAGTCTCTCCAACTCGATGTTGTTGCACTCAGAGATACCTGGTTCAAAACGTCGTACCTGCTTGACCGTCATCAGTGTGGAGATGAACTTGCGCTGCTGCGGTTCAACAACTTCAAACAGCAGCCATTGATGTTTGCTTTCACGGAAAAATTCACCGGTACATTCCGCCAGTATGGAATTGATCCAACGCGCCGGACTCCGACTGGGACCAAAGGAGCGATCATCCGGGAAAAAGGCGTGAACCGCGACCGCGATATGGCCTGGGCGATGTACCTTGCCGGATTCGATGTGAAAGACGTGCACATGACCGACCTGATCTCGGGACGTGAAACGCTTGAAGACATTAACTTTATTGCGTTTGTCGGAGGATTCTCAAACAGCGATGTGCTGGGCTCCGCCAAAGGATGGTCAGGAGCTTTCCTTTACAATCCGAAGGCAAAAGAGACCCTGGACCGGTTTTTCGCGAGGCCCGACACGCTCAGTCTTGGTGTTTGCAATGGCTGCCAGCTGTTGGTTGAGTTGGGACTGATCTATCCCATGCATGAAGCACAGCCAAAAATGTCGTGGAACGATTCTCATAAATACGAATGCACTTTTGTCAATGTAACAATCCGGGAGAACAGCTCCGTGATGCTCGGAACGCTATCGGGATCACGTTTGGGGATCTGGGTGGCTCATGGCGAAGGGAAATTCAACTTTCCGCTGGCGGAGAACAGGTACCAGATCCCTGTGAAGTTCAGTTATTCTAGTTATCCCGGCAATCCCAACGGGTCCATGTATGATGCCGCGGCGATCTGTTCCGAAAACGGGCGACACCTGGCGATCATGCCTCACCTGGAAGACTCGGTTCTTCCCTGGCAATGGGCCTATTATCCCAACGACCGGAAAAATGACGAGGTAACTCCATGGATCGAGGCTTTCGTTAATGCGAGGAAGTGGATCAGCACAATGAACATGAATGAACATGATTGACGAATGACAAGAATCATCCTCATCACAGGAGCCACTGCCGGTTTTGGCCGGGCTATAGCCGTCAAATTTGCAGAGCACGGATACCGCTGTATCATCACCGGACGAAGAAAAAATCTGCTTACGGAACTTGAACATGAACTTCATCAGACATTTAATACAGAAGTAAGGGCACTGCAGTTCGACATCAGGAGGGTTACAGAGGTTGAAAAAGCTATCGGTTCATTGCCGGATGACTGGAAAGATATTGACGTCCTGGTGAACAATGCAGGCCTGGCTGTGGGACTGAACCCGGTCCATGAAGGTGTGATCGATGACTGGGAAAGAATGATCGATACCAATGTAAAAGGACTCCTCTACATGACAAGGTTTGTGGCTTCGTTGATGGTTGAAAGAAAAAAGGGACATATCATCAACATTGGATCCATTGCAGGGAAAGAGCCATACCCCAACGGCAACGTCTATTGCGGGTCAAAATTTGCTGTGGATGCCATCACAAAAGGAACCCGCATTGACCTTCTTTCTCATGGGATCAGGGTGACACAGATTGCACCGGGAGCAGCTGATACAGAGTTTTCCCTTGTCCGCTTCAAAGGGGATCAGGAACGTGCATCACATGTCTATGAGGGATTCAAACCTCTTTCAGCTGAAGATGTTGCAGAGGTTACTTACTGGGTCACAACCATGCCGGATCATGTCAATATAAATGACCTGGTCATCACGCCCACCGCCCAGGCAAATGCAACTACGATCGTGAGGAGGTAGAGGGTATGAGGGTATGAGGGTGTGAGAGTGTGAGGGTATGAATTGCGGAGTTGATCAATTTAGCCAGACAAGAGACAGACTATCTGCAAGCTTAACCGAGATTGTTCATATAAAGTCCCTTACTGGAGTATGATCGAAGATCGTAACAAAGGGATCGTTGATATTGGGTATAATGAATTAAATCTACCCAGGGTTATTGATCTTGGCAATAATAATATAATTATCTACTCCTATACTGCTCTAGGTGAGAAGTTGAAAGAGAATTTATACTTTGATGGTCATTTATCCTCCAGCACTTCTTATTTTAATGGATTCGTTTATAAAGACGAACAATTAGAATATATTATTGGAGATGAGGGGCGAATATTGAATGCAGAAGCACATGGATTTGTCTATGAATATAATATTAAGGACCATCCTGGGTACGTAAGAGTGTGTTTTACGGATGAAAATTCAGATGGGAATCTTGAGGTTACTCAAGAGAATGCCTATTATTCATTTGGATTAAAAATGGAGGGACTGACATATAGCAATCCTCCAGAGGGTATCTCGGAGAATCGATTAAAGTACAATCAAAAGGAATTCCAAGATGCCTTGAATTGGTACGATTACGGCGCCCGGTTCTATGACCCGCAGTTAGGGAGGTTCCATAGCATCGACCCTCTCGCAGATAAGTATAATATACGATCTCCTTATTCCTATGCTGCAAATAATCCTTTACGATTTACTGATTTTCTTGGGATGGGACCTGAAGATGAAGTCAAAAAAGAGGAAGCGAAAAAAGTACAGGACACTAAAGTTAAACTTACAGATATTACTGTTACCAATAAAGAAGGCGTAGAATCTACTGTGTCAGTTAAATTTAAAGATACAGATTCTGATAAAAAATCATCTGACAACAAAGTTGAACAAACTCTTAAAGATGCTTTTGAGGGCGCAGTAAAAGAAGCCGCCAAAGAAACAGAAATTACAGAGATAACTATTACTGCAACTACTAATGGTGAACATGGTGATAATAGTAGGCATTCATCAGCACAAGCTCTTGATATAGGAGGAATTAATGGCAAATCCGTTACTGACATCGGCGATGCCGGTGCTGTTAAAGAGCTTCAAAAAGCGTTTGAAAATCAAACCGGAGCAAGAGAGAATTTTGGACCATCAATGATGAAAAAGAATGGTTCGGAATATATTAGCGATAAACTTACGCCAACCCAAAAGATTGCACGAGAAGCTGTTAAGAAACAACACACAGACCATATACATTGGTCTGTAGATTAAATTTAAAAATATGAAGTTTATTTTATTTGCAATACTAGTTGCTTTGTCCCTGAATAGTTGTAGCCAAACTTTAATTTCAAAGAATAGTTGGTTTTTAGCAGGAAGTGCAAAGCCTGGATATATCGCTTACTTCAAAAGCGATAGCGATGAACCCGATGAGTATCTAGAAGGTCATGTATTTATTTTTGACATCAATAAAAATGAAAGTTACCCATTGAATAATGACATTTACATCTTGAATTTTCTAAATGTCTCATGGTCTTCAAATAACGATGCATACTTTATGTCATCAGGTTCTTCATTGGATTACTATTCTTTTGTTACCAAGGAAAGACACAATTTATTTTCAGCCAGTGAAAATGGAATAATAAATAGTTTTTCTGTATCAAATAATGGTAATTTGGTCGCTCTAAACGAAAAAATTATCAAGAAAAATAGTAACACTCAGGTTTTTTACTTGATTGATATAAATAAAAAATCAACTCAAAAAATATTTGAGATAGATGACCTAAGCATTGGAGAGTCTTTGGCGAATATTTTTCTTTTTGATTCAAATGATGAGAATATCTTTATAGAGACAATTTCTGGTGAATTGATTTATTTTAACATTAAGTCATCGATGCGTCAAGATATTGATAGCGATATTGATAAGATGTTTTGCGTATCAGGGGACAATTTATATTATCAAAAGAACGGAAATCTGATTCAGTATAATTATAAAAGCAAAGAACAGGTTGAAATAATAACAGGAGGAAATAATATCGATTTTCAATATGTTAATAGCGCAAAGGGAAATAATATTGTGATTAACTTTAATGATAATGTTTTTATTTATGATGAGAATAGCGGCTTGAAGAAAGTCCCCAATTTACCTAAAGGTGAGTATGTTTATATTAAGGATGGACTTGCGATAGAAACATTGGACAATAATTTACTTTTACATATTTATTAAAAAAAAGCCAGCCTACGGGCTGGTTTTTTATGCCATATACGCCTGCCTGGTTTTAAAGTCCCTGATATACGCGGAGATTTCTTCAGCCCCCTCCCGACCTCCCCCACCCGGGGGAGGGGAGTGTGTTGAGTAAGCCTGGAGAATTGCAGAAAATAAAGAAATGGTATATTTGTCTGAGCATTTGCAGTATGGTAAATATCAAAGGAGCAGAGGTTGAAACAGAGTGGAAAAAGTAATCGACCGGATAAAAGAGAACTTACTCCTGAAAATCGAATACGTTCCGGAATGAAAGAAATCCTAAACAGCTTGCGGAGCAACAGCCCCTCCCCCGGGTGGGGGAGGTTGGGAGGGGGCTGAGTATTTGTAGTATGGCAAAGATCAAAGGAGCAGAAGATTATCCCTTTTATTTCGGGGCAACGGCAAGAACATTACAACTGGCCGGTGATCTTCGCAGGGCCATGACTGAAGCTGAGAAGATGCTCTGGAAACGACTCAGAGACAGACAATTGAATGGATTCCGGTTTCGGAGGCAGCATCCGGTCAACGAATTTATCGTAGACTTTTTCTGTTACGAAGCCATGCTGATAATTGAGGTAGATGGTTCTGTTCATAATGATTCATATCAGTTGGAACGAGACACGGAAAGAACACGGATTCTCAACCGCTTTGGCATCAGGGTAGTTCGGTTTACAAATACAGAGGTTGAAACAGAGATAGAAAAGGTAATTGACCGGATAAAAGAGAACTTACTCCCCAATAACGAAAAAACTTTGGAGTGAAAGAAATCTTTATTAAGGCTTGCGAAGCAACAACTCCTCCCCCGGGTGGGGGAGGTTGGGAGGGGGCTGATTATGATTACGGCGCCCGGTTCTATGACCCGCAATTGGGGAGGTGGCATGTGCCAGATCCGTTGGCGGAACTTCACTTTGATTATACACCATATGCTTATGTATATAACAATCCTATTAAATTAATAGACCCTTTTGGAATGGACAGCACATTTTACGGTGAAAATGGGAGTATAATTTGTTATCAAGATGGCGATAATGGACAAACAAGCGTTAACTATGTGACACAAACTACACAGACGACAGATGACTTATATGGAAGCCAAGATTCACCTGAGAAAGGTAATTCAAATCCTATAGCTCAAGAAAATGCAGTGTCAACGGAGAAGGAAATAGCCAATGGTAATTTTAGTCCTGAAGTAATGAGTAATGTTGTTGAATTACCATCAACGGAGACAGGAAATAATGTGTTGGCAAATATTGGTGATAATCAAAATGGTGGTTCTGATTGTGCTAATAATACGTAAGCGGTCGGTAAAATGCATCTTGCATCTGGGGATTGACCATCATAATTTTGAGGTCTCAAAATTGGCCTTATGAAAAAGACAAACCGATCACCATTGGAAGAAGAGATGAGATATCATATTCAGGTCTGGCAACAGAGCGAACAAACACAAAAGGAATACTGCCAGGAAAATAATGTGACCTATTCCAAATTTATCTACTGGATGAATAAATTCCGCCGGCAGCAGAATCCAATCGAACCAGCGTTCATTCCGGTACAAATGGATCATCCGGGTAATTCTTTATCGCTGGAGCTTGAAATTGCCTATCCCAACGGGGTTCGTCTTCGGGTACCTTCGGACGATATTCAATTCATT
>Ga0172369_10007687_pt1 | contig 12450 bp, 16 predicted proteins | sample LakKiv25m_FD_114539 | JGI IMG/M metagenome (GOLD analysis project Ga0172369, IMG submission 114539) | Freshwater microbial communities from Kabuno Bay, South-Kivu, Congo - kab_022012_11.25m | ecosystem: Environmental > Aquatic > Freshwater > Lake | place: Democratic Republic of the Congo... | reverse complement strand
GCGGAGGTGCGCTGGGAACGCGCCAGACAAGGACGCAGAAAGCGCGAATAGCAGCGCTATGTGCGCGACCGAGGACGACGTATCGCGCCTCCCAGTGCGCTTCGGCCGCCGGGACCTCGTTTTCAGCAGCCTCCTAGTTCTGCCGGCGGTCCGCACGGTGACCGGCCCGCGGCTTGAGCCGGCGCGCCACTCTGAGCCGGCTATTCGCCCATCACTTTGATGATCAGGCGCTTGTCGCGCCGACCGTCGAACTCGCAATAGAGGATCGCCTGCCAGGGCCCCAAGTCGAGGAGTCCCTTGGTCACGGGGACGATCACCTGATGGTGCATCAGCAGGTTCTTGAGGTGGGCGTCACCGTTGTCTTCCCCGTTGCGATGGTGGCGGTAGTCGCCGCCGGTGGGCAGCAGCGCTTCTTCGATCTCGTCGGCCGGCGGTCGCCAGGAGGGAGGGGCGAGCTTGTCGAGCCACTCCAGGGCGTCCTCTTGGATGCCCGGATCTTCGTCATTTACCCACACGCCGGCCGTGATGTGCATGGCCGACACCAGCACCATCCCCTCGAGGATGCCGGATTTGTCGACCGCCGCCTGTACGTCACCGGTGATACACACGAAGGCGCGACGCTCGGGGGTCCGCATGGTCTTGTAGACGGTGTGGGACTTCAACCGACCTCCCCTTCCCAGAATTGGGCGATCGCCCGGTCGAGCACCTCATACAGTTGGCCGTCGTCGTCGGCTTGGGTGCGTCCCGGCAGCCTTCTCGGGTCAAGCCACCGAGCGGGGAGTGCCGAGGCTCCGTGGAGGGCGCCAACGGTCGTTCCCACCACAGCGGCCACCGTGTCGTTGTCGTAGGCGTCGTTGACCGCCCGCACGATGGCCTCTTGCGGCGCCGCCGCGTGGAGGGCGAGAGTGGCGAGTACGGTTGGCACAGTCTCGAGGAGGTAGGCGCCGGAATACCAGGTGTCGCTCACCCGGCGGACCGTCCATCCATCTGCCAGAGCGCCGGCCAGTCGCTGCGAGAGAAAGTCGCACAGGCTTCCGCGGAAGTCATCGGTGGGCACGCGCGGCTCGTACTGCGCGCCGGTCTCCAGCGGACCGGCATACCGCAGGAAGGTCTCGAGCCACCACGCCTGCGGGGGTGCCTGGGGAGCACGCCACGCCAGACACTCGAAGAACAGCCCCACGAACCCGACGCTGCAGACCACCGCCATCTCGTCGGCGTGAGTGAGGGCGGTGGCGTCGATGACGTCACGCCAGAGGGCCGGGCTGGGGTCGTGCAGATGCGGGAAACAAAGGGGGGCGACCCGCATGAGGGCGCCGTTGCCCGCGCTCGGCTGGCCTAATTCCCACCAGAGCACCGGCTCCCCGCTGCGGACCTGGCGCCCGTACGTGCGCAGGAATCGCAGCACCGTGCCGCCCATGCCGTACAGGGGCCGGGAAGCGAACGTGGCGGCGAGGTCGTCGAGGTCGAGGGCGCCCTCAGCGGTGTTCGGGGGCCTCAGCAGTGACTCCAGGGTCCAAGCGGCCATCTGGGTATCGTCCGAGGGCAGCCCCACCCGTTTGTTCTCCGCACGGCGGTTGGGAAGATAGTCGCGTATCTCGCCGCAGCCCAGACGGCGGTCGTCGGGGATCTGCCCCTCGCTGGTGTTGCCCAAGGCGTCTCCCACGGCCAGGCCCAGGATCATACCCCGCAGCCGGTCTTTGGTGGCGGCATCCTGCGGCGGCGCGGGCGGGAGCGGCGGAGCGGCGGCGGGCCACTGGGGGAAATGGTCCGTGCGAGGCTCGATCATCGCGCGCGCACCCTGCTCACCGTCCCGAGATGTAGTTCTCGAGTTGGTCGATCCGATACTCCCTCTCATCGAGCGCGGCTTGGACGACGTCGCGCACCGAGATCACTCCGATCAGCGTCTCTCCATCCAACACGGGAAGATGGCGGAAATGTCTTTGCATCATCAGGGCCATGCATTGCTCCACGGTTTGCTCGGGGGTCACGGCGACCACGCCCACCGTCATGACGTCTTTCACAGGCGTGTCCGAGGTGACCGCGGTCGTGGCGACTTTTCGGACGTAGTCGCGCTCCGAGACCACTCCCACCAGGGTGCCCGCGTCCAACACCATGACGGCGCCGACGTCGGTCTCCGCCATGAGCCGCAGGGCTTCAAGCACGGAGTGGTGCGATTCGATGGTAGTAGGATTCTTGTGCTTCTCTTCAAGAATCTGCCTAACGGTCTTCATCTTCGGCCCCCGGTCTGTCGATCCGCTCCCCATGACGTGGGGGAGCGACTGAGAGAAGTATAGAGTACCTTCTGCTTGAGGGATACGGAGGAGTTGCACGGCCGAGCGCAGGGAGAAGCGGCGAGGCCGACCGAGCCGTCCGAGAGGGCTGCTAAGATACGACGCGATGGAGACCAGCAACGAGCGCGAGGCAGCGGCCGGCACCGCACCACGAAGTCGTCAATCCCTCGGGCGGAAACCCCTCGACGGCGCTCTGGATGTGCTGCGCCGCGTCTTCGGGTATCCGGAGTTCCGGCCGAACCAACGGGAGATCGTCGACCACGTCGTTGCAGGTGGAGACGCCTTCGTTCTCATGCCCACCGGCGGAGGCAAATCGCTCTGCTACCAGATCCCGGCCGTCCTGCGACCGGGAGTGGGAGTGGTGGTTTCTCCACTCATCTCGTTGATGAAGGACCAGGTCGACGCCCTGGGGGCGCTCGGCGTGGCGGCCGCTCGGCTCGACTCGTCGCTGGAACCAGGTGAGGCCCGTGACGTTCTGAATCGGTTGCGGGGCATGCGTGGCTTCGACGCCGGCCGCGGGCCTGGGCGTGACGGGGATCCCGGCCGCGCCGGCCGGGGGGACGACGACCTCGCCCACGCCGGCGTGGGCCGGCATGGCGGCGCCGGTGGGCTCGATCTTCTCTACGTGTCCCCCGAGCGGCTGATGACACAGGGCACCTTGGAGCTGCTGTCGACCATACCCCTGGCCCTCTTCGCCATCGACGAAGCCCACTGCGTCTCGCAGTGGGGACACGATTTTCGCCCCGAGTACGTCCGGCTGGCCGACCTGCGCGGCTTGTTCCCCGGAGTGCCTTTCCTGGCCCTCACCGCCACCGCCGACGGCCAGACCCGCGACGACGTGCGCCGCGTGCTCGGATTGGCCGGTGCGCCCGCGTTCATCGCGGGCTTCGACAGGCCGAACATCCGCTACGTCGTGACCGAGAAACGAGAACCGCTGACGCAGCTTCGCCGTTTTCTCGATGACCGTCCGGACCACGCGGGCATCGTCTATTGCCTGAGCCGCAAACGGGTGGAGGAGGTCGCAGCCAATCTGAAGGCCCATGGGGTCCAAGCCGCCGCCTACCACGCCGGGCTGCCCCCCGAGGAGCGCACCGCGGTGCAGGAGGCCTTCCAGCGCGACGACGAGCGCGTGGTCGTGGCGACAGTGGCCTTCGGCTTGGGAATCGACAAGTCGAACGTGCGCTTCGTGGTGCACTACGATATCCCTCGGAGCATCGAATCCTACTATCAGGAGACGGGACGCGCGGGGAGGGACGGACTGCCCGCCGAGGCCCTGCTCCTCTACAGCCTGCAGGATGTGATGGTGGCGCGGGCGCTGATCGAAAACGGTTCCGCGCGGGGACGCGGCGGCTCCGGCGGGGGCGGACCCGGCTGGACGCGCGACCGCGAGCTTGACCGGCCGCGCGACCCCGACCAGGTGCGGGTGGAACTGCACAAGCTGAACGCCATGGTCGCCCTGGCAGAAGCGCGTACCTGCCGCCGCCGAGCCCTGCTCGGCTACTTGGGCGAGTCCTTGACGGCCGATTGCGGCAATTGCGACGTCTGTCTCGATCCGCCGGACTGCTACGATGCCACTGAGGACGCCCGCATGGCCTTGTCGTGTGTGTATCGCGTGGGACAGCGTTTCGGGGTGGGCCATGTGGTCGACGTCTTGAAGGGTGCGGACACCGTACGTATCCGGGATCTCGGCCACGAGCGCCTCTCCACCTACGGCATAGGGGCCCATCTCAGTCGCGACGCCTGGACCGGCCTCCTGCGGCAATTGATCCACCGAGGCTATCTTGAGCAGGATATCGCCCGCTACTCCGTGCTCACGCTGACACCCGCGGCCGGGGCGGTGTTGCGCGGCGAGGAACAGGTCGTGCTGGCCCGGCCGCGTTTCGATACCTTCGGGGTGAGCAGCGTGAAGGGCCGGAAGCGGAGCCAGGCCGCGGGCCGCGCCGGGGGCCGGACTGTCGGGTCGGGTGCCGCCGGGCCGGACTCTGCCGACGCCTCCGATCCCGCCGCCACCGATCTCTTCGAGCGCCTGCGGGCGCTGCGTCGCCGCATGGCCGACGAGCAGAAGGTGCCCGCCTACGTCGTATTCTCCGACGCCACGCTGTGGGACATGGTCGCCCGCCGGCCGCAGACCGACGCGGAGCTGCTCGAGGTCAGCGGTGTGGGCGAGACCAAGCGCGGGCGGTATGGGGCGGCGTTCCTTGAGGAGCTGCGTGGGGATGCGGAGCTTCACTCTCGGAGCCGAGACCTCTTGTAGCGTGGCTGCTGTACGTCCGTCGGCCCCCCGGAGTAGCATGACTTGACTTAGCCGTCGTTTGTTCTCGGGAGAGGGAGACTTGAGTATGGCTCCGACCACGAAGGAAGCCCAGCGCGCCGAGCTCCACAAGGCCATCTGGCGCATCGCCAACGACCTGCGCGGGTCGGTGGACGGCTGGGACTTCAAGAGCTACGTGCTGGGGATGCTCTTCTACCGCTTCATCTCGGAGAATCTCACCGCCTACCTTAACGCGGGCGAGCACCGGGCGGGCCATGGGTCCTTCGACTACGCCCGGCTCTCCGATGCCGAGGCGGAGTTCGGTCGCCGGGAGACGGTGGCCGAGAAGGGCTTCTACATGCTCCCGAGCGAGCTCTTCGCGACTGTGCGGGCGCGGGCAGTGGGCGACGCGAACCTCAACGAGACGTTGGAGCGCACCTTCCGCACCATCGAGGGCTCGGCGATGGGTGCCGAGAGCGAGGACGACATCAAGGGCCTCTTCGACGACCTCGACGTCAACAGCGCGAAGCTCGGCCCCACGGTGGCCAAGCGCAACGAGAAGCTGGTCAAGCTGCTCGACGCCATCGGCGACCTCGACCTGGGCCGCTTCGAGGACCACACCATCGACGCTTTCGGCGACGCCTACGAGTACCTCATGCAGATGTATGCCTCCAGTGCCGGCAAGTCGGGGGGCGAGTTCTACACCCCGCAGGAAGTGAGCGAGCTCCTCGCGCGCATCACCGTCGTGGGCAAGACCGAGGTGAACAAGGTGTACGACCCGGCCTGCGGGTCGGGGTCGTTGCTGCTGAAGTTCGCCAAGGTACTCGGTAAGGAGAACATCCGCCAGGGCTTCTACGGCCAGGAGATCAACCTCACCACCTACAACCTGGCGCGCATCAACATGTTCCTGCACGACGTCAACTACGAGAAGTTCGACCTCGCGCACGGCGACACCCTGCTCGACCCGGCCCACTGGGACGACGAGCCCTTCGAGGCCATCGTCTCCAACCCGCCCTACTCCATCAAGTGGGAGGGCGACGCCAATCCGCTCCTCATCAACGACCCGCGCTTCGCCCCCGCCGGCGTGCTCGCGCCCAAGTCGAAGGCCGACCTCGCCTTCACCATGCACATCCTCAGCTGGCTCGCGGTCAACGGCACGGCGGCCATCGTCGAGTTCCCGGGCGTGCTCTACCGCGGCGGCGCCGAGGGCAAGATCCGCACATACCTCATCGACAACAACTACGTCGACACGGTCATCCAGCTGCCACCGGACCTCTTTTTCGGCACCACCATCGCTACCTGCATCATCGTGCTGAAGAAGTCGAAGACCGACAACGCGACCCTCTTCATCGACGCCTCCGCCCAGTTCGTCCGCGCGGGCAACAAGAACAAGCTCACCGAGGAGAACCGGCAGCGCATCCTCGACGCCTTCACCGTCCGCGCCGACGTCCAGTACTTCGCCCGCCTGGTCCCCAACGCCGAGATCGCCGAGAACGGCTACAACATCGCCGTCTCGTCATACGTGGAGCAGGAGGACACGTCCGAGGCCGTCGACATCACCGCCCTCAACGCTGAGATCGCCCGCATAGTGGCGAGGCAGGCCGAGCTGCGGACGCAGATCGACGCCATCGTGGCGGATTTGGAGGGCGGAAGCGCATGACCGAGACGCCCATAGCGCTCACGGAGGCGCCGGGGGGGTACGCCGCGTGGCTCGCCGAGGTGAAGTCACGCATCTACACGGCACAGCAGCAGGCGACGCTGGCCGTCAACAGGGAACTGCTCCTCCTGTACCGGCAGATCGGGCGCGACATCCTGGCCCGTCAGAGCGAGAGCGGGTGGGGCAGCCGAATCGTCGAAAGGCTCTCCCACGACTTGCGTACTGCCTTCCCCGACATGAAGGGGTTCTCTCGGGCCAACCTCATGCACATGCGGGCCTTCGCGGTTGCATGGAGCGGCGACGAAATTGTCCAACAGCCTGTTGGACAATTGCCGTGGAGTCACAACATCGTGCTCCTCAGCAAGTTGAAGGACTCCCAGCAACGGCGTGCGTACGCGGAAGCGGCCGTCGCTCACGCCTGGTCGCGGAACGTCCTCATCATGCAGATCGAGACCCGTGCGCTCGACCGCCAAGGGCGGGCCGTGACCAACTTGGCGCACGCTCTTCCAGCCCCGCAGTCCGACCTGGCCTGGGAGTCGCTCAAGGACCCATACCGCCTCGACTTCCTGGGGCTTGGGGCAGAAGCCATGGAACGTGAGATCGAGAGCGCTCTGGTCCAACACGTGACCGACTTCCTGCTCGAACTGGGTGCAGGCTTCGCGTTCGTGGGACGCCAGGTGCACCTCGCGGTCGGCGGGGAGGACTTCTACCTCGACCTGGTCTTCTACCACCTCAAGCTGAGGCATGAGTCGGATGGCCCGACCATCGGCCTGCTGCTGTGCAAGAGCAAGAACAAGGTTGTCGCGGAGTATGCGCTCCGTGACAGCGCCAAGCCCCTTGGCATCGCCGAGTACCAGCTGACTGAGTCCCTGCCTGAGAAGCTCAAGACGAGCCTCCCCACCATCGAGCAGATCGAACGCGAACTCGAAGATGGCGCGTCGTGAGCCGGATCGATGAGCGGCACAGTCCCGTGGCTCGCCCCAAAGGATACGCGCGACCTCGCCTCCGGGATTGGACTGACGTATACTATGTCTGCATGTTGCACGTCAGGAGGTAGCCGTGAACACCAAGCTCACGCTGAGGATGGATGACCACCTCATCGACCGGGCCAAACGCTACGCGGCGCGTTCGGGCAAGTCCGTGTCGCAGATCGTCGCGGACTACTTCGCCCTGATCGAAGCCGACGAGGACATCCCAGGTACGGAACTCACTCCCCGCGTACGCGCGTTGGTCGGATCGTTGAAGGGCGCCGCGGTCACCGAGGACGACTATCGTCGTCACCTCGAAGAGAAGTACTCGTGAGGATCGTGTTCGACACCAACGTTGTGCTCGACGTCCTGCTGGAGCGAGAGCCGCACGTGGTTCCTGCGGCTGGACTGTTCGCCCTGGTCGACAACGGTCTGGTCGGCGGAGCAATCTGCGCGACCACCGCGACGACCATCTACTACATCGCAGCGAAGAGTTTCGGCACAAAGCGGGCGCGCGAGGAGGTCCGCGCGCTTCTTGAGCTGTTCGAGGTGGCCCCGGTCGACCGCCTGGTGCTCGACTCCGCTCTCGACGTGGGTTTCTCCGACTACGAGGACGCCGTCATCCATGAGGCGGCCCGAGCGATCGGTGCCGACGCGATCGTCACGCGTGATCGGGCCGACTTTGCGAGTGCCGTGATCCCGGCCCTCCACCCGCACGAGATGCTCGCCGTCATCTCCGCCGCATGACGGACGTGCGTGGGCGCGACCCTGAGAGCGAATCGTGATGGGCCGCATCGACCACCTGATCGCCGAGCTGTGCCCGGAGGGGGTGGAGTTCAAGACGCTGCGTGAGATCGGCCAGCTGGTGCGTGGCAATGGGATGCCCAAGTCGGACTTCACCGAGGCCGGGGTTGGTGCGATTCACTACGGTCAGATCTACACATACTACGGTACCTGGGCGAAGGAGACACGTTCCTTCGTCGCCCCAGAAACTGCGGCCAAGTTGGCGAAGGTCGACCCGGGCGATGTGATCATCACCAATACCAGCGAGAAGCTCGAAGATGTTGGCAAGGCGGTCGCGTGGCTTGGTGATTCTCAGATCGTCACCGGTGGCCATGCCACGGTCTTCAAGCACGCACAAGACCCGAAGTACATCGCGTACTGGTTGCAGACGCCGGACTTCTTCGTCCAGAAGAAGCGGATGGCAACCGGCACGAAGGTGATCGACGTGTCAGCCAAGGCACTCGAGAAGGTTCTGATCCCGGTTCCGCCCCTCGAGGTACAGAGGGAGATCGTGCGAGTATTGGATCTGTTCACAACGCTGGAGGCGGAGCTGGAGGCGGAGCTGGAGGCGGAGCTGGAGGCCCGGCGGCGGCAGTACGCCCATTACCGAGACTCACTCCTGACCTTTGATTAAGCGGGGGGGGTCCGCTGGATCCCGATGGGTGAGGTCGGTGAGTTCGTTCGGGGTCGTCGCTTCACAAAGGATGACGTCGTCGAGCGAGGCATTCCGTGCATCCACTACGGCGAGATCTACACGCGCTACGGCGTCGCCACGTCCTCAGTCGCCACGCACGTACGTTCAGACTTGGGCGCGAGCCTTCGGTACGCGCAGCCGGGAGATGTTGTGATTGCAGCTGTCGGCGAAACCGTAGAGGACGTCGGCAAGGCGGTGGCGTGGCTTGGCGACGAGCCGGTCGCAATTCACGACGACACGTTTCTGTTCCGTCATGCGATGAATACCAAGTTCGTGTCGTACTACCTGCAGAGTTCGACCTTCCATGCTGAGAAAGCCAAATATGTCGCGCGTGCCAAGGTGAAGCGACTCTCCGGGGAGAGCTTGGCCAAGATCACCATCCCCGTCCCACCTCTCGAGGAACAAGCCCGCATCGTCGCCATCCTCGACAAGTTCGATGCCTTGGTGAACGACCTCAGCGTCGGCCTCCCCGCCGAGCTGGCTGCCCGGCGCAAGCAGTACGAGCATTACCGCGACCGGTTGCTGACCTTCCAGGAGAGGGTGGCGTGACCAGCGAGCGCGTCGAAGCCGGCGAGTACAACCCGGTCACCCATGACCACGACGAGTTCCTCGAGCGCGCGCTCAAGCGCAAGGGTTTCCGGGAGGCCTACGAGTCCGAGGAAGAGTACATTCTCATTCGCGAGTTGCTGGCCGCGCGCGTGCACGCCGGCCTGACGCAAGAAGAGGTGGCTGCCTCCATGGGCACCACGAAGAGCGCAGTGTCGCGTCTGGAGGGCGCAGGTAAGCACTCCCCCTCGGTAAGCACGCTCAAGAGGTACGCAAGGGCAGTGGGGTGTGACGTCGAGATTCGCCTGGTCCCCGTTGGTCATCCAACGAGCACGCACGGCTGACCGTCGCGCCGCGCCCGCATTTTCAGTGGGCACTGAAAATGGCTGCGGAGTGAAAATAGAGGGCCCGCAACCTTCGTCCCCAGGCCTGGTCGCCACCTCAACCGCGCCCGCCAGTGCTGTGATAAGAACCTCGGACGATCTGCACAAAGCCCGAGGAATCCATCACAATCCAGCCGTCCCCAAGCGCTCTGCCGCTCGCTAATCCACCCATCCGAGGCCGGGCTTCCAACGCACGTCGAACGCCTCGTCTACTTCAGCCTCGTGCGGATCGAGGCCGCTACGTCGACCGGTGGGCACATGAGCGGCAACCCGCGGGGTTGTCCGGCTCGATGTGATTGCTCGGCGACACCCCAACCACCTACGTCAGGCGCAGGAGGCGTTCGCTGCGCCACACCCGCACGATCCGTACCCGTTCCGCATCGATGCGGTAGACGATACGGAAGGGTGGATGGATGACCTCGCGCAGCTGCGTCGCCCCAAACTCAGGCACCACGCGCCCGCTTTCCGGGAACTCGGCAAGCCGCTCTACCGCTGCGACGATCTCGCGCAGCAGCCTCTCGCCGACCTCCGCAGCACCCTGCTCGGCATACCACCGGCGGGCTGTCTCCAGGTCGGTGAGCGCCGAGGCGGCGAAGGTGACGCGACGTCGGGGCGGCATTCAACTCAGATCGAGGCGCCGCTTGACCTCGCCCAAGTCGAACTCGCGGCCGGCTTCGAGGTCCATCAAGCCGGCCACGACGCCACGCAGGAAGGCGCGCTCTTCTGTCTCTGCCTCATAGTCGGCCAGCGCCAACATGACAGCGACGCCACGTCCGCGGCTGGTCACCAGCACCGGCCGCCGAGTGGCGTCGACCTGATGCACGATCCTGCCCGGATTGACCTTGAGGTCGCTGAGCGGAACGACGTCCTCAGAGAACTTGGTCGGTGATGCCATCGGTCCTCCCTATAGGGCTTCATACAGGGCCCATAATAGCACCTGTTGATAGGTCCGAGAAGTGCACCCTACGCGAGTCGCTCACCGTCTCGTGCTGGTGTTCGCGGAACGGACGGTCTTCGCTCACATGAGCGCCCGTAGGTTGGGCTCGATGACCGAGCCGACGCGGACGATGTGCGCGAACTCCGTGATCTCGCCGGGCTTCGCCGTCCGACATGTATGCGTGCCTTGCCGCCTCGGATTGGTGTCGAGTGTGACGCGCATCCGGCGCCGCTCCAACCCCGCTCGCAGAGGACTGTGATAAAAACCTCGGAACATCTTCACAAAGTCCGAGGAATCTATCACAATGGTGCCATGATGCGATCCCCGTCCGACAGTTCCATACGCGAAGCCGCAGCGGTGTTCAAGGCCGCGGGGGGTACTATGCGGACGAGCGAGGCTGCAGAGCGTGGTGTCCACTACGCGACGCTCTACGGCATGCGAGACGCCGGGCTCCTCCAGCGCCTCTCCCGGGGCGTATATCGTCTCGCAGAGCTCAGGGGATCGGTCATGCATGATGTCGTGGCGGTCGCCGAACGGGTCCCGTACGCGGTGCTGTGTCTCCTCAGCGCGCTCGACTTCCACGAGATCGGCACGCAGATACCCTCGCGCGTGAGTATTGCCATCGGACCCAAAGACTGGCGCCCGCGACTCGATTATCCACCTCTCCAGGTATATCGGATGTCGGGAGAGGCGCTTACCGCGGGCGTGGAGGAGCACTCTATCGACGGCACGACGGTCAAGGTGTTCAACCCGGCAAAGACGGTAGCGGACTGCTTCAAGTTCAGGAACAAAGTGGGGCTCGACGTCGCCCTCGAGGCGCTCCGCGAAGCGGTACGCGATCGTAAGGCTACGCGCGATGAGATCATGCGGTACGCAGCGATCGACCGTGTCGCGAAGATCGTCCGCCCATACATCGAGGCTATGGGATAAGCCACCGCGAGGTGACGAACATTCCTGCATCCGTGCGTGCCCGGCTGATGAACCGAGTGAGGGCCAGCGGCGAGTCATACGACCAGGTGCTTCAGTACTTCGCCATCGAACGGTTCCTCTATCGGCTATCGCGGACCGAGTGGGGGGACCGCTTTATCGTCAAAGGCGCGATCATGCTGCGGGCCTGGGGAACCCCCATGGGGAGACCCACACGTGACATCGATTTCCTCGGCAGGGTCTCTCATTCGTCCGAGGCAGTACTGACTGCGGTTCGCGAGTGTCTCGCCGTGGACTACCCAGAGGATGGGCTCGTGTTCGAGTCCGAGATCAAAGTCAGTGAGATCAATACGGAAGAGGACAACCCCGGGGTCAGGGTCTCCTTGCGGGGCGATCTTGACCGGGGCAAGTTCAAGCTGCAGCTCGACATCAGCATCGATGACGCAGTCGTTCCGGAGCCCGCGTGGCTGGACTACCCGACTCTGCTGGACCTGGATGCGCCACGCATCCTGGTCTACCGGGTGGAGACAGCCCTCGCGGAGAAGTACGAGACGATTGTCAGCAAGGGCATCACGAACAGTCGCCTGCGGGACTTCTACGACATCTGGCTCCTCTCAAGGTCACAGTCCTTCGCCGGCGACAAGATCGCGGCGGCGATCGGCGCAACGTTCGCTCATCGCCGGACGGCGCTTCCGAGCGACACTCCGCCAGGGCTGACCGAAGAGTTCTCCGCCAGCGCCGAGGCGCGAACCCGGTGGAACTCGTTCCTGACTGGGAAGGGAGTCGACGCGCCCGCGGATCTCGTCTACGTGTGTGACGTGATCGCCTCCTTCATCACGCCGCCGGCCGTGGCGGCGGCCGCGGGGATGCCGTTCTCGTCCACATGGGACCCATTGGCTGGATGGTCGGACTGATGACCGACCCACCCGGCACCCACCGCATCGACCCCATCGCCGTCAGCGCCGAGAGCACCGTTGTCGCCGAGCACTTGCCTGATGCCGCCTCGGCCACCG
>Ga0172369_10007685_pt1 | contig 12451 bp, 8 predicted proteins | sample LakKiv25m_FD_114539 | JGI IMG/M metagenome (GOLD analysis project Ga0172369, IMG submission 114539) | Freshwater microbial communities from Kabuno Bay, South-Kivu, Congo - kab_022012_11.25m | ecosystem: Environmental > Aquatic > Freshwater > Lake | place: Democratic Republic of the Congo... | reverse complement strand
TTTCATGCACCCGGGAACGAAACTCTTCATGAGAGATATCTGCACGGCCGACCCCGATTATGCGAAACTCCTCCGGCATCTCTCCCCAGAGGGCCAGCTCGCAGAGCGAGGGAAAGAGTTTTCGGGCCGCAAGGTCACTGTTTGCTCCGAAAATAACAAGTGTAAAATTATCGACTTTCGCCTGCATAAGTGCTCCGTTATGGCTTGCCGGCAGAGCTGTGCCCGCCGAACTCATGGCGCAGTGCAGCAACAACCCTGTCAGAAAGATTGCCTTCTGAACGGGATCGAAAACGGCTTAAGAGTGCTGTGGCAATCACAGGAATCGACACCTCATGTTCCAGGGCGGCTTCAACTGTCCAGCGCCCCTCCCCTGAATCGGCAATCCTTCCGCTGAGAGAGTCAAGAGCGGGATCCTTCTGAAAAGCACGGACAACGAGATCCATCAGCCAGCCGCGAATTACCGAGCCATTCGCCCAGACTTTCGAAACCTTCTGAAGGTCATAGTCATACCCGCTTGATGCAAGCAGGTCAAAACCTTCGCCCATAGCCTGCATCATTCCATACTCAATTCCGTTATGAACCATCTTGGCAAAGTGGCCGGAGCCGGAACTCCCCATATAGCCGTACCCGTTCTCAACACAGAGATCTTTGAGTAGCGGTTCAATAAAATCGTAAGCAACCCTTTCCCCACCCACCATGACACATGCTCCGTAAAGTGCGCCTTCAAGCCCGCCGCTGGTGCCTGCATCAAGAAAATGAATTCCCGACTCACCAAGTCGTTCAGCCCGCCTTACGGAGTCGATATAATGGGAATTACCGCCATCCACAATGATATCACCCTGCTCAAGCAAAGGCAGAAGCCGATCAACGGTTAAATCAACAGGTGCGCCGGACGGCACCATCAGCCAGACCAGTCGGGGCGAATCGAGCAATCCGGCAAGCACATCAACAGAAGCCGCAGCAACAGCACCTTGCCTGGCAAGAGCGGCAGTTGCTTCATCAGCAAGATCATAGACAACAAGCTCATGACCACACCGAAGAAGATGCTGAGCCATATTGAACCCCATTTTTCCGAGACCGATCACTCCTGCTTTCATAGCTCCACTTCAATATTATTTAAAGAGACTTTTGACCGCCTTCCTCCTCAAACCACCCGGTAGCCAGAATTCGCTCTTTAAAACGTAAAAAACTGGCATTTAAATCCCCCAGCAGGAGATCAATGCCTTCCAGCTCTCCGTACTTTGCCCCCAATTCAATTTTAGCGGCACATCTGCTCAGCTCCTGTGCCCCAACGGTAGCAGCGGCACCTTTAATCGTATGGGAAAGAATACGAACGCTTCCGGTGTCATGCTGTGCTGCCGCAGTCTGAAGCTCTTCAATCTGAAGAGGAGCTTCAAGAACAAACTGCTCAATAATTATCAGGATAATTTCCCTGTCATTCTGAAGACGGAAAAGAACATCATCAATCAGAAAGACATCATCCGTTGAAAGCGCACTCGCATCATCTGCCTTTGAGCTCTCACTGACAAATAAAGCGGGGAAAAAGCGCTTGAAAATCTCCTCAAAATCGGATTTCTTAAGCGGCTTTGCCATAAAGTCATCCATACCGGCGTCAAAGCACCTTTCACGATCTCCTTTCATGGCATTTGCAGTCATGGCAACAACAGGAATATCAGGAGAGCACTTCAGGGTGTGATCCTTCCGAATAATTCGGGTGACCTCATAACCATCTATTTCAGGCATCTGACAATCCATAAGTACCAGATCATATCTCTTTTGACGCAAGGCATCGAGCGCCTCTCTGCCATTGGCGGCAACATCGGGAAAACAGCCAAGCTTGCGAAGCATGGAAAGTGCAACTTTCTGATTGACCAAACTGTCCTCGGCAAGGAGAACATTCAGGGGCAGATGCTCCGGAGTCAGGTCCCCCCCTGAAGAAATATTACTTTCATATTCCGGTTCCACAATTTCCTCCTTTTTGATATCAAATGCTTCAGCCATATTTCTGCAAAGTTCCCTGCGTCTGACCGGTTTCTGAAGAAACCTGAATATCCTTGGGCCGAACCGTTTTTTCATTTGTTCCTGGGAGCCGATCGGTACAAGAAGAATGACACGAATACCGTCAGGCGTAAATGGATTGGCATCAAGCCACGTATCAAGAACTGCTGCGTCATTTATAACAAGCTTTACATCAAGCAGAATAACCCGACAGGGAGAAGATGATTTTGCAGTCTTTTCAAATAAATAGGCAGCCGTTTCAAGGTTATCGGCTTGAGAGCAAACAGCGCCCCATGATTCCAGAAGCGAAACAAGCATGGTTCTCAATGACAGGGAAGAAGTAATTACAAAAACACCTTTTCCCTGCAGAGACTCCGCTTCAGTATAAATCCGGGGCTGCTGCACGGATTGCTTTTCCATACTCACATCAAACCAGAAAGAGGCCCCGCTTCCTGGCGTACTTTCCACATGAATTCCTCCGCCCATCTTAAGGGCAAGATCATTTGAAATCGAAAGACCCAGACCGGTTCCTCCGAATTTTCTTATGTTTGATCCGTCAGCCTGTGTAAATGGCTCAAAAATTTTCTGCTGCTTGTCGGGAGAAATCCCTATACCGGTGTCCCTGACGTTGAATCGGATAACCGCATTTTGATCTGATTGCTGCTGCAACATCACCTCCAGAACAACCTCCCCTCCTTCAGAACTAAATCTGAGTGCATTACCGATAAGGTTGACAAGAATCTGGCGAATTCTTGCCGGATCCCCTTTCAGTGAAAACGGCAGATCCAATCCGGTGATCAGAACAAGCTCAAGTCCTTTGCCTCTGGCTTCGAGTCCAAGAATACCACAGATCTCTTCAAGAAGAGCGAACAGGTCAAAGTCGATATTATCGAGTTCGAGCATACGCGCCTCGATTTTTGAAAAATCCAGAATATCATTGATAATTTTAAGAAGATTGCGACCGCTGCCATTTATGATCTCCACATAGTTTCGCTGATCTGTAGTGAGTCTGGTATCAAGCAGAAGATCAGCCATACCGATAACACCATTCATCGGGGTACGGATTTCATGGCTCATATTTGCAAGAAACTGGCTTTTTGCCGCAGTTGCCGCTTCGGCATTTCTTGCCATCTCTTCGGCCAGCAGCATCGACTCTTCGAGCTTTCTGTTTGTTTCAATCAGTTCATTGCGAGCCTGGTTGGCATCCTCAATAAGATTCAAAAGTGCTGTTCTCTGGTGTTTTCGGTAAATCAGATCACCTTCAACAGAAACCTTATTACTTCCAATCTCCAGAAAATCGAAACACCCGTTTTTTTCTATTGCCAACAGATGATCTTCCAGAGTAAAATCCTCCACATTTTCTGCTGTCATCCTTGCACCTGAACGTATCCTGCCCTTCCTTGAGCGCCTTTGTTTTGCCCGAAGTTGTTCGAGTTCTCCTTTCAATTCGATATTACGCAATTCACGGCCAACCATAAGACGGTTGAATCGTTCAAGATCATGAAGTGAGTGTTTCAGATCCAGCTCCATCTGCTTTCGTTCCGAAATATCAGATGCGAGAATCACAACAAAAGCGACCTCTCCTCCCTGAAAACAGGGAGACAATCCGGACTCAACCTCAATAACAGAGCCATTGTCGAAATGGATAAATTCCGACTCGATAACCTTGAGCTGTCCGGTATCAAAAACAGTTTCAAGAGCCTGAAGATAGTGCTCCCGACAAGGCTCAATGATGTGATCAAGAAAATTTGCACCAACAGTAAGTGCTCCATGAAAACAGGGCATGGAACGGTTTAAATAGATGATACGGTAATCAGAATCGACAGCAATAATGGTATCCGGGCTGTTCAGAAGTACGGATGCAAGAGTATTTTCACTCTCCCTGAGCGACTCGAAAGGCTCTTCTTTCCTCTCACATGAAAGATTTCGTTCGGCACGCTTCTCCTGAAGCCTGTTTTGTACAGCGAAAAGCTCCGCTGACTGACTCATGAGCAAGCTGTTCTGCTCCCTCAGCAAGAGATTATTTTCCATAATCTCCAGCTCTGTCTCGCGTCGTTTCAACAACTCGCGTTCAAGCTCTTCAATGCGATTTTCAAGCTCGCGATATGCAGGTTTTCTCATAACCATAAGGAAGGAGAATAACTGTTGAAGCGTTGTGATACCACATGCACTTCACTGCCATGAAATATAACGGACGACCTGTTTTGCTATCTTATTATGGAAATATATCGCCGAAAAAGAGTGGCGCAGCTATAACCCGGAGTTGGCGGCAGAATGCATGACCAGTTGCCTGTAGTGGTCTATAACAACACCGTTTACAACAGACCAGGACTGTGATTCGGCATAGGCAAGCCCGAGAGATCTCAGCTCTTGATACCGTTCGGGATTTTCATGCAAATCAAGACACTTGACAAAAAAGTCTTCAACATCTCCCGCCCGGGCAACAAATCCGCCGCCTGATCTGTCAATAATATTTCGGCACCCGCCTCCATCCGAAACTACAGCAGGCAGACCCGAGGCAATGGCTTCAAGAGCAACATTGCAAAACGCCTCTGTTGTTGAAGGGAAAAAAAAGATATCACCGCTCGCATAAGCCTGGGGAAGTAACTCTCCTGTAAGATATCCGGTAAAAATTGCGTCCGGCATTCTTCGCTTCATCTCCGCCTCCTCAGGACCCGAACCAATCAGAACAAATTTAACTCGCGCAGAGTATCCTGACTCAATAAAACGTTCATAGACCTTCATGACAATCTCGATATCCTTGTAGAGAACAAACCGTCCGGCATAGACAATAACCGTTTTGCCTGATGCATCCCAGGATTCACGAAGAGTGTCAGAGCGGCGCAACGGATCAAACAGCTCCCGGTCTATGCCCCTGGACCAGATTTCTACATTTCCAATATTTTTCTCTCGCAGTTTACAACGGACGCTTTCGTTTGGAGCAAGTACAATATCACAGATGTTGTAAAACCATGTCAGGTATTTCCATGCGTATTTTTCGGCAAAACCAAGATGGTAATAACTGAGATAAGAGGGGAAATCGGTATGAAATGCAGATGCGACAGGGATTCCGTTTTTTCGGGCGTAGAGAAGAAATGCCCTTCCGATAATATCCGGTGTAGAGATATGCACAATATCAGGAGCAAATGCGTCCAGTTGCCGCCTTGTTTCGGCATTAAAAAATCCGACTTTATAGTCAGGATAGAGTGGCAGGGGAACAGCGGGTGTTTTGTAGACTGTCAACCCGTTATGATTATCTGCATTCGAAACATCGGGAGACCAGACATTGAGCTGATGACCGTTTTTCCTGAATGAAGAAACAAGTTGATAGATGGATTTTACCGCCCCGTCCTTGTCCTTTACATAGGTCCCCGAATATAAGGCAATCTTCATAGAGAGCTTCAACAATACAAGTATAGAGCAATTCGGTTGTCATGACAATGATATCGTGAAAACCTTTTCCCCAGCCTCCGGTTATCACCAAAGGAAGGTAACATTTCCCGCTGAAATATCAATTTTGACTGATCCATTCACTTTATATCAAATGCAAGCCTTGCCACTTTGGGATGAACCAGTCGTTTATAATCACTATAGGAGAGTCGCACCAGCTCATTATGCGATCCGGCATTAAAAGCAATCTCCTCATCATCTTCAAGTTCTTCTGCAACATAAACGTCCATGCCATACAAATTCCCGAATGGCGGCATGGCGCCAATTTCACAATCAGGAAACAGGCCGGCAAACTCTTTCTCGCCGGCAAGTTCTACATCCCGCGTTCCGGTCAATTCACGCAAACGTTCAAAATCAAGCTGACGTGAAGCCGGAAGAACAACCATGGCAAGTATTCCCTCAATAGAGACCATGACCGTCTTGGCAAGCTCTTTTCCGGGAACATGAGCTGCTGCAGCGATCTCCTGCGCTGTATAGGCAGGAGAGTGACTGAGCACAAAATACCGGACAGCATGGCTGTCAAGGAACTCTCTTAACTTGCGCATAGGCATCGTGACCTCACTTGTTTGGTGGTTCACTTACAAAATGCACCGTCAGTTGCAGTCAAATAACTGTCCTGCGGCCCCGGACAGGTTACCTTTCGCCTTTCGAAATAATCAGCTCCCGGATATACTCTCTCGTACAAAATGAAACTCCGGTCACGATACAGTCACACTGTAACACCGAAACCATACATTGTTCACAATCCGATTCTCAAACCAAGCGAAACATTATGACTGCCGATGCTGTAACGGTTATTGCCGGTAAGCCTGGGATCGGAGGCTGTAAAGTAACGATACTGCACATCAAGATTCACCATAGGAGCAACACTGTACCCTGCGCCTGCCCCAACCTGCCAGGCAAACACATGGTCACTGACAGTTGTGCCGACTCCGTTATCATCATTGAATCTGGCCATACCAAGACCGGCAACAACAAAAGGTTTAACCGGTGCGAGCGGAAACTCGATATCATAATAGCCATTTGCCATATAAGTCGTCATGGAGATATCCGCAACAGAATTACTGAGCGCGTTCTTTTTATAACCAAGTTCAGCTTCGAGACGATATTTCCCGCTGTCAAGACCTGCTGAGCCAGCAAGCAGATAACCGGAATCATAGGATCTGTCAATAGAATTCAGCATTGCAAGCCCGCCTGAAAAACTCAGATAGGGCATCGCTGCTTCAGCACTCGCTCCTGAAAAGGCAATTGAAAGCACAGCAAGCACTATTCCGTAAAATCTCTTCTTCACTTCTAACTCTCCGTTACATGTTATAAAAAGCTCTTCCCTGCAATTCAAAATAACTCTTTATTCAGAGCTTGCAAAGTCACGCTGCTATCGGTTTGCTGCCATCCATCCTCTCAGTGCCGTCAGCGCTGCACGATATCCTGTCTCCATGATTTCCGGTACCTGGCTGACATCAAGCAGACTGAAGCCCGAAAGATCGGGAAAAATAGATAAATCAGCAGAAGCAATTTGCATGGCGGTGGTATTGCTGATGGTACTGTAAAAAGCATTAAGCAGCAGATCGATGATATTATCAGGCTTTTTATAGCTATGAGATGCCAGCAAATCAACACATATAACCGACTCGGCACCACTCTCGATCAACGGAGAGAGCGGAACATTTTCCATAAGAACCCCGTCAACAAGCAGTACCCCGTTATACTCTACCGGTTTGAAAAAACCCGGAATACAACTGCTTGCCATTACTGCCATGGCTACATCACCTTCCGTGAAAAGAAATTTTCTGCCTGCTCCGATATCGGTCGCTACAATGGAGAGCGGTATCAGCGCATCCCTGATATCGCGCTTTCCAAGAAGCTCTGTAACCATAGTGCCGAATTTTTTGTTCGACAGCAAACCGAACTGTGAAAGCGACAGACCAGAAAGGTCAAACCAGTCGATATCAAGGGCGATATCACGTATCTCCTCCCAGTTTTTTCCAAATGCATATAGCGCAGCAATAAAAGAGCCGATACTGGTACCGCTGACCATGGAGAGTTGAACGTTCAGCTCACTCACCGCCCTGAGTACGCCGACATGGGCCGCGCCAAGCACCGCCCCGCCACCAAGCGCAAGCGCTGTTTTTTTCATAATTCTTCGGATAAAAAACGGGTTCACAAACAAAAAGGCACTCTGACTATTCTGTCAGTATCCCTACTGAAAAAGGTTGACAAGCATTTTAAGCATTCTGAACTTCATGCCTGCATATGGCGGGTAGCGAAGAGAGGGATCGGGATAGAGCGCACGATGGAGAGTACTCCGCTGAAACGAGAAGGTGTCAAAACCTGCCCTGCCGTGATAAGTTCCAAATCCACTGTTTCCGAGACCGCCAAAAGGAAGATTGTGCATACTCGCATGGAAAAGCAGGTCATTGATACAGACTCCGCCTGACCGGGTTTGCTGCATCACCCGCGACTGCACATTTTTGTCTGAAGAAAAAAGATAGAGTGCCAGCGGCGCCTGCTCCCTGTGCAGAAAAGCAATTGCCTCTTCAATGGAGGTATAGGCAATAACAGGGAGCAGAGGGGCAAAAATTTCCGACTGCATAATCTCAGCGTCCATGGTAACTCCCTGAAGAATTGTCGGTGCAATATATCTTTCATCAGGATCAGAAACACCCCGAGCGGATGTTGACGCACCGGCAAGCAGCTTTTCAACTCTCTGAAAGTTATGACTGTTGCCAATTCGAGGGAAATCGGGGCTGGAGCGTGGATCATTACCGTAAAAATCGGTGACAGCTTCCTGCATATGAGCGATCAGCTCCGCTTCGCTCTTTTGCTCGACCAGAAGATAATCCGGAGCAATACAGGTCTGGCCGGCATTTAAAAACTTTGCCCACACAATACGCCTGGCTGCTACTTTGAGATTGCCCGACCCGTCAACAATACAGGGGCACTTCCCGCCGAGTTCAAGCGTCAGCGGAGTCAGATGTTTGGCCGCAGCATGCATAACCTCCTTTCCGGTTATCCTGCTGCCGGTATAAAAAATATAGTCAAACCGCTCCTCAAGCAGGATACGGGACTCTTCCACTCCGCCCTCAACAACACAAATTGCACTTCTGTCAAGATAATCGCCCAACCCTTTCGCAATAACCGATGAAGTATGCGGTGCGTGCTCCGAAGGCTTCACGACTGCACAGTTACCCGCAGCAATTGCGCTGAGGAGGGGGGCAAGCGTAAGGTTCAGCGGATAGTTCCATGCACCTGTGATCAGTACAACACCGTATGGTTCACGACGGTAATAACCTTTTGCAGGCTGATAGAGGAGCGGAACAGCAACCCGTTGAGGCTTCATCCATGATTTAAGATGCTTCAGGGCAAAGCGGATTTCACTCCGGAGGTATCCAGTTTCGGTTAAAAAAGTCTCCGCCGCTGATTTCCTGAAATCAGCATGGAGAGCATCGGCAATCTCTTTTTCCCGTTCAACAAGGAAGCGGTCAAGCGCCAGCAATTGCGAACGTCGCCATGAATAATCACGGGTGATGCCTCCCTCAAAGGTGGCGCGCAATATCCCGAAATCATAAATCCCCATATCCGCCTGAAATAAATAACATTATCCCCTGCTGTAAAGGCGCCGGACAACTTGCTGTAAAACACAATGTAATGAAATCGGGGAAACCTTGCAGGCGCTCTCTCTATAGCTGTTTGCCGTACAGCAATACGTTCAGTACATTAACAGCTTATATGAGCCTGACCAAAATGATTGAAAACAATTATCTGACAACTATGGAATGGATCACCCAGCCGGAAGCCTGGATCGCCCTTGCAACCCTCACGGCACTTGAAATTGTTCTCGGGATAGACAACATCATTTTTATTTCCATCATTGTCGGACGGCTGCCGAAAAACCAGCAGCAGAAGGGGAGAATTATCGGGCTTGGACTTGCCATGTTGACCAGGGTCGCGCTTCTGCTCTCGATAACCTGGGTGATGGGACTGACTGCCGGTCTGTTCAGCGTTTTTGAACATCATGTTACAGGCAGAGACCTTATTCTGATTGGCGGCGGACTCTTTCTGCTGGCAAAAAGCACCCAGGAGATTCACCAGAGCCTTGAAGGGTCGGAAGAGGAGAAAAAACGCAGTTCAAACAGCAGTTTTCTGTTGACCATGCTGCAGATTGCAGTCATCGATATTGTTTTTTCGCTTGACTCTGTCATAACCGCAGTCGGGCTGGCCAAAGATGTGGAGGTGATGATCATTGCCATCATGATTTCGATCGGTATCATGATGGTGGCATCAAAATCCATCAGTGACTTTGTCGAAGAGCACCCGACCATCAAAATGCTCGCACTCAGCTTTCTTATTCTTGTCGGCGTCACCCTGCTTGCCGAAGGCGCCGGGTTTGAGATACCGAAAGGATACATCTATTTTGCCATGGCATTTTCGGTTTCGGTTGAAATGCTCAACATCCGTCTGCGGAAAAAAGCCTCAAAACCGGTACATCTGCATCCCACAATGAACATTGACGGGGAGAGCGCATAATAAAGGTGCTATGGATACAACAATTGCCCTTGCCGCAGTTGAAACCTCCGCAAACGTTATAACTGTTGCGGAGGTTTTGTATTTTTAAAGAAATACCGGCACCCCGATCAACCCCAAACAGGAGCGATCCACATGGCTCTTCCCGAAAAGCTCTCCCCGGAAAAACTCTACAGAATCTGTAATGCCAGTGAATTCAGCTTCAGGAGTACTGCTGATCTTGACGGGCCGATCAAAGCCACAGGACAGGAGAGAGCTTTCGAGGCAATATCCTTCAGCATGGGAATAAAGCATGACGGTTTCAACCTGTTTGCCCTCGGACCAAACGGGACCGGCAAACAAACGGCAATCACCCAATTTCTCGGTACCATCGCCCCCAAGGCACCGGTGCCATCCGACTGGTGCTATGTCAATAACTTTGAGCATCCCCGTCACCCCAAAGCGCTGAGGCTGCCTGCCGGAAAAGCCTCCACTCTCTGTCGTGATATGGAGCACCTTGTTGAAGCCCTCCTGACCATTATACCCTCGGCTTTCAGCAGTGAAGAGTATCAGGTGCAGGAGATAAATATCCGGGAGAAATTTCAGGAACATCAGGCTGAAGCGTTTGAAGATCTCGAAAAAAAAGCGGCTTCGGAGCATATTGCACTCATAAGAACTCCGGCAGGATTTGCCTTTGCTCCTGAAAAAAACGGTGAGGTACTCAAGCCTGAAGAGTTCATGATGCTGAAAAAAAAGGAGAGGGAGGCCATAGAGAATGAGATTGCAACCCTGAAATCGGCGATGCAGCTCATCATGGTGCAGATCCCGAAATGGCAGAGGGAAACCCAGGAGAAAATCAAGGAGCTCAACCGAAACATCGCCAATTTTGCGGTCAAGCCTCTGATGGCAGAAATCAAAAACAGCTACTCATCACTCAGTGAAGTCATCGGATACCTTGAAACACTGGAAAACGACATTATTGAAAACTTCGACCAGTTCCTTGAAAAAGAGCCTGATCCAAGCGAGATGCTGCTTGGTCTCCCTTCCGGAAAATTCCAGCAGAAAGGAGCGCTGCTCAACCACTACAGGATCAACGTCATTGTTGACAACAGCAAAGCCGAGGGGGCACCGGTTGTCTACGAAGACAAACCCGCATGTCAGAATCTGGTTGGAGATATTGAGCACATATCACAGATGGGCACCCTTCTCACCGACTTTACCCTGATCAAACCGGGTGCCCTGCACCGGGCGAACGGGGGCTATCTGCTGATTGATGCAAGAAGATTGCTGCTTGAACCGCTTGCCTATGAGGCTCTGAAAAAAGCCTTGAGAACGCGCCAGATACGCATTGAATCGCTTGCCCAGCTCTACAGCCTGGTAAGCACCGTCTCACTTGAACCGGAACCTGTTCCTCTCGATATCAAGGTCATTCTGCTTGGAGAACGGCAGCTCTATTATCTGCTCAATGTCTATGATCCTGACTTCAGTGAGCTCTTCAAGGTCGCCGCAGATTTTGAAGACGAACTTGCCGTAGAAGGTGACGGAAAGCTTGCCTACGCCCGCATTATAAGCGCCATCGCCAAAGCGGACAAGCTTCGTCATTTCGACCGGGGCGCAGTAGCCAGGGTCATCGAACACGGCAGCAGGCTCGCAGGTGACTCATCAAAACTGAGTGCACACCTGCAGAGCCTGAGCGACCTGGTCCGTGAATCCGACTACTATGCTGCATCGGCCAAAAGAAAGCTTGTAAAAGCCTCAGATGTGCAGCATGCTATTGACGCAAGAGTGCTCCGCTCTTCAAGAATCCAGGAAAAGATCAGGGAGGCGACCCTGAAAAACACGATTCTTATTGATACGGATTCGGAAAAAGTCGGCCAGATAAATGGGCTTGCCATATACTCACCTGGCGGGCAGAGCTTCGGACACCCAGGAAGAATAACAGCAAGAATCCGGCTCGGAAAAGGAGAGGTAATTGATATCGAGCGGGAAGTGGAAATGGGAGGACCGATCCACTCCAAGGGAGTTCTGATTCTCTCAGCCTTTCTCGGCGCCAGATTTGCCATTGATCAACCACTCTCACTCTCCGCTTCTCTGGTCTTCGAACAGTCCTACAGCGGCGTGGAAGGTGACAGCGCATCCTCAGCCGAGCTGTATGCCCTCCTCTCCGCACTCTCGGGCATCCCGATACGACAATGGTTCGCTGTAACCGGATCGGTAAACCAGTTCGGCGAGGTTCAGGCTATAGGCGGGGTTAACGAAAAAATCGAAGGGTTTTTCGATCTCTGCAACGCAAGGGGACTGACCGGAAAACAGGGTGTTTTGATTCCGGTTTCAAATGTGGACAATCTCATGCTTCGAAGCGATGTGGTCAATGCAGCAAAAAAAGGAGTTTTTTCCATCTATCCGGTGACCCATATTGATGAAGGCATCGAGCTGCTGACCGGCGTTCCGGCAGGCGTATTGGATAAATCCGGCAACTACCCCCCCGGTAGCGTCAATG
>Ga0172369_10007683_pt1 | contig 12457 bp, 10 predicted proteins | sample LakKiv25m_FD_114539 | JGI IMG/M metagenome (GOLD analysis project Ga0172369, IMG submission 114539) | Freshwater microbial communities from Kabuno Bay, South-Kivu, Congo - kab_022012_11.25m | ecosystem: Environmental > Aquatic > Freshwater > Lake | place: Democratic Republic of the Congo... | reverse complement strand
GGAGATGGAGTTTCTGTGCCAATGTTAAAAAACATAGAATGGACATTTCTAAAAACCGGGAAACTAATATCAACTTCATCTAAGCCGGTAGCGGAATATTCAGCTACAACAGTAAACCAAAAGACAGTTGCACTGACAGAAAATAAAGTAGGAGTAGTAACACGTTCTAGTTGGGGAGCAAACGAATCATATAGATACTTAAAAAACAACGACAAAGATCCAGTATTGGTTGAAATGGAAAATGGTTATTACGAAAAATATAAAGATGAACTGAAAGTTTCAAGGACTGTAAGCGAAAATGCAGACGGCGAAAAATATAAATGGCCTCTTCAATATGCAGACAAAGTTACAAAATTTATTATTCATCATACAGCAACTACAAAGAATTTAGATGATCCCTCACAAGCAATTCGTGACATTTATTATTATCATGCAATGACACGTGGATGGGGAGATATAGGATACAATTACGTGATAGATCCAACAGGAAAAGTATTTGAAGGTCGCGCAGGAGGAGAAGGAGTGATTGGAGCTCATGCAGGAGCTGGAAATACCGGTTCAATTGGAATCGCGATTTTGGGAAATTATGAAGAGAATACAGTTCCGGAAGATGTTCTTATTTCTCTTGGTAAATTTATAAGCAAAAAAGCAAAAATAAATAACATAGATCCAAATGGAAGCAGTAGTTTTAGAGGCAAAAATAGGCCAAATGTTATTGGACACAGAGATATAATGTCCACTGCTTGTCCTGGAGAATATTTATATGAAAAACTTCCATTAATAAGATCTTTATCTTCGAAAAATTACGATATAAAACCAAAGTATGTTAAAGATTATGATTTTCAGGATAATTCAGATGTCTATTATGTAGCTTTGAAACCAAGCCAAGAACAGGAGATTACATTACGTCTTCAAAACATCGGTAAAAAATCTTGGAGTAATTCAACATACATACTAGTAGATAATGATCCAGCTTTCGACAGAGTAATTTCATTTCCAAATAGAGATGGAGTGATACTGGCTAAAATGCAGGAAACTTATGTTGGATCAGGAGACACTGGTACATTTAAATTTAAAATTAAAGGAGGAAGAAAAGGCGATACTGTTTACATGAAAATATCAGTTTTAGCTGATGGAATAACAAAAACAGAAGATGGACTAACACTTCCTGTATCAGTAGAACAGAGTTCATATAAGTACGATTTCATAGATGGTAAATATCCACCGATAATAATGTCACCGGGTGAAATTTTTGAAGGATGGATAAAACTAAAAAATACAGGAAATGCTTCATGGGAAAATTCAGGAATTGATGCGGTAACTCTTGGAGCTGACCACGAAAGAAATCGCAAGAGTGATTTTATAGATCCTGCGTCTTCAACAATAGGAAAATTGAAGGAAAGTAAAGTCGATCCGGGAGAAACAGGAACATTCTTCTATAGTATAAAAGCTCCAAAGAAATATGGTTATTATCAAGAATATTTCACTCCATTAGTAGACGGAGATACATGGATGAAAGATACAGGAATGTATTTTGAAGTTATTGTTTCTTCAGGAGATCTTCGTTATGGAGAAGTTATTGAGCAAAGTCAAAATCAAGTGCTAGAGCCGGGAAAAAGCTATATTCTTTGGTTGAAATTAAGAAATATGGGAAAAGAAACTTGGACCAAAAAAGACGCTTCAATATCTGTAATAGATGCATGGGATAGTACAGTTTCAAATGTAAAACTTGTTCAGGATGAAGTTGTGTCTGGAGCAGTAGGTGAATTCGATTTTACTTTGACTGTAAACAAGAATGCAACTATCGGAAAACGCGAAGTTACTCTTGTTCCAAAGACACAAAATATGCCGATTTTAGCTAGACCAATGAAAATTAGTTTCAGAGTCGATAATGCACCTGCATATGGAGATTCTGTTAAACAAGGATACTTAGATGAAGGAAATATCAGAATAAAATTAAGTTTTTCCGGAGCTCCGGAAATATCAGGAAGTGGAAATTTCGACATTTATAGTGGTGAAGAATATTTAGGTTCAGCAGGTAAAAATGACATAGCGTATACATATCAAACAGACAGTGGATATCGTGTAAAAGTAGGGAAAAAATCTTATTCAAAAAAATCTCAAATCAGATTTATTCCGAAAGATTCAACAATTTTATCAGTAAGAAATTGGGATAGAATGGGGTGGGATGGGAAAACAAAAGACAATACATTTAGAGGAATACTTGAAATAAGAAAAGAAGATAAAAAATTAATAGTAATAAATGAATTACCATTAGAAACATATTTGAAAGGATTAGGTGAGGTTCCAAATTCAGAGCAGTACGAAAAGATAAAAGCGATTATGGTAGCCGCAAGAAGTTATGCAAAATTTTACATGACCAAGGATCAAAAGTTTAAAGGTAAACCATACAATTTAAATGACGATCCTGCAGTTTGCCAAAAATATTTGGGATACAATATGGAAAAAAGAAGTCCAAATGTTACAAAAGCTGTAGATGAAACAAAAGGACAAATGGTCACTTACAGCGGAGAATTGGTGAAAACTCCATATTTCAGTCAGAGTGATGGAAAGAAAACAAAAAGTGCAATGGCTGTTTGGAAATGGAATGCGCCATATCTTGTTTCTGTAGACGATTCACTTTGCAAATCTACAAAATTTGCAGGACACGGAGTAGGAATGAGTGGCTGTGGAGCTCGCGCAATGGCAGAACGTGGAGATGATTATTTAAAGATTCTGAAACATTATTATACAGGAGTAGAAATTACAAAAATGTATTAGAAAGAATTACACAAAAACAAAAATAAAATATAAAAAAACAAATATGGCTCTAAAACTTTTACCGGTAGAAAACTGTGAAAGATTAAAAGGAATAAAAAGAACAGTTGTAGATCAAATTCGCGAGAAGTTGAATATGAGAGAATTTGCGAATGACAAAAGGCTTTTAGCAAGCACTTGCAAAGAATTAAGTAGATATTTTACAGAGAGTGAGAAGTTTGAAATGCATGAAATAAAAAGTCTTTTAATGAATTTAGAGCGAACAATTTTATGTTTACAGAGAAAGAAGAGAGTAATGGTTGAAAAAGAAAACAATAAACTAAATAAAAAACTTAAGTAGGTCCACACATGTTATTTCAATGAATCTAATGTTGCCTGTACGGCTGAGTTTATAGTATAAATAGGCCATGATTACTTTGGCAATAAACACAGCGTCGTCTCAAACAGAGATAGCTTTACTTGATTCTTCAGGAAAACTTATAAGAGAGAAATCTTGGTTGAGCAAAAATACAGAAGCAGAAAAACTTATGCCGGAAATAGATTCGTTGTTTACTGAAACCGATCATAGTTTTGATGAAGTATCGAAAGTGATTTGTGTGAAAGGTCCGGTGTCTTTTACAGGATTACGAGTTGGAGTAACTGTTGCAAATACTTTTGCTACTTTGAATAAATGTGACCTTTTTGCCGTAGATACTTTTGAATATTTATGGAAAGAAAAAGAGGATTTTTCGAATACGGCTTTGTTGGTTTTTGCAGGAAGTGGTGCGGTATATGTAGATAAAAACGGAGAGAATTCAAATGGTGCAAAATTAGTGAGTTTAGAAGAATTAAAGTCTGAATTATCTAATGAAGTGGAAGGGTGTCATCCTTCATTTTCCATACGTCATCCTGAACTTTGTATTCGTGATAACGAGAAATCTTCAGTGAAAATATCTATATTTGGAGACATAAGTGATCCACAAAAAGAATTTTTAAAAAAAGAAGGATTTATATTCACGGAACGTAAAAAAACTTTCGGAAAAATAATGGAAGAAATTTTTACGGATATTGAAAAAGGAAAATTTAAAAAAGTAAAAATTATCGAACCGGTTTATATAAAAAAACCACAAATCACAGAAAGTAAAAATAAAATATTTGCCTAATTTATACCTATGCTTTACATCGTTTCAACGCCAATTGGAAATCTAGAAGATATAACTCTTCGTGCAATTCGTATCCTAAAAGAAGTAGATCTAATAGCTGCAGAAGACACTCGTCATGTTCAGATATTGTTGAATAAATACGAAATAAAAAACGCCGTCACGAGTTATCATTCATATAGTGGAGAATTAAAATTGGATAGAATTATTGAAACTTTGAAAGAAGGAAAATCTGTCGCGCTTGTGTCTGACGCAGGCACTCCTGGAATTTCAGATCCTGCATATCAATTGATAACACGTGCAATCCAAGAAGGAATTCAAATCTCTCCAATTCCTGGAGCTTCAGCGCTTTTAGCGGCATTGGTAATGAGTGGAAAAACAATGCATCATTTTATTTATTTAGGGTTTTTGCCTTTAAAAAAAGGCCGACAAACTTTATTAAAATCTTTGGCAGAAGAAGAAAAAAGTATAGTGATTTATGAATCTCCTCATAGAATTCTAAGAACGCTTTCGGATTTATTGGAATATCTTGGTGATCGAGATATAGCTATATGTAGGGAAATTACAAAGATTTACGAAGAAGCTTTGCGAATGAAAATTTCAGAAGCTATTGAACATTTCAAAAAGAAAAATCCAAAAGGAGAGTTTGTTTTGGTTGTATAAGAATCTAATCTTTATAAACATCATGATTTCCGATCGCCAGAAAAACCGATTCACTTTTTGATAAATATTGAAAAACGATTCTGTATTCGTAATTTATAGAAAAGCTCCATCGATTTTTTAAAGAGCCTTTGAGTTTGTGAACCTTTAAAAATGAGTGAGTATGGTCTTGTTCGAACAAAGAAATTTTTTCTCTTGTTTCCTCTTTCAAAGATTCACATAATTTTTTATACATTCTTACAAAAGAAGGTGTGTATACAACTTTCATAATTTTTTTGCTAAATCATCTAAATTGCCCATTAGGATTTTTCCATCCTTCACTTCTTGCTCAGCCCTTAAAACATCTTGAATGGCCTGTTCTTGCGCAAAATATTCGATAGCCTTTCTTGCAACTTCGGCTTTGTTTGGGGCAACACCGCTTTCAACAAGACGATCAATAGTTTTAGAAAGCTCTGGAGTTAAAGGAACAGAAAGCGTACTCATGATAGTTTTTAATATTATATATTCATATGACATAATAATATTATCATTAAAAAAATATTTTTGCAAATTCATTTATATCATCCAAACATTAAAAAAATATTAAAAAGTAGCAAAAAGAATAAACTAATTAGTCCAACAATCCTGTTGCATATAAACAAACCATTATTCTATAATCCGACATAGAAATTTACTCAACTCTCCTATGAAAAATAATCGCGGTGCTACGATAATACTTGCAATCGGTATTTCGACACTGTTGTTGGTATTCGCAATTGGAATAGGAAAAGTAATTCAAAATTCTTCGTATAGTATAAAAGCTTTCAAAAATAAATGGCAGGCGGAATTAATCGCGGACAGCGTAAAAGAGCAATTGATGTTGAAGAGTAAAGATCAAGGAGCTGGATTTACTGTAGAAGAAGGAAGTGGAGCAACAGGATGCTGGAATGATGCATCAATGGAGGTAGGGAAAAAAGCCGGAACAATAGAAGAGAAATCAGTAAGTAGTAGTGATACAGAGGAAAAGGCGGGCGCAGGTGGTCCGCCACAAATAGCAGCAAATACGTCAGTGAGTGGAAAATGTTCAATAAAAGGGAAAAATGATGTTGGAGTAGTAAATGAAAATGGAACTACTCCAATACCTTGTACGGAGACAGATCCAAATAAATGCTATACGATTCCAACTGCAAATACAGGAAATGCGGCATCAGAATGTAATAGTAAATATCCTGTTAAAGATGGTCCAAATCTAATAAAATGGGTGGCAACATATTTACCACTTGGAAATAGTACAGACATTGCAGAAAAAATGTTTAAAAATGGATCAAATCTTGATCCGCTTCTTCATCCATGTAATTGGGGAAAATTAAAATTTGGAACAGAAGGCGGAAAGAAAGTAATTGTACCTCTTTACTATACTGAAAAAGATGTAAATGGAGCAATAGTTACCAATCAAATAGGATCAGTTGCAAGTGATCAATTGTACATTCGCGTAAGGCCTCCATGTAAACAAATAAAGGATAGAGATGCAACAAAAGGAGCTGGGGACTCTTTTTCAAAGAAAGACTGCCAAGAGCAATCAAATAAATCAAATCCGGAGTGTCAATATTCAGATATATGCAGTGATGGAAATAGATATGAGATAAAAGATAATTGTAGTGGAGTAGGGTTAACACCAAACTGTTCTTCAAATAAAACTTTAGTGGTATGGCAGATATCTGGAGAGTGTGATGTATATGATCCGGAGGCTTTAGCTGGAGCAATTCCAGACAAGCAACCATGTGCAATAATACATAATCAGGAAATTGATGGGGTCACTAGGCCTCCACAAAATTCAGAAATTTATGAGAGTAGAATAAATCAATACAATGATAATAATAGTCTAATAATAGATATATCAAAATATGGAACATTGACAGCAAAAAAATTAACACAAATACCTACTTGTATCCGTGATACAAGTCAACCAACAATAAGTGAATTTTTAAATCCATCTTTATATAATCAATGTCCGAATGATATTCACTATCCATTCTTAAATATATCAAATCCAACTCTTCAATTAGCTATTACGGAACCGGAAGTGAAGGATATAGGTGAGAAAAAAATTCCATATCTCGAATACCAAATAGTCACAAATAAACCAATTGCAAATCCTCTAGAAATATTTAATGCAGACGTAAATTTTCTTGGACAAAACTTCAGACTAAGTGAAGCAGTCGAACAAGTGAAAAACGTTATTGACTTCGCTATTCAAAATTAAGGGCATTGCTATTGCATTTTTTGAAAAAAATGGCATAATAACTTCTTATTTTTTTTAATTACTTTCACAGTAATTTCTTTCCTGTCATTTCCGCGCTTGTAAAGGAAGAAACTACCGTGAGAGTAATTGATACTCTCAAATGATCCTTGAGAACCAGGAAGAAGAATTGTTATTTTTTTAATTTATCATTAAGGGTACACGCTTTCATATATTGATTGTCATTCCCGCGAAATAGAGATCCTCACAATGTCATCCTGAACTTGTTTCAGGATCTTTTCTTTGCGGGAATGATCCAATAAATGCGGAGCATTACATACCCTTTCTTTCTGTCCTCTGAGGAGAAATCCTTTTTGGACTGCAACATATACACAAGACAGACAGTCACAGCACTTCGCCCAACAACCCTTCGAGAGGAGCACGACCATGAAGACCACGCGTTCGAATCTGACTCTGGCCGCCCGGACGATCGCAATCGTTCTGGCACTGATCTTCAACCTCAACCCCTGGACCCTTGGAACGGCCCAGGCGAACCCGTCCTACCCCGAGTGGACCGGACAGCCCACGGTCCAGCACTTCGCCGGGACGTTCACGCACGCCACGTCGCTGAAGGTGTACCACGATGGTGGAACTACCTTCATGCTCATCACGGCTGCTGCTGGAGGAGGTATCGGTGGAGAGGACATCTACCGGAGCGACTTCGACGGCATGAACTGGGGGCCGCCCTTCATTCTGCCAAACTTCTCTACTGCTCAGAATGACTGGGGTACGGAGATCGACTTCCTCGGAAGCAAGATCTACGTCTCAACCAGTCAGGGTGGAGCAGTACGTGCATGTACCTGGAGCGGAGCTCCGAACTGCGGAATCCAGAACGGAACGGCAGCGACCAATCCACGTGACATCATCCTCGACAGCGCCAACAACGTGATGTACTACAGTCACAGTAGTGGCGGTGTCAGGAGGTATCACACGGATGTGAACCCTTGGACTCCGGAAGTGGTGCCTTCCCTCGCCCTTTCCATTGTCCAGGGGATGTACTTCGGTCCTACCTACGCTCTCGTCACGGACCAGTGCCAAGGAGGCTTCATCTGCGGAATCGGTCCCGGAGAAGCCTACACGTACATCTACCTGGATACGGGGGCCATGCAACCCCTCAACACCAGGTGGCAGATCGTTCCGGGCAGTAACCTGCTCATCCCGCACCCGGAACCTGCGAACATCAGAGGCGTCACCATCGACAGCAAGACCGGCGACCTCTGGTACGTGGCACTGGATACCAACGACCAGAACCCCGTGATCTACTCCGTGGAGCCCGCCTGCGGAGATCAGTACTGCCTCGGAAGCGACGACTGCGCGGGAGACTGCTGTCCTGTGTTGGCTTGCAACGGACAGGGTTGCGCTGCTTACAACGCGGCTCACCCCTGTATCGTGTGTGCCCCGAACTGCGTGGGAAAGACCTGTGGAGACGACGGCTGTGGCGGAAGCTGCGGTCCGGCGTGTCCTATTGGTCAGACCTGCGATGTGACGGGCAACTGCGTGTGCGCCCCCGACTGCGGAGGAAAAGCTTGTGGAGCTGGTGATGGCTGTGGCGGAAGCTGCAACGCCGGATCCTGCCCCCCTGGCCAGACCTGCAACGCCGGAATCTGCGCATGCGTACCCGATTGCAACGGGAAGACCTGCGGCGACAACGGCTGCGGCGGAAGCTGCGGTACGTGCAACGCATTCCCGAACAGCGGCTGCAGCATGGGAAACTGCATCTGCGTGGCCGACACCTGCTTGAATCTCGCCTACACCTGTGGCCCGATCGCGAACGATGGGTGTGGCGGGAACGTTCCCAGTTGTGGAAGCTGCGACCCTGGCTACAGTTGCATCAACCACGACTGTATTCATACCGGCACCTGCGGAGACGGTATCTGTGACAACGTCGAAACCTGTGCTGGCTGCCCCTTGGACTGCAACCTCTCCCTCCCCGGCAACGTAACGCTGGGAGGAAGTTGCAATCTGAAGTTCTGCGACAACGCCCAGCCGTGGGAAGTCCAGAATGTTCCTGGGGAAGTCTGCACGGTAACGGTGGACATCAGAGGTATCGGACCTCCGTTCGCTCAGATGACCATCGAGGACTTCTGCCTCGGGGGAATCTGTGGTGCCTCGAAACTCGCCTGCCTCGCAAACGGGAGCGACTGCAAGATCGTGTACGGCAACATCAGCGTCCACGACAACGGACAGCACGTCGCAATCGTTCCGACTGGAGGAGGCGTCATCACTGGCATCGAAGGTACCAACTACGCGCTCGCCCTCTACACGAAAGTGATTGGGGGTATCAACAGCGTGGTGTTCGAGGCTTCGTGCTCTTCAGGCGAAGTCTGGTACCGCTTCAATACCTTCGTTCCGCCTCTCGAGGTTCATCTCGGTCCCGTGACCGCAGACTGCCCCGAGTGCGTGGACGACGTCAAAGTCAACATGACGGAGAAGACGGAGATCATTCCTGACCCTCCCGATGGCGGCGATGGCGACGGTGGCGAAGTAGACGCCGGTGACACGGATGACGCCGGGCACCCCGACGGCGATTCCGGTATCTCAGACGGGGGAGACAATCAGGGGGGCGACGGCTCCTCTGTAGACGGCAGTGGTAACGGTGATTCTTCTTCCGGCGATCCGAACAACGGAGACCAAGGACAGGGAGGTGGAGGCTGCAGCTGTTCCCTCGCGGACGGCCACAGCAACAACTCGCACTTCCTGCTGCTGGGAATCATTCTCGCGGTCGTGTACGTGCGCAAGCGCAAGCACGCCTGACGAGCGAAGATACTCGCAGCTCAATACCAACCCGTATTCTACGCCGCCCCTGAAAAGGCAGACGTGGGAACATTCTGAAAAACCGATAGACTAGGAGGACTATCGGTTTTTCCATATACAAAAAATCAGAAAATACATATAATCAAAACAATGTCGAAAATAAAACAAACGCAAAAAGGTTTTACACTCGTAGAAATTTTGATAGTCATCGCGTTGATGGCAATTTTGGCTATGGCAGCATTGATGTCAAGCTACAAGACTCAGAGATATTTTGCATTTTTAAATACATATAAAGAAGTTTTTCAAAATTTACGATTACCAAGGACATACTCAGTTACAAACAAAACAATTTCTTTTGGTAGTGAAGGAAAAATTCCGGCAGCATATAGTGTTGAATTAAAAGATGCAAACCCTCTAACAAAATATACAGTAACCGTTTTTGGAGATAATCCAGATGCCGGAACTATAAATCAATATGACGCAAATGACGTAGTCATAGGTATTCCATATGAAATACCGGCAGACCGTTTTGAAATAAAATCATGTGATCAATCAATGACTTGTTCAGCATTTTCAAATTTGACTATTTCTTATATTCCAAACGAAATGAAAGTTATGATATCTCCCCTTACGACAGAAAAATTCATAATTCTACGTTTGCGTGACAAAATTTATGACATCGGGAAATATATAGTTATATTCACAAAGTCCGGAATAGTGGAAGCTATAGAGCCGGAACAATATGGAATAATCCAACCAAATGCACAACCATAAAAATGTTTTTGGAGAAACTTTAGTAGAAGCACTTGTTTCACTTACGATATTGATGTCTTCAACAATAGTGGCCAGTTCAACAATAATATATGCGATGCAATCTGTAGCATTATCGAAAGATTATCTGGTTGCACAGAATCTCGGAAGTGAAGCTATAGAAATAGTAAAAAACATAAGAGATACAAATTTAATGATAAATTCAACAAACAAAGATGATTGCTGGACAGTAATATCTCCGACATTAGAGATTCAAGGAAATCAATGTACAAATATGAAAAGACTGGAAATAGGGGATCCTAATCCAATTACATATATCCCAAAACAAGACACTAATAATCAGTGGATACTAGAAAAATTAGACAAAAATTTAAATTTAAATAGTGGAGTGGCTACTGACAATGAATACTTCAAGATTTACAAAGAAGCAATATCATCCACAACTCCACCGGTTTATGTTTATTCGAATTATACAATCGTAAATAGACCAGCAGATGCAATTCCAACTAATTTCTATCGTCAGATAAAAGTTCTTGAAATTACAGAAGTTTCAGGAAAACCGGAAAGTGTATTAATAGAAGTAAAGATACAGTGGTTCACAGGAGCAAAAGTAAATGAGATGAAAGGAGTAACTCTAATAACCAATCACTAATAATGACAATGAAAGCCTTACAAAAAGGTTTCACGATTATAGAAGTAATGATAACTGCAAGCATTTTTATAGTGATTGCCACAATTTCAACTGTAATTCTTTTTGATACGATAAATGCTGAAAAAAAATCTGACGTCCAAAATTCATTATATGAAGATGCGAGAATTTTGATGGATCAACTGTCGAGTGAGATTCAGAGGAACGCAATAGACTATGAAGAATATTTTAGCATGAAGGTATCACAAACTTTACGAACTGAAATAGGAGGAGCTGATAACAAAGTTTACGGCATGTACTACGGAGCATACTCTAGTAAGTTTTTTAATCCTGGAGAAAGCCAGTGGGATATACCATCAGAAAATCCAAAAAATTTAGGTATAGAATGTTCGCAATGTGTTGAAGGAGCTGCATGCTGTAATACTGGTGTAAAAACTTGCGATCCACTAAATCCTCAAGAATGCTATGTTATTTTTACTCCATCTCAAGATTATTCAGTAGGAAAAAATCCTTTTGATGGAGACGCTACAGGTGTTGAGAAAAACAATGCATTTGTTAATGATGGAACTGGCACAAATAATGAAATAATTGAAGACGAACTTTACTTAATAAATACAGAAGGTACAAAAAAAACCATCTTTGCAAAGCAGAACATAGACGACGCTAATTATGGCATAGGAATGCTGGAATTAGAAGGTCTAGATACGGATCAAAATGGTACGAATGATTTATTTACCTGTAAGCAAGAATATTCATGCGATTTGTCGGCGGATATTTATGATAAATTTTTTGATGGATTAAATTTTCCGGAAATAAATGGTCAGACAAATATAGAAGATTTAGGGCTAAAATTCGCAACACAAAAGTCAACAAAAGACAAATACGTTTTTAATACATCTCCTTTTATTCCAATTACTCCATTTAGAACATCGGTGGTTAGTTTAAAATTCATCATAAACCCACCGGAAGATCCATATAAAGGCTTTGCAGAAGCAGGAATACAACATCAGCCTACTGTGACTATATTAATTGAAATGGAACCATCTACAGCAGAAAGAAACCGATATCCGGGAGGATGGAATAATGGATTAAATGTAATACTTCAGAGAACAGTAAGTCCAGGAGTGACTGGAGATGTTCAAAGTTATCCGCCTACAAATAATGTAGATTGGATAAAGGGCCTCTAGCGGGGGAATCGATTTTTGTGCTATAATAAGCAGAACAATAAATTCCCAATTTATTAAATGAATCCAAAAAGTTTTCTGGAAAATAAAATTATTTTGAGTGTTTTTTTGAGTTTGTTTGTAACTCTCATTTCAGTAATTTTTATATTTACTGGAATTTTTGATGCATGGCATTTGAGAATTGCAGACACACTTTATACAAGAAACGAACCTTCAAATGACATAGTTATAATTGGAATAGATG
>Ga0172369_10007682_pt1 | contig 12458 bp, 11 predicted proteins | sample LakKiv25m_FD_114539 | JGI IMG/M metagenome (GOLD analysis project Ga0172369, IMG submission 114539) | Freshwater microbial communities from Kabuno Bay, South-Kivu, Congo - kab_022012_11.25m | ecosystem: Environmental > Aquatic > Freshwater > Lake | place: Democratic Republic of the Congo... | reverse complement strand
TGATTCCGGCACCGGCTCGCCGATCTCGATCATCAGGTTTTTGAAGTGCTCGCGGTCCTCTGCCTTCTCGATGGAGGAAAGCGGCGTACCGAGCAGCTCGACGCCATACTCTTCCAGGATGCCGGCCTTCGCCAGCCGGGTGGCCAGGTTCAACCCCGTCTGCCCGCCCAGCGTGGGCAATAATCCGTCGGGTCGCTCTCGCGCGATGATCTTTGCCAGAAACTCCACCGTCAGCGGCTCGACGTATACGCGGTCGGCCATGTTGGTATCCGTCATGATGGTGGCCGGATTGCTGTTCACCAGCACCACTTGCAAGCCTTCTTCGCGAAGCGCGCGGCAGGCCTGGGTACCGGCGTAGTCGAACTCCGCCGCCTGCCCGATGACGATCGGGCCGGAACCGATGACCATGACCTTTTTTAGATCGTTGCGCTTTGGCATATTTTCCTCAATAGTTCAAAGTTCGGAGTTCGAAGTTCAAAGTTGCCGGATATTCATTCCTTTGCTTAAATTCGAAACAGGAACTTATTTCATATCCCATCCACAGCATCCACGGAAAGAGAAGCCTGAGCCGCAGGGGCAGGGCATCTCGCTATCCAGCGTGTCGAGCGGTGGGAGCGCGATATTATCAGCCCATGCTCGCGCCAGGCGCATTACGCCCAGCACCGGCACCATGTCGCGCTCGGTCAGCACTTCCCGCGCCATCTCACGGGACATCCAACTCGCCTGCGCGATCTCCGGATCGCCTGGGGCGGCCTCCGGTTCCCTGACCCGTGTCGCGAATATCAACCGCAGAGAAAGAATCCCGGTTTTCGCTTCCTCCTGCACGCAAGCCAGCTGTTGCTCGGTCACGGTATAACCGGTGCGCTCCAGGAACATATTCCTGGCCGTCTCCTCTACCGTGCCTTCCTCGACAGTCGCCGAGGGGAGCAACCAGAAACCGGCAAAGCGCCCGCGGGCCAACCGTACCATCAACAACCGCTCGTCATGCACAGCCAGAGCAGTCACGATCACGCGCGACCGCCGTTGCGCAAACCGACTACTCGGTCTGAATGAGTTCACCCGATGGCCCATAATAGTGCTCGAACAGCCAATCCAGCATGAAGATTTTGAAATCCCGCATCACTTCCATTATCATCAGTGCGCTTTCATAAACCTCAACCGAGCTGACTTCCTCATACTGGAACATCAACCGGTCGCGGATGTCAGCGCACTGCGCCAGCTTCATCGCCCGCTCGCGGGTGGTCATTCCGAATACCGGCATGTGCAGGAACAGGTCGCGATAGTCACGCGCCGTCAGGCGCATTTTCCGGTGCATCACGCTCATTGTCACCAGGATGGCGCTCTGGATGCTCTTCAGGATGTAGGACTCGGCCAGCGATTTCGTCGATGAGTTCTCCGAAAATTCGCCGATGTCCGCTTGCGTCAGCCGCTTCAGGTCGCGGATATGCCCCTCGATCATCTTCAGATGCCGATAAATCGGCGTGATGAAGCGCGGCACGCTGACGACCCATAGCGGCCTGTCCAACGCCGGCGAAAAGGTCGGCGGTTGATCCTGCTTCATCCCGGAAATGCGCTTGCTGGCGTTCCATTCCAGGAACACGTTATACCGATACAGTCGATCGCGCTCGCCGATTTCCACCGAGCCGTAGGCAAGGTGGGCGTTGAACGCCGTTTCGCAGGCTTCGCGGTAGTCCAGTTTCTCGATCTCGATAAACTCTACCAGGTCCGCGTAATGCGGGGTGAAGTGCCGGTGTATCTTCGCTACCCGTTTGTCGATATGCTCGCTCGACACATTACGGGTGAAAACGAGCACCACCCGCGCCCGGTCCGGCCCGTTCAACGGCAACTGCTCCTCTTTCGGGCCCGGTTGATAATAAGCCAGCCGCACTTCGGGAATCGTCGAGAGATATGCCCGCAGGCGCGGCAAAAACGCCTCCAGTGTCGTTGGTATGGTCGATATCGGTGATTGCTGCTCGACTTTATCGTTGGACATGTTGCTGCTCCCGTGCTCCGATTTGACTAAAACGCTGCGATTTTTTTGGAAGGATGGAAGACTACTCACAACTTATACATCCACCCATCCAGTGATCTCACCTTCCACTTTCCATTCATCCATTCTTCCATTCTCTTATTGCGATCCGATCGACAGTACCGAAGCCTTGCAGTGCGCTACCAGGCGGACGAACTCGTCGAACATATACTCGGTATCTCGCGGGCCGCCGCTGGCCTCCGGGTGGAACTGCATGGTCATGATGGGCAGGCGCGCGTGCATCATCCCTTCCACCGTGCCGTCGTTCAGATTTATGTGCGACACCTGCAGGCCGCTGCCCTTTATACTGCCGGCGTCCACCGCGTAGCCGTGGTTCTGCGCGCTGATGTGCACCTTGCCCGCGCGCACCAGGTCCTTCACCGGGTGGTTGGAGCCGCGGTGGCCGAACTTCAGCTTGAAGATGCCGCCGCCGAAGGCCATGCCGATCATCTGGTGCCCGAGGCAGATTCCCAGGGTGGGGATGCCGGTAGTGACCACCCCTTTCAGATTGCGCACGTAGTCTTCCAGCTTGCGCGGATCTCCCGGCCCCGGCGAAAGTGCCACCCCATCGGGGTTCCCTTCGAGAATAGTCTCAGCAGAAGCGTCGCACGGCGCCACCCGCACCTCGCATCCGCGCGAGGCGAACAGCCGCAGGATGTTCCGTTTTACGCCGTAATCGACTACCGTTAAGCGCAGCGGCGGGTCGGCCACGTAGCGCCGCAGCGTGTCATACGGCGCCTGTACCTGTTCCGTCCATGGGTAAGTGCGGCCCGCGGAAACCTCCTTCACGAAATTGCAGGCGCCGTAATCGGGGGCGGCGGCCAGGCGTTCCTTCAATTCGTCAACGGACGCATCCTCACCACTCAGTATACCCATCATCACTCCATGTGAGCGAATGACGCGGGTAAGCATGCGTGTATCCACGCCGGCGATGCCCGGAATGCCGCGCTCGCGCAGGTAGCCGTCGAAGCCGCCCTCCGCGCGCCAGTTGCTGTGGCAATCGCAAAGCTGCTTCACCACCACCCCGCGCGCCTGCACGCCGTCAGACTCCCAGTCCTGCGGGGTGACGCCGTAATTGCCGATCAGCGGGTAGGTGAAGGTGAGAATCTGCCCGCGGTAACTGGGGTCGGTCACCATCTCCTGATACCCGGTCATCGCGGTATTGAAGACCACCTCGCCGATCGCCGTCGCCGGCGCGCCGATGGACTCGCCCTGGAAAACCGTACCGTCAGATAATATTAGCCTTGCGGTCATATAAGTTCCTGGTTCATAGTTCGGAGTTCGAAGTTCCCGTCACTTCGTTTCCGGATGTAATTCCATAGCAAATTGTGCAGACGGTGTCTGCACATTGTGTGGACAGCGTCCACACAATCTGTTAAAGCTTCGGAAGCCGTATTCCGCTCTTTCAAGCTCATCAGAACAACACCTCGCCTTCCGCCATCACCAGCTTCCCCCCGGCTATGGTGTATACCGGCTTCCCCCTGAACGTCATGCCGGCGAAGGGGCAGTTGCGGGATTTTGAATAAAACTTGTCCGGATCGACCGTCCACATGTGGTCAGGGTCAACGAGTGTCAGACCGCTGCTTAATGCGCGCGGATTCCGCACCGGGTATGGATACATCGCTTCAATCAGGCGAGAAAAGGTCAACTCTCCCTGGTGAACGAGAGACAGGCAGGCGCTGAATGCCGTTTCCAATCCGATCACACCAAAAGGCGCCTGCTCCCAATATTGCGCTTTTTCCGCTGGCGTATGAGGCGCATGATCTGTCGCGATCTCGTCAATAATGCCGGCTGCCAGCGCCCGGCGCATGGCCAGCATATCTTCGCGGCTGCGTAGCGGCGGGTTCATCTTCCAGTTCGGATCGGGCTCGCTGTTTCGCTGCGAGATATCATCCTCGCACAGCAGCAGGTGGTGCGGGGTTACTTCGGCGACCACATCGAGCCCGCGCTTTTTGGCGTCGGCGATGACCGTGGCCGTTTCGGACAGGCTGACGTGTTGAATCCGCAGGCGGCCGACCCCCGCTTCTTCCAATGCACCGATTGCGAAGCGGACCAGGTCAACTTCCCGGCGCATGGCCGGTCCATCTCCGAGTGCTTCTCGGACCCGCGCGGCTGATCGCGGCGTTTCTTCACAATGAAGAGCTATCGTAAGCCATGTCTGGATCTGATTATCGATGAAATCAAGCCGTTTCAGCGCCTCAATCAGCAAGGAACGATTGACGGTTGGCTCGCCATCGTCTGTGAAAAATCGTATCCCTCTGCCGGCCATGGCCAATGTTTCCAATGCCGTCAGCGTTTCACCTTGCTCGCCGATGGTGAGCGTCGCAGCGGTACCAATATGTATTGGAATAGCCAGCGAGTCTTTATAGCTTTCGAAGGCCTGTATCGCCGGCAAGTTGTCCATGACCGGACGCGTATTTGGCATGCACTCGACGGACCGATACCCACCTGCCGCGGCTGCGCGGGCGCCGGTCAGGAGGTCTTCTTTCTCCGTTAATCCCGGATCGCGAAAATGGACATGCGAGTCAATGAATGCCGGCACGGCAATCAGGCCGTGCGCATCGATGACGGTCGGTTCCGATACCGTTCCGGCCGGATAGATTTCGACCGGATCCTGCATGCGGATATCGACCTGCTCTCCCGCGTATTCAACTCCCTTGATCAGGATACCGGGCATGCCACCTCCTGTATCGCCTCACAATACGCGCAGCGCACGGCGCCGTCGTCGCGCTGCTGGGCGGCGGGGGGGATGCCGGGTTCGGCGGTGGTGATGCAGCGCGGATTGGCGCAGGTAAAACTGGCCGGCTGCAGCAGGGTCCAGCGCCGCTCCTCCTCGCCGGCGCCGCGCTTTTCATCGGGCAGGCTGCGCAGGCCGAGCAGCACGGCGACCAGCGCCATGCGCACGGGCACGCCGTAGGCCGCCTGGCGGAAATACGCCGCGCGCGGGTCGCCGTCCAGCGAAAAATCCAGCTCATCCACGCGCGGCAGCGGGTGCAGCACGATGGTATCGGGCCGCACGCGCTCCAGCGTCTGCCGCGACACCTGGTAGGTCGAGCGCACCCGCTCGAACTCCGCCGCGTCCGCGAAGCGCTCTTTCTGGATGCGCGTCACGTACAGCGCGTCGCACTCCCGCAGCGGCGCCGCCTCCAGCGACTCGTAGTGGTCGATCTCCGCGCCGAATTGCCCGGCCAGCAACGCGCGGAACGGCTCCGGCAGCTCCAGTCCGGCCGGCGCCACGCACAGCATGCGCGCCCCGAAGCGCGCCAGCGCCTGCGCCAGCGAGTGTACCGTGCGCCCGTGCTTCAAATCGCCGCACAGCGCCACCGTCAGGCCGTCCAGCCGGCCCTTTTCCCGTTGAATCGTATACAGGTCGAGCAGCGTCTGCGTGGGATGCTCGCGCGCGCCGTCGCCGCCGTTGATCACCGGCACGCAGGCGAAATCGGCCGCCACCTTCGCCGAACCTTCCCGCGGGTGGCGCAGCACGATGATGTCGGCGTAGCTGTCCACGATGCGCACGGTGTCCGCCAGCGTTTCCCCTTTGGCGACGGATGAGGCGGTCGGATCGGCCATCGAGATCACCTGCCCGCCCAGCCGCAGCATCGCCGCCTCGAAGGACATGCGCGTGCGCGTGCTCGGCTCGTAAAAGAGCGCAGCCATCACCGCGTCGCGCGCCAGATCCAGCCGGCGCCGGGCCAGCGTCGAGAACTCGCTGGCGTGCTCGAACAGGGCGAGGATGTCGGCGTTCGTCAGGTCGCGAATGGAGATCAAGTCAAATCCGTTCATACGCTTCCTCCGGGACCGTGCGGACCACGCTGACCACGTCTGCGGCGTCGGTCTCCGTCAGGCGCACCAGCACGCGCTCCGCGTGCGCGGTGGGGATGTTCTTGCCCACATAATCCGGACGGATGGGCAGCTCGCGGTGCCCGCGGTCGATCAGCACGGCGAGCTGGATGCAGGCGGGCCGCCCATGCTCGACCAGCGCGTCCAGCGCGGCGCGCACGGTGCGGCCCGTGCAGACCACGTCGTCCACCAGTATCACGCGCAGGTCGGTAAGTTGGCAGGGGATGCGCGTAGGACGGTCGGAATTAGGCGCCGGCGGACGAATGGCGCCGTCGTCGCGGTGCAGCGAGATGTCGAGCTCGCCCACCGGCACCGGGCGTCCTTCGAACTGGTGAATCAGCGCTGCCAGGCGGCGCGCCAGCGGCACGCCGCGAGTGTGCATGCCGACCAGCACCAGGTTGCCGGCGCCCCGGTTACGCTCGATGATCTCGTGCGCGATGCGCTTCAACGCCCGGCCTATGTCCCCGTCATCCAGGATCTGCCGTTCGTCGCCGCCGGGCACAAAAAAACCTTCCCGCGGCGCGCTCATCGGGAAGGTTCCTCGTTTAGATGCAATTGTAGCATGGAGTCCACCTTTCGCAGCCTCACGGGGCTATCGTTAAAAGGTTGTTTAATAATACCAGAGCGGCGGGAAATTGTCAATACGCTGACGGCAGTTCCGGGAGATCGACCTGTTTGTTTCAGGAATGCTGAGGGCTAGGGAGAATAGTGAACGAATGGTGAGTAGAGTAACTCACTATTCACCTCAACCCGCAGCCTTTCACGCGGCTTCCGACATGCCGCCCTGCCCACGTTCCGGCTTCATCAGCGAATGCTGGTTCATGAGCTCGCTGTTTTGCACGGTCAGGTGTCCCCTTGCGGTGCGCAGAATGGTAAAGGTCGGACGGATCTCTTCCACCGTGCCGTCGTAATCTTTTGAAATCAGCCGATCGCCCGCGTGGAAGATTGTCCGCAGCTCGCGACCCGCCAGCAGATCCGACGCGTATTGCCGCCCGCCCAGGCCGAAGGCGAGGGCGGCCCCCAGCGCCAGACCGCCGATAATCACCGCGAAGGCGGTGGTCAGGAAGGGGAAAGCCAGGTCCAGCACATCCAGCGCAATGGCGAAGACGAAGAACAATCCGAATCCCTGCACGATCGTACCGAGCAGGTCGGCGTAGCCGATGTTGGCGCTGCCGGCCGAGGCGCGCGTAACTCGCCCCAGCAGACTGGCCGCCCAGGCGCCCAGCACGATGATGAGCAGCGCCGCGAAAATCCGCGGCAGATAAAGCACCACCGCCGACATGAGCTCGGTCAGCGCGGGGATATCCAGCAGGCCCACCGCCGCATTGACGGCGATAAGGAATACGAACCAGTAGGCGATGATTCCGAGCATGGCCGATGGCCCGGTTTTGACATCCGCGCGCTTCAGCGCGTCATTGATGCCGGCGCGCCCGGTGAGTTGGCTGAAGCGCAGCGCGCGCAATCCCTTCGTCACGAGCCATTGCACCAGTTTCCCGATGCCCCAACCGATCAGCAGGATAATAATGGCGCCCAGTATACTCGGCAATGCCTCGATTATCCGGCCCAGCGAATCGGTCAACGAGGTGATAAAGGCAATAGTCCACCCGGACCCGTCTGGCATAATTATTGCGACCTCCTCAACTTCATATATAATTAATCCCCCATTCGATCCGAACTGGAACAAAATAGATGTTGTCCGAAACACTCGTGTGGTAATATTGCAACATCGAGAACCTGGAACTTCGAAACTCCGAACTCCGGACTTCGTTCGTTTGTCCCATTGCCTGCCGGGTAGTATAATATCGATCATGATCGGTCACCGGAGGCGAATCCTGGCCGCGGCATGCCCGACCGCGTTGGCGTTGATCGGGCTGGCAACGATACTGCTGACGGCAGGATGCGGGAAGCGGCTGCGTAAAACCGCTCCACCGCCGCCCTCGTCACCGTCTCCTACAGCAATAAATGGTGGGACGGTCGTCGTCAAGGATGCCCGCATCGAATATCCGGACAGCGGCCCGCGCATCTGGGTCGCCGAGGCAGGATCCATTATCGCCAGCGCCGAGCCGGGTGTGGTGAAATTGACGAAAGTCTCCTGCCGGCTTTATCGTGAGGGAAAAGAAGTGCTCCGCGTGCGCGCGGACGGCGGCGACGCCATCCAGCAGGGCAAGACCGTGCAGGTATCGCTGGCCGGCAACGTGCGCGCGGAGGATATTCGGCAGGAACTGCGGCTGACCGCTGATAAATTTGAATGGTCTTCTCAGCATAACCGGGTAAGCGCGGAGAACGTGCAGTGGCTGGGCATGGGATTCACCCACCGGGCGGATCGCGGCGTCTTCACCACCGATCTGAAACGCGCTACCTTTACCGGCCACGTCGAAACGAAAACACCCTGAGGAGGATGGAAAGATGATCGTGAAACGCATCCCGTGGGTATTATGCATGCTGTGCATCGCCGCTGTCACGGCGCCGGCGCTGCTCTTCGCGCAGGGAGCGGCGAAGAAGCTCCCGCCATTTCATATCAAAGCTGCTCTTATGGATCTTGACCTTAATGCAACTCCGCGGACGCTGATTTACGATGGCAATGTGCGCTGCGCATCGCAGCTCTATGACGCAATGATTACCTGCAGCCACCTGGAAGGCAATGCATCAGTAGAAGACAAAATCACTTCCATTAAAGCCAGTGGTAAAGTCGTCGTTAAAATGACCGTCGATCTCAAAGCCGTTGGGAAAGATACAACCGAAAAAAATCCTGCGCGCCTTGAAGGAACCAGCGAGTTGATTACCTATTCCATCGAAGAGGGCGCTCGGGTACTGCGCATGTCGAAAGTGAATAATATGAAACCGCATCTGACGATTACCGATCTGGCAACCAAAGAATTATTAACAGATGCGAGTGGAGACGAAATTACCTTTAACCTGGATACGAACAAGCTCCACGTAGAACAGGTCGAGATGGGCAATGAGGAGAACGGCCAGTGAACGGTCAACCAGCCGTAAATAATCTCAATCATACTGTGAAGCCGCCTGACACGGGCGTGCTGCGTTGCGAGGAATTGGTTAAGCGATATGGCCAGCGCGCCGTGGTTAACCGGGTCTCGGTGGAGGTGCACCCAGGCGAGATCGTAGGCCTGCTCGGACCCAACGGCGCCGGCAAGACGACCACCTTCTATATGCTCGTCGGGTTGGTGCGACCCAACCAGGGCCGCGTCCGGTTGGGCGAACGGGACATCACCGGCCTTCCCATGTACCGCCGCGCGCGGCTCGGTCTCGGTTATCTGCCGCAGGAACCGTCCGTTTTTCGCAAGCTGACAGTGGAGGAGAATCTGCACGCGGTATTGGAAATGCGCGGCATGGCGCGCCAAGACCGGCAGGAGCGGGTGGACAGACTCATCGCGGAATTCAGCCTGGAAAACCGGCGCAATGCGCAAGGCGGCGTCCTCTCCGGCGGCGAGCGGCGGCGGGTGGAAATCGCGCGCACGCTGGCCTGCGATCCGGCCTATATCCTGCTCGACGAACCCTTCACCGGCGTAGATCCCATCGCCGTAGATGACATTCAACAGATCGTGGTATCGCTGCGCGATAGCGGCATCGGCGTGTTGATTACCGACCACAACGTGCGCGAAACTCTCGCCATCACCCAGCGCAGCTATATCATCTTCGAAGGAAAAATTCTCACCTCCGGCAGCTCGGAGGAGATTGCCAGCGACCCGATGGCGCAACGGCATTATCTTGGCGACCGGTTTTCTATGTAAAGTGACGAGTGACGAGCGTCCCCGGTAGATAAAGGTTTACCCGATACAGGAAAGCTTTAGGGTGAAATAAAACTCGCCACTCGTCACTCGTCACTTTAATTCGTTGCCGGCGCCGTCTCGTCGTTGCGCGCTGTCATCTCGGTGGTTTGCGCCGGCGTGAATCCGCTGCGCCGCCCATTCTGTACCGTGAAGGAGAAGGCGTAAGTGAAAGTCTGCCCCTCGTTATTCGTCGCGGTAGCCACCAGAGTATGCATTCCGTCGGCAAGCGGCAGGGTAACCAATTCGTAGCGGTGCGGGCCGCGGCCGTTATATGTGTGCAGCGTCCCGCTATCCAGCAGCAGTTTGACGTCGGCGACCGGTCCGTATCCCAGTATTTCGATGCGAATGGCGCCGCAGAATGGCGGAATCGGCCCCTTCCAGTTGTGCAGCACCGGTCCGGATTCAGACAACTCCATGTCGTTCAGGGATATACGCAGATTGACTTCGGGGGGCGGCAGGGGGGTTGGGTTGACGCGCGTTTCCACCACCACGGGGCGGTCGGTCGACAACCAGTATTGCGGCGAGCGGACCAGCGGTATGGCGAAGGTTCTGGGAATGGCCTTGTTTTTCATCGCTTCATCGATGAGCGTTGCCATCGCCACGATGAATTGCGCGATCGACAGTTTCTGCTTGGAGAGGAATGTCACCGACCGGGGAAGGGTGTTGTTCCAATCCATGGTCATGGTGAGCATGTTTCCTGCATATGAGCCTATATCGACGGTGAGTACGGCGACTACCTGGCCGGGAGACTTCGGCTCGTCTTCGGCATAATAATCCGGCCCCTTGATATCATGCAGTTGAAGGGCCACTTCGGCGGGAAAGTTTCCGGTCTGCTGCCAGGCGATGATGGCGCGGCACAGCAATTCGAAGGCATTCGGCGCCGTAACGACCATGGTGTGCCCATTGGTCATGGTCATGCGGTACGCGGAAGGTAATTCATCAGCCGCGGCAGTGGTTTCTACGATGGTTCCCGCAAGGTTGATTATCTCGGCGCCAGTGAATGCGATCTCCTGCGCCCGGGCATATTGCAGGGGTAGCAAGGCAGCCAGGGAGATGAGGATTAATAGCCACGCGTGTCTCATCATCTAGTTCGTCCTTGCCGCGTTGTTGTGCTCACGTATTGTAATTGTAGGCGACGTTTCCCTGCTTGTCAAGGAACGCTGCGCCGTGTTTTCCACTCGCCGGATCTGCGTGATGCTCAGGAACTATCCCCGCGTCCGGATGACTAAAGCCTGTCATTGAATATAAGAAATGCGCTGGTAATGCGGGCACGAGATAGTCCCTGAGCGGATTTACGCCCGACTCTCGCTCAACGCCTGCATGTTGTCGTTCAGACACATGCTCGTGCTCGAAAACGGTTTTCGTCTGCCAGGCAAGCTTCATGATAAGTCGAAAGGTTTACCAGAGTAATAGAAATAAGGAGTAAATAAATAGCCGATATATTGCCCGGCAATACAAGCGTTAACTTATTCGTATTTATAACGTTAATTGCCTGAGAACAAATATATTAAAATTTTCCATGATCGTGTGTAAATATTGATAGACGCGGGTAAATCAGAAGTGGCCCAGTGCAAAGGGGGCAGTCGGAACTCCGGTTTCGACTGGCACTGGGACCTTCTGTGAACGGACCGTCGTGGTTTTTCCGCGGCGGTCCGTTTTATTTGATTAATATCGGAAAGAAATAACAGGTTGTATTGCGGGTAATTGTCAGAGAAAAGCAATGTTAATCAGCCGGTTGCAAAGGTTGAAAAATCGATCGGTATTTTCGCGATTTCACCGAGAATATTAAGTCATTGCGGAGAAAAGTCCAATGTGGGCTTTGCCCGTAACCCAACAACTTGTTTTTAATCGCAGTTCCTGCGATTTCAGGTACTATCGTTGATACTAAAAGAAAATGGAAGGGAGAAGTCAGGAAGACAGCCTTCTACCCTTCCAACTATCCATTTTTCTGATCTCCGAACTTCGAACTCCTATCACTCCACGACGCTCAAATACGGTGGGCTGTTCGTCTCTACCAGGCAATGCACCGGGGTAAGCACGGAGTTCACCGTCTTGATGACCTGTATATAGGTGTAGTTGCCTTCCCGCCAGAGCCGGATGATGCCGTCGGCTTCCATCAGCAGGCGGGCGCGCGTATCCGGCGGCATGGCGTCCGGATTCACCATACCGATGCATACTCCGCCGTAGCGCTGCACCATATCCAGCACCGGGTTGAGCAATCCGTAAACGAAACCCTCGTCGAGCGCCGTAGATAGCCGGGTGCAATCCAGCAGCACGCGCCCGCGATGAGTCCGGTGCGTCTGTTGAAACGCTTCATCCAGCAATCCGAGTGTCCGGTCGATCGAAGCATCCAGTTCGTCCTCTTCGTTCGTTTCAAGCTCCAATTGCGGTTCGTCCGTCTCTGCCTCGAAGAGCGGGAAAACTTGCAGCGCGTTGCCGTCGAGCGCTTCCTGCAGGTCGTTTTCCATCCCGTAGCTGCGCGCCGTCCCCTTCAGCTTTTCCAGATACATCGCGGAAGTCGCCAGCTCGAAAAGGTGATCCTGGGCGCGATTCGTCTCGCGGACCAGGTTCAGCTCGATGATTTCCTGGTGGAACTCCGGCGCCACCTCGAACAGGTAGAAGGAGCCGTAGGGGATGCCGCCGCCCATCAGGCTGTCGATATCCGGTACGCCGATGGAAATGGCCTCCTGATAACGGAAGAATGCCTCCTGAAAAGGCGAAACCACCGTCAGACCCTGGTCGCGAATGGTGAAAAATGATTTCGCGGGCACATGGCGCGAGCCGCGGCTCTTTAACAC
>Ga0172369_10007681_pt1 | contig 12458 bp, 9 predicted proteins | sample LakKiv25m_FD_114539 | JGI IMG/M metagenome (GOLD analysis project Ga0172369, IMG submission 114539) | Freshwater microbial communities from Kabuno Bay, South-Kivu, Congo - kab_022012_11.25m | ecosystem: Environmental > Aquatic > Freshwater > Lake | place: Democratic Republic of the Congo... | reverse complement strand
TCAAAGATGGGGCGCGGCAAAAAGAAGACCAGCAGCGCCAGCAAAATTACAGTCGCCGCTATCACAAGGTAATAGCGCTCGTCTGTTGTGTTAGAACCCGGATAAAGCGGTTTGATGCGAATTGCCAGCGTGAGCCACGCTTGCGAAAGCGGTTGCCAAACGTTATACGCCGTTTCGTAACCAATGCCTAAAAAGTCGCGCCAGTTTGCGGCGGGCGTGTCGTACACGGTATGCAGCAACGTTCCCCACCAGCGTTTAATTTGACCGCTAACGGGCGTGGATGTTCCAAATACAATTTTGTTAAAGAGCAGGTACGCGCCCAGTAAACCGCCGAGCGTTCCGTAGAAGATTGTGCCTTCACGCAGCCAGATGGAAAAGCGCGCGCGCAACTCCTCTATGGGCGAGCCGCTCGGCGCGGGGCGGGTATTTGCGGCGCGGCGGGCAAACAGCCTCGCGCTCAACGTGAACGCGAGCGTGAGCGCAAAGTCGTAGAGCAGCGCGGCGCGGGGATATGTTCCCAGCGCCAGCATGAGAGCGGAGAAGAGCGCCGCGCCGATTCCGTTGGCAAGCAGGCTCTTCCATAGCAGCGTTTTGATTCCGCTTGCGTTGGGGTGGGCATACATCCCCGCAAAATAAAACGCGATGATTTTTATGGGCAACGCAATGAAGGTTGCGGAGACTGCCGCCGCCGCGTAGTAGTTATATGCCGGGAAGCCCACACGCAACGCCGCCGCCGCCGTGACGGAGAAGAAGATGGCGGCGGCGTCCAGCGGGAGAAAATAGCGTAGCGGATGTCCGCGAAAGATGACGTAGATGCCGACTAAAAATGCTAGGAAGATAAGGTCGAGGCGGCTGAACATGGCGAGGGCGGAGACCAGCGCCAGCCCGTAGAGTTGCGGCGCGCCGATAGGCGCTTTCTTCCATCTGTTTTCAAATTGACTTAATTTTTCAATCAGTAAGGCAATGGCAAACGCCGCCAGCGGAGTTTCTAACCCCGGGCGGTGATAGGCAAAATGGATGTAGCCGTTGAACGCCCAAAAAAGGGCGGCAAGCATGGCAACGGGTTGCGAGAGGGCGCGCGCGGCAGCGCGATAGATGAGAATGGCGGTTGCGGCTTGCAGTGCGGCAATGACCATGAGCAACACGCGCAACGGTAGAATTAAGTCAAAGCGGGCGAGGGCAAAGATGGGGATGTTGATGAGCAGCCAAAGCGGATGGTAGCCGTTGGTGAGGTTGATGCCGTCAAATGTGCTGCCTAAGCCTTGAGAGATATTTTGCGCGACTTTGAAATAATAGTATGCGTCATCGCGGATGAACCATAAATTAGGGAAGATGTAGCCGTCCGCTGTGGCGGCGTAGAGGTGGATTCCTAGAATGACGAGGATTAGTAAAATTTCAAAGAGGGAGAGTTTTTTTATCAAATTCATGGGTAAGGGTAGGACAGGCTTAAGCCTGTCCTACTTCCAGCGTAATCTTTCCAAAATTTTCCCCGCGCCACAATCTTTCTTGCGCGGCGGCGGCGTCTTGCAGCGGGAAGGTTTTATCGAGGACGGGTTGGAGTTTTCCCGCCGTCACTAAATCCATCACTTCTTTGAAGTCCGCCAATGTACTCATGGTGGAGCCGATGATGGAGAGATGTTTGGCGAAGATGAAGCGGTTGTCAATTTCAAATTTGGGCGCGCCGCTGTTGCCCACTGTGAGCAGCCGCCCGCCTTTTTTGAGCGCGCGCAAACTGAGCGGGAAGGTTGTGCCAACATTATCCACGATGACGTCCACGCCTTTTTTGTCGGTGGCGAGAAAGACGGCTTTGGACCAATCTTCTTCTTTGGAGCGGTCAATCAGAACGTCCGCGCCGAGCGCTTGCGCCTGCTCCAATTTTTTTGCGTTTGAGCCAATGACGATGACTCTTGCGCCGAGATATTTTCCAATTTGAATGCTGGCGGAGTTGACTCCGCCGCCCGCGCCGACAATGGCGAGGGTTTCGCCCGCTTGTAAATTTCCGCGTTTGAGGATGGAATGCCACGCGGTTTGATAAACCAGCGCGGCGGCGGCGGCTTGATGAAAGTCAAAATTGGGCGGCAGTTTGTAGAGCTGACGCGCAGGCAGGGCAATGTATTCGGCGTAAGTGCCGCGAATGGTCTCGCCCAGCAAGTGCCAGTGACGGCAGAGATTGTCGCGTCCGCTTTGGCAAAAATCACATTGACCGCAGCCGAGGTTGGCGTTGATGGAGACTCTATCGCCAACTTGGAAATTTTCCCTCACCCCTAGCCCCTCTCCCGTGGGGAGAGGAGAACCCAGCGCGGCAACTTCACCCGCGCCGTCCGCGCCGTTGATGTGCGGCATGTCCAGTTTGAGTCCCTGCCAGCCGTTGCGTACCATCACATCCATGCGATTGAGAGCGGCGGCGCGAATCCGCACGAGGACTTCGCCCGCTTTGGGTTCAGGGGTGGGGAAGTCGGCGTATTGCAGAACTTCCGCGTCGCCGTGTGTGTGGAAGAGAGTGGCTTTCATAATATCTTTAACCTCTGAATCGTTAACCACTGAGACACGGAGGCGCAGAGTCTTTTGATTGGTTTTCTCCGTGTCTCGACGTCTCTGTGGTTAGGTTTTTGAATTTTTGCAAGAGGTCTATTTTGATAGAGCAGGCTTAAGCCTGCTCTACTCTGTTTTACTTCCCTAATTCCAGCCGCGAGATGACGAGGCGTTGAATTTCGCTCGTGCCTTCGTAAATTTCGGTAATCTTCGCATCGCGGAAGTAGCGCTCTATGGGCAGTTCTTTGCTGTATCCCATGCCGCCATGAATTTGCAGCGCGGCGTGCGTGACATACATAGCGGTTTCGGAGGCGAAGAGTTTTGCCATCGAAGCTTCCAGCGAATAACGTCCGCCGCTTTCTTTGGCTTTGTCTTTGGTAATGGCGGCGTTGTAGATGAGCAGGCGCGCCGCTTCGATGCGCGTCTTCATATCCGCCAGTTTAAATCCTGTGCCTTGAAACGCGCCAATGGATTGCCCAAAGGCTTGGCGGTCATTGGCGTATTGGCGCGCTGCTTCGTAGGCGGCTTCGGCAATGCCCAGCGCTTGCGTGGCAATGCCAATGCGTCCGGCATCCAAAACGGTCATAGCAATTTTGAAGCCATCGCCTTCCTTGCCCAGCAGATTTTCCGCGGGGATGCGGCAGTCTTCAAAGATGAGTTCGCTGGTGGCGGAGGCGCGGATGCCCATTTTGGGTTCTTTCTTTCCGCGCGTTAAGCCCTTGCTTTTTCCATCCACCCAAAAGGCGCTGACGCCCTTTTGCTTTTTCTCCGGGTCGGTCATCATAAAGACCACAAAGTAATCCGCTACGGGTCCGCTGGTGACCCAGCTCTTGCGTCCGTTAAGGACGTAGGAATCTCCGTCACGGGTGGCGCGGCTTTTCATCGTCCCCGCATCGGAGCCGCTCTGCGGTTCGGTCAGTGAGTATGCGCCAATGGCTTGCCCGGAGGCAATCGGCGTAATGTACTTCTTCTTTTGTTCTTCCGTGCCAAATTGCATAATGCCGTGACAGTAGAGCGAGTTATTGACCGACATAATGACGGAATGAGCCGCGTCCACTTTGCTAATTTCTTCCATTGCTAACACATAGGAGAGCGCGTCCATCCCCGCGCCGCCGTAGGCTTCGGGAACTTCGATTCCCATGAAGCCCAACGCCCCCATTTTTTTGATGTTGTCATACGGAAATTCCCCGCTTTCGTCAAACTTTGCGGCGACAGGCGCAATTTCTTTTTGAGCAAAATCGCGCGCCGCGTCTCGAATCATCTTATGCTCATCGCTGAGCGGGTAGAGCGCTACATCGGTCATGGTTTATGCCTCCAAATTTTAATAGAATGGCGCGATTATACCCCCCTCTAAAAATAACTTGACTTTCGCTTTTAGGCGTGATAATCTTGCCGCGCGTGCCAATTTACCTTTGAACGTTAAAGATGAATGGCATAAATTTTTTATGTAGGAGTAATAAAATGTCAGAACGTTATATTGGAACCGTCAAGTGGTTCAATGCGACAAAAGGCTACGGCTTCATTGGTCGCGATGATAATCAAGGCGAGGATGTCTTTGTCCACTTCAGCGCCATTCAGACCGATGGCTACCGCAAGTTGGAAGCCGACCAAAAGGTGGAGTTCTCCATTGAAACCGGTCCCAAAGGCTTGCAAGCCGCCGATGTAAAGCCGATTGCGTAAAATATTTTTCATCATGTTAGCAGGCAGGGTTGTCGTGAGACAACCCTGTTTTTTTACATCTTCCACATAATTTCACCGCATTTCTAGCGCCCTATTTCTTCTTATGTTTTTATAATGAAGACTGATTTAGTTCTCGCAAATTAATGCGGAATAAATTATCAATTCATTCGGGTTCTTTTTTTGAAAGCGAGGAATACAATGGCATTATTAGATATTTTCAAATCGGGCAATTCCCGCCATACGGTGATGACTTCCGGGCAGGTTGTTCCAGAATCTTCGCGTTGCGTACAATGCGGCATCTGTTCCTATAACTGCCCCGTCGGCATTGATGTGCGCGCTCATGTTTGGCGCAAAGAGGCGGTTGTTCATAGCGAATGTTTAACGTGCGGGGAATGTGTGGCGCGTTGTCCGCGCGGCGTGTTGCGTTTCGCGCAAACTGATTTATTTGAAAAAGCAAACGTATGAGATATGTCATTATTGGCGCAGGCGTAGCGGGCTTTGCCGCAGTGGAAGCCATTCGCAGTTTGGACTCCAACAGCGAAGTGGTCATGGTCAGCGATGACCCGCACGGGTTTTATTCTCGCCCCGGCTTGGCGTATTACCTTACGGGCGAGCTGGACGATAAAGCGCTTTACCCGCGCGCGCGGAACGACTACCGCGACTTGGCGCTCTCTTTTGTGCAGGGGCGCGTCAAACGGATTTTGCGCGACAAACATACGCTCGAAATAGAAGGCAAGCCGCCTTTAACATATAGCAAATTGCTCCTCGCTGTCGGGTCACATGCGTTGTCGCTCGGCGCGCCCGGAGAGAATTTTGACGGCGTGGTTAAACTTGACCATTTTGAAGACGCGAAGCGCATCATCAAAGTTGCCAAACACAGTAAACGCGCGGTTGTGGTGGGCGGCGGAATCACTGCCTTGGAATTGACCGAAGCGCTGCTGGCGCGCGGCGTAGAAACTCATTACCTTTTGCGCGGCGACCGCTATTGGAGCAATGTGCTGGATGGCGCAGAATCTCGCATTGTGGAGGCGCGTTTGCAAGCCGAAGGCGTGCAACTTCATTACCACTCCGACTTGCAGGAAATACTCGGCAAAAAGGGGCGCGTAACCGGCGTCCTTCTAAAAGGCGGAAATACCATTGCTTGCGATATGGTTGCCTATGCGGTGGGCATTGCGCCGCGCATTGAACTGGCGCAAGCGGCTGACATAAACTGCGAGCGCGGCATTTTAGCCGATGAGCATTTACAAACCAACGACCCCGATATTTACGCGGCGGGCGATGTCGCTCAGGTGTACGACCCGCTCAGCGGACGCTCTGTGATAGATAGCCTCTGGACTCCGGCGCGGGAGCAAGGCTATGCCGCCGGTCTAAATATGGCGGGGCGAAAATCCGCTTACCTTAAATCTGCGCCGTTTAATGTGACGCGGCTTGCCGGATTGACGACGACCATCATCGGCGCGGTGGGGCGCGGACGCGATGAAGATATTGTTGGCATTGCGCGCGGCGACAGCGAAACATGGCGCGACTTGCCCGAAGCGTTGGTGGCGCAGGGCGGCTTTGATGTGAATCGCGTCCGCTTGCTGATAGGCGACCAATACTTGCTGGGCGCGGTTTTAATGGGCGACCAAAAACTCTCGCTGCCGCTGCAAAAGATGATTTCCCACAAGGCGAATATTTCCTCCATTCGAGATTCTCTGCTTCAACCCAATGCGCCCGTTGCCGACATCATTGCAGATTTTTGGATGACTTGGCGCGAGAGCATTGCCGCTTAAATTTAATCTCTGGATAGATTTTCTCCACGCTAAAAGGTCTTTGTAGCCCATCCTTTTAGCCGCTCCTGTGTTTTAGAATTTTGCAAGAGGCATAATAAGCCAAGTTTAAGTTAAGCCCTGTTGTTCAACGGAGTTCAAAGCCGCCCGACTTTGTTCGCAAAATTGAAAGATTTTGCCCTCCGTTAAATTTTGCAATGAGGAGAATGTCAATATGCTACGAAGCAATGCTGAACTCTGGTGGGCTTTTTTTGCGGGAGTTGTCATCACCGCGTTGTATGGCGCGGTTCTTTTCTTTACTCGCGCAGTTCCCGCGGCGGGTGAGTTGTTCGGTCACTCGTTGGGAATTCTCGGTTTTATTCTGATGTTGATGACCGAAATTTTATACAGCCTTCGCAAGCGCGCGCGCGGCGCGGGCTGGGGGCGCATGGCGTTTTGGCTCCAATTTCATATCTTCACCGGTCTGGTTGGTCCTTATATGGTGTTGCTGCACACCTCATGGAAGTTTAATGGGCTGGCGGGCGCCGTGACGCTGCTGACGGTCATCATTGTTTTCAGCGGGGTGATTGGGCGTTATATCTTCACCCGCATTCCGCGCACATTGGACGGTATGGAAATTGAAGGCGCGCTGCCCGAAGCCGCTTTGCGGCAAGCGCGCTGGTTGCTTTCGCTTTGGCATACGGTTCATATTCCCATTGGCATGGCGCTGTTTATTTCCGCTTTTGCTCATATTGGCGGCGCGCTCTACTACTCTACATTGTTGAAATAGGAGTCTGCCATGCAAAATAATAGTCGTCTTGGCTGTTTAACCGGCACGGGTATTTTTGCCACGCTGGTTGCTTTGTTTGCTTTGGTTGGCGTTGCTCTTGCCAGCGGGGCGCAGATGTTTTCGGCGGGAGCGCTCAATGCCCAGCCCGGAGATTCCATCGGCGGAGTCAGCGCGCACGCTCAAATTACGGAATGTTCCGCTTGTCATGTTGCGCCGTGGGACTCAGATACAATGGCGCAGCGCTGCGTGGTTTGCCATCAAGATATTGTGATGCAAACGCTGGACGCGGCGAGTCTGCACGGCGTGATTATGGCGGATAACCCCGCCTCAACCTGCCGCGACTGTCACTCGGAGCATAATGGCGTAGCGGGGGCGTTGACTCAATTTAACGCGCAGAACTTCCCTCATGACAAATTGGGATATTCGCTGCAAGGTCATAAAATGACTCAGCAGAACCAGGACTTTCAATGCGCCGACTGTCACCACAGCGGCTACGATTTTTCGCAATCCACTTGCGAGGAATGTCACCGCCAAATAGATGACGCTTTTGTCAGCGTTCACATTATGCAATTTGGCGCGGATTGTCTTGCTTGTCATGATGGCGTGGATAAATTTGGCAAGAGTTTCAATCATCAAATGGTATTCGCGTTGGAGGGCAAGCACGCTGAGGCTGGCTGCGGAGATTGCCACGCCAACGCGCGCTCCGCCGTAGATTTACACTCCGCGCCAACAGATTGCTATGGCTGCCATCAACATGATGACAAGCACGCGGGCGCATACGGAATCAACTGCGCGGTTTGCCATAATCCTACTGGCTGGCTGCCCGCCAAGTTTGACCACAACCTCTCCGACTTCAAATTAATTGGCGAGCATAACGAAGCCTCTTGCGAGCAATGCCACATCAATAACGTCTTCAAAGGCACGCCGCAAGATTGCTACTCCTGCCATAAGCGGGATGACGAACACAACGGCAGATTTGGAACATCCTGCGAATTTTGCCACACGCCAAATGATTGGGATGACGCAAACTTTAACCATGACCTATCCGCCTTCCCCTTGACGGGCGAACACCGCGAGGCGGATTGCGAAGATTGCCATGTGAATAATGTCTTCAAAGGCACGCCGCAAGATTGCTACTCCTGCCACAAACAGGATGATGAGCATAACGGTCAATTTGGAACAGACTGTTCCGCTTGCCACGACCCATCTGATTGGGACAATGCTACCTTTGACCATAACCGCACCAACTTCCCACTCAGCGGTGGACATTCCGGCGTATCCTGCGAAAGCTGCCACAAGGGCGGCTCGTTTAAGGGGCTTTCCACTGATTGTGTCAGCTGTCACGCCGACCCCGGATTCCACGCGGGCGCGTTTGGAACGGACTGCGCCAGCTGCCACAGCGTTTCCGCTTGGGCGCCTGCGGGCTTTAACTTCTCGCACCCCGAACCGCGCACCGACGAAGGCGGCAGCGGAATTCATCACGGCGGCGCGAGCTGCCGCACCTGCCATCCGTCCAGCGTCTTTGCCGCTACTTGCGATGCTTGCCACAAAAACGGTTTTGAAGACGGCGAAGACGGAGATGACGATTAACCATTAGGAGATTTTGTATGAGAGGTCACCGATTCGGCTGCCTAACTAGCTCCGGGATTTTTACCGCCTTTGTCGTTTTGTTTGCGTTGGCGGGCGTTGCCTTTGCCAGCGGCGGGCGCATGTTCTCTGCGGGCGAGCTCAACGCCCAGCCCGGAGAATCATTTGGCGGGGTGACCTCTCATGCAGAAATTACGGACTGCGCCGCTTGTCATGTTGCGCCATGGGAAACCGGCAGCATGGCGCAGCGCTGCGTGGTTTGTCATCAAAATATCATCATGCAAACGCTGGATGCAACCAGCGTGCATGGCGCGATTGCCGCCAGCAGACCGAATGCCGACTGCCGCGAATGTCACCCGGAACATCGCGGCGTGGCGGCGGCTCTCACCAAATTTGACCTTGCCGCTTTTCCGCATGATATTTTGGGATTCTCGCTAAACAAACATCAGCAGGTGGCGGTGGGGCAGCCCTTTCAATGCAGCGATTGTCATCACAACGGCTACGACTTTTTTCAATCTACCTGCGATGAATGTCATCGCAAAATGGACGCCGCTTTTATGGACTTGCACGCGGCGCAATATGGCGCGGATTGTCTTGCCTGCCACGATGGCGTGGATGCGCTCAGCGGCGGAATTGACCATGATGCGTTTTTCAAATTAGAGGGGAAGCACGCCGCCGCCTCTTGCGGTGGATGTCACGCGGGGGCGCACAGCCGCGCCGACTTTGCCTCTGCGCCCAGCGATTGTTTCTCTTGTCATCAAAAGGATGATAAACACGCGGGCGCATTTGGAACAGCCTGCGGCGTGTGCCACAACCCGGCGGGTTGGTTGCCCGCTCAATTTGACCATAACCTCGCCGCCTTCCAATTGACGGGGTCGCACGTCAGCGTGGCTTGCGAGAGTTGCCATGTGAACGGAGTCTTCAAAGGCACGCCGCAAGATTGTTATTCCTGTCATCAAAAGAATGATAAACACAACGGACAATTCGGGACGAACTGCGCCGCCTGTCATAACACTTCCACTTGGGCGGGCGCGAGTTTTGACCATAACCTCGCCGCCTTCAAATTGACGGGTTCTCATGTCAGCGTGGCTTGCGAGAGTTGTCATGTGAACGGCGTCTTCAAAGGCACGCCGCAAGATTGTTATTCCTGTCATCAAAAGAATGACAAACACAACGGACAATTCGGGACGAACTGCGCCGCCTGCCACAACACCTCCACTTGGGCGGGCGCGAGTTTTGACCATAATCTCGCCGCCTTCCAATTGACGGGGTCGCACGTCAGCGTGGCTTGCGAGAGTTGCCATGTGAATGGCGTCTTCAAAGGCACGCCGCAAGATTGTTATTCCTGTCATCAAAAGAATGACAAACACAACGGACAATTTGGGACGAATTGCGCCGCCTGTCATAACACCTCCACTTGGACGGGCGCGAGCTTTGACCATAACCTCGCCGCCTTCAAATTGACGGGGTCACACGTCAGCGTGGCTTGCGGCAGTTGCCATGTGAACGGAGTCTTCAAAGGCACGCCGCAAGATTGTTATTCCTGTCATCAAAAGAATGACAAACACAACGGACAATTCGGGACGAACTGCGCCGCCTGTCACAACACTTCCACTTGGACGGGCGCGAGTTTTGACCATAATCTCGCCGCCTTCAAATTGACGGGGTCGCACGTCAGCGTGGCTTGCGGCAGTTGCCATGTGAACGGAGTCTTCAAAGGCACAACCCAAAGCTGCGCCGCCTGCCATCAAAAAGATGACCGTCACAACGGGCAATTTGGCGAATGCTCCGGCTGCCACAATACTTCTACTTGGGCGGGGGTTTCATTCAATCACAACATCACCGCCTTCCCGCTGACGGGGCAACACATCAACGTCCGCTGTGAGTCCTGTCATATTGGCGGCGTATTCAAAGGGACGCCGCAATCTTGCTATGCTTGCCATAAACAGCATGACGCGCACGGCGGGCGCTTTGGAACGGACTGCGGCGCCTGTCACACGACCTCAAATTGGAATAGCGCTACCTTTGACCACAGCCGCACAAACTTCCCGCTCACGGGCGGGCATGGGCGCGTGGCTTGCGAGAGCTGTCATCGCAACGGGCAATTTAGCGGGCTTTCTACTGCTTGCGCCAGCTGTCACGCTGACCCGGGTTTTCACGCGGGCGCATTTGGAACAAACTGCGCGGGCTGCCACAACGTTTCCGCGTGGAAGCCCGCTGGGTTTAATTTATATCATCCGCAGCCGCAGACGGATGAGGGCGGCAGCGGCGTTCATCACGGCGGAGCGAGTTGCCGAACTTGTCACCCCTCATCTGTTTTTCAATCCACTTGCGTGGCTTGTCATTCCAACGGTTTTGAGGGCGGGGATGACGGCGATGGCGGGGATGATGACGATTAGGCGCGCTTTACCTTAAGAAAGAGAATATCGCTTGCGCTAACGCGGCGAAATCTACTTTACTCAATTCTCCTGCCGCTAATGTAACGAGCTGCCCCGCCGCAATTTTTGCGGCGGTGGCGTTTAACGCCGCGCGCACATCTTCCCACTCCAACTTTTTGATGTCTTTCTTTAAAAAGTCTTCCAAGTCTTTTGCGCGGTTGCCGCACAATTTCTTTAAGGCTTTTTGAATATCCTCAAAATCATCGAGCAGCTCGTATTCTTTCGCCAATTGGAATAGCGTTTCATAATGAACCAGAATCACCTGTGGGTTGCGCTCATAGACGGGAATGGCGTCTAAATTTTTAAGCGCCTCTTCCAACTCGGCGCGGTCGTCGGGGTGTTCCACCAGTAGCGCGAGGAATCCATCCTTTGCGCTTTTTTCCGAAGCGTAACGCGCCGCGCTGGTCAGTTTGGGCTTGGTGAGCGTGTGTTTAAGAATGCGCCGAATGACCTGCTGCGTTGTGCCTGCCACCAGCGGACGCCAACGGGCGTAGGCGTCCCTCCGCAGCGAGGAGATTTTGGAGGGAGTTAGCCGCAGCTGTTTTGCCACCACATGATTCGAGGCAAAACGGTCTATGAAGCCGTCTTGCTCCAAAAGGATATAGATGAGCAGCTCCATATCGCGTTTGCTCAGCGATTGCCAGCCTTCTTCCAAAAAATGTTTTAACAATTTTTCGCTGAACGCTTTGGGATCCCGCAGGACGATGTCTGACATAATTTTTCCTTTCTCTATTTCTTTGTTTCTTCGTGCGCCTCCACCATGCCCCAGCGGCTTGCGCCGAGATAGAGAATTTCCAAGACCAGTTCCTTGTATTCAATGCCCTCCGCTTTGGCTTGTAAACACAAATCGCTGTAATCCGGCGTTAAGCCGGGCAGGGTGTTAATTTCCATGACGCGCGGGTTGCCTTCTTCGTCAAGGCGGATGTCTGTGCGCGAAACATCCAGCGTATTGAGGAGCAGGTGTGCGCGCAGGGCGAAGTGTTTTAGTTTTTTCTCTAATTCCGCGTCCACTTCCGCCGGGCAGAAAAAGCCCGCGCCTTCGTCCCCCACATCTTTAGATTTGGCTTCGTTGCCATACACCCAGGGCGCAACCGAGCGGCTGCCTTCTAGTTCCAAAATGGGGAAGCGGTGAAAGCCATCCTTTTCGTACCATTCCGGGTGGCGAGAAAAACGCTTGGAATCTCCGCGCCCTAAAATTCCCACGGTAAATTCGCGTCCGGGCAAGAAGGTCTCCACGAGGGCAGGCTGCTGGTAGGCGTTGATGATGTATTGCGCGCGCTCGCGCAATTCTTTTTCGTTATTGACAATGGCTTTCATATCTACGCCCATGCCGGTGCCTTCGCGGGCAGGTTTGACAAAGAGCGGGAATTTTAATTCCGGGCGCAGAGGCTCATCCCCGCTGATAAATTCTTGAAAGGGAGCAACCGGCAGCCGCCTGTCGCGCCAGATGCGCTTGGTGAGGGTTTTATCCAGCGCAATGCTGTTGGTCAAGACCCGCGAACCGGTGTAAGGGATGCCGAACATTTCAAGCAGAGCGGGGACTTGCGCTTCGCGCGCGTCTCCGCCCAGCCCTTCGGCAATGTTGAAGCAAATATCGGGCTGCGCTTCGCGCAGCGCGAACGGCAGGCTGCGATTCGCTTCGAGGAAAACAGTGGAATGCCCGCCCGTTTCAATGGCGGCGCG
>Ga0172369_10007680_pt1 | contig 12458 bp, 10 predicted proteins | sample LakKiv25m_FD_114539 | JGI IMG/M metagenome (GOLD analysis project Ga0172369, IMG submission 114539) | Freshwater microbial communities from Kabuno Bay, South-Kivu, Congo - kab_022012_11.25m | ecosystem: Environmental > Aquatic > Freshwater > Lake | place: Democratic Republic of the Congo... | reverse complement strand
TATCACTGACAGGGATGCCTTCGGTGATGCAAACGATGAACGGAATTCCGGCGTCGGCAGCCTCGAAAATTGAGTCGGCTGCAAAACGAGCCGGGACAAAAATGATGCTGACGTTGGCGCCGCCGGCTTCAACAGCGAGCTTGACCGAGTCGAAGACCGGGATCTTTTCATCAACCCACTCGCCGCCTTTGCCGGGAGTTACACCTGCTACAACATTGGTGCCATAGGAAACCATCTGGCGGGTGTGGAACAGGCCTTCGCTGCCGGTAATGCCCTGCACGAGCAAGCGTGTGTCCTTATTTACGAGGATGCTCATGATTGGGCTCCTTTAGCAGCCGCGACTGCCTTTTGGGCGGCATCGGCCAGGGTTTCGGCGGTGATCATGTTGGCATTGGCGAGCATTGCACGGCCTTCCTCGGCATTTGTGCCCACCAGGCGCACAACCATTGGCACCCTGGGCTTGACTTCAGCGATGGCGGTCAGGATGCCCCTGGCCACCTCATCGCAGCGGGTGATTCCGCCAAAAATATTGAACAGGATGCATTTCACGTTTGGATCCGCCAGGATGATACGCATGGCAGCGGAAACCTTGTCCGCGCCAGCGCCGCCGCCGATATCCAGGAAGTTGGCCGGATCACCGCCAAAGAAATTCAGGATGTCCATCGAGGCCATGGCCAGCCCTGCGCCATTTACCATGCAGCCGATATTACCATCCAGCTTGATGAACGTTAGCCCAAACTTGCGTGCTTCCACCTCGGAGGGCGCATCTTCGTCGGTATCGCGCATCTCGGAGAGGTCGGGATGGCGGAAAAGGGCATTGTCATCGATCAACATCTTGCCGTCGAGCGCTACCAGGCGCTTGTCCTTGCCAATGATGAGCGGGTTGATCTCGGCCAGCGTGGCGTCCGTGTCATTGTAGACTACCCACAAAGCCCTGAGGATCTCACCGAAGCTCTTCCAATACTCGCGCGGCAGATCGATCCCGGCGGCGATGTCACGCGTCTGGTAATCTTTAATACCGAGAAGCGGGTTGATGTGAACCTTGATGATCTTTTCCGGGTTGGTCTTTGCGACTTCCTCAATTTCCACGCCGCCCTCGGATGATGCCATGATGACCGGCTTCTTGGCGGCGCGGTCATTGGTGATGCCGAGGTAAATTTCCTTATCGATGGCAGCTGCTTCATCCACCAGCACCTTGCGCACCGGCAAGCCCTTGATCTCCATCGATAGGATTTGCGTGGCGAACAATTCGGCTTCCGCCGGGTCTTTAGCCACCTTGATGCCGCCGGCCTTGCCCCGTCCGCCGACCAACACCTGTGACTTTATAACGACGCGGCCACCAAGTTCTACAGCAATATTGCGGGCTTCGCTGGCTGTGGACGCGACTTTTCCCTTGGGAATTGGGATCCCGTAACGGGAAAATATTAGTTTTGACTGATATTCGTGGAGTTTCATGCGGCTTGTCTCCCTGTTGATTTTAGGGCTTTGCTCCCTGTGTTGCCGGTAGGAATTATACCATCAGGCTTTGCCTGAAAGCGACTGATAACCTTGTGTAATTGTCTGGCAGACCGGACAGCTGGCAGATAAAAGCCCCAACTCTTTCCGGGTATTTATTCACTGCCACCTGGTTTATGTTTTCCGTCCCGATCGAGCCTGCTGGGAAGTGTAAAAAAACGGAGGTTTGCCCCGCAAACCACAAAATATGCCTTTTCCGCTCTCCGGGGTTGTTTTCTCAAGCTGGGAAGCATCCTCGTCAGAAAATACCTTTCGGGGTTGGGTCAGCGGCTTAAATGGAGGGCCGGTAATAGCGAATTTTTGCCGGACCGGTTTCAAACTGGAAAACCGGTCCGGCAGGTCTGGTTATTTTGTCGGAACAGTAAAGCGCATCAGGCGGCTGTTGCCTGCATCCGTGACCCAAATGCTGCCGTCGGGACTGATGGCAATACCGCTGGGCAGGCCGAAGGTGGAGTTATCACTGCCGTATTCACCCCATAACTGCTGGAACTGACCTTCATTGTTGAATTCGATCACGCGGTAACCTTCCGGATCGGTTATGAACACCTTGCCATCCGGCCGCACGGCGATATAAGGTTTATCTTCCAGAGTCTGCGTAAACCAGCCATTGACCGGCCACTGCTTGATGGGTGTGTATAAGACCCCATCCGTGGATGCCATCACCTGTATGCGCTGGTTCCAGGTATCGGTAACATAGACGTTGCCTTCCGCGTCCAGTTTGACATCCACTGGTTCGCTGAACTGGCCGATATCAAACCCGTCACTCCCAAACTGGGTCAGGATGGCGCCGTTGCTGTCAAAGACCACGATGCGCTTGTTGCCGGTATCGGCCACATATACTCGACCTTTTGGATCAACGGTAATACCGCGCGGGCCGTACAGCGCTCCGGGGGTTTCGCTTGTGCCAAAGACGCCCCACATCTTGATGGGTGTTCCATCCGGGCTGAATTTTTGCACACGGTGGTTCCATGTGTCGGTGACATAAACACTACCATCCGGACCGACTGCCACTCCCCAGGGTTCGTTAAAAGTGCCAATCGGGGCTGGGCCAGTGGCCAGATCGGCAAAAGTACCCCAGGTCTTGATCATCGTGCCGTCCGCAGCCAGGTGTTGGATACGGTGGTTGCGCGAATCAGCCACATACAGGCTTCCATCCTGCGCGAAGGCGATCCCACGCGGGGCGTTAAATTGACCGGGTTCCGTGCCTTGCGATCCAATGACGAGGCTGGCGGGCAGTTGGATGACACCCTTGGCGTATGGATCTTCCTTGGGAACCGGGGCTGTCTTGATGCCGTAACTCCAGATCTTGTCGATGACATCCTTGCGGACATACAGGCGCATACGGTCTGAAGGCACCCAACTGGTCTCGTTTACAGCCTTGCTGTCTGTCAATTCGCCGTAAAGTTTGAAATCGCGGTTGAGCCAGATATTAAAGATGGCTTCGCGCATGCTGGGATCCTTAATAGCGCTGCACAGACGCGAGAAGTCGTAGCTGCGGATGAATTGGAACCCACCCAACAGGCCATCGCAGGAATAATCAGGGGCGAAAGGCAGGATTGGATCGGGTCGGGTGCTGAGCAGGTTAAAGTAATCCTGGTTTGGCCAGACCATACGGATGTAATCGAAACGATAGAAGCTATCCTTGACGATCGGCTCGATCTTGGAGAAGTTCTTATCGCCGACGATAATGGCGGTCATGTCGCGCAGGCTGCGGTCGGGCTGGTCGCCGTAAAAACGCGCATTCGGATATTCGCGCATATACCAGGTCATTGGCCAGGAAACGGTATCATCATACGCGACGGCGATATCCTTGCCACCAACGGTTTTTCCGGAAATATCATCCACCTGGCGCAGCAGATCTTTGACACCACTGAAACTGTGCGCGTACACCAGGTATTCCTGCGCGCTGTCATATTTGATATAACTGGCTCGGAAGGATGTCCGCGCGGTCAAGACTGCCAGGATGGCGAAGAAAACCAAAAGGTTGAGATAAATAACCTGGACTGGCTTTACATCCTGCAACAGCCGGAAAATGCCAAACAAGCTGGCCCCTGCGCCCAGCAACGCAAAAATAAAACTGGTGGTGACCTGCAGTTGGGCCAGTTCCTGGCCCGCAAAGGGACCCGGATCCCCGAGCAGGGCGATGAGCAGACCGGCAACACTCAAGATGAAAACCCCCGTGAGCGTCAGCAGGAGCAGCACGTTTCGCCGGCGAAGTTCGGCCCAATCGATACGCTCGATGATGGTGCCTATGGCCCAACCACCCCACAATACCATTGGCAGGACAATATGGAAGGTCAACCAGGGCATTTTTTCGCCGGCGTAACTGAAGGCCAGCAGGCTGGATATTGTCCACCAACCCAACAAGCTGAGCATGTTCGTGCGGTTATTTTCCTCGCGCGTGGTTTTTTCGCTCATTTCGGCGGGTGGTGAGGCTTTGCGCAGGCTAAATACGGCCGCAACCAGGCAGGCCAGGGCCGGTAAAAATTCGTAAAGCGGGATTGTCACCAGGATGTAGTAATACCATGGCTGCGATCCGCGCTGGACACCCTGTTGGGCAAGCCAGTAGCCAAGCGAACCGACGGTGCCGGTGAAGAACCCCGAGCCATTGGTGAAGATGGTGGTATAGAGCAGGATGTAAGGACCCCAGAATATGAGGGACATCCGCCACCAGACTTCCCAGTTCCACCAGAAACCGATCACCATGGTGACCAGGATGATCGGACCGAGCACAGTCCCGGTGTGCAGCAAGCCGGTCCACGAATAATCAAGCGGGTCCCAGCCGATTATTTTGACCGGGAGGGCGGAGAGTTGGGGGAGGACCAGGGTGCCAAAAACCATCAATAAGTCAAATGAGCGTTCCTTGCGGATGGTTTCAAGCCCCAAGCCGCGCACAAGGAAGTAACCTGCACCAGCCAGGGCTAACAGAGATAGTCCTCCAAAAACAAGTACCGGGGTGGCGCCTGTGTTTTCACGCGGAGTAAGCGCGGTGGTGGCATTTGGATCAGCCGGAGCCAGCGTTTGGGCGCCATCCGCCGCCGTTGCATTCCTGTTGGAGATGAAGACGAAACCGGTAACTCCCAGCAGGGCAACAGCCAGTAATATCGTTGCCACGAAACCGCGGTAGTTATCCTTGCCGCCTCTCCAGGTTCTCTGTGTGACCCGCACCAGGAAGAAAATCGCCAGATAGATCAGAACCTGGGCCGTATAAATGAATGACGTTTCTTTGGTCAGGTAATGGATGACGAGAGATCCGGCGATAAGGTAGATGTATTTTGGTTTGCCAGTTTCAAAATAGCGCAGGATGCTGTAGAGCATGATGAACAGAGAAATAGCGACGTAAGAATCCTCGCGAGTATAGCGTTCATAATACAGCAGGAAGGGTGAGATAAGCGCCATCAAGGCCGCCACCAGGGTGCCGGCGCGACCGAGATAGCGGCGCCAGATCCATACGGCGGCAATGGACAAAATGCCGAACGTGGCGGCTGGTATGCGGGCTGTAAAATCGTTAGCGCCAAAGATGAAATATGACAAGGCGATCAGGTGGAACTGCAGCGGCCCATGCATCATCGGGTTGTGCTGGTAGCCGGCACCGGTATAGAACTGGTAGGAATAATAGGTATGCAGGCTTTCATCGTGGCTCATTGCGCGCAGGTCAAGATTTGCATACCGCGAAACAATGGCGAGCAGGATGATGATGACAAAAATCAGCGTTTCCACCGTCAACAGGGGCAGGGCGGGGATAGGGGAATTGTCTAGCCAGGTCTTTTTTTCTTCACTCATGGATGGTTGCTCTCTGGTTTTTGGATGCGTGACTTATACTTCAATATTTGGGTTCTGACAAGTTTATGTCCGGGTGCGATTTGCGCGTAGTAATAGTTGTTGATGATCACGTGCCAAATCATCAAGTTGTATACAGTCGAATTCGCCATCAGCCGCGCGGCGATGGCGCTAATGTGTTTTCATGGGGGACAAGTGTAATCGTGACCGTTGGAGTGGTTGAAATCCCCGCAGGGGTGTGTTCACAGATGGGTATTACCAACTCTGAGTCTTTCTCAAGCAAATTTGATTTGAGCGAATTGTATGCCTGGATGGTCGCCTGCGGAATGGCAAATGTGGCAGCAATACTCGCAAGTGAATCATTTTCCCGAACAGTGTAGGTAACGATACCACATGATTGGATGGGTTGGACTGTTTTGATGGTTCGTTCCGGTGGGGTGGGTGCAATCATGGGTGAAATCGCGGGTGGGCGGGATCCTGTGGCTGAGCCAATTATATCAATCTTCTGTGGACCAATCATTTGGGCAGCAAACAAAAATGTAAACATGAAGATAGGGATGACAGCCATCCTACCAACCGTTCCAAGGACCTTATTCCTAAGCGCCAGCGCCATTGAACGCTGTTTGATCGTCTGAATGGGCGGAAAGCCCACAGGGTTTTTTGCTGTCTTCCTTATCACCCGCTGCAGTGTGCTTTGTAATTCTGCCAACTTTTGTGCATAAGCTTGACAATCCTCACATTGTGCCAGGTGGGCATTTAACAATTCCAATTCGCTGACGCTCAATGGCTGATCGAAGGCAGATTGTATGAGGAAACGCGCGTATTTATGCGGATCATCCATCATCGATTATTCTCCCCGGAGATCAGATTGCTTTTCCAGTTGTAATCGCAATCGTTCGCGGCCAACATGCAGGCGGGAATGAATGGTGCCTTCATTTGTTTTTAATATCCTGGCTATGTCGGCGATTGACAAATCATCAAAATAACGTAAAATGATCGGCAGGCGGTGTTTTTCACCAAGCGTGCTCAAAGCGCTCAAAATACCGGCATCCTGTTCGATTTCTATCAGGTTTTCCTCGGGTGACAGGAATTTTTGAACCTGTATTCGAAAAATGGCTTCGAGTGCGTTATTCAACCTTTGCAAAATTTTCCGCTTTCGCAGCCGATTGCGGCAATTGTTCACGGCGATCCTGTATAACCAGGCTTTAAGTGTCGATCTGTCCTGGTAGGATGGCAGCGCGGTCAGGGCCGAGATAAAAGTATCCTGGGTAGCTTCATTGGCTTCGGCGAGGTCGTTTAATAACGAAAATGTCAAATTGAAAACGCCAGACTTATACTGGGTTATCAATTTTTCAATATCGGAATCATCTCCGGCAATGCACCCAAGTAAGACTGAAGTCTCGTCGAATTCCATAAATTGCCATCTGTTAACTAAACAATCGCCGGGCTAAAAACCTTCATTTTTTCCACCCCAAATCGTTATATATGTTTATTCCACCCTAGATGCCAGCTGACCACAGCCAGCCTGGATATCGATTCCGCGCCGGATGCGGATGGTACAAGGGATGCCGTTCTGTTCGAGCACCTGCTTGAAAATATCAGCCCTTTCGCGGGTGGTAGCCTGGCCTTCGTAGCCGGTGGTGGGATTGAGTGGAATTGCATTGACGTGACACAGCAGCCCCTTGAGCAATATTGCCAGTTTTTTGGCCTGCTCGGGGGTGTCATTGACCCCATTGATCAGCGCCCATTCAAAGGTGATGCGCCGGCCGGTAGCCTCAACGTAATCACGACAGGCGGCAATCAACGCGTCGACATCGAAACGCCGGTTGACGGGCATCATGCTGCCGCGCAGTTCATTATCGACCGCGTGCAGCGAAACGGCCAGGTTAACCTGGCGCTTCTCGGATGCGAACTGGCGAATGGCGGGCACAAGCCCGGAGGTGGAGATGGTGAAGCGGCGCGCTCCAAAGGCATAACCGTGAGGGTCGTTCAGGCGGTCGATGGCTTGCATGGTGTTATCGTAATTGTGGAAAGGCTCACCCATGCCCATCAGAACCACGTTGGTGACCGCATCGTTTTCATCACGAAGCAGGCGGGCGTAATACATCACCTGGGCGACAATCTCGCCGCTGCTCAGGTGGCGGGTGAAGCCCATCTGACCGGTGGCGCAAAAGGTGCAGCCCATGGCACAGCCCACCTGGGTGGATATGCACAGCGTGCGACGTTTATCATAGCGCATCAGCACAGCTTCGATCTGGCGCCCGTCCGGCAGTTTGAACAGGGTTTTACGGGTCTGGCCATCACTCGAAGCGAGCTTTAGTGTGGGAGTCAGGATATCAAAATGGATCTCCCTTGCCAGTTTTTCACGCAGTTCCAGGGGAAGGTTGGTGAATTCTTCCGGTGTCTGCCAGAAGATCTTATAGAGACCGTCCCAAACCTGGCGCGCCCTGAATGCAGGTTGGCCCCAGGATGTGACCAGGGCAGTCAGTTCGGGGAAATCCAGGTCATAGATCAACATGCTGGCCTGCTATTGTCGAGGTTGCGCTGAATTGGCATGGCGGTCCGTAACAGGCAAGGTTTATCAATTTACGCCCACCAGGGTGGCCAGGTCTGTGGCGATGATATCAACGCGAGGCTGCCAGGCCTCGGCCTGGGAGCGGGTGCTGATGCCGGAAAGCATCAAGGCGGTGGGACAGCCTGCTGCCTGCCCGCCAGCGATATCTGTCTCCAGGCGGTCGCCAACAACAAAGGTGGTGTTTTTGGTTGTACCCAGGCGCTCAAGCGCCAGTTCAATCATATAAGGCGATGGCTTGCCAGCGAAGAGCGGTTGGACATCCGTGGCTGTGATGATCACTGACAACCAGGCTCCGGCGCCCGGGATCTGTCCACGCGGGGTCGGAAAGGTGCGGTCGCCATTGGTGGCGTAGAAGGGTTTGCCTGCGCGCACAAGCAGGGTGGCCTCACGCATTTTGTTGAAGGTGATCTCACGGTCCAGTCCGAACACCACCGCTTCGGCACTGGCAGCCTGCTCAACCGGTAAAAGCTCGAACCCTGTGGACTTCAAGGCGTTGGTCAGACCCTGTTCGCCGATGGCAAAAATTGGCGCGCCTGATGGCAGCTGGTGTGCCATCATATCGGCTACAGCCTGGGAGGAGGTGATCACCTGCCAGGGTTCAACCTGCACACCAAAACCAGCGAGCCGCTTGACGTACTGGTCGACCGTGCTGGTGGAGTTGTTGGTGGCCATTGCCACGGCCAGTTTCATTTCACTCATGTGTGAAAAAATGCGGGGTAGATTGCCGATGGGCGTCGTATCCTCCCACAGGACGCCATCCATGTCCAGGATCAGGCCTTTAATGTGTTCAGGAATAAGTGTCATTGATTTGTTATCCGGCAGTACAGGATGATAATGAAGATCTTTTCTCGTGTTGGTGGCGATGCCAGTCGTTCAGGGCGTATTTCTACATTTCCAATAGAGCAGACATCCATTATACCCATCGCCGTCACAAATTGCGCTTTTTTGATTTGATGTAATATCGAAATCTGTGATGGTGGGCATTTTATAAATAAAAAAATGTGCGCAGCGGATGCTTCTGGCATCCACTGCGCACATTGGTGGTGATGACAGTTTTACTTCTTTTCGGGAACTTGCAGCACCTGGTCGACCAATCCGTAGGCAACAGCCTGCTGGGCATCCAGGTAGTAATCGCGGTCCAGGTCGCGCTCGATGATCTCGAGCGGCTGCCCGGTGTGTTTGGCCATCACGTTGTTCAGTAATGATTTCAGGCGCATGATTTGCTTGGCCTGGATCTCGATATCGGTGGCCTGTCCCTGCGCTCCACCCAGAGGTTGGTGCATGTGGATGGTGGCATTCGGCAGGGCAAAGCGGCGGCCCTTGGTGCCGGCCGTTAGCAGTACGGTGCCGAAGGAGGCGGTTACGCCAACCGCCACGGTGCTGATCGGGTTGGAGATCATTTGCATCGTGTCATAGATCGCCAGCCCGGCATAGATCACACCGCCGGGCGAGTTGATGTACATCTGAATCTCTCTTTCCGGGTCCTCATGATTCAGGAATAATAGCTGGGCGACGATCACGTTTGCGACCTGGTCATCGATCCCTGTGCCGAGGAAGATAATGCGTTCCTTGAGCAAGAGTGAGTAAATATCGTAGGCGCGTTCACCGCGGCCGGATGATTCAACAACCATTGGAACAAGATTTTTAAAATTTGGTAACATGTAGGTTCCTCCTAAACAGATGGGTCAATCATACCCGTTTATTGTTGGAATTGTATTAAAAATTTACCGGAAAATCATAGGGGCAGGTCCATTTGGACCTGCCCCTAACCACTTTATTCGGTTGTCTTAGCGACGGCTTTTTTCCTGGCCGGCTTGGCTTTAGCAACCGGCGCTTCGGAGCCAGTCTCGGCGGAAGGTTCGGCATCGGCAGTTGCTTCTACACCAGCCTTGGCCGCCTTGGCCTTTTTAGCCTTGGGTTTGGGTTCGCCGGTAGCGATTGCCTTGATGCGGTCCAGAACGCGGCGGGTGAGCAGACGGTTGGCAGAATCCATGGCTACGGCGTCCACCATCTCGCGCGAGGCCTTGGTGCCGTTCTTGGTGCGCTTGGCAAAATCCTGGTCGGTCATGGCCAGGGTGGCCCAGGCGTTGTTAAATTCTGCTTCGAGAGACTCATTATCGATTTCGATCTTTTCAACACGCGCCAGTTCGTCCATCACCAGGCCGCGTTCAAGGCGCTTGGTGGCGGTGGGGGTGGCCTGTTCCTCGACGAATTTTTCCCTGGTAGTATCGACCATCTTGAAATAGGCTTCCATGCTCTCAAGACCCTGGGACTTCAGGCGGCGCTCCACATCTTCCAGCACATGTTCCACTTCATGTTCGAGCACCTGCGGGGGGTACTTGATGCTGGCGCCGGCTTTGATCTGGTCCATCAGTTGTTCAAAATAGACATCCTCATAATTACCACGGGCTTCGTTTTCGATGTTTTCACGCATGCGCACGCACAATTCTTCAACGGTTTGACCCAGCCCGGTCTTCTTGGCGAACTCGTCATCCAGCTCAGGCAGGTTGACACCGCGCACAGTCTTGACATTCACTTCGAATTTCAGGTTCTGACCGGCCAGGTTATCTTCAGAGAAATCCTTGGCATATTTGTAGGAAAATTCCTTGCTGCCGCCCGGCTCAATCCCAATCAATTTGGAGGAGAATCCGGGGAAAGGCCATTCGGTGTCCTTTTGTTCAGAGCGGGCAACGATGGCGAAGCCTTTGCGTTCAACCAGCGGGGCTTCGTCGGCCTTGGCTTTTGCTTTTACTCCGGTCACATCCACCATAACATAATCGCCGTCCTGGACAGGGCGTTCAACGGTTTCGGTGGCGGCATACATGCGGCGCAAGTTGGCCAGCTCTTCTTCCAGCTTGTCATCACCAGGGGCGGTAAATTCGTAAGCGAGGCGGATGGAATTATAGTTGCCCAGGTCCACAATCGGTTTGAGCGGGACGGTGAAGATGAACTTGGGCGGATCGAGGCTCTCAATATTCTCCAGCTGCCCGGCGGCGGCAGGCTCGATCTTTGCATCCTTGATCGCTTCCGGGTAGACTTCATCCACCAGGATTTCGACAGCTTCTTCATTGATGACGCCGTCACCATACAGCCGGCGGACAACATCAAAAGGTGCTTTGCCGGGACGGAAACCGGAGATTTTAACCTTCTGCGCGATACGGCGCGCAGCTCGGTGGCGGGCGGCTTCCATTTTTTCCGGATCAATTTCAACGATCATCGTCATTTGATGATCATCACGGGGGTGGGTTTCAATTTTCAAATCGGTAATCCTTCCTTAAATTATGTCAGCGTGAGTGGGGACAGAGGGACTTGAACCCTCACGCCTCGCGGCACATGATCCTAAGTCATGCCTGTCTGCCAATTCCAGCATGTCCCCGGAGCTGCGGGTTCAGCGGCGAAATTATACGCCATGTTGGGGTTTTGGTAAATTGGCAAGTTAGCTATTGGGATCCAAACCGTCAAATTTGGGACATTTAGGGGATTTCCTGCGATTGATAAGGATAGCCTGGGTTTTCGGCAGGTGAATTTTGTAAATTAAATATCCATTTGTTTCGGCAAGTTTGGCACTGGGCCGAGCGGGGACTTGGGGCTCTGTTATGGCATTTCTTGTGGGCATTGCTATGAACTTGAGTGATTCAAAATAAACATTAATGTAACTCTAATAAGGATTACTAATATCTAATTTATCATATATATTATCAGGTGTTATCCTGAAAAAATAATTTTTATCAATATTAAGGAGAAGAAAAAATGTTTATCGATTATCTGACGTTGATCATGATCAATATGGTAGCTGGGTCGGCTGTCCTGGCATACTACCTGTGGAAAGAGATCGACGATACGAACCAGCGCCCGTATGCATCCGCTTTTGGCGGGGTAGGGCTGCTGGCCCTGATTCTCGGGCTTCAACTATCGTTCAATTGGCCGCTGCCGGGCAGCTACAATATCGCTTTTGGCGAGACCACCACGCTGTTCGGGATTGTATTCCTGATGGCGGGCTATTCGCTTAGCCAGGGCTGGGACCTGATCCCGGTTTCGATCTTCGCCTTCTTTGCCGGTGTTGACGCCCTGCTGGTGGGCGTGCGTATTTTGTCGCTGGGTCTCACCAAAGAACCAATTGTCTCAGCCTTTGGTTTTATCTTGGCTGGAGCCGGTGGCGTGTTCGCGGCGCCATTCTTCATGTTCTTCCGTAACAATAAGGTTTTTCGAATGCTGGCAGTGCTGGTGCTGGTGGCCACGGTCGTCATCTGGGCTGTCACCTTCTATGGCTCGTTGTGGGGTCACCTGGAAAGTTTCGCCAAGTGGGTGCCAGCCACCATGGCTGCTCCCAAACCATAAGGGATCCGGTATTTTTGATAAAAAAGCGCCTGGCGTGAGCCAGGCGCTTTGATTCATCCCCGGATAGCTACTATCTCTTCAAGGCTTCCTTCATCGAGATCCCGGCCATCATCAGGCCGATCTGTTCAACCGTGGCCTGGTCGCGGGTGACGATACCGGTGATGCGCCCCTCGTACATGACAGCGATCCGGTCCGAGAGGGTGCGGGTTTCGTCGAGATCCTCCGAGATGAGCAGGATGGCGGTTCCGGC
>Ga0172369_10007677_pt1 | contig 12460 bp, 21 predicted proteins | sample LakKiv25m_FD_114539 | JGI IMG/M metagenome (GOLD analysis project Ga0172369, IMG submission 114539) | Freshwater microbial communities from Kabuno Bay, South-Kivu, Congo - kab_022012_11.25m | ecosystem: Environmental > Aquatic > Freshwater > Lake | place: Democratic Republic of the Congo... | reverse complement strand
GTCGCAGTTGCACCAGCTCCGGGGGCGGGTGGGGCGGGGGGCGGCGAAGTCGTGGTGTCTGCTGGTGGCGGGGGCGGAGACGTTCGGGCCGGCGCGCGAGCGGCTGCGGGTGATGACGAAGACGGCGGACGGGTTCCGCATCGCGGAGGCGTACCTGGCCATCCGGGGTCCGGGGGAGTTCCTTGGCACGCGCCAGAGCGGGATGCCGGACCTCGTGATCGCGGATCTGCTGCGGGATCAGGCGATTCTGAAGGAGGCGCGCGAGGCGGCGTTCGCGCTGGTGGAGGCGGACCCGGCGCTGGCGGACCCGGCGCACCGGGCGATGGCGGCGGAGCTGGAGCGTCGCTGGGCGGGCAAGATCTCGCTGGCGCGCGTGGGGTGACGTCCGAACGATGAACCGCCAAGGCGCCAAGGACGCCAAGAACGCCAAGAAGGGCAGGACCCCAAAAAACCAAAAAACCTGAAGAACTTGGCGTCCTTGGCGTCTTGGCGGTCTCTTTGTCCTTCTTTCTCGCCTTGACGCGCCGGCGCCCGCGGCGTAGACCCGGCTCGACGCTGCGGGTGGCCGCGGCGACGGATCTTGACATGCAGCCGAGCCTTCCCTATAAGCCCGCGCCTCCGCCGGCTGCGACCCCGTGGGCCGCGGCGGCGCTGGCGGTGGCTGCACTTCTGGCCCTTCCGGCGCTGGCGGCGGGCGATTTCAAGGCGTGCGGACTCATCCTGCCGGGCGGCGCGGTGCGCGTCGGCGAGGATCGGTACCGGCTCCCGGACGGCTTCGACGCCTCGGTGAAGTACTACAAGGGCGTCTACAAGCCGGAGAAGTACCGCCGGAGGCCGATCGTCAACCAGCCGGGGATCAAGGCGATCCACGTCGACAACCCCGAGCCCGACGCCGAGTGGGAAGGTTTCAACCTGTACGAATACCAGGGCGAGGTCCGGCTGTTCATCCTCGTCCGACGCACCGGGTGACTGCAGACCGTCCCCGCACACAGTGGAAAGTCCGGCACGGACGCCGTCGGCCCGGCACGGGAGCCCTGACCCTCCCCGCCCGGCCGGTCCTCAGCCGGTTCGACGGAGGCCCCTTCGTCTAGCGGTCAGGACGGCAGCCTCTCACGCTGCAGACATGGGTTCGATTCCCGTAGGGGTCACCATGAACGCCCGTCCAGTCGAAGCACCGCAACCGCCCGACTGGACGGGCGTTTCTCCGTCACTGAACGCCTGTCCGCGAATCGAACCCATGTCCCCGTCCGACAAGGGTTCGATTCCACGAATCGAACCCACATCCTCCCACGGCGCCGCGGGGGCGATTTCCGGGCCTTGCTCCTGCCCCGCAAGGACCGGCTCGGCCCCCGCGGGGACCCGCGAGGGCGCCGCGGGAGCCCCGCGGGGCCAGCGCGGGGGCCCGAAACACGAGAACGCCAGCGCGAAGAGCGCCACGAGCACGACCACCCACATCAGTTCGAACATGGAGCCTTCCTCCTAGCGCCTTGTCGGGTCGCGCAGCCGGGCGGCGCTACGTTCGGTTGCGAAGCGGCGGGCGGGGCTGCTACCCCGTCCGCCGCGCTTGTGTCCGTGTCTGTTCCCCGATGCGGGGATTGAGACATCCAGCCCGCGGCAAGGCCCGCCCACGGATGAAGCCCGGGCGTAGCAGCCGCGGGGGCCCCCGCCGGGCCGTCGGGGCCCCCCGCGGGCGCCTGCGGGGCCCGTGCGGGAGCCTGCGGGGAGGGCGCGGGGGCCTGCGGGGGCCCCGCGGGAGAGCGCGGGGCGCCCGCCCCTCCCAAGAGGCCCGCGTCGAAGGCCCGCACGAGGGCCGCAACGTCCAGTTCGAAGCCGCCCGCGCGCCGAAGCCCGGGTACGCCGGGGATGCGAAGCTGCCCGTCGGGCTCCGCACGGAGGGCCGCGGGAAGCGGCGAGGGCTCCGCGGGATGGTCCAAGGCCGCCGCCACGTCCTCCACCACCGCCCGGCGGGCGTGCGCTCCCCGGCGCGTGCGGGCCCAGTAGTGGGTTTCGTAGCGCTTCACCGAGTCGCCGACGAGCGCGGCGCCCTCGGTCGCGCCGTGCCGGTCGCCCGCCACGGTGGCCCCGAGATGGCGCAGGGCGTACCAGCAGCACCCGTTGACGTGCCGCTCCCGGTCCTGCCGCGGCAGGTACGTTTCGGCGTCGGCGCCCAGCCCCGAGCGCAGCCGCGCCGCCCAAAGCTCAAGGTACGAGGCCGCCCACGGGAAGAGCAGGCGGCTCTTGTCCTTTTCGACGCGCCCGGTCGCGGGGAGGATTTCGTCGTGATGCGCGACGGTCCACTTCACGAGCCGGCGCCCCTCGTCGTCGAGCGGGATGCGGTGGCGCCGGCCGGTCTTCTGCCGCACGTATTCGACGGCCTCGCCGTCGAAGCTTTCGAAGGTGAGCCTCAGAAGCTCCGCGGGCGGGGGCACCCCGAGCGCCATCAGGCGCAGCGCGGCGCGTTCGGCGTCGTGGCGGCAGAGGGCCGAGAGACGCACCAGCGCGTCCGCGGGCGGGCAGCGGTCGATTTTCTCGGGTTCGGCAAGCTCTTTCAGGGCGCACAGCGACTCGTAGACCGCCGTGTCGTGCCCGATGCGCCCCGCGCGGCCGGCGACCGCGCGCACGCTCCGGTGCCCCGCGTTGACCGTGGAGGCCGGGTGCAGCCGGGCCAAGCGGGCCTGCACCGCCATGCAGTCCCCGAGCGCCGGAGAGGGCGGCAGCGTGCCGGACGCCTGCGACCATGCCCCGTCGGCCCCGCGCACCGCCCCCCACTCCCGCAGGGCGGTGAGCGTCGATTTCCACCCGCCGCGGGGCGTCGAGAGTCCCGGTTTCAGGTGGCAGCCGTGCGCGACGTAGAGCCACGCGAGCCCGGCCAGCGTGCGCCGGTCCGCGTCGCGCAAGGCGCGCGCCGTGTCGAGCGAGGGGACCGCGAGCCGGGGAGGCTGCATCGGGAGAAAAGCCGAAGGGCCCGACCCGCGTAGCGCCGCGGAGCCGAGCCCTTCGGGGAGAAGCGGACGCGCCGCGTGCAGCGACGACCGCGGGAGCGATTCTCTCACGGGTCGGCACGATGGCGCTACACCGTCCGAACCCCGCACGCGACCGGGCGCCTGCCAGCGTCCGGGGCGTGCAGGGGCAGACGGTAGGGCGCAGGGGCGTCCGGTGTCAAACGGATTCGAGAGGTACGGGAGCGCTAGCGCCGGTCCCAGCGGGGCCGGGCGCGGAGCGGGCAGGCGTGACGGCGGCAGCAGGAGCGGGCGCCGGTGGCGCCGCGCACGCGCAAGCCGGGCGGTGTCCAGCGCTCGCACTTCATCAGAACGGCACCGCGCCGCGCTTGCGCTTCGCGCGCCGCAGCCGGCCGTTGTACCGCTCCCACAGGTCCGCCGCCGCGCGCCGGGCCGCCGGCTGGTCTACCGGCCGCAGCCGTTCGGCCAGCGAGGCCGCCGCGGTCGCCGCCGTGTGCGGCGGGGTCGGCACGAGCGCCACCTCGAAGCGGTCGCGCGCGCCGGGGTACGCGACGGAAACATGCACGCCCTTCCAATGCTGGAAGTGACGTTGACAGGTCGCCGCGAGCGTGCCCGAGTGCGACTCGCCCACGTAGGAGGCGCGAGACGCGCCCTTGCGCCGCAGGACGTAGAGCCCGCTCCGGTGCGCGAGCAGCCGAAACTTCGGGTGCCACGAGCCGCCGACCGTGCAGGGAACGAAGCGCAGCATCAGCGGCACCGCCGCGGCACGCGCAGCCGCCCCGTGCGAGCCGCGCGCAACTGCGCGCGCTTCCACGGCGCCCGGCCGCGGTCCTTGCGCGGCTTCGCGCTGTTGACGCCGCCGCGCTTCGACACGATGCGCCGCCTCTGCCGGCCGTGCGCCTTGCGCTTCGCCTTGCGCCGGAACGTCACCACCCGCCCGCCGGGAAACCGCACCCTGCGCGCCATGGGCTCACCGCTTTCCGATGGTGTCCAGAATCTTCGGCTGCGCCCGCCCCTCGCCGATGCCGCCGCCCTCGCCCTGCGTCTGCCGGTAGCGGCGCAGCGCCTCCTGCAGCTTCGGGCCGTTCAGGGCGAGCCAGTGCAGGACCTTTCCGAGGAAGCCCTCCGCAGGGGCGAAGTTCGCGAGGAAGGAGGCCACCGCGACAACCGCCGTCGCGACGGCAACCAGCGTGTCGATGCTCGGGACGTACGCGAGGATTGCGGGGAACATGACGGCTCCTGCATGGCGGCAGCGCCGCCGAAGTCACTTCTTTTTCTTCTCCGGGTTGAAGTACGACGCGGCCTCTTTCCCGAGCGCCGCCTCAACGCCCTGATGAGTCCAGTCCGAAACCTGCCCGCCGGGGAGCCCGTAATAGTCGAGGATGAGTTCTCCGCCGAACTGCCCGGCGCGGTTGCTCCACTTGAGCGCGGTCTCGTACCACTCGTCATCGGCGGTCGGGTCCGTCGGAGCGGCGCCGGAAAGGCCCTGCACGCTCGCGACGGTCACGGAGCGGGCGGGGTCCACGCCACCCTGTACCGCTTCCGCATGGCGAACGCCGCCACCTTCCGGCGGCGGGGCATCTGTGGTCGAAGGCGGGGGCCGCTGGCGGTTCACCGGGCCCTGCGACGCGGCGGACGCCGGCGCGTAGGCCGTCGAGCCGTCGGGCGCGTAGACCGCGACGCCCTGCGCGTTGCGGGGACGCGACGCCTCGCGCATTTCAAGGTCCAACCGCGCTTCTGGAGAGGGAGGCGCGACGTAGTTTCCCGCCGCGTCCATGGTCCACAGGAGCGTTGCCGTCCCGCGGGTCTTCGGCCGCCTCCACCACCACAGGGCGCCGCCCGCGGCGGCCAGAGCGGCGAGAGCGGCGAGGACGCGGCCCACGGTTCAGACTCCGAACGCGGCCGTCGGAACGCCGCCCTTGCGCAGAGGCGTCTGGAAGGCGGGCGGATTCGGCGGCGCGGGCTTCGACCACCCGCCCATGAGAACGTCGTCGAGCGGACCCGCGGGGCCGGGCGGCGCCCATCCGTCGGGCCGCGCCGGGTTGCCGCCGCCCTTGCCGGCCGCGAGGATGCCCAGCTTGTCCGCGAGCCGCGGGAGGATGATTCCCCGGTGCATGAGCCAGAGGCCCGCGCCCGCGAGCACCGCACCGCCGCCTGCCCACCATCCCCAGCGCATCGCCTACTCCTGCCGGCCGCGCACGACCACGACCGCGACCGCCACCGCCGCGAGCGCGAGGGCCACGACCACGCCCACGACCACGACGCCGGCGGACGAGTCGCCGCCGCTTTCCGCCTTCTGCCGCGGCCGGTGCCACGTGAGCGAGCCGTCCTCTTTCTCGGACACGACGAAGCCGAGGCGTTCGAGGTTGCGGCGCTTGCGTTCCATCGCCTTCGCGGCCTCTTCCGGAGATTTCTCCGGCTTCTCTTCGGGCTTCGCTTCGGCCTGCTTCTCCGGCTTCTTTTCGGCCATCGGGAGCGCTTCCGCTAGTAGAGGTTGGTCCAGATGTTCGGCGCGACGCAGACGGTTGCGCCCATGTGCCAACTCGGAATGATGCCGTCCGTCTGGCCGTCGAGATACGTGGCGTCGCCGGTGGTCGTGGCGTAGCAGTAGGCGTTCTGCATGGAGTCGGCGCGCCCCACGAAACCGAGGTATTTGCCCACGTCGCCCGAGGTCGCGCACGCAGGCAGGTAGAGCCGCACGACGTTGAGATTCGGCACGGCGTCGCAGCGGGAGAAGGCGTGCGTCACGTTCGCGGAGTCCGTGTAGGTGTCGGGGTCAACGTCGATGATGCCGCCGAACCCCGCACCCGCAGGCCCCGTGTCGCCGGTCGCTCCGGCGGGCCCGGTGGCGCCCGTCGCCCCCTGCGGTCCCGTGTCGCCCTGCGGCCCGGCCGGGATGCCCGTGAGGTTCGACCCGTCGCCGAAGTAGACGTTGCTGCGGCTCGCGAGCACGAGGTCGGCCGTGAGCGTGCCGTTGCCCAGCCGGGCATAGTCCAGCGTGCCCGACGCGATGTTGGAGGCGTTCAGACTCGTGAGCGCCGCGCCGCTGCCCGCGAAGCTCGCCGCGGTCATCGTGCCGCCGCACTGCATCGACCCCGAGACGCGCACGCTCCCGGTCTGCGCGGAGGGCGTCCCGCTCTGCAGCACGACGGCCGGAGTCGTCGGCGCGGTCGCGGAGGCAATGGCCGTGTACGTGCCGCGCGTGCCGGATATCCTGCACTGGTACAGCGTGCGCGAGTCGGCCACAAACACCACGTCGTCTTTCGGGCAGACCTTCGTCGGAAGGTCGGCCGCGGTCGCGTAGACCTTCATCGTGGACGCGAACGCGAGCGGGTTCTGCGCGAGCAGCGCGGCGAGCAGGGCGAGGATTCGAGTGCGCATCGGACGGGCTCCTTTCAGATGAACGCGGCTTCGGGGTGCCGCAGCGTGCAGCCGGCTTCGAGTGCCGCCACGCGCGAGCGCAGCGGGGCGATTTCCTCGCGCACCACCTCGCGCAGGGCGAGACGGAGCTTGCGCCGGCGAGCGAGGCCGGCAAGGGCGTTGACGAACACCACCGCGGCGGGTGCCAGCACGAACGCCACATCGGCCCACGTGTGCGTCATGCCGCAAACGCCTTTCCGCCGTACTGGCTTTCCGCGAACGCGAGCGCACGGGCCCGGTACGCTTCGGCGTCGGGACCGGACCCGTTGTAGCGGCGGATGGCGTCGGACCAGTCGCCGCGGGCCGCCTCCAACTTGCTCTTGAGCACCACGGCCGCGGCGCAGGCGCACCAGTCCAGGTCTGCCGCGAGCTTCGCATACTCGGCGCGCTGCGCGTCCACGTCCTGCCCCTTCGGGTCGTACAGCCCGAGCCCGATGGCGGTGGAGCGGTACACCTGCCACGGGCCGACCGACGGGCCGCCGCCCAAAGCCGCGTCGCCCACCTGGGCGTCGAGGGGCAGGCGCGGGTCAACTTCGTTGTTCGCGATGGTCATCATCGCGCGGAACGGCCGCGGGTCGGCCAATGCCGCCTGTTTCCACACGCGGAATATGGCCGTGACCACGCGCGACCGGATGGCCCAGCAGTTGATGCCTTTCGTCGATTTGCGGGCCTCGGTCCACTCGTACATGACCAGCGCCTCCGCGGCGGCCGCAATCGCCAGCCCGCCCGGCAGAGCAACAAGCAGCACGCGCAGCCAGCCGGGCACGGCCTAGTTTCCGCGCGCCGCGCGCGCCGTGTCCGCCACGCGCGGCAGAAGGACGAACGCGACGCCGCCCACGACCACGAGCGCCAGTGCGCCGATGCCGAGCCACTTGAAAACTTCGCCTTTCACGGTCGGAGCCTGATTCCTGTCCTCCGTGTCGCCCAGCGCGTCCCGGAGGTCCTGCATCGACACGTCGTCGGGCGGGACGTACCCGTGTTCGAGAAGCTGCTCCGCGTACAGGTCCGCGGCCGCGTGCCCGCCCGTGAACCAGTCCGCGACCCACGCCCGCCCGAGCGCGAAGTTGTCGGCCCACGACGCCTCGGCGTCGGCCTCCTGCCTCGCGCGGATGTTTTCAAGCTCGGCGTCGGTCACGGCTCAAGGCCCCAAGGAGACAGGCCGCTCCCAGGTCTCCGGGTTGTCGGGGTCGGCCGCCCACGCCTCCCAATCGACGCCGCCGATGTTCTCGGGCTGCCAGACTTCGTGCGCGCCCGCAGTGTTCGGCGTTTCGACCGGCACGTTCCCGCCGCCGGCCGCCGGCGGAACGGAGGTCTGCTTCGGCTTCGCCGCCCCGGGCTTCGCGGGCACTGCCGGCGCGGCCGGCTTCTGCGGTGCCGACGGGCCGGAGAGCAGCACGTAGCCGAAATACCCGATGCCGCCCAGCGCGAAAACGCCGAGGGCCACGGCGACCCACTCGGTTGCGGTCAGGCGCGGCATCAGAACGCCTCGATTCGCAGCCGCGAAGGCGGGATGTTCGAGAGGGCGATGCCGCCGCCCTCGGACATATCCTGCACGAGCGCCACGAGCAGGATGCGCGGCAGCGGGGCCGGAACCACGTAGCGCGCCCCGGTCGCGCCCGCCGCGGTCGCCCCCGCCAGCACCTGATTCGACAGGAGCGCGAAGGGTTCCTTCTCCGCGAACGTGCAGCCGGGGGCGTCGCGGTCGAACGCCGCGGCGACGCGCAGCGCACCCGCACCGACGCGGCTGTTGGCGGCGACGATTTCGACGCCCTGTGCGTCGTCCCACCACGTATCGTGCTGCCGGCCGTCCGTGTAGAGCGCCTGTTCGGCTGCGACCGGCCGGAAAACGGCGCTTTCGCCGGAAGCGATGAAACCGCCCCACAGAGGGCCGCCGACCTGCCCGGTCGTGTAGATGTTCCGGTCGTACAGAAGCGTTCGGAGCGGAGCGCCGCCGGTCGCGTTCTGCGGCGGAATCTCGCCCGGCCGGCCCAGCGCGACGACGAGCGGCCCGGCCGCCCTGTACGTCTTCCACGGGCTGCGGCGCGGGTCGGGATTCGTCAGGACGAGCCCGGCGACGGCCCGCATCCGCGGGGCGTCGGGCACCTCCACCCACGAGCCGGGGCCGCGTCGCAGCACGACGAGCCACGCCGCGCCGCACTGGCGGTCGAGCGTCGTGTCGTTGCCGGCGGCGATGGTGTCGATGCGCACGGGTCGGGCTCCTAATCGCCCCACCACTCGGAGCCGTGGTCCGCGACGTACTCGCCGCCTTGTTCGATGAGCTTCAGGAGCACAGCCTCCCATCCGGGGTTGCCGCCGCCCTGCGACACGGGCGGCGCGTAGCCGCCGCCGTAGGGAGGCTGATAGGGCGCGTAGCCGCCGCCGTAGCCGGGGGGCGGCACGGGCGCGGAGGGACGAGTCAGGATGTAGGCGCCCGCGCCCACGAGGGCGACCGCGACGACGCCGGCGACGATGGCGGTTCCGGTGCTCATTTCGGGGCCTTCTTTCCCGCGCGGCGGCGCGGCTTGTGCGCGGCCGGGGCCGCGGGCGCGGCGGGCGCGGCGGGCGCGGCGCACTCGGCGGCGATGCGGGCGCACACGTCGGCGCGCTGGCGCCGGGTGGCGCTCGCGAGCCGGTCGCGGCGTGCGGCGTGCATCAGGTGTCGCAGGGGGTCCATGTTCCGCCTCCGGTCCGTCGCGGGGCCGGGCGGAAGCCCGGCCGCGCGACCGACCGGCGGACCCGACCACGGGCCCGCCGGCGGAAGGGGCTACTTCAGGTGCGCGACGAGCCTTGCGCCCTTGGCCGGGTTCGCCTTGACGCCGGCCTCGCGCCCGGAGCCCACCGCGGTGCGATAGGTGCCGTCCACCTGCTTTTCGGAGCCGACGAGCGAGCCCTTGAGCGCGGCGGCCGGCGCGGGCGGCACGAAGACGAGCGGGGCCGTCGCGGCGACCGCGGCGGGGGCCGTGGCGGGCGCGGCCTTCACCGCGATGGTGCCGGCCGGCGGCTCATGGATGGCGTCGGCGTGTTCGAGCGCGCGGCGGCCCGTGGGCGGCAGGATGAGGGCGACGTTGTGCGGCTGCGCGATGTACTCTTGCTCCTGCGAGAACACGAAGCGGTCGGCGAAGGGAAGGTCCTTGAGGCTGGAGTCGGGAGCGGGCTGGAAGATGGCGGTGGCGACCTGGTTGAGGTCCCATTGGTCCGCGGCGTCGTCCTGATACGCGGCGGCCACGAGGTCGGACAGCTCTTCTGCGTCCACGAGCTTGCGCCCGTCGGCGGTGCGCAGCGTCACTTTGCCGAGCGCAGTGGCCTTGCCCAGCGAGTCGGTGTTGACGAGCGCGACGAGCTGCCCCGCGGGGAAGGTCTGGTGCAGGTTCGCGAGGTTGTTGGGGGCGGCCTTGACGGGGCGGGCGTACTGGTCCGGGCCGGGCACCGTCTCCGGCACCCAGCGCAGCGTGAGTTCGGAGGGCTGCACGAGGGAGCCCACGCCGTCGGCCGCGGCCAGTTCGTTGCCCACGAGGAAGCCGGAACCGCGGTGCACCGTCAGGCGCGCGGTCGTCATCTGCGTTGCGCCGGGGCAGCGCGCGTAGCGCTCGTCCTTTTTCAAAAAGCGCATTTCGCACGGCCGGCGGAAGCGCACGTGCACGGTGGTCGTCGCGCCGGCGGCGAGGCTCGCGAGGATGGCCGTCGAGTCGTAGGTCTCGTCCTCGAAGCTCACCCAGCGGGCGACGCCGACGTTCGCGTGGTAGAAGGCGTGGTTGCGACCGGAGAGACAGATCCCGAGCAGTTCCTGCTGCGCGGCGGTGAGGCCTTCGTCGAGGATGTCGGGGTCCGTCTCGGGCCCGAACTCGCTGTAGAACTTCTCGAAGAGGACGGCGACCGCGGAGCGCACGTCGGCCGGCTTGATCGCGCAGGGGGAGGCGGCCACGTTCTTGATGGCCAGCAGGAAGTCGAGCACGAACGCGCGGCAGACCTGGCCCGCCGGGAAGGGGCTTTCCTTGAGGACGAAGGGGCCCGAGGCGAGCCCGATGCTCATGGTTCCGAGAAGCTTGTTCATGACGGCTCCCTAGCCCTTCTTCACGAGGTCGGCGGCCTGCCCGACGGTGGGGGTTTTCGCGGGCGGCGTGACGAGGTTTCCGAGCAGGACGGGCGGCGCGTAGGCCGCGAGCGCGTAGCCGCCGGCGATGCCGACGAGCGCAGCCGCCGCGGCAATGGCGACGATGTGGCGGGTCTTCATGACGTTTTCTCCGAGGGCGCGCCGACTCCCACGCGCCAGACTGCGAGGGGGTCTCCCTTGCGCAGGGTTGCGACCTTGTCGGCCCATCCGGGCGCGGTCAGTTCCGTCCGGTCGCGCAGGGCCTGCACGTCCGCGGGCTCGCTCTGCGTGCCTGCGACGATGCCGGCAAGACACCTCCGGCCGTCGATGGGGATTCGCCCGATGGCCTGCGACAGGAGCACGAGCCCCATGCCGGCATGCCGCCCGCCGGTCGCGACGCGCAGGACCGCGCCGGCCGCCTCGCGGCCGTAGAGCGCGGCCTCTTCCGCGACGAGACAGACGCCGCCGGTGTACCAGCACAGGTCCGCGACCGCGGCGAAGCGCCGACCCATCGCGCGCGCGTCCAACGTGTCGGGCGAGACCACGAGCAGCGCGCGACGGTCCAGACGTTCAGGCGCGGCGAAAAGCGCCGCAGAGGTCACGAGGTCGCCCGCCCACGGGTGCGCCTGCGGATTCGCGCGGTCGCGGTCGGCGTAGGGGTCGAAAATCACGATGCGAGCGAAGCTCTTGCGCCACTCGCGCAGGGCCACCTGCGCGGCGTGCGTCTTTCCGGTGCCCGGCAGACCGACGACGGCCCAGCACTCGCCGGAGACGAGAGAGGCCAGCGCGGAGACGGCGGCGGCTATGCTGCTCATTCGGAGCGTGGGGCCTCCTCCGCCTTGTCCTGAGGCAGCCTGCGGTGCAGCACGCCGACGAGCAACCCGCCGACGAGGGCACAGACGGCCGCGGCGACGGGCAGCGCGCGCGGCAGCATGGGCGCCAGCACGGGCGCCAGCCGGCGGCCGGCTTCGACCGCGCTTTCCTTCGCGGCCGAAACGGCGGCCTTGAGCTCCGCGCGGCTCGCGAACTTCTGCGCGAGCAGCGGGAGGTCGAAGAGAAGTTCCGCGCACGCGGCGCAGTCGCGGCGCGCCTCTTCGGGCGTGAGCGGCACCGCGGGTGCCGGCGCGGACTCGGGTTCGGGCGCGGAGGGTGCGGGCCCCTCTTCCCCTCCCGCCGGCAGGGCCGGCGGGAGGGGTTCGGGGTCGTGCGCGCTGTGCGCGGCGTGATCGGTCTCTTCGAGCTCCGGCGAGGGGCACTCGGCGAGGGCCGCGGCGGCGGCCTGCGCGCGCTTCTCCGGCTCCGCAGGAGGCGGGGCGGCGGGGCGGGGCGGGGCTGGCTTGGCCTTGGACACTCAAGCCTCCCACACCTCCGCTGGCGGTTTCGCGTGGCCGGTGCCCGGCGCACGTCCGACAGCGGAGGTGCGGAGCGAAACGGCAGACCGACCGCCCGTTCATAAGCCGGCGGTCACAGGGAACCTGCGGAGCGTGCCGCTCGCGAACGGAGGATAGGCTCTCACAAGGCGCCTGAAAAAGGACCTTGGCGCGTTCGCCCGGCTTCGACAGCGGGCGCCGGCGCTTGACAGGAGTGGACGGCCGGAGCATCGTTCGCGCCGTGCCGAACGTTGCGAACGCTCCGAACGATGCGCCCCTGCCGCGCGGAACCCGCGCGGTCTGCCTCAAGGAGGCGTGCGCGGCCGCAGGCGTCCACCTGCGGACCGGATACAGGTTCGCGGCAGAGGGCGTCTGGCGGGTGTGGCACTGCGGCGGCGCGTGGCGCGTGTACGTGGACCGGGCCGGGCTGCCGTTGCTCGGAGCGCCCGCCGCGCCAGCGCCGGCCGGGCGCCAGCGCGTGGCCGGGTACGAGCGGCGGGCGCCGCGGGCGGCGCGGGCACACAGGGTGCGCGGGTACGACCGGGGCGGAAGGCGCGTGCGAGGGCACGCGCGAGGCGAAGGGCGATGACGAGGGCGCAGAGGCTTGCAACGAACGTCGG
>Ga0172369_10007676_pt1 | contig 12461 bp, 10 predicted proteins | sample LakKiv25m_FD_114539 | JGI IMG/M metagenome (GOLD analysis project Ga0172369, IMG submission 114539) | Freshwater microbial communities from Kabuno Bay, South-Kivu, Congo - kab_022012_11.25m | ecosystem: Environmental > Aquatic > Freshwater > Lake | place: Democratic Republic of the Congo... | reverse complement strand
CAACGTCCTGCCGGGCGGCCAGTCGGGCCTGACCGATTCCAAGCACTTTGCGGATCAGGCGCAGGCATGGCTGGCCAACCAGGCGTGGCCGCTGCGCTTCGAGGTCGCGGATGTCGTGGCCGGGGCGATCGGGCGCGAGGTGTACCGGCCGCAGTAGCGGCGCCGACCATCCGGGTACTCCAATCTGGGCCTGCGCTGCACCCGCAGCTACCCGTAACGCAACCCAATGCCCCGTATCACAACATCCCAGCCTTGCCCGCCAACCATCGCTCCAATTCCGTCGTCAACACGGCGACATGCTCCTGCTCCTCCGCCGCCAACGCCTTGTACAGCTCCTGTTCTGCCGATCCGGCTGCCTCGATGTCGGCTCGCTCGGCAAAGAAGCGCATCGCGCGCTGTTCGAACGCGATGGCAATGCGAAACAAGTTCACGGGATCCGCGGGCCGGCTGGGCATGTCGGCGTAGATCGCCGCGCGCTCGATAGCGCACTCGCCCGGCATCAACGGCACTTGCACGTGGTAGCGCCGGGCCAACGTGGCCATGTGCTCGTCTTCCATGGCGGCAAAACGCGTAAACAAGTCCGCCAGCAGCGGCTCGCGCGCCTCTTGCGCTGCACGCCGGTAGAATGCCTGGCCGCCCAGCTCGATCTCGAACGCCATGCGAATCGCTTGCAGCGACGCCTCGTTCGCGACCGTTTCGCGAGTCTGCGCTTCGAGCTTGCCCCCGCATAGCGGGCACATGCCGTAGGGAAATGCGAAACCCTCGCTGACCTTGGCGCATTCGGTGCAGTGCCACTGCAGTCTGGCGTCGGCGCAGCAAGCGTACGACTCGCTGTCTTCGACGGGTTGCTGGCACTTGGGGCAGCGTCTGCCGGCGTCTTCGGGGGCCAGCGGCTCGAAATTGGCCACGTCTTCGTTGGTCAACGGCCAGATCTTGCCGCGTTGCAGGTAGCTGGCGATGGCCTTGGCGGCGCGGCGGCCGGCTCCCATGGCGAGAATGACGGTGGCGCCTCCGGTGACGATGTCGCCGCCAGCAAAGACCCCTGGCAGCGACGTGGCTTGCGTCGTGGCGTCGGCGACGATGTTGCCCCACTGGTTCACCGCCAGGCCCGGTGTGGCGCGCGTGATGATCGGATTGGCCTTGGTGCCGAGCGCATAGATCACAGTATCGCAAGGCAATTCATGCATGTGTCCGGTCGCGACCGGCTTGCGGCGTCCCTGTGCGTCGGGCTCGCCGAGCACCATTTCTTCCAGCCGGATGCCTTGCACATCGCCGCTCTCGCTGACCAGGATGGCCACAGGTGCATGCAGGAAGAAGAACTCGACGCCCTCCTCCTTGGCGTGCCGCAATTCCTCCTTGCGCGCAGGCGCTTCCGCTTCGGATCGGCGGTAGACGCAGCGCACCGTGCCCACGCCCAGCCGCCGCGCCACCCGCAAGCAGTCCATCGCCGTGTTGCCGGCGCCGATGACGACCGCGCTGCGGCCGACGCCAACAGGCGTATCCATCAAGGGAAATGCATGGCCGCCCATGAGGTTCACGCGCGTCAGGAATTCATTGGCCGAGAAGACCTGTCCGGCAAACTCGCCGGGGATGCCGAGGAAGGCCGGCGCGCCTGCGCCGACGCCGAGAAAAACCGCGTCGAACCCTTTGACGCCAAGCAGTTGCGAAATGGTGAAGGTCTTGCCGATGACCTTGTTGGTCGCGAAGTGCACGCCGAGATCGCGCAAGTATTGCACTTCCCGGTCAATGATCTCGCGTGGCAAGCGAAACGCTGGGATGCCGTAGCGCAGCACGCCGCCGACGACATGCAAGGCCTCGAAAACGGTGACATCTGCTCCGACGCGGACGAGATCGGCGGCGGCGGCCAGGCCGGCTGGCCCCGAGCCGACGACCGCGACCTTGCCCAATGTGCCGGCGCCGACACCGGATTGCACGGCGGGTGCGCGCGCGTGGTCGCCGACAAAGCGTTCCAACCGGCCGATGCCGACCGGTTCGATCTTCTTGCCCAAGACGCACTGCGCCTCGCACTGCGATTCCTGGGGGCAGACGCGGCCGCAAATCGAGGGAAATAGATTGGATTCGTGGATGACGCTCAACGCGCCGCCGAGATCGCGCACGGCAACGTGTCGAATGAAACGCGGAATGTCGATCCACACCGGGCAACCCGAGATGCACGTCGGGTTGGCGCATTGGATGCAGCGTTCGGCCTCCTTCAAGGCATCCTGCAGTGAATACCCAAGGTTCACTTCCTGGAAGTTGTGCGACCGTTCCTGGGCATCGCGCTCGGGCATCGGCGTCTGCAGCGGCGGCAGTTCCTTCAACTTCTTGTAGTTCCTCTTGCCCTGCACGACGAGCTGCTGCTCCAGCTTGCAGACGTGCGCCTGATCCTCGTTGGCGACCGCCTCGTCGCGGACAAAGCGGCGTTGGCGCGCCATCAACTCGGCGAAATCGACTTGATGCCCGTCAAAATCAGGACCTTCGACGCAAGCAAAGCGCACTTCGCCGCCGACCGACACGCGGCAAGACCCGCACATGCCCGTGCCATCGACCATGATGGCGTTGAGACTGACCATCGTCTTGATTCCGAAGGCCCGCGTCGTGTCGGCGCAGGCGCGCATCATGGGCAAAGGGCCGATAGCGACGACGAGATCCGGCCTGTCGCGCTGGCAGACGTCGAGCAAGGCCGCGGTGACCCGCCCCGGCGTGCCGTAGCTGCCGTCGTCGGTGCACACGAGGGTGCAGTCGCTGGTGGCGCCGAAGCGATCTTCCCAGAAGATCAGATCTTTGCTGCGAAAGCCCAAGATGCTCGTGGTGCGGTTGCCGGCATCGCGAAAGGCGCGCAGTTGCGGATAGATCGGCGCCACGCCCAGGCCGCCGCCGACGAGCACCACATGGCCCACCCGCTCGATGTGCTGGGGCTGCCCCAAAGGCCCGACAAGATCGTCAAAGGTATCGCCGGCCTTGTAGCTGTTGCGCATCTCGCGCGTTGTCTTGCCCAGGGCCTGTGTGACCAACGTGACCGAGCCGCGCTCCCTGTCGAAGTCGGCGATCGTGAGAGGAATTCGCTCGCCGCCCGGGTTGAGGTGCACCATCACGAAATGGCCGGCCTCGGCGGCAGCGGCGATGTCGGGCGCATCGACCTCCCACAAGAACGTGACGTCGGAGAACGCTTCGCGGCGGAGGATTTTGTACATGCGTCTTGGGTAACGTGTCGGGGCGGAGGCGTCAAGCAGCGCCGTGAGCGTCAGCTGATTCGCTGGCATAATCCGCGATATGCAGCTCAGCCAGCAGGAGCGCGACCGCTGAATCGACCGCCGCGGCGACCGCCGCTGACATGGGCGCGTGCCACGCGAAGTCTTGACATTCGATGCCGAGCACCGCAATGCGTTCAGGCAGTTGCCCCAGCGCGCGCGCCAGTTCCACCGCCTGTGCCAGACCCAGCAGGTGTGTCGAGTTGCCGCCCAGGCGTGCGGCAAGCGGCGCCGCTCGTGCGTCTAACCACACGATATCACCGGCAGTTATGCCGCTACGCAGCGCGTCGACCAAGACCACGCACCCAAAACCTCGCCATGCGTCCAGCAGCGCCGCGCCGTCGCCGCCGTGCTCTTGCACCGCAATCCAATCGGGAACCATCGGGCGCAGCCGCCTGGCGACTGCGAGACCGACCGCGTCGTCACCGCGATCGGCGTTGCCGATGCCGAGGACCAGCGTCGGTATCACGACCGCGCCACGTCGAGCTTGAGGAAGTGCGTCGCACACGAAATGCACGGATCGTAATTGCGAATCGCCTGCTCGCAGCGCAGCGTCAGTTCGGCGTCGTCCAGGTGCAGGTGTGCCGTCACGAAGGCGCGCAGGTCCGCCTCCATCGCGCGCAGGTTCTGCGACGTCGGCGGCACGATGTTGGCGTCCTCGATAAGACCGTGATCATCCAAGCAATAGCGATGGTACAGCATGCCGCGCGGCGCCTCGGTCATCGCCCAGCCGATACCCTTGCGCGCCGCGACGGCCACCGCGGCCTCGCGCGGTTCCCGGTAGCCACGGATGAGGCGCAGCGCCTCTTCACAAGCCAACACCAACTCCACGGCCCGCACCAGGTTGCTGCGAAACGGGTTGCGACACGGCGTTTCCAGGCCGATTTCATCCGCCGTCCGCCTGGCCAGCGGGGTCAGCCTGTCGCGGTTCAGGGCCATGCGCGCCAGCGGCCCGACGAGGTAGGTCTCAGTGCCTTTGTGATGTGAATGCAACGCGTTCGAGTGCGCGGCGTGTTCTTCGGCGAAGTGTTCCTGGTATTGCTGCGCGCTGATGTCGAGGCCGCGATCCGATACCAACCGCCCTTCGTTCATCGGGTAGTCATCGGGATGGCGCAGCGCGATCAACTCGTGGTGCAGGGTCAGCTCCGGGAACGTCAGCGTCGCTGCGAAGCGGGCCGTCGCGACCGCCGTCTCGAGCGCGCGTTCGAGTGGTGCAACTAGCGTATCCAACTCAGCTTTCGTCGGCGTGTGGTAGAAGCCTCCGACCTTGACATTGATCGGATGAATCTCGCGCCCGCCGACCACGGTCATGATCTGGTTGCCGGTTCTCTTGAGCGCCAGTGCGTCGTTGACCAACTGCGGGTGATCGGCAGCCATGTGCACGACACTGGGATAGCCCAGGAAATCAGGCGCATGCAGCATATAGACGTGCAAAGCATGGCTCTCGATCCACTCGCCGCAATACAGCAGCCGGCGCAGGTCGCGCAGCGGTCCATCGACCTGGATGCCCAGCGCGGCCTCGAGTGCGTGCACAGCGCTCATCTGGTAGGCGACGGGGCATATTCCGCAGATTCGCGCTGTAATATCTGGAGCTTCCAGGAACATCCGCCCGCGCAGGAAGGCCTCGAAAAAGCGCGGCGGCTCGAAGATGCGGACTTCGACGTTCTCGACGCGGCCGTCCTTGATGCGCACGTGCATCGCGCCCTCGCCTTCGACGCGGGCGAGGTACGGCACGCTCAACGTACGATTAGCGCTCATGGTTCTCGCTCTCGCGGCGAAAGGGCTCGGCGGCGGCGTGGTAGGTGCGAAAGGCTCGCAACAAGTCGTCTGCGGCGACGCCGGTGGCGGCAAGATGGCGCGCCAGTGCAGCCGTGTTCGCGGTCTCGGCCGGCCCAAAACAAGCAAAACATCCGCGGTGATACGAAGGACAGAGCGCCCCACAGCCCGCGTGGGTCACGGGGCCAAGGCAGGCCATCCCGCGCGCCACCATCACGCACACGCTGCCGCGGCGTTTGCACTCCATGCAGACGGAATAGCTCGGAATGTCAGGTCTTGCGTCCTGCAGGAAAGCACGCAGCACCTCGATGAGCTGGTGCTTGCTGACCGGGCAGCCATGCAATTCGAAATCGACAGCGACGTGATCAGAGATGGCCGTCGACTTACCCAGCACGCTGAGCACCTCGGGCCGGGCATAGACCCGTGAGGCAAAATCCTTTACGCTCGCGAAGTTGCGCAACGCCTGGATGCCGCCCGCGGTCGCGCACGCGCCAATGGTGACGAGGTACTTGCTCTGACGCCGCACGTCGTGGACGCGCTCGGCGTCGTGCGGTGTCGTGATCGATCCTTCCACCAGCGAGATATCGTAAGGTCCTTTGCCAACTTCGCGCGATGCTTCTGGAAAGTTGGAGATCTCAACCGCGCCCGCCACGGTCAGCAGGGCGTCCTCGCAGTCGAGCAGGCTGAGTTGGCACCCGTCGCAGGACGAGAACTTCCACACGGCGAGTTTCGGCTTCCGGGCCAACTTGGGCTTTTGCTGAGCAAGCGCCATGGCTTACAGCTCCCGCACGGTCATCAGCGGCCGCATTGCGCGCGCGGTGAATACCGGCCCGTCCTTGCAGATGAAGTGAGGCCCGAGCTGGCAATGACCGCACAACCCCACGCCGCATTTCATGTTTCTCTCCATCGACAGGTAGATCCGCCCGGGGTCGACGCCGCGCTTCTCCAGGTCCATGGCCGCGTAGCGCATCATCACCTCGGGCCCGCAAACGAGCGCCACGGTGTCGGAAGGGGCAAAACTCAGGCGCGGCAGAAGGCGCGTGACAAGGCCAACATGTCCGATCCAATCCGTTTGTGCGTGATCGACTGTCACGTGCACGCCCATGTCGAAGCGGCCGCGCCATTGGTGCAATTGCCGGCGATAGAGCAGGTCAGCCGGGCTGCGGGCGCCGTAGACAAGGAAAAAGCGTCCATATTTCGAACGATTCGCCTGGATGGCCAGCAAGGCCCCGCGCAGAGGCGCCAGGCCCATGCCACCGGCCACCACGACGACGTCCTGGCCGCGGGCCTCTTCAATGGGCCACGCGGTACCATAAGGACCCCGAATACCGACCACGTCGCCGGTTTTCAAGCGACAAATGGCTTCACTGACGGCACCGACGGCCCGCGTCGTGTGCACGAGAACGTCCGGCCGCGCACCATCGCCGGTAATCGACATCGGCACTTCGCCGTGGCCGAACACCGTGAGCATGTTGAACTGTCCAGGAAGAAAGCGGAAATTTGTCTCTCCCTCGGCCGCAACCAACTCCAGGCTGACCACATCCGGCGTCTCGCGCTGCACGCGGCGCACCACGAACAGGGTCGGCAGCATCGGATCCGCTGCGCTCATCGACCCTTCCTCGCCGGCGCCGACTTCGCATAGAGATCCAAGAGTTGCATGCGCGCGGCGTCGAGGCGCTCGTTGATGATGTGCGCAAAACGTTTGAGAATTTCGTAGCCGAGATCGTGGTCCGCTTCGCATTTGTGGCGCAGACACGTTCCGTCCAGCGCGATCGCCCGCGTCAGTTCGGTGGCGCGCGCACTGATGCGCCATTCGTACGGTGGCACAAGCCACGACCAGCCAAGGATTTCGCCCGCACCGACCGTCTGCACGGTCACCCCACCGCGCCCCGGCACGTGCGTTTCGAGCAGGACATGGCCCTGGCGAATCATGAAGAATTGACGCGCTTCGTCGCCTTCGGCAAAGAGCTGCTCTCCGGCATCGAAGCGGACATTTGTTGCACAACCAACGAGAATGGAAACGTGTTCCGGTCTGAGGCCGTGCATGAATGCCTGCTCGCTCAAGACCCGTTCAAGCGTTTCCATGATCACCTTCCTTGGCGGTGGCACCCTGCAGGATGCGGGCTTGAGCGGTCAAGTCGATGCCGACTGGGCACCACGTGATGCAGCGACCGCAGCCGACGCAGCCGGAACTGCCGAATTGTGCAAGCCAAGTGCCCATCTTGTGGGTGAGCCATTGCCGGTAGCGCGCACGCGTGGAGGGCCGCACGCTGCCGCCGTGGATGTGTGCGTACTCGACGGAAAAACAGGAGTCCCAACGCCTTGTTCGCTCCACGAAACCGCCTGACAGATCGGCGCAGTCGGTGGCCGTGGTGCAAAAGCAAGTCGGGCAGACTTGTGCGCAATTGCCGCACGACAGGCAGCGCAGCGCGACCTCGTTCCAGCTGGGGTGCTCGGCGCTCGCCGCAAGAAGTGCAGGCAATCCTTCGGTGTTCAGCTTGCGACCGACTTGCGCGGCGGCGCGCGCGCTGACGGCCACGGCGGCGTCGATGTCGGCGGCTGTGGCGGCGGCAGAGGGCAGGGCGGCGAGCACGTCGCGACCAGCGTCGCTGCCGGCTTCCACGACAAACACATGGCGATCGGGGTCCAGCAGTTCGGTCAGGGCAAGATCGAAGCCGGCAACGGCGCGCGGCCCCGTGCCCATCGACGTGCAAAAGCACGTGCTTGCAGCTTGGGCGCAATTCACGGCGACAACGAACGAACCATCGCGCCGCGCGCAATAGGTTGGATCGGCGTGGGTTCCGTCTCGCAGGACGCGGTCGTGGATGGCCACGGCAGCCAGGTCGCAGGCGCGCACGCCGACGAAGGCCAGCGGTCTGGCCGTTTTTGCTTGGCGGTTCAGAATCTTCCAGCCGCGGTCCTGGCGCTCGGCTTGCCACAGCGAGACCTGTGACGGCAACAAGAATGGCTTGAGCGAGTTGGCGCCAACCGTGAATCCAAAAACAGATGCATCATCACGAGGTTGCAGGCGGTAGCGGCCGCCCTGCTGCTCGTCGCTCCAGCCCACCGGCAAATCGCGTGCGCAACTGATGTCGTGGTAGCCGATGGCGGCGTCGCGCACCACTGGCCCGATGATGCGGTAACCCCGGGCCGTCAGTTCGGCCAGCAGCGCGTCGAAATCGCTGCGCGCGAGGATCCCTCGTTCAGCCTGGCGCAAGTGTTCGCTCATGCCCCGACTCAGAGACCCGGCCAGGCGGCAAATGCCGCCGCCCCCAAGCCACAGCACAAAAGGAGCGCCGATGCAAAGACTTGCAGGCGAGCCGCGCCCAGTGCCCCGATGCGTGGCGCGACCTGGCTGCGCAGCACCTGCCACACGCCCCAGCCGAGCAGCACCCAGGCTGTTTGCGCCAGATCCAGGCCAAGACCAAAGCTGAGCAACGGCCACCAGACGTTGTCGACACCGCCCGTCAGCGCCTGCAGCCCCGCGCCAAAGCCCAGGCCGTGGATGAGCCCGAAGCCCAGCGCCAACGCGGCGACTTTGGCTTCAGGTTGACGCTCGATGGCGCGCGCCTTCCATGCGGAAAATGCAATCGTTCCGCCGATCACGATGTCGAGGCCCGGCACAGGGGGCCAGGCCAGGAGGAGCGCCGCCGTCATGGCAGTCAGGTGGCCAGTCGAGAACGCCGTGACGCCGAACAGCAACGTTCGCGAGCGCGAGGCGCCGATGACCAATGTCAGCAGAAACAGCAAGTGATCGGGGCCCAGCAACAGGTGCAGGACACCTTCGAGCGACCACGCCATCAAGATGGCGCGCGGCGGCGCCTGCCAACTGCGCTGGCGCACATCGAGCGGCGGGAAGTCTGCGATCGGCCTGGGATCGCTTGGCAATGCCCCTTGCGCGGTGTCGCGGGGCTGCGGCCGGATGCGCGCACCCTCGGGACGCGCAAGCACAGAACCGGCCGCCGTCAGCGGCAGCGTCATGGCCGCGGTGTTGGGCGGGATGAGCACCTGAAGTGGCTCCGCGTCGCGCACTTGCAGCTTGACGTACAGCGTGGTCCGGGTCTTGTGCTGCCGCCAGGCCGTCCGCGTCAGTGTCAAGTTCTCCATGCGCTGCGGACACACCAGATCGAAGTGCAGACCGACGAAGGCGCCGTCAGCGGCGTCCGAAAAGCGCGGCCCGATCTGCCGCGGTTGCGTGACGCATGGAGCAAATGTAAAAGCATTCCTCATGTTGCGAGCCAACTCTTCGCGGTCGCGCTCGACCGGCAGGCCGAGTTCGCGGACGATGCGCGTGTACTCTTGCAGGTGGCGGCGCTCGAAGTAGAGGCTCAGGGCGAATGTGCGCTGGTCCGTGGTGCGCAGATCGACAACGGTATTGGCCTTCACTTCGTCGATCGGATGGGCAAGCAGCGGCGGCACACCGGCCAGGAACACAACGATGCAAACGGTGAGGTACAGGGCGAGCTTGAGCATGGCGCGAGTGTGACACCGCCCCGCGGCGGGAACAAGCGCCGGCTGACGCACTGCCGCGATTGACAGCGACCTGCCCGCGTGCGACAGACCCGGCTGGCGGCCACCGCGCGGCAACCGAGGCACCATGATTGCGCGTTTCAGAATCGGGTTCATCAGCTTGGTGCTGACAGGCTGCGGCGCGGCCGCGTCGCAGACCGTTGGCGCGCCGGGCGCGCCGGAGCAGGAAGCCGTGCCGACGAGCGAGGCGCCGGCACCGTCCTCGCCGCCGTCGACGGCGCCTGCGGCGCCCGCACCCGAGGAGACTGCGCCAGGCACGGATGAGGCCGCGCCAGAACCCCCCGAGGCACCCAGTGCCCCAGCTCCGTCCCAAGATTTGACGGACGATCCGGACGAGGACGCCGCGCACCAAGAGGGTCAACCGTAGCCCCGCGATTCTCGCGTCCACCGCCGCGCTCTTGTAGACTCCGCGGCGGAGGTTCGGCCATGCCCTTGTCCTGTCGTGTGATTCCGATTCGTGCCGCGCTGCTGTGTTGCGGACTCGCCATGGCCTGTTCCAGCGAGCCCAAGGCCGAGAAGGTCTGGACGTTGGCGGATATTTCGCTCCTTCCCGGCGACGATGTCGCCGACAGCACAGGCTGGACATTCGGCAAGGATGTGCCGACGGAGCTTGCCGATCCGGCGGATGGCCAACTGGCCGACAGTGCGGCGCCCGACGACGCGACCAGCGATGCGCTTGCTGTGGCCGATTCGACCGACGACATCGGTGCGCCAGCCGCGGACTCGGCCCAGCCGGTCGACGTCCAGAAACCGCCGATCTCCTCGTGCAAAGGCCTTTGTGGTCAGTATGTCGAGGACGGCGCTTGCCACTGCAATGCCGGTTGCGTCGCCGCCAAGAACTGTTGCGACGACTATGCCAAGGAATGCAGTTGCTCGACCGCCATCGACTGCAACGACGGCAACGATTGCACCACGGATTCGTGCGACAAGGGATTCTGCAAGCAGATTCCGTTTCTTGGCTGCTGTACGAGCGATGCCGACTGTGCCGGTGGCACGACCTGCAAGCCGGCCAAGTGCGTGACAGGAACGTGCACGCTCCAGGCCAAGGACTGCGACGATGGGCTCTCTTGCACGACAGACGTTTGCGATACGGTGGACGGCAGTTGCGTGCACAAGCTGCAGGTCGACAAGTGCGAAATCGGCGGCAAGTGCTTCGGCGCCAAGGACCCCGATCCAACCAGCAATGGGTGCGGCACCTGCGACCCCAAGGGCGATCCCCACGCCTGGGCGGTGACGCCCAACAAGTGCTTGATCGAAGGCGCTTGCGTCAGCAGTGGCACCGCGTCGCCGACGGCACCTTGCGCGACCTGTGATCCGACGAAATCGACGACAGCGTGGACAGTTGCGGCTGGTCAGTGCGTCATCGGCGGCGTGTGCATCGCGGCGGCGACCGTGGCGGACGGCAGCTTCGGATGCAAGGTCTGCGATCCGACCAAGAGCACGTCGACGTGGGCGATCAAGACCGCTGCGTGCAGCGATGGCAATGCGTGCACCACCGGCGATGCGTGTGATCCGAAAGGCGCTTGCGTCGGCAAGGCCAAGGCCGGCTGCTGCACGAACGACGCCGACTGCAGTGGCATGCAACCGCCGCCCGCGGCCTGCCAGGTGGCGGTCTGCACGGCCGGCACGTGTGCCATCCAGGCCGACCCGACCTGTTGCTCGTCCGGGTCGTGCTGCGACCTGTCGACCGACCCCGGCAAGCTCATGCCTGCCGGCACGGTCTGCAACTACTCGATGCCCGTGGGCAAAGAGTACCAGTGCAACGACAACAACGAGGAATACCGCAACCTGTACTATGGTTGCGACGGCAAGAGCCCGGTCAAATGCAGCAGCACGACGCCCGGTTACGGACCATGGGCCGTCGGCAAGAAATGCGGCGCGGGCTTCGTCTGCACCCTGAAGACGCCGTCGAGCTCGCCGCTCTGCATCGCCCAGTAGTCAAGCGGCAAACGAGCAGATCGGACACTGCGTGGCGTCGTGGCGCAACGCGGGGCAGTGTTCGCGGCCGAAGTAGATGATCTGCAAGTGTCTGCGCAACCACTCGTTTTCCGGAAACAGGCGCTTCAGGTCGCGCTCCGTCTCCACGACATTGCGGCCACTGGACAGACCCCAGCGCTGCGCAAGTCGATGGATGTGCGTGTCCACTGGAAATGCCGGGACGTGGAAAGCATGCGACATCACGGCCGAAGCAGTCTTGTGTCCAACGCCAGGCAGCGCTTCGAGGGCCTCCCAGTTTGCCGGCACCTTGGCGCCATGGCGCTCGCAGAGAATGCGCGACAAGCCATGGATCGCCTTGGACTTCTGCGGCGAAAGGCCGCAAGGCCGGATGATTTCTCGAATGCGCGCCTCACCCAGCCCGACCATGTCCGCTGGATTGTCTGCCAGTGCAAAGAGTTGCGGCGTGATGAGGTTGACGCGCTTGTCGGTGCACTGCGCGCTCAGCAGCACGGCAATCAGCAGCGTATACGGGTCCTTGTGGTCCAGCGGTACCTGCGGATCCGGGTACAGGTGGTCCAGCACTTGTGCGATTCTGCACACCTTGTCCTGCGTGTCCAAGCTCGGCCTCCCGGGGTTGTGGCGCCCATCCTCGCCGTCCCGCTCGCCGCGGCGCAAGGTCTGCGTTAGGCTGCGAGCTGGAGGCTGCCTTGGCGATCGTCCGCGTCCACGAGACCCTGCACACGCGATTTGTTGACTTCTTCTCGCCACTTCTGTCCGACGGCGCCATGCCGGCCGGCTGGAGCCTGTTCGACATCGAGACCGAACAAGGCATTTCGCTGGTCTTCTCAGGTCCGCAAGGCACGTTGACGGTCGAACTGGATCGTCGCGATCCGGCGCGGCCGTGCTTCACGTCAACCGGGCATTTCAACATCTATTACAGCATCTTGGACCGAATGGAGCGCCACT
>Ga0172369_10007673_pt1 | contig 12463 bp, 5 predicted proteins | sample LakKiv25m_FD_114539 | JGI IMG/M metagenome (GOLD analysis project Ga0172369, IMG submission 114539) | Freshwater microbial communities from Kabuno Bay, South-Kivu, Congo - kab_022012_11.25m | ecosystem: Environmental > Aquatic > Freshwater > Lake | place: Democratic Republic of the Congo... | reverse complement strand
CTGCTCGATGGCCTCGAGCAGCGGGACGCCCGGCAAGAAGTCGCGATAGCTGACCGCCACGGCCAGCCCGGCCGCCTCCAGCCGCGGAACGAGCCATTCGGCCACCCAGGGCCGGTCGGCCGCGCTGTGGCTCACGAAGACGTCGTAAGTGTAGTTGGTCACGCGTGTATCACCCTACGATGTCCGTTCAGAGACCGCACCATGTGCGGGCACGGTCAGAGAGCGGCCCACGCGCGGTGTATTGCTTCCCGCCGGGGCCGATCTCCAACCGAGCCGCCGTTTAGTTTCGCAACACCAACGGCAGATAAATCCGCCGGGCGTCGAGCCGCGGCGGCAGCGCGCCAAACTCATACGCGCCGATATCGGGCTGCGCGTCACGAGCATAATGATCGAAGTCGCCGCGCGGCGCCACACCGGCCAACGCCGCGCCAATGGCTGGGCTGCCCACCAGCAGATGTGCATCAAAAGTATCTACGCCGCTGTTAACGACTCCCACCGGCCCGCCGCAGGTGCTATGGCTGCCCGGACACAGCTCATCTTTGACCCCGGCAATCACGGCATAATCCAGGTCGAACGGATCGGTCGGGAAGGTCTCCTGGTAAATCAGGCAGGCGCGTTCGAAAGGCTGGCCGAAATCCACCTGGCCCTGGAAGAGGTTGTTGCGGAGGGTAGCCCGCGCCGCGGTGGTACACTGCGCGTCATGGCACTCGGCGGTGACCAAACAGTCCCCTTCGCTGGCGATTGTGTTGTTCGTCACGGTGACGGTATCGCTGCCGGTCAGGCCGAGCGCCAACGCGACGCCCAACGCCCGGCAGGCGTCCACGTTGTAGGTGAACGGCTGCCCCTCGAAGAAGCCGCAATTGCCGTTGAGGATCGAATTCTCCAGGATGAACGGCCCGCGATAGTTCTTGATCTGGTTGCCGGCGTTGCCCACGGCAAGCATCCGGCGGATTTCGATAGCCGAGCCTGGCTCGCGAATGTAGAGCAGGTCAAGGCCGTCGGAGGTGTTGTAGCGGATAATTGAATCCTCAAAGATCCAATGGCCGCCGCTCTCACCGGTCCCGAACCCATCCCCATAACCGCCGGCGGTCTGCGCCCAGCAACCCGTCGGCTGCCCGCCGGGATAGGTCTCGCCGCAGCCGTTCCACTCGATGGTGAAGCGGCGGAAGAGCAGCGTGCCGGCGTTCGAGTCTGCCCCATAGATGTCACCATCCCAGCCAGCCGAGCCGTTGCCCGCGATCCGCACCTGCTCCACCCGCCAGTCGCGCAGCCGACCCGCGTGTACCCCCTGGCTTGCCAGGCCATGGATGTTCAGGTCGTGGAGGTAGACATTGGCCGAATCTTCGGCGTGCAGCCCGACCGGCGCCCAGTCGCCATACGGCAGGTTGTCGCGTTCACAGGCAAGCCCGCCGCTGTGGAATTCGACACAAGCGGCATGGTCGGTGATCTCCAGGCACGCCAGCTCGACATTGCTGGAGTCGGTGAGGTTAACGATGTGCCAGGGCCGCTCCGCGCCCCACAGCTGCGGCGGCGCCGGGCAGCCCACGTTCCAGCCCGCACCAAGGATGCGGGTCGGGCTGGCCGGCGATGGCCCGCTGGGGATGGGTGGCATATGGCAGTCGAACGCGCCGCCCGCGTCGCACGCCGCCGTGCCGGCCGCGCCGTAGCCCATCCGGTACGCGCCCGGCCCGATAATGAGGGTGTCGCCGCCTGCGATGGCCGGCGCGCCGCCCGGCGGCAGCGCGCGGAAAGGATGATCCCATGCGCACGGCTGGCCCGCCCCCGCACCCGGATAGGCAGCATCCGTCCGGCCGGTGCATTGCGCTGGTGAGCCGCCGTCGGCGCGGACATAGTAAATCTGGCCGACAAACAGCGCGTTGAGCGCGTCAGGAGCGGGATCGGCTGCCGCGGCCAGGCCGCCAAAGATCAACAGACACAAGCCAAGACTGAAACAGACCGATCGTGCCATCGCGCCCTCCGAAAGCCGCCACAAAGGGGACAACCACACGGGGTCGCCCCCATCTTGACGATGCGCTCAGTATAGCACGATCTTGCTTCGCTTGCAACAGGTGTCTTAGTTGTACAACACTCGTGACGCAATCCGCCGGATTACACAGCGCGCTAACTCAGCTTCCCGCGGCCCGCCACCGCCCACACCGCCGCCACGACGCCGCGGCGCGCCGCCACCAGCCGGTCATACAGGAAGACGGTCGCGTCCCCATAGCCGACGATGCAATCGAACGTATCGCCCACCCGAATCTGCTCGTCAGGCGCGTCGAGGATCAAGGTCCCGTGCTCGGCCGAGGTGCGGTAGGGCTGGGCCGGCGGCAGGCCCACTGGGAGCGGCGCGCGCGCCCACGCGGGGAGCGCCTTGAACCCCGCGTCGGTGATGATCCGCTCGGGCGCGGGCCGGCTGGTGACGGTGGTGCGCACGAAGAGCGAGGGCCTGGTGTGCGCGCCCCAGGCCACATAGGTCGCGTCGCAGAAGATCGCGCCGCCGGCCTGCACCTCGGTGAGCACGCCCAGGGGGGCCGACAGGGTGTAGTCGCCGCTCCCGCCGCCGCTGACGATGTTGACCGGCAGGCCGGCCGCCCGGCACGCCTGCGCGCTCGCGCCCAACAGGCCGACCGCCTGCTCCACCGCCGCGCGCTTGGCCGCGGGGTCGGTGATGCCGACGGCGTGCCCCTCCCAGCCCATGATCCCTTCGTAACGGAGGCCGGGCGTCATATGGACAAGCTGCGAAAGGGCTACGGCGGGCGCGCCGGGCGCGACCCCGGCGCGAGCCATGCCGTTGTCCACCTCCACCAGCACGCCGATCTCGACGCCGGCGTTGACCGCGGCCGCAGCCAGTGCGCGGACGTTGGCTGCGCAATCCACCGCCACCTTGACATCGGCGGTCTTGCGCAGCGCAACCAGCCGGCTGATCTTGTGCGGGCCGACGACCTGGTTGGCGATCAGGATATCGTGGATGCCGGCCGCGGCCATCACCTCGGCCTCGCCGAGCTTGGCGCAGGTGACGCCGATGGCGCCCGCAGCCAACGCCATGTGCGCGATCTCCGGGGTCTTGATCCCTTTGGTGTGCGGCCGCCAGGCCACGCCCGCCGCCCGGAAAAAGGCCGCCAGGGCCGCGATGTTCGCTTCGAGTTGATCGAGATCCACCCACAGGAACGGGGTGTCGAGTGATTCCAGGGGTTGGCCGATTTCGTTCATGGATGTGTATGCCTCCTCAGACGAGATGTGTCATGGCGAACATTGCTCAGTATACTGCCCATCGGACCGTCCGCCAAGAATGCGCACCAGACTGGAATGCGACCGACGCAGGTCGGTTTTGCGATGGCAGGCGCAGTTTCAACTGCCGGCCGATGCCTTGAGCTATTGACTTTTCCGCCCTACAAGAGTATTATACTCATAGTGCATAGAAGTAATTTTTGCACTCAGACCGCCCATATGCGGCTTCGATGTCGGCTACTAGCCACATCGTGTGACCAGTAGATTCCACTTATCACTTCGTCATCTGTAGCATCTGGGCACTGCTTCGTCGTCACCGATAACATCTGAATAGAAGACGCCCTTTTTACGTATCTTCACTGCGTCAGGAGGTTGATATCATGTTCGGCAGGACTCGATTTCCGCATTGGGCCGTTCGCCTGCTCACAATCATCCTGGTGCCCGCGCTGGTGTTGACGGCTGCCGGTACCCCGGCCAGCGTCGCGTTCGACCAGGCCCCCGGCCCCAGCGCGCCCGATGCGCCGGCGCCGCTCGTTCTCAACTACCAGGGGCGGTTGGCAGATCCGCTCACTGGGGCGGCGAAACCGGATGGCGCGTATCAGATGGTCTTTGCCCTTTACGATGTGGAATCCGGCGGCGCCGCACTTTGGACAGAGTCGCGAGATGTGACCGTCAAAAACGGCCTGTTCAGTATCCGCCTGGGAGAAATCACCGCCTTCCCTGCGCCCACCATCTTCGACGGGCGGGCCTTGTGGCTGGCGATCACAGTGGGCGCAGACCCACAGGCTACGCCCCGGCTGCCGGTGAGCTTTGTCGCTTATGCGATGTACGCGAATTACGCGGCCAGCGCCGGCATCGCTGAGAATGCCGCCCAACTCGGCGGGCAGCCCCCCGCCAGCTACGCGGCTGCGAGCCATACCCACAATGCCAGCGCGATCAACGCCGGCGCACTTTCCACGGATCGCTTCTCAGCTTACGCCGACCTGACTGCGGAAGCCAAAATCGGCGCGGCGGCCGGTCAGGTGGCCGCCGGCGATCATACTCATGACGCCGGAGCAATCACCTCGGGCGCACTCGCCACTGACCGCTTCTCAGCATATAGCGACCTGGCGGCCGAGGGCAACATCGGCGAGGCGGCCGGCCAGGTCGCGGCTGGCAACCACACACACACCGGGGCCACAATCGTGAATGGTTCGCTCGCCGCCGCAGACCTGGCCGATGGGAGTGTCACCTCAGCTAAGATCGCCGACGGCAATGTGACCACAGCCGATCTGGCCGCGAACAGCGTAGATGGCTCAAAGGTGATTGACTTGAGCATCGGCGCAGCCGATCTGGCCACCGGCGCTGTGACACTGGCGAAAATCAGCACGTCAAACGCCACGGCCAACGAGGTGATACAATACGATGGCACGAAAGTAACCTGGGATTATGCCCCAGGATCAGAGATCAGATATAGCGCCCTCCCGGTGGATTGCGTGTCGGTAGCTTCGTTCGCTGCCAACACCTGGACAAAAATCAGCAACCTCGGCTCAGTGTCGAAGCTCGATGCCACGTCCCGTCTCGAAATCACGCTCAACGGGCGGGTCAATACGACTTCGTTAGCTGGCACCGGCGCGGTCTTCGAATTGCGGCTCGATGATACGGCCACCACGCATGGCCGGGCGCGGGCAAGCATGAAGTCGGCCGAAGCGGGCAACGACGGCGTGCAGGTCAGTATGACGGGCATCTTTACCGGTTATGGCGCCGGAACGCATACCATCAACCTCTGGATATATTCGTACTATGGCGCAGGAACATACGGCGGGGTTGATCCAGGATGCTGGGGAAGCGATCACATCGTAGTTCGGGAGATCAAGTGAGCGGCAGCTCAAGTACGTGAGGCTCAACCATGCCACACAAAAGACTCTTGACCGGCCTGATCGCTTTGACGCTCCTGGCGGCGCTTGGCGGCGTGACCCTGGCCCAGGTGTCCGCAGGGTTCGATCTCTGGTGGAGCGCATTGATCGGGGGCGGTGGGGCACGGCAGTCGGCGAACTTCCTGGTGCAAGATGCGTTGGGCCAGTGGGTGAGCGGCAACGTCGCCAGCGCCAACTTCCAGGCGCAGGCCGGCCTCCTGGTCGGCGCAGACCAGAGCACGCCCACCCCCACCGCCACGCCGACGCGCACGCGCACACCCACGCCGACCGTCACCGGAACCCTGCCCCCCTCAAACACGCCGACCGTAACCCCCACGGCCACCGCGACACCGACCGCAACGCGAACCGCGACCAGGACCAACACACCCACCGGCACGCGGACGGCTACGCCAACCCGCACCGCCACCGCCACGCCGACGTCCACCGCGACAGGCAGCGCCACCCCCACGCCGACCAAAACCGCGACCGCCTTGCCGCCGGGCGATACCTACGAAGATGACAATACCTGCGCCACGGCCAAGGCCATCGTCCCCGACGGCTCAACGCAGACGCGCACCTTCCACATCGCCGGCGACCAGGATTGGGTCAAGTTCTACGCGCTGGCGAACACCACGTACATCATCGAGACCAGCAATCCTGGCGCCGATTCGGACCCGGTGCTGCTGCTGTTCGACAGTTGCGCGGGCGGTTCACTGGGCGGCGACGACAACGCCTTCGGCCAGACGGTACGCCTGGAGTGGGACGTCGCCGAGAGCCACTGGCTCTATCTGAAGCTCCAGCAGTTCGACTCGGCCATTTACGGCCCGAACACCCATTACGATCTCTCCGTGACCAAAGATATCACGCCGCCGGCTGCGCCCCGCAACCCACGCTGCGCCTCCTTGAACCAGACCACGCTGGGCGTCCAATGGCAACAGAACAGCGAGCGCGATGTGGTACGCTACATTATTAACTGGCGCGATGCAACGTTCACCGAAGGCGGCGCCACCGATGTCGCCGGATCTGCGACCACCTACACCGAGCTGGCGGGGCTGACCCCCAGCAAGCTCTACTATATGAAGGTGCAGGCGCAAGACTTTTCGGGCAATACCAGCGCCGCCTCGGCCGAGATCTTCTGCATGACGATTGACCCGCCGGATGCGACCGCGCCCACCATCACGCTGGAGCAGCCAACTACCGGCGCGCTCTACACGACCACCGTCAGTTCCCTCACCTTCAGCGGTATCGCCCAGGATAGCGGCAACAATCTGAGCCGCGTCAAGGTCACCAACACCTCGAACGCGACCACCGGCTGGGACTACAGCCTCACGGGCGCGTCTGACACGTTCCATGTCGAAGGCATCGCCCTGGTGCAAGGGGTCAATAACATCCAGATCACGGCGTATGATGCCGTGGGCAACAACAGCACGCGAAACGTAACCGTTCACCGACTGGGCCAAAGCCAGGGCGCGGTGGTCATCGTCGGCGGCCACAACGAGACATTCAGCCTCCAGACCAACATTGACAACATGACCAACCGCGCCTACCGCATCTTCCAGGGCGCTGGTTACGACAACGACCACATCTACTACCTGGCGCCGTCATCGCAGGACGCGGACGGCGACGGCGCAAACGATGTGGATGCGCCCGCGACCGCGGCCAACGTGGACACCGCGATCCGCACCTGGGCGGCCACGTACGTCGGAGATGGCAAGCCGTTGCACATCTACATGGGCGACCACGGCCTGATCGAAGGCTTCTGCGCGGCCGGCTGCAGCGGCGGCGTGTTCAGCGCCGATGCCCTGGATGCTGCGCTCAGTTATCTCGAAGCGAACACGCCGGTTAATCAGATCAACATCATCATCGAGGCCTGCCATTCCGGCTCGTTTATTGACCGGCTGAGCGGCGTCGGGAGCATCAGCAAGGCCGGCCGCGTCGTCATCACGTCCACGGGTCGCGATAACAACGCCTATGCATCGGCGACCGGCGGCTACTTCACCGACGCCTTCCTGTCATGTGTCGCAGCCAGCGCCCACCTGAAGGCGTGCTACGACCAGGCCAAAGCCGCCGTTGCGCTCACCGGGGTCAACCAGACCCCCTGGCTGGATGATAATGGCGACGGGATCTCGACGGCTGCGGACGGCGCGATTGCCGCCAGCCGCACCATCGCCAGCTTCTTCGGCGCGGCCCCGCCCCAGATCACCGCCGCGACGGTGCAGATCACAGGCAGCGATGGGGTTGTCGAAGCCACCACCCAAGACGGCGGCGCGCTGCTCGACGTGGTGTGGGCCGCTGTCTACCCGCCGTCGTTCCAGGAGCCGACCTACACAACCCTCAACCTGGGCGTGCCGAGTTTGAAGCTCGATCCGGTCAACGGCACGCCGGGGCTGTACCGGGCAGCCTATCCCAACGGCTTCACCGAGCCGGGGAACTACCGCGTGGTCATCTACGCGCAGGATAAGACGGGAATGCAGGCGCAGCCTCAACTGGCCGGCGCGGGCGAGACGAAAATTTACCTGCCGTTGGTGCTGCGGCAATGAGTCAGGGCAGCGCCGTGTGCCTGCCCTGGGCATCTGAGCGAGGCTCATCGTGAAGCGAGGCTGGTTACACCGTATACCAAGCGCGGCGATCGGGCTGGCGGCGCTGCTGGTCATCGCGGCGGTGACGGCCCAGGTCGGCGCCAGCGCGGAGCCGGCCAGCCGCGGCGCGACGGATCGTGTCATGCGCGCCGCGCCGGATGCCGGGCCGGACCTGACCGCGGAGATCGCACTCGATCCCCCCAGCCCAGGGGTGGGGACGCAGACGAAGGTCAAGATCACGGTGCGCAACAAGGGCACGTCGAGCACCGGCGCGGGCTTCTTTGTCCATCTCTACGTCAACCCGGCCGATCGGCCGCCGACGGCCGCGACCCCCAGCAGCTACTTCTGGCAGTTGCCGTCGTTGGCCGCGGGCGGCTCCTCCCTGCTGGAGCGCAACGTTACCTTCCCGACGACCGGCTGCGACCACGTGATCTACGTCTGGGTGGACAAGGCGAACGCCATTGCGGAAGCGGACAAGACGAACAACCTGGTCGCGCTGCAAGTGTGCGTGGGGGTCACGTGCGCGGCCGATGCGTACGAGCCGGACAACGACTGCGCGGCCGCGGGTTGGAGCAGCAGCGGCGCGGCGCAGGCGCGCACCTTCTGCCCGGTCGGCGACGAGGACTGGATCAAGTTCACTGCGGTGGCCGGCATCACCTACACCGTGGCCGCGACCGATCTGGGCATCCACGCGCAACCGCTGTTGTCGCTATACAAAAGCTGCGGCGGGCTGTCGCAGTTCGGGACCGGACCGGAGTTTCAGTGGTTCGCGCCGGCCAGCGGCGTCTACTACATCCAGGCCCGACATCATGATGATACCTACGGCCCACTGGCGGCCTATACCTTGCGCATCACAGCCGGGCCTGGCTCGGGCGACCTCTACGAGCCGGACGATAGCTGCGCCGCCGCGCGTGACATCCCGACGGACGGCGCGCGCCAGACGCATCTGTTCCAGGGCGCAGGCGATCAGGATTGGGTCAAGTTCAGCGTGGCCGTGGGCGACAACTTCTCGATCGTGGCGGACAATACGGCCATGGGGGTAAGTCCGCAGATTGCGGTGTATGCGTCGTGCGATCAGACCGCGCCCGTGCTGGCTCGGTCGGAGACCGGCCAGAGCAAACAGCCCGTGCTGGCCCGGTCGGAGACCGGTCAGAGCAAACAGCCCGCGCTGGCCCGGTCGGAGACCGGTCAGAGCAAACAGCCCGTGCTGGCCCGGTCGGAGACCGGCCAGAGCAAACAGCCCGTGCTGGCCCCGTCGGCGGGCGGGGCGCTGGCGCAAGCGCAGCCCGGCCAGGGCGCGCGCGTGACAGCTGCGGCCAATGCGAATGTGCGTGGGGCGGCCGCGGCCGGACAGACGAGCCAGACGTACTATGCCAGGGTGGTCAACGCCAACGCCAACGTTTATGGCCCGGACGCGCACTACGATCTGCGGGCGCAGGCGATCCCCTGTCCGCCGGATGCCTATGAAGATGACGACACCCGCGCGGCGGCCAGGACAGTCAGTGTAGACGCCGCGGGGCAGACCCACAACACCTGCCCGGCCGGCGACGAAGACTGGGTGAAGTTCAGCACGGATGCGGGCGCGACCTATGTGCTGCACACCGCCAACCTGGGCAGCGCGGCCGACACCACCCTCTATCTGTATGACACGGACGGGACGACCGAACTGGCGCGCAACGACGACTACGGTTATTTGTTGTCGTCGCGCATCATCTGGCAGGCGCCCCAGAACGCGACCTATTACGCCAAAGTGCGGCATCACAACCCTCAGGCGAGCGGCGCCGACACGGGCTACGACCTGGCGATCAACAAGGGCAGCGGCTGCACGACCGACCCGTTCGAGCCAGATAATGGCGCGCTCGATGCGCCAGCGATTGTCACGACCGGCGTGACGCAGACGCACACTTTCTGCGCGGGCGCGGCGCTGGCCGACGTGGGCGATCAAGACTGGGTCCGCTTTGCGGCGTTGGGCGGAGCCAGCTACCTCATCCGTACCACCGGCCTGGGGCCGCAAAGCGACACCGTGTTGGAGGTCTACGACCGCAACATGGCAACGCTGCTGGCGACGAACGACGACGCCGGCCCGGGGCAAGGCTCGACCCTCAACTTCATAGCGCCCGCCACCGGCGACTACTTCGTTCGCATCCGGCACTTTGACCCCGGGCAGACCGGCGACGGGACCGAATACCAGCTCTCAGTGCTGGGCGCGCCCCCGCCCACCGCCACCCCCACCCCCACCCCGACGGCCACCCCCACGCCGACCGCCACCCCCACGCCCGCGCCGCACACGTACAAGACGCTGCTTCTGGTCAACCGTCCACGGCTGATCGCCCTCTACGGCCAGTCCGCAGCCGACGCGCTCCAGGCGAAGCTCTACACCTTGGCCGACCACGAACGGGTGCAAGGCGCGGTGATCGAAGTCACCAACGATGCGGCGGTCGCCGCGGCCTACGCCGCGTGGACCGCCAGCCCGGCCGCACTGCTGGAGACGGCCAACGCCAACGCCGTCGCCAGCGCAGTGCGCAACCTGTTGCTCACCTTCCTGAACAACGGCCCCAACGTGGAATATGTGGTTCTGATCGGCGGCGACCCCGTCTTTCCGCATCGTCGCCTCCCGGAAGGCACGGTCAGTGTGGCCGAACAAACCTATGCCAGCCACGCCACAACGAACACCACGTTGTGGGCGGCGGTCAACGCCAACACGACTCTGACCGACGACTACTACGTGGATCGCGAGCCGACCACCTGGCAGGGCCGCGAGCTGTACCTCCCCGACTACGCCATCGGCCGGCTGGTGGAAACGCCGGCCGAGATCGCCGGGCAGATTGATCTTTTCCTGGCGAATCCGGTGCTCAGCGGGAACCGCGCGCTGGTGACAGGCTATGACTTTGTGTTCGACGCGGCGCAGGGGGTGGGATTACTGGTGAAAAACGACGGCTTCACCACCGATGACACCCTGATCGGCAGTAGTTGGGCCGGCAGCGCCCAACGGGCCAGGATGCTCAACACCACCCCACGGTTCGACTTCCAATCCATCAACACCCATGCAGATCACAGCAGCTTCGGCGCGCCCGACAACGACAAAGTGACCGCCGGCCAGATTGTGACGGGAACCAGCGATCTGGCGCAGGCCGTGATCTTCACCGTGGGCTGCCACGCCGGCTTCAACGACGACGGCTCACTCGATCTGGCGCAGGCGTATGCGCAGCGGGGGGCGCTCTTCGTCGGCAACACCGGCTACGGGTGGGGCGGCAATGGGGTCGTCTACACCGAGAAGCTGATGAAGAACTTCGCCTACAACCTGCTCGCCGGAACGACGTCCCGGCTGGGTAAGGCGTTGGCGGCCGCCAAAAAGAAGTATTACCAGACCGAGAGCCTGAACTTCGGGCCATACGACGAGAAGGTGATGATGCAGGCGGTGCTCTACGGCCTGCCGATGTATGAGTTCACCAGCAGCGGCTCGCTGGCTACGGAAGATCCTTTCCCGAGCGTGGCGATGACGCCGACGCTGCCTTCGGCGTTCGGCCCGGTGGCGGTGGGCGGCATCAACCTGGGGCTGGTCGGCTCGTTCGGCGCGTTCGACGAAGCCACCACCGGCGACGGCACGTTCCTCGCCCTCAATGATAATATCAGCTTCGATGCCGGCGCGCCCGTCCAGCCGCGTTTTTACGCCACATTTTCCGCGCCGCAAGCGGGCCAGTTGCACGGCGCGCTGTTCCTGGGCGGCGTCTACACCGACCGATTGGGCTTCGACCCGGTGATCGCGCGGCCGCACAACGAGTACGTCACCTCGACGATCGAGCCGGCGTTCAGCGCGACCGGCTGGTATCCCGGCGTACCGTTCCAGGCCCGCGCTGGCAGCGCGCTCTCCACCACCGTGGGATCGCTCATCAGCGCGCTGGGACAGTTCAATCACGCGACCCAGACCGAGCGCGTGTACGATCATCTATCCTTCGCCACCTATTTCTCAACCAGCCCGGACGCGCAGCCGCCTGCGGTGACGCATGTGGCCGGTGTTCTTGGTTCGTCCGTAGGCCGGGGGCAAGTGAAGGTCGAGGCCGATGACCCATCCGGTGTATTGCGTGTGGTTGCGGCGTTCACCGACGGCACAGGGACATGGCACAGCCAGGATCTCGACTTCAACGCCGCAGCACAAAAATGGACCGGCATCATCACCGCCACCACGCAGACGCGCTATTTCGTACAGGTGGTGGATGCAGCCGGCAACATAGCGGTGGAAGACAACAAGGGCGTCTATTTCGGCTTCTCACCACTGGTCCCGCTTGCAGTGGGCCGAAATGCCAACAGGCTCTATCTGCCGCTGCTGATGAAAGGAGGTTAGGACACGGAGCAAAAGGCTCAGCGACGTCGTATATCTCTCATTGGTTGTACACAGAAAAGGAACGTGCCATGAAACCCTCCACAAAAAAAACACATGCCAGATTCGCCGCAATCAGCATCGCAATCGCAGCAGCGCTCTTGCTGGTTGCGGCGGCCACCGCAGCCCCGGAAGGGCCTGTCGGGACAGGGGAGACGAGACTGGCCGGCATTGCGCCGTTGGCCGATGACGGCGGCGCGTGGGAAGTAGGGGCGGAAGCCGCCGGCGGCGACCTGTCCGCCTATGCCTGCTCGGAAGCAAGTTACCTGACGAGTCGGCTGACTTCAAGAGGTTGGGTGAGTCGTTTCCTCTTTTGCGGCAGCAATGCCTGGGAGGAAGACTTCAAACGATCCGCCGCAGGCGGCAATGAGCACAACTACCTG
>Ga0172369_10007672_pt1 | contig 12464 bp, 12 predicted proteins | sample LakKiv25m_FD_114539 | JGI IMG/M metagenome (GOLD analysis project Ga0172369, IMG submission 114539) | Freshwater microbial communities from Kabuno Bay, South-Kivu, Congo - kab_022012_11.25m | ecosystem: Environmental > Aquatic > Freshwater > Lake | place: Democratic Republic of the Congo... | reverse complement strand
TCGCCTCGAGGAGGGTCTTGACGGTCTTCTGGTGCCGTACGGTCATGTCGAGTACTCCGCGTTGAGGGTGACGTAGTCGTGGGTGAGGTCGCTGAAGTAGACGGTGGAGACGGCGCCGGGACCGTTGAGAGCCACTGTCAGGTCGATCTCGGGCTGGTGCATGATCTCGGCGAGCCGGCCCTGCTGGACTGCGTCCAGCGCCGCCGGCTGCCCCTTCTCGACGATGACCACATCCTCGTAGGCGATCCGCGCCGGCAGCGCCTGGTGGCCGTCGCGCCCGAGCGCCTGACCGATCGCCTGCATGATGCGGCCCCAGTTCGCGTCGCGACCGTAGAACGCCGTTTTGACCAGCGGTGAGTTGGCGACGGCGCGGGCGACGGCCTCGGCCCGCGTCGTGTCGCTCGCTCCGGTCACGCTCAGCCGCATCGTCCGGGTCGATCCCTCCCCGTCGGCGACGATGGACACGGCGAGCGACAGCAGCGCCGCCTGCAGCGCCTCGCCGAGCCGGGACAGTCCCTCGTCGCCCGGAGCGACCCCGGACGCGCCGTTGCAGAAGCCGAGCACCATGTCGTTCGTGGACTCCTGGCCGTCCACCGTGATGCGGTTGAACGAACCCACGACGGCGGCGCGCATGAGGTCCGTCCAGGCGGATTCACCGACGACGGCGTCGCAGGTGACGAAGCAGAGCATCGTCGCCATGTTGGGGCTGATCATGCCGCAGCCCTTGGCCGCAAACCCGAGCCGCACGGCGCCTTCGCCGGTCTCGACCTCCAGCGCTCCGTACTTGGCGTGCTTGTCGGTGGTGCGGATCGCGGTGGCGAACGCCTCGGCGGAGGCAGCGCCGGACCCGCCCGCCACAGCCCCGGCCGCCGCCGCGATACCCGGCTCGATCTTGTCCATCGGCAGATGCACACCGATGAGCCCGGTGGACGCGACGGCCACCTGCTCGACCGGCAGACGCAGCCGGTCGGCCGCGAGAAGCCGCATGCGGGCGGCGTCGGCCAAACCTTGCTTGCCGGTGCAGGCGTTGGCGTTCCCGGCGTTGACGACGACGGCGCGCAGGTGGCCGCAGTCGGCGGTCTCGCGCGTGAGCCGCACCGGCGCGGCGGCGGCGGCGTTGCTGGTGAACGTCGCCGCCGAGACGCAGGGACGCTCGCTCATGAGCACGCCGAGGTCGAGCTTGGCGCGCTTCTTGACGCCGCTCGCCACGCCGACGGCGAGAAAACCCTTCGGGCTGGTCACCCCGCCGGCGACCTCGCGTACGAACGGCGGCAGCGGTGCGAAACGGGATCTCGGCAGCATCTCAGACCAGCCCTTCATGCTCGGGCAGCCCGAGCATCACGTTCATGTTCTGCAGCGCCTGCCCGGAGGCGCCCTTCATCAGGTTGTCGATCACGCTGACGACGACGATCCGCCCGGCCCGCGCGTCCAGGTGCGGGAAGATGCGGCAGTAGTTGGTGCCGGCGACGTCCTTGAGCTGCGGCGGCGCGGCGCACACCTCCACGAAGGTCTCGCCGGCGTAGAACTCCGCGTAGAGAGCCTCGACCTCGGCCTGGCTCGGCAGCGGGTAGCTGGCGGCGCGCACGTAGATCGGCTCGCTGATGCCGCGCTGCAGGGGGACGAGGTGGGGGGTGAAGGTGAGTGAGGGGGCGGGCGGAGTCGGCAGCGTGCCGAAGCAGTACGGCGTGCTCGAGGAGCCGGCACTCAGCCCCGCGGCGATCTCCGGGTAGTGCCGGTGCGAACCGACGGCGTAGGCGACGAGGTCCGAGTCGACGGCGCAGAAGTGGGTCGCGGCCTTGGGCGTCTTGCCGGCGCCGCTGGCGCCGCTCTTGGCGTCGATGACGACGTCGGCAAGTCCGTACTGCCCGAGCGGCGCCAGCGCCAGCAGCGCCGCCGTCGGGTAGCAGCCGGGGTTGGCCACGAGGTCGGCGCCGGCGACCTCGTCGCGGTGCAGCTCGGTGAGGCCGTAGACGCCGGGGAGCATGTCCGGGTAGGGGTGCTCCCCGTACCACTCGGCGTAGGTGACGGCGTCGAGGCGGAAGTCGGCGGAGAGGTCGATCACCCTGACTCCGTCGTCGAGCAGCTTCCTGGCGATCGGCGCCGTCTCGCCGTGCGGCGTGCAGAGGAAGGCGCCGTCGACCCCGCCCAGATCCGCCTGACGGCAGAAGGCGAGGTCGGTCCGCAGGCGCGGCAGGTGCCTGCGCACCGGCTCGCCGGCCAGCGTCTCCGAACTGATCGCGGCGAGCTTCACCGACGGGTGCCCGAGCAGCAGCTCGGCGAGCAGGGCGCCGGTGTAGCCGCTGCCGCCGATGACGCCGGCGGCGGCGAGGCGCGGGGCGGCGGGAGCCGGCTGGAAGGAGACGGAGAAGCCGTCGCCCACGTCGGCGGTGGTGGTCTCGGTCTGAACGCAGGTCGCAGATGTCATCAAGCACTCCGGGTGCACGTCGGGATGGACGCGGGCCAAGCAGGGTGGTCGCCGGCGGAGGGCGTGAAGCGTGTCTGCGGAAGCGGCTAGCTGCGGGAGCTAGTGCAGACGGGAACGCCCACCGGCCGGCGCGCGTCGTGCACGTCGGGCTCGAGGGGCGGCGCAGCGCGTGAGGCCCGCCTGAAGGCGGGCCCGCGGGACACGCGTGATGGTGTGCGCGCTGCTCATCGTCGCCGGACTATACCGGAGCAGCGCGAATCATGCAAACGACTCGCACCGCGACTGCAAAGTATGCAGACGGCGGGTATGCGCAGGACGCTACCGCAGCGTCGCCTGGAACTCCCGCCCGAGCGCCTTCAGGATCTTGGCGCGCACGCCGGCGATATCTTTCTCACTCAGCGTGCGCTCCGGCGAACCCATGACGACGCGCAGCGCGAGCGAGCGCCTGTCGGCGGGCACCTGGTCGCCCTCGTAGACGTCGAAGACCCGGACGCTGCGGACCAGCTTGCCGCCGGCCCGGCGGGCCTGATCGACGACGGCCGCGGCGGGCACGTCGCGGCCGACGATCACCGCCAGGTCCTGCGCCGCCGGCGGGTACGCGCCGATGTCGCGGAACGCCGGCGTCGCGAGAGCGGCCGGGGCCAGCCGGCCGAGATCGATCTCCGCGAAGTACAGGTCCGCGTCGTCGACGCCGTAGGCGGCGCTCACGTCCGGACGCAGCATGCCGAGCGCCCCGACCTCGCCGGCGCCGGGGACGCCGACGACCGCCGCCTTGCCGGGATGCAGGTACGGGAACCGAGCCGCGGCCTCGCCCGGCGGGACGAACTCGCCGCGCAGACCGAGCGTCGCCAGCAGGGATTCGACGACGCCCTTGAGCGTGAAGAAGTCCGTCGGCCGCTGCGCGCCCGTCCAGTGCTCCGCCCCGAGCGGACCGGCGAGCACGACACCGAGGGCCTCCGGCTCGTGCGGGAGGACGGCGCCGGGCTCGGCGGCGTGCGCCGGCGCCGGGACGGTCTGGTCGTCCCACAGGTACAGGCTGCCGATCTCGAACAGGTTCGGCGCGTCGTTCTGCCGGTCGATGTTGTCGCGGACCGCGCCGGCGAGACCCGGCAGGAGCGTCGTCCGCATCATCGACTGCTCGACGCTCATCGGGTTGCTCAGCCGCACGGTATCCAGCCTCGCGTCGCCGTCGGGCAGCCCGAGCGGCTCCAGAGCGTCGGCCGCGATGAACGTGTACGTGATGGCCTCGTCGAGGCCGCAGGCGGCGAGGGCGCGCCGCACGGCGCGCCGCACCTTCTGCGGCCCGGTCAGCCCTCCCGCCGTCCGGTGCCTCGGCAGCGTCTCCGGCGCCTGACCGTACCCGGCGACGCGCCCGACCTCCTCGACCAGGTCGACCTCGCGGGTCAGGTCCGGGCGGAAGCTCGGGGGCGTGACCGTCCACTCCCCGGCCGTCGAGGCGGCGGACCCGGAGGCGCTGGCCGACTCGCACCCGCCGCCCTCATCCACCCCGCACTCGAGGCGGCGCAGGATGCCGGCCTGTTCCGCGGCGGGCACGGCGTACCCGAGCAGCTCCTCCGTCTTGGCCGGCCGATAGACCAGCCGTGGCGGCGCCGGCCGCCCGCTCCAGACGTCGACGACGCCGGGAGCGACGGTGCCGCCGCACAGCTCCTCGAAGAGCCGCGCCGCGAAGTCCAGCCCTCCGGGCACCAGATCCGCGTCCAGCCCCTTCTCGAAGCGGTTGCTGGCCTCGCTGCGGATGCCGGTGTGCAACTCGGTGCGCAGGATGCTCGGGCCGGCGAAGTTGGCCGCCTCCAGGACGAGATCGGTCGTCTGGCCGTCGACCTCCGCGTCGACGCTGCCGAACACGCCGGCGATCACGAGCGGCCGCTCGACGTCGGCGATCACGAGCATCTGGTCGTCGAGAGTGCGCTCGACCCCGTCCAGAGTGACGATCCTCTCGCCGGCCGTCGCGCGGCGCGCGATCAGCCTGCCGCCGCGGATCTTGCCGGCGTCGAACGCGTGCAGCGGCTGGCCCCATCCCAGCATCACATAGTTGGTGACGTCGACGACGTTGCTGATGGGGCGCATGCCGGCGTGCGTGAGACGCGCCTTGAGCCACGCCGGCGACTCGCCGACGGTCACGCCGCGGATCACCCGCGCCGCGTACCGGGGGCACAGACCGGCGTCGGCGACTTCGACGGCGATCGCCTCGGCCGCCGGGGCACCGCCCGTCACCGCCGGTCCGGCGGTGGGCGGCGGCGCCAGCTCGAGCCCGGCCGCGGCCGCGACCTCGCGAGCGATGCCGTAGATGCTGAAGCAGTCCGGCCGGTTGGAGGTGAGCTCGAGCTCGAGCACGGCCTCACTGACCGGCAGGTAGTCCTGCAGCGGCGCGCCGACCACCCAGTCGCTCGGAAGGACGACGATGCCCGGGCTCTTCTCCTCGTAGCCGAGCTCCTGCTCGCTCATCATCATGCCGTCGCTCTCGACACCGCGGAGGTTGGCCTTCTTGAGCTTGAGGCCGTTCTCGAGCACGGCGCCGCTGAGCGAGACGGCGACGACGTCGCCGGCCCCGAAGTTGTCGGCGCCGCAGACGATCTGCCTGACGCCGCCGCCGGCCTCCCCGACCTCGACGGTGCAGAGACTGAGCTTGTCGGCGTTGGGGTGTTTGTCGCGGGTGAGCACCTTGCCGACCACGAACCGGCTGAGGTTCTCCGGGTCGCGCGGCGCGCCGACCCAGTCGATACCCTCCGTCTCGGTGCCCGACATCGTGAGGAGCTCGGCGAGCTCCTCCACGGTGCCCTGCCAGTCGACGTACTCCTTGATCCAGCTGAACGGTACTCTCATCGTGATCCGCCTCCCTCTCAGAACTGCCGCAGGAAGCGGACGTCGTTGTCGTAGAACAGGCGCAGGTCGGGGATGCCGTGCTTGAGCATCGCCATGCGCTCCACCCCCATGCCGAAGGCGAAGCCGCTCACCTGCTCCGGGTCGTAGTCGACGAAGTCGTACACGGCCGGGTCGACCATGCCGGCGCCCATGATCTCGAGCCAGCCGGAGTGCTTGCAGGAGCGGCAGCCCTTGCCGCCGCAGAGCTCGCAGGCCACGTCGACCTCGATGCTCGGCTCGGTGAAGGGGAAGAAGTGCGGGCGCACGCGGATCTCGCGCTCACCGCCGAAGAACTCCTGCGTGAAGTGGTGCACCGTGCCCTTGAGGTCGGCGAGCGTGATGCCCTCGTCGACGACGAGGCCCTCGACCTGGTGGAACATCGGCGTGTGCGTGGCGTCCGAGTCGCGGCGGTAGACCTTGCCGAGGCAGACCACGTAGACGGGCGGCCGCTGCCGCTCCATGGTGCGCACCTGGACGGGAGAGGTGTGGGTGCGCAGCAGGACGCCGCGGTCGGCGTCCACGACGGCCTCGGGCATCGTCTCGCGCTGCTCGACGACCCAGAACGTGTCGTGGGCGGAGCGCGCGGGGTGGCTCGGCGGCGTGTTGAGCGCCGTGAAGTTGTAGTAGTCGAGCTCGACCTCCGGGCCCTCGGCGATGCGGTAGCCGAGGCCGATGAAGATGTCCTCGACCTCGCGCATCGTCTGGCTGATGAGGTGCTCGTGGCCGGCCGGGAAGGGCTGCCCCGGCAGGGTGACGTCGAGGCGCTCGTGCTCGAGAGAGTCCGCGAGCGCCGCCTGCTTGAGCTCGGCCTCGCGCCGTTCGACCAGGGCCTCGAACTCCCGTCGCACCAGGTTGCCGGCCTTGCCGATCAGGGGGCGCGTCTCGGGCGCCAGCGTGGGAATGGCCCGCAGCATCTCGGTGAGCGGGCTCTTGCGCCCGAGCGTCTCGACCCGGGCCTGCTCGAGAGCGGCGGTGTCCGCGGCGTGAAGGATCGTCTCACAGCCCGTGTGGTAGAGCGCCGCGAGCGCCGGGGCGTGCTCCTTCATCTCCTGCAGCTGTGCGTCGTCCATGGTCATCCTTTCGCGGGCGCCGCAGGGCGGCGCGGCGGGTCGTCGGACGCGCCGGCGGACCGGCGCGAGAACTCGTAGAGGGCGATGGCGCCGGCGACTCCGGCGTTCAGGCTCTCGACGACGCCGGCCACGGCCGGCGCCAGCGGGATCGTCACGAGCTGCGTCACGTGCTCGAGGACGCGGCGCGAGAGCCCGGCGCGTTCGGCGCCGACGGCGAGCACGCACGGGTACTGCGGCCGCACGGTGTCGAGCGGAGCCCCTTCGTGCGCGGCGAACCCGTAGACGCCGGCCACCGGCAGCCGGCCGACGACGTCGGAGAGCACGACGTCGGCGAAGACCGGCACGCCGAAGATCGCGCCCATGCTCGCGCGCACGGTCTTGGCGCCGAAGGCGTCGGCGGAGCCGGGCCCGGTGACCAGCGCGGAGGCGCCGAAGGCGACCGCCGCGCGCACCAGCGTGCCGAGATTGCCGGGATCCTGGATGCCGTCCGCGTAGACCACGAGGAGACGCGACGGATCGAGGCCGGAGTCGGGGCCCAGCAGCGACGAGACGGGCTGCCGGTCCGGCAGCGGGAACACGGCCACCGCGTCGGCCGGCGTCTCCAGCGTGGAGAGCCGCGCCGCGACGCGGTCGTCGACGGCGAACACGGAGGGTGGCGGGCCGGCCGGGTCGAGAGCCGAGGGCCGGCCCCCGGGATCCTCCCCGGCGCCCCCGCCGAGCAGCCCCAGACGCGCACCGAGCTCGCCGGCGAGCTCCTCCCGCAGGAAGACGACCTGCGGGCGGCGCCCCGCGGCGAGCCCGGCCGCGACCACGTCGGCGCCTTCCGCCAGGAAGGCGCCCTCACGGTCGCGGAACTTGCGCTGACGCAGAGACGCCGCCCGCTTGACGAGGGCGTTCTGCGGGCTGGTCAGTGGTGCGCCGAAAACCCCAAGCGACTCGCCTCCTCCGCCCAGGCCTTCAGGCGGCTTCGAGGGCCGCACGCGCCTGGTCGACGAGCGAGGCGAAGTAGGTGGGGTCGCTCACCGCGAGCTCGGCGAGGATCTTGCGGTCGAGCTCGATCTGCGCGAGCTGCAGCCCGTGCATGAACTGGTTGTACGAGAGGCCGTTGTCGCGGGCGCCCGCGTTGATGCGGATGATCCACAGACGACGGAACTCGCGCTTGCGCACACGGCGGTCGCGGTAGGCGTACTGACCGCTGCGCTGCACCTGCTCCTTGGCGCGCTTGTAGCTGGAGTTCTTGGTCGCGCGATAGCCCTTTGCCTGCTCAAGGACCTTGCGGCGCTTCTTGCGCGCGGAGACGCTACGTTTAACTCGAGACATTGTCCGTACTCCTTGGAACTAAGAGAGGCTCAGCGGAGCCCCAACAGGCGCTTGATCCCCTTGGAATCGGCCTGGCTGACGTCGTACACCTTGCGGAAACCCCGCTTGCGCTTGGAGCTCTTGTGCTCCAGAAGGTGGCTCTTCATCCCGTGACGACGGACGAGCTTGCCCGAGCCCGTGACACGAAAACGCTTCTTGGATGCGCTGTGGGTCTTCATCTTCGGCATACGTACCTCCTCCCCACTACTTGACCGGCGCGAGCATCATGACCATGTTGCGCCCGTCTTGCAGGGGCTTGGACTCGATGACGCCGTATTCCTTGACATCCTCGGCGAGCCGTAGAAGCAGTTGCTCGCCGCGTTCCGGATGGACCATCTCGCGGCCTCGGAACATGATCGTGACCTTGACCTTGTCCTTGTGCTCAAGAAACCGCAGGACGTGGCCCTTCTTGGTCTCGTAGTCGTGCACGCCGACCTTGGGCCGGAACTTGATCTCCTTGATCACGATCTGGCTCTGGTGCTTGCGCGCCTGCTTGGCCTTGAGCTCCAGCTCGTAGCGATACTTGCTGTAGTTCATGATGCGGCACACGGGCGGGTCGGCGTTCGGAGCGACCTCGACCAGGTCGAGGCTCTTGTCGGCTGCGTAATCCTGCGCGAAGCGGATGGGCTTGATGCCCAACTGCTCGCCGTTCTCGTCGATGAGGCGCACCTGCGGCACCGTGATGCCGTCGTTGATGCGGGTGCGGGGCTCGTTGGCCCTGTCCCTCATGAACCTGTCTCTTGGAGTGAATGGTCTACCCATAGACGGAAAAAGGCTCGCCAGCGGCGAGCCCTCACGATCTCCTTTCTCGTGATGGACCCTGTCGGCCAGAAGCGGGCGCAGGGTGGGGTGCTCGCAAGCTCCCTCTTGATGGCGCCGGTCAGTATACATGACGGCGGTGCACGGGTCGAACGACGCCGGCCTAGGAATCGACCCCGGCGGCCCCGAATGGAGTACCGGCGGCGACTGCGTCAGCGCCTCGCCGTGACCTTACTGCCCGAGGAGCACCGATGCCGGACGAGCACACGGAGACCGCGTCGTTCCTCGTCGACGCGCGCGGGGCCCACGACAAGGCCGACCGGGAACTCGTCAGAAGGCACCTCGCCGAGAGCGAGTTCTTCTGGCTGGACCTGCACCGGCCCGCGGCGGCGGACCTCACACTGCTGGCCGACGCGTTCGGATTCCACCCGCTCGCGATCGAGGACGCCTCCCACTTCGGCCAGCGCCCCAAGATCGAGGAGTTCGACGACTTCGTCTACCTCGTCGCCTTCGGCGCCAACGAGGACCAGGACGGGCTCGTCGAGGTGCACTGCTTCTTCGGCGAGCGGTTCCTGGTCACCGTGCACCGCGACAGCTGCCCGCCCTTCGACGACCTCCGCGCCCGCGCCGCCCGGGAGATGGCGCCGCCGGCCAAGGGCGCGATGCTGCTCTATCACGTGCTCGACGCGCTCGCCGACAGTTTCTTCCCCGGCCTGAGCCGGCTCGACGACCGCATCGACGAGCTCGAGGACGGCGTCCTCCAGAAGCCGGACGACGCCCAGCTCCAGGAACTCTTCCGTCTCAAGCGACAGCTCGTCCAGTGGCGCAAGGTGATCACGCCGGAGCGAGACGTCCTCGCGCGGCTCGTGACCGGCGTCTTCGCCCTCCCCGGCATGACCCCGGACATGGAGCGCTACTACCGAGACGTCTACGACCACCTCATCCGCATCGGCGACCTCGTGGACAGCTACCGCGACCTGCTCACCGGCGCCATGGACGTCTACCTGTCGACCGTCTCGAACCGTCTCAACGACATCATGAAGCGGCTCACCATCGTCGCCACGGTCTTCATGCCGCTCACGTGGATCACCGGCTTCTTCGGGATGAACTTCGGCTGGCTCGTGCTCAACGTCACCGGCTGGCAGGCGTTCATGGTCTTCGGGCTGGCGACCCAGGTCGTCGCCATCGGCGTGATGTTCGTGCTCTTCCGGCGTCGCCGCTGGATCTGACGGTCGGCGCGACCGGATCGGGCCCGCCCGCCGGGGCGCGACTCCGCCCGCGAGGCGTACGTGCCGATACCTGTCCTGTAGACGACGATCGCTGAGGGAGGACCGTGTATATCGCGATCCAGGCGCTGGGCGAAGGCTGGCTGGGCGAGACCCGCGCCGCCGTGGCCGGGTTCCTCCTGGGGCTGCTCCTCACCTTCCTGTTCGTGCGCATCAACACCCGCCTCATCCGCGCGAAGGTGAGCTGGTGGTTCCACGACATCGAGAGCGACGGCGGCACCCACGTCCACCACATGGTCTTCGGCGTGATCACGATGGCGACCGTCGGCTTCATCGAGATCGCGGCCGAGCCGTCCGGCGTGCTCGCCCAGATCCTCGCCTTCGTGTTCGGCGCCGGCGTCGCGCTCACGCTCGACGAGTTCGCCCTCATCCTGCACCTGCAGGACGTCTACTGGACCAACGAAGGCCGGGTCTCGGTGGACGCGGTGATCGTGGTCATCTGCGTGGCGGGGCTGTTCGTGATGGGGATGAACCCGCTCGGCGGCTGGGAGAGCACAGACGGAGGTGGGCGGGTCACACTCACGGCGGTCGTGGTCGTCAACCTGATCCCCGTGCTCCTCTGCGTGTTCAAGGGCAAGTGGTGGACCGGGCTGTTCGGCCTGTTCATCCCGTTCGTCGCGCTCGTCGGCGCGATCCGCCTGGCTCGCCCCTCCTCCCCGTGGGCGCACAGGCGGTACGGGCGCCGGCCGAAGAGGCTGGCGCAAGCCCAGCGGCGCGAGCAGCGCATCAACGCCCACGTCGACGCCTGGCGCACCGCGTTCTTCGACCTCATCGGCGGCAAGCCGCACCTGCCGTCGCTGCCGCCGCCGGCGGCCGAGCCGGCGGCCGAGCCGGCGACCCCCGGGCCGGCGGCCCTCGAGTCGGCGGACCCAGCCCCGGCGGCCCTCGAGCCGGCGGACCCGCCAGACTAGGAGGCGCCGGCGACCGCCGCGAGGTCGTCGAGGAAGCGACGCTGGGCGGTCACCAGCTTCTCGCGCGCCTCCTCCAGGCCGAACCAGGCGGCGCGGTCGACCTCCGGGAAGGCCGCCGTCCGGCCCGAGCGGGGCGGCCATTCCATCTCGAACTCGTTCCCGCGGACGGCGCTCGCGTCGCAGTCGCCCTCGAGCGCCCACACGTACACGATCTTGTGGCCGCGCTGCTTGACCCCGCCGAGCGGCACGAAGGCGGCGCCGGGCGCGGCCACCGCATCGAGGTCCAGCCCCGTCTCCTCGCGGAACTCGCGCCTGGCCACGGCGAGGAGATCCGCGGCGGCCGCGTTGAGGCGCGGCTTGGCTTTCGGCGGCCGCCGCCAGGGCTCCGGCGGTGCGGCCGATCCCGCCCCGAGCTCGTCCGGTGCGGCCGGTCCCGCCCCGAGCTCGTCCGGCTCGGCCTCACCCTTGGGGATGCTCCAGGCGCCGGCGTCCCTCTTCGCCCAGTACGGGCCGCCGGGGTGCACGAGCAGCACCTCGAGGCGGCGCTCGCCGGCGTCCGGGCCGGAGACCCGCCGGTAGAGGAGCAGTCCTGCGCTGATCGCAGCCATTGACCCAGTATCGCACGCGCCGAGGCAGCCCCGCCCGCGGGTCCCGGACGGGACGGGCGGGCGGGGCGGCCTGCGGAGCGCGCGCGTCTCAGCTTGCCAGCACCGCCGAGAACACCCACCAGGCCAGCAGCGACTTCGCCGTCAGGCTGAGGATGATGTACGTCTTCTCGCCGACCAGGTAGTCGCTCCACTTCCCCACCTTGTGGTACTGCAGCCACATGTTGATGGCGAACACGTTGAAGAAGAGGAAGAGGCTGATGATGATCCCATAGACGAAGCCGGGCGGCGCCGGACCCGTCAGGCCGGGGCTCCACACGTACAGAGCGACGATGATCCACGGGATGATGCCGGCGAACGTGCCGAACCAGAAGGACAGCCAGCTCGGCTTGCCGGGCGTCTCGTACTTCTCCATGAGCAGACCGAACAGGATCATGCTGGCGTTGACGCCGAAGATCGCTATCAGGGCGCCCAGGTCGCTCACCCCGGTGATCATGCTGATCAGCACGATCATGATGCTCGAGCTGAAGAAGTACTCGACCCAGCGCCCGTAGTTGCGGTCCTTGAGCAGATTGCGCTTGTACCGGTCGAAGACGCCGGGCGCGGCGATGATGAACAGCGCCGCGGCGGAGATCGCCACGAAGGCGAAGACGCCCCAGCCGAGCGGCAGCTGGAAGAGCTCGGTGAGCTTGGACTCGGTGCCGGGCGGACCCGTCATGTACGTCGCCGTGACGGGCAGGGAGAAGCCGTTGGTCAGCAGAGCGATCGCAACGGCCTCCACCGCGAGGACGACGCCGACGGCGACGTTCCAGATGCGCAGTCGCGCCAGACGCTGCTCGCGCTCCGGAGTCGGTGCTTCAGCCGCACGTGGACTGCCTGCGGCGTTCTCGGAGGGGGTGCTCATGGTCGTGCTCCTTCTCGTCTGGGGGGTGTGGTGATGCAGGCGGATGTGGTGGACCGGCCGGTCATCGCTCGCAGGCCTCCGCAGCGTTGAGCTCGGCGATCCCGGTGAGGCCGTCGAGGAAGCGGCCCACGACGCGGCGCTCGTTCGGCGATAGTTCGCCGGCCAGCGCCAGGACCTCTGCCGCGATCCTCGCCGTCTCTCCGCTGAGATCGTCGTCGGCCTTGGCCGTACGCCGGAGCAGCACACGGCGGCGGTCGTGCGG
>Ga0172369_10007671_pt1 | contig 12465 bp, 12 predicted proteins | sample LakKiv25m_FD_114539 | JGI IMG/M metagenome (GOLD analysis project Ga0172369, IMG submission 114539) | Freshwater microbial communities from Kabuno Bay, South-Kivu, Congo - kab_022012_11.25m | ecosystem: Environmental > Aquatic > Freshwater > Lake | place: Democratic Republic of the Congo... | reverse complement strand
GGTTACGTCGATCGAGCCCGTGTTTATTGGAGAATTCGGAGACGTCGATTGGACGGGCTCTCAGGTTGAATGGTGGGCCATTGATGGCGGAGTTTCGCTGCGGATCTTTGACGGCCTCCGCGTCGTTGCGGGACTTCGACGCGATCATTTCTCTCTTAAGCTCAATGATCCACGGCTTCAGGGAGTCCCGCTCGTTTCGAGCGACCTCTTCTTCGGCTATCGTGGGGATCTCCAGACCAAGCTGTGGATACCTTATTTGGGGTTTGACTTGACCGGTCCCAATTATGTGGCCCGTCTTACAGGCAGTCCGTTCACGCAGGCGAGAGTGAAGCTCCCGTTAAGGATAAATTTCGTGCTAGGTGATTTCAATGATCTTGAGTATTCACTAACAAAGCCCGGAGGATTTCTGGAGGGCTTGTTCATCTACACGGTCAATCCCCGTGATGGCTTCAGTTGTTCGCTCTATGCGCAAGCAAATTGGCTCAACGTGAAAGGAAGGGGGACTGAGGACTTCGTGGAGACTGGCATCGATCCGTTAGGTCCTTTCTCATCGTCGGCCACGGCCACTTTCGCGCGTTATATGACCTGCCTCGGAGTGTCATTGCAACTCATCTTCTAGTAGATCGATTCAGAAAAACGTTTACATTGTCATCAGGTGCAGACTTCGGTAGGGGCGGGTCTCAGACCCGCCCCTACAAGGCATATCGCGTTGTTCAATGCCCCACCCTTCCAAGATGTTGCTGGCAGGGTACTTGCGAATCGATCTTCTAGACTTCCACACGATTGCGACCGCTACTCTTCGCCCGATAGAGGGCCTCGTCGGACGCGCGGACCAGGCAATCCACATCGGTGTCGTCAACTCAATCGGTCGTGGCGACACCGAAACTCATGGTGCATTTAAATGTTCCCTCACTTGTAGGTATGGCGTCGCTGCACAGCGACATGCGGAGGCGTTCGGCGGCGTGCCTGCAATTATCGAGGTCGCACCCTGGGAGGATAACAAGGAATTCGTCTCCGCCGTACCGCCCGACCGAGTCGTACTCTCGCATGAGCGAGGCAATCCGTTGGGCTACGCCGCGGAGCAGCGCGTCGCCGGCAAGATGTCCGTGCTCGTCATTAACCTCCTTGAACCTGTCGATATCGGCAATGATTACGCCCAAAGGCCGGGCTTCACGCCGCGATCGTGCAAGTTCCTGGTGAAGGGTCTCCATGATCGCGCCACGGTTGCGCACTCCGCTTAATTCGTCATGTGTGGCCTTGAATCGGAGAGCGTCCCGTGTCTGAGTGAGTTCCGCGATCAGCTTCTCACGCTCCGCGTCGGCCCGCTTGCGATCGGTAATGTCCAACGTGACGCACACCAAGCCTGCGACGGTTTGCTGGCGCCAAATCGGGCCCGAATAAACAAGCACGGGAAACGTTGAGCCATCCCTCCTCAGGGCGCCGAATTCCTGTCCTTGGGGGGCTTCTTGCCCGGACAGCAGGTTGGAGAGCGTTGTTCTCAGCTTAGAGCGGTCGTCAGGAGAAATGAGGCGCAAGACGCTCACACCTGTCTCCAGCTCCTTCTGCGCGTAACCGAATGCAGCTAACGCCTGTCGGTTCGCGAACGTGACATAACCCCGGTGATTAAGCTCAAAGAGCGGCTGAGGCAAGAGATCGGCCAGGTCTCGGAATCGGCGTTCGCTTTCGCGCAATACTTCTTCGGCAAGTTTGCGGTCGCTGATGTCGCGGGCGATGCTATGGACTGCTACGCACGTTCCATTCTCCATGATGGCGCGGGAACTCACTTCCACCCAGACAAGGCCTCGGTTCTTGGACTGCACAAGCATTTCGTACGGGCCGACCCGTTGAGCGCCGCGGGATATCTTGGAACAAACCTCGTTAGCTCCGTTCCCGTTGTCTCGGACTACGAGGTCGTCGAGCCGCATCTTGAGAAACTCGGACGGCTCGTACCCAAGAATTCGGGTGACCGCACCATTGACCGACCGGAAGTTGCCCATGAGGTCGTGAGTGAAGACGATGTCACTTGCGTTTTCGAATAGCTCTCGATATTTTGCTTCGCTTTCACGCAGTTCGTTCTCGATATGAGTTCGGCGAGCGATTTCTCGCTTGAGTTCTTCGTTATGTTTCTGATTGACGAGGAGTTGCTTCTTCTCCAGTGAGAGGTCTTCGACCAAGACCAGAATCATGCGCTTATCCGTGATCCTGATTGAACGGAACGTAAGCCGGCCCCAGATCCTATGATCCCCGAAGGACATGAGGCCTTCCGCAACCCTGGGCTTTCGGATCTTGAGGACTTCGGCAACCAGATTGCGCACTTTCTTGGCGGTAACGCCGTCTGCCATCAGGTCGTGAAAGAGTCTATCTTCGAGCTGATTCGTGTCCGTGCCGAGCTTTCGGCAGCCTTGGTTTGCCACTACGACCTTGTGAGATTTATCCAAAAGCATGGCCGGGATCGGCAAGGCTTGCATGACCTTGCCGAAGGTGGTCGCCCAGATTTCCCCGCGAATGTCGAAGCTGCCGGATGTGGTAAGGTCCTTTGTGAGGAGATTGTCCAGTTCAATGGTCTCTGTACCAACAGAACCGGAAAAGAGATTTCTCGGGACAGCTTGCGAATCGTCGAAATCGTTGAAGTCCGGAAGTTTACTTTTGGCCATCGCTCACTCCGTAGCGGGACGCGGCAGATGTGCAATTATCCTCAGAACATAACGAGACAGCAGCATAGACGTCTTCAGTATTCACCGCGACCCAACGTCCGCACAGGTCCGCTTCAAGACCTACCGTCTCACGACGCTACCAAAACCCTGCTCGTGTTTGCTTTGTCGTGTATGGGGTTGAAACAGGGTCCTGTCCTGACACCGTAGCATTGTTTCCCCCCTAGTACACATTATCAAACTTAAGAACTGACCGCCGCGGCACCCTGCAGCGCCTATGTTACCGGTCACGGCGCTTGCAGTCAAGCAAAAGTTTGGCTCCTATCCTAACGCAGACCGATGTTTACCCGAAAAGCTTCTCCGGGACGAAGTCGGTCTCGCGCACTTCCTTCAGAGATATGGCGTCCGCGGGGCAGGTGACCTGGCAAAGGCCGCAGCCCATACACTTGTCGGCGATCACCTGTGCGGGCGCTTCCCCGTCCGTGGTAATGGCCCCGAAGAAACACCGATCGGAGCAGGTCCCGCATGCGGTGCATGCATCGGGGTCCACCTCGGCGGAGAAACGGCTCGGTTCAATGACACTGACGTTGTGTTCGATCAGGATGGGCATTGTCTGGCAGCAACAAGCGCAGCAGTTGCAGATGAAGTGGTCCACACTCTGCTTGTTCATCACGACGTGAATAAGCCCTGCCTCTTCGCTCTGTCGTACGATATCGAGGGCCTCCTCCTTGGTGAGACTTCGGCCGGTACCACGCGAGATCGAGTACTCCGCCGCCCGGTTGATCTGCAGACACGCTTCCAAGGGTTTGTCGCATTTGTGCGCGATGAGCCTGCACGTACAGTTGGTGACCGCAATGGTTCGGGCCTTCGCGATGATGTCCTCCACATCTTCGAAGGCAAGCACGTGCGTCTTGCCGGGGACAGTCACTCCGACCGGGATTACCCTTGTAAATGGCCGTGGCGTAATTTGGTTGACCATCTTGGCAACTTCCAGCCATTCCTCGTCCATGAATTCCTGCCAGAGGTCAAGGAATGCTCGGGGTGCGTCCGGCCACAGTATCGTCGCGTCGTGAAATTGCACGATGTCTCGACACATCCGGAACGTCTGCTGGTCTGCCTTACCGGATGGGAAGACCAGTCCTTTAACGAACAACGTCTGGAGCATTGGTTCCACGTCGGCTTGAGCGCGGCCGAGCCGAGTCGCTACGGCGGAAGAGTCGGCCGGCAGCGCCAACAGAATGTCGGCCTCCGTTGAGTCCGCAAGCATCGCGAAGAGCCTTGGGATTCGCTCCGATTGTCCCAATCCGATCCGGGTAGCCAGTTCGATGTATCGTGCGTCCACGTACAATTCCTCCTATCTGAGTGAACGGCCCAAGAGGCGCGTTGGGTGAGCGGAAGAGAACGCCCAATGGGGCAGGGCGCTCACGGGGCGGCCACATTGGAGCACAGGAGTCGCCGCGGGTCAAGACGGTAGCACGTCAGCCGATGGAGACGAGATAAGAATCCGCGTGTAACTGCCCGCTTCCGGCGACTGACTGTAAATTGGTGAGAGTTGCCTCCTCTTGGGGTAGCCCCGACGTTATACGTCGGGGTTGCGAAGCAACAAGAGGCTCTTCTGGTCTGCGAAGCATCACGCCCCTGGAAGAGATCTTCAATGGATCTCGGATGGTGTCGCAAATACGTGAGTCAGGCAGAACATAACCTCTTACGCCTTCGGCGCCCCGACGTGTAACGTCGGGGCCACCCCTGGTGGGGGAAAGCCGTATTCCACATCCCGAACGTCCTTCTTGGCCAAGTTCGGAGACAAGCAACAGTGTTTCGAGCATTGCAGCAAACCTTCTTGGGGTAGCCCCGACGTTATACGTCGGGGTTGCGAAGCAACAAGAGGCTCTTCTGGTCTGCGAAGCATCACGCCCCTGGAAGAGATCTCCAATGGATCTCGGATGGTGTCGCAAATACGTGAGTCAGGCAGAACATAACCTCTCACGCCTTCGGCGCCCCGACGTGTAACGTCGGGGCCACTCCCGGTGGGGGAAAGCCGTATTCCACATCCCGAACGTCCTTCTTGGCCAAGTTCGGAGACAAGCAACAGTGTTTCGAGCATTGCAAACCTTCTTGGGGTAGCCCCGACGTTACACGTCGGGGTTGCGAAGCAACAAGAGGCTTCTTGCGGTCAGGCACGGTCTTTGTTCCCGAAAGAAATCCTCGATCCGTTTCGTAAGTCAACCAAGATCTGTGAGTCAATGGGAGGATAGCCTCTCACGCCTTCGGCGCCCCGACGTGTAACGTCGGGGCCACCCCCGGTGGGGGAAAGCCGTATTCCACATCCCGAACGTCCTTCTTGGCCAAGTTCGGAGACAAGCAACAGCATTTCAAGCATTGCAACAAACTTTCTTGGGGTAGCCCCGACGTTTTACGTCGGGGTTGCGAAGCAACAAGAGGTCTCTTCACAAAGGACAGACAACGGGTACGCCAACCGATTCCCCTGTCTCATAGAATTTCGCGGAACTGTACGGCCACTCTTCCGCCGACCGAACCAGTCCCGCGCGAACTGGATTGGAGTGCATGTACTCGAGCTTTTCCCGCAACTTCTTCTGGGAGAAAATGTTGAAATCATAATACCGCTTGTGCCAAACCGGGTCCTCACCGCCAATCATCTCGGAATATTTCCACAAGGCTGTTCGGAAGAGGCGCTGGATGTGGAACGAGCTTGCCTGCTTCCACTGTTGCATAAATGAGCTAAGCTTGCCAGCACACGGAAACCAGATTACAGCGTGCACATGGTCCGGCATCACCACGAATCCATAGCACTGCGCTTGTTGCTTGAGAAGTCGATTCCGAAGGGTTTCGACGACGATCACTCTTGCCGCGTCATGGTCCAGCAGTCTCCTTCGCCGGTAGCAGGCAAAAGTGACGAAATGGGCGTCAAGTCCCTCGTCATAAATCTGCTTTAACATCCTACGAGCCCTTTGTTTGAAGAAATCTGAATCGCGGCTCTTCAGGCTACTGTAGGGTGGGAGTTAACCCTGGAAAGACCTCTCACGCCTTCGGCGCCCCGACGTGTAACGTCGGGGCCACCCGCGGGTAGACCAACCAGATTCCTTGTATAAACCGTTTCTCCTTGCGCGATCCGGAGACAAGCAAGAGAATTTCAGGCATCAACACAACTTCTCTCTGGGTAGCCCCGACGTTATACGTCGGGGTTGCGAAGCAACAAGAGGTTCTTCTGGTCTGCCACGCATCGGGCAACCGGAAGAGAACTCCGATGGATCTTGCGTGTTAACGCAAGTCGGTGAGTCAATGAGGACAAAACCTCTTACGCCTTCGGCGCCCCGACGTGTAACGTCGGGGCCACCCCCGGTGGGGGAAAGCCATGTTCCACATCCCGAACGTCTTTCTTGGCCAAGTTTAGAGACAAGCAACAGCGTTTCGAGCATTGCAGCAAACCTTCTTGGGGTAGCCCCGACGTTATACGTCGGGGTTGCGAAGCAACAAGAAGTTCTTCAACTGGCATTGATCTCGATTACAAACCCGCAATCAGAGTGGGACATGACCTCTTACGCCTTCGGCGCCCCGACGTGTAGCGTCGGGGCCACCCCGGGAACGCTTGTGGCTTCAGCTATCTTCCGCTGCTCAAACCAACAAGGGATCACACGTATCCGAGTCGTTCCAGGCGGCGGACTATTTCGGCCTCTTCTTGAGGAGAATAGGTTGCCGTAGCTTGCGGCTGGAGGTATCCCATGTCGGCCAACCACGTCACCACGCGACTCGACGAGCGGGCGGGAGGCTCCTGGTCGGTGGAAAGGACGATCTCGGGCGATGCAGGCTCCTCGTACGGGGCGTCGTATCCGGTCAGGCCGGTAATGAGACCGATTTTGGCCTTTGCATAGAGCCCTTTGAAGTCGCGGCTCATTCGGGCTTCGAGCGACGCTTTGCAGTAGACCTCCACGTATTCGCGCAGAGAGGTCCTGAGCTCTTTCCGCACATTCTCATACGGAGAAATGGCTGCCACCAAGGTGACCAGGCCGCAGCCGTTGAGCATCGCGGAGAGGCGGCCGAGCCGGGTAAGGTTTTGGATACGCCCTTCCGGCGACATATCCAGGTCAGGCCAGAAGTTCTTTCGGCAATCGTCCGCGTCGAGGCACACCGCGGCGAACCCCGCTTCCGTGAGGGCACGGTGCACCAGTTCCGACACGGTGGTCTTTCCAGCGGCAGGAGGCCCGGTGAACCACACCGTTACTCCTCTATCCGTTCCGAAGGTTTTCATACATACACCATGAGAGCGTTGTCGTGTCGACCACTCCGATATCTCGCCCGGCTCGTCCGAACGAAAGCCGGTTCAAGGGATCTTCTTTCTCACCACGCTTGCAGCGACGGCAACCGTCGTTTCCGGTACGTCATAAGTACTATCGCTCTTCACCGTCTTGTACGCAGCCGGGTTCCAGGCTCGTCCTTTGACCACATAGAACACTTCCACGTAACCATCGGGCGCAGCCCCCTTTTGCCATCCGGCAGGCGGGTTTATGCTGTACCCCACGAGGCTGCTTGTGCCGGTGGTAGTACTGCCTATGGCCGTCGTCGACGGAGGGGCTTCGGGGCTGGCGGCAGCCTCGTTGACCTGATTGAAACCAGTAATTGGTTCGACAGTGGGTGTGGTGCCGGCTGCATCGCTATACGCCGAGACGTCGTATCGATAGTTGCCTCTGAGCCTGACAAGTGCTTCCGTAGCCCGAGCGTCCGCCCGGCTCGTCATGTCGTCGTACACCCGTACCGACGTGGTCAACTGCATATCAAGCCGGGACTGGGTGAGCAGCGCCACGCCGATGAGACTGACCACGGCCAGAACGAGCATTACGATGGCAACAGCGCTTCCTCTTTGATTTTCCATGTCATAACCTCTCGATAATCCGCACGGGGCCATGAGCCAAGATAGTACACGCTCAACTAGTAGATCGATCCGCAATCACCGTACCGCCAAGCTCCTGGGAGGGTGCGGCGCTGAACAACGCGATATGCTTTGTAGGGGCGGGTCTGAGTCCCGCCCCTACCCAAGGCCGTCGCTGACGACCGCGTAAAGGCATTTCTGAATCGATCTACTATAGGCCTCACGGGCCGGCCAGCGGCGAAGTCTGGGTCAATGCGGTTTCCATAACGATAGCTCTCGGCGCCACCACCACGGTCCTCTTCATCTCCGGGGCCAAGTTCCACGGTGTTTCCGAGTCCGAAGTGTCGATCTTCTGCCTTATCTTGTAGCGCAAGGTGATCATCAGGTACTTCAGGTCACTGATAGTACACTCCGCAAACTTTTTGCTTTCAACGGGGACCTGAATTTCGTAGCCGGTCGCGGTAGCGGTCGCGTCATAAAACGTTGCGCGTATGCACATGCCCGTGACTCGAATGTCAGTCCCTCCACCCAGGAGGATCTGGCCGTTTCGGAGCAGTGCGTAATCCGGCGCCCCTGTGTACGAATACACTACTGCCGGAACGTAGTAAGAGTTTGCGTCAGTGAGCTCTCCCGACAGGGTATAGTCACCAACAGACGAATTCCAGGTAAGCAACCGCGTGGATCTTGGCGTGGCCGTGATACCCACACTGTATCCAATGAGGCCGCCGATTTGGTTGTCCTTGAGACTGTTCTTGACAAGATAGCTGGATGAAGTCAGATCAATGCCCATACCCGTGAAGGGGAACGGGCCTGAGGTTGCTGAAGCGGGTTTGAAGTATCGAGCTCCCCCCGGCGCCGCTTGAGCGTCGAAGACGCTGGGCGTCACGTTAGGGTCCTGGGAAAGATACATCCCGTTTTGAACGAAGAGTCGATTGTAGCATTTGTGTGTCGATCCGTCGTCGTATGTTTGATCGAAGCTCGTGGTGCCGGCCAGGTCCGGGAGAACAGCAAGATTGAACGAGTTGATCGACGATCCTTCGGGAAGGTCGTCCCCCAGGCCGTATCCAGCCTGGCGAACGTCGCGCGCTATCATGTTCAAAGCGAGGGTAACCACTTCCCGGGATGATCGTTGGGCTGTCGAAGTCCGACCGTACCTGCTCTGAATAACCATGAACGACATGGCAATCATAATGATCATGCCTACCAGAAGCAGGCCGATCACCATTTCCACCATGGTGAAACCTTTTGAAGTTCTCATGCGGTCATCCCCTCGTCTCACGGGCACGCGCTAGTGGTGCGAACGAAGATATAATTGCTAAAGACGGTGGAATCCGGACAAGCCTTCGGGTTCGTCTTGGTACAAGTCGCTGAATCGCCCCATCCCACCGTAATATTTACTTGATATGTGACTGCATTTTCGCCGGTGCCGATTCCGGTCACGCAGCTCACCGCGGTGAACTCGGACTTTCGCCGAAACCCCGTTAACCGTTTCTTCTTGGTTGCATCCGCTCCACCACCACCCACCCATTGTTCCACGTTTTCCTCGATGGCTCCGGGGGCGCTAGACTGGACAGTCCTGCTATAATAGCTCTTGAGCTCCTCGAACTTGTCCATCGCAAGGTTGTAGGCCTCACGTTTCCCCATGGCCTGTTTGTCGAACCTCATGGACGTGGTGATCATGCTTCCCACGGCCATCATACCGACAGCAAGGATGCCGAACGCGATCATGGCTTCGATTAGACTGAATCCGCGTTGTGAGGTGATCATCCGTCTCATTTGACTGTCTCCCGAGGAGGGCCGCGGTCGTTCCTGGGTTTGAGCCGCGCATCGCGCCGGCTGTCTTACGGGACTTTGGTCGCCACTTGTCCCAGCACGCTTACCGTGGCATCCACCGTTCGGTTGAGGTTGTTGCTCTTGATTTCAACAAGGTACTGTTGGGGCACCGGGGTGAAGGACGCCGGCGTCACCCCGCAGGTTGAGTTGAGAGCCGGCTTCCATTCGCAGGGCGGAGTTACCGCGTAGCCACGGCCGTCAAAGCAAATCTGGCCCCGGCTATTCACGTCCGCGTCAGTGTACGCAAGCGTGGAATCGATGGTTCTGAGAGCACCTGTTTGGCCGACCTGAAAAACGTAGTCCGCCGAACCACTTTTCAGTCTTTCGTCTACGAACCGAAACTCGATCCAATAATAGGGCCTATTGTTGTTGGTCGGGTCCGCATCCGTCAGGCCGTCGTCACTTCTTCTCTCGATAACGACGTAGTTCTCGGAGTGGGTCCACTGGTTGCGCGGGATCGGCTTCGCGAACTGGAGCACGACCGGCTTCTGCCTGGCTATCGCCCTGGCGCGGGCGAGCTGGATCGCGTTTCGTACGCCGCTGATAATACCGGAGTATTTTCCTCGGGCGCGCCAGTCACCCATGGAATAGTACCCGAGGCTCAACGCCAATGCCATGACGGCCAGCACGACAACGATCTCGAGGATGGTGAATCCACTGCTCGAGCGGTCATTCCGATAGAAATTCAGCCGACAGGGCGAGCGCCATCGAATCATTGTGCCGGTCTCCTCATGGCGAAGCTGTACGATATGACAGTTTCGCAGCCGGACTTGTCCTTGGCGGACACCTCCACCGTAAACCGTCCGGACGTGTTCGGGTCGAATCGCCAGTTGATCTTCCCGTCCTGGCTGATTGTCATACCCTGCGGAGCCTTCTTGAGCATCAGCGAAATAGGACCGCCCTCAGAGTCCTGGGCCTTGACCACCGCTCGGTATACCCCGCGCGAGATGTCCTGGGACACGAGCTTCAGGTCGGGGGGCGCCTTGCTGACCTTGACTTGGGCCGACGCGGCTTCGCCTTCCACACTGAAAGACGAGAACGGAACCACCGTCGCTTCTACTACATCACCTCCGGCGAGTTTACCGGCGAACAAGGCCTGCTTGTCGTCTCGGCTCAGCCGAGTCTCTCCTGAAGGCTCTCCATTCAGCTTCCAGTGCACCATCGCCCAGAACGTACGCTCCCCGACTCTCACCCGGAGCATGAGCCGGTCGCCGCTCTGCGGTCTCGCGGGCTCGAAAGCAATCTGGGGCTTTCCTGGAGGCATATCCTCGGGCAGGACTTCACGCGTCTCCTGAGGCTCAACAGCGGGAGTCTCTTGAGGCTGACCCGCAGGAGTCTCCTGGGCAAGCACCGAACCCGCCGAGGCCAGCATCAAGCAGGCAATCAACACGATTGTGCGGATGAGCATGAACTCTCCTGTTTACCGAGGCGGGGTGGCCCCGACGTTACACGTCGGGGCGCCGAAGGCGTAAGAGGTCCGGGTCTTCGATGGCCAAATACTCACAATGAAACTAGCCCGTAAGAACCTCTTGTTGCTTCGCAACCCCGACGTATAACGTCGGGGCTACCCACAGGATTACTCGCTATCACCCTCCTCCTGCCCCCTCCCGTCAAGGGAGGGGAACTGGAAAACCCTCTCCCCTGGCGGGAGAGGGAAGGGTGAGGGGGGCATAACCAAACGATCTCGCCCTTGTCTCACGGTCTTACGGGGTGGCCCCGACGTTACACGTCGGGGCGCCGAAGGCGTAAGAGGTCCGGGTCTTCGATGGCCAAATACTCACAATGAAACTAGCCAGTAAGAGCCTCTTGTTGCTTCGCAACCCCGACGTATAACGTCGGGGCTACCCACAGGATTACCGAGTACCGTAGGGGCGGGGTTTATCCCCGCCCGTTATCACTACTGCCCTTCCTTCCAGCCGCGAATCCGGAACCAGTTCGGTGAGGGTGTGGGGGGCGTGACAGACGTTCCACCTCCACCACCGCCACCTCCGCCGCCGCCACCTCCGCCTTCACCACCGGGGGTGGTGCCCCTAGTGAGGTCGACACCGATTCGGATGATATCTGCGGTTCCCATCTGAACGTAGACATAGTTGCCGCTGGAATCAAGTACCGGGTCGGAAGGTGGCCCTGAGCCAAGCGATAGCCGCAATCCGTACAGTGTGTCCTCCGACACGTACATGTTGTCGGGCGTAAAGCTCGTGTCGTTGAGGGGCGTCCAGTTTTCCGGAAACGCCCTGCACGCATAATCGAACATGTACAGATAGCCTGTGCCCATCGCCGTGCACGGATCGTATGCGGGAACGTAAGACGTGACAAACACAATCCCCGAAGCGATGAGCGGTTTGCTCACCAGACGCTCACCCGGGTACTTGGCCTTGTCGCCCACCGTGGTGTCGTACGGCAACGTGAGGTCGTAAATGCATGCCCAGCACGGAGCGGACGCTTCCGGGCACGTCGCCGCGTTTCGCTTGTCGCAGCAGGTTGTCTCGCCGCAGTCGGGCTCTTGCGTAGCCGGCACGAGCCATGTCGCGCACCCCGAGCAGTCCGCAGTCGCATTCAAGCAGTTGTAGTAACAACACTTGGCCGGCGGTTCGCACCCGGTCGTGGATGCGCTCTCGCAGCTCGAGCAGTTCAACACTCCGTCCACTTTCGTGCAACAGCTCGGAAGATCCTCTGTCGCGCACGCGGAGCAATCGATTGTGCACTGGGACGTGTCGCGGCTGTAGCACGGCTTGTAGTTGTCGGACGTATCGGTATGTTTGGCGCATCGGAAGCGCAGTGCTGCCTTGTACCCCGATCCGCCGCCGATGGGTTTCCCGCCGGAGAGCTCACTCGATGTGGGTGGCGCCTTCTCATCAATCAGGTTGTAGAGTGACGTCCGCGCCGAATCGATCTTATCGTCGTCGTTACCGGGCACGTCATCGTACTTCCCTGCTGCCACTATGACCCGCAAGTAAAGGTTACTACTTACCGGATCGTCCGATGCCTGGGGCCTCGTGGTGATGGGTTGCCTGTTCCACCGATATGCATTGCGTACACATCCGCCGATGGACCGTGTGGACCACACGTCGATGAGCACGCCTTTGGTGGACTCCG
>Ga0172369_10007669_pt1 | contig 12467 bp, 11 predicted proteins | sample LakKiv25m_FD_114539 | JGI IMG/M metagenome (GOLD analysis project Ga0172369, IMG submission 114539) | Freshwater microbial communities from Kabuno Bay, South-Kivu, Congo - kab_022012_11.25m | ecosystem: Environmental > Aquatic > Freshwater > Lake | place: Democratic Republic of the Congo... | reverse complement strand
TATTCTTCACCTTCTTTGTTGACCCGGGAACAAACGCGGTTATTTTATCCGCGAACCTCCTTTTTGCTTTTAATGGAGTTAAGGTTTACCGCAAGCAGGAGCTGAACAGGTTTATACTTTACCTCTTCGGTTATCTCCTGCTTTTTGTCTTTGTTTTCATACTCTCCAAAGCCAATCTTTTATTTGCTATTTTTGTCATTCTCTATAGCGCCATTTTTAATATTCCTTATCTTTTGCCTTATTTAATAATTTTAATTTTCTCCGTAATCTTTGTTACTCCTTATTGGCTGCAGGTTTTTATTTTACTTGGAGCCTTTTATCTTTTTGCCAACAGTATTTACAAAAAGAGCTATTCACGTTTTTTTGTTGTATTATTCAGCATCGGTTTTGTTTCTATCTTTTTAATCATTTTTCCTATCCTGTATATTTTTCTTCAGGTATCTCCCCAAAGCCTTATATTGGCTTTTAAAAACAATGAATTCCAGCATGCGCTCTTTAACAGTTTAATTACTTCAGGCATAAGCACTTTGATAATCTTAATATTCGGGGTCCCTTTTGCTTACGTTATGGCGCGTAAGAAATTCTCTGGTAAAGGGGTTCTGGACAACCTGATCAATCTGCCCATACTTATACCGCAGACTGTGGTGGGGATAGCGCTTTTAGTGGTATTGGGCCCTAAATCCCCTTTGGGAGAATTTATGTTCAAGAACTGCCGCCTGGCCGTTGCTAACGGGTATTTAGGCATAATTGCCGCCCAGATTTTTGTCAGCTCGCCATTCCTTATTCGCAGCGCGATAAACGCTTTTGAAGGCATTGATCAGAGATTGGAGGATGCCAGCCGCACATTAGGCGCCTCAGAATTCAGCACCTTTATGCGTATTTCCCTGCCTCTGGCAGGAAGCGGGATCTTTAGCGGTTGTATTCTTTCTTTGGCCAGGGCTTTAAGTGAGGTTGGCAGCCTTATGGTTATTGCCTATCATCCCATGACCGCGCCGATATACATATATGACCAATTTATCCAGTATGGCTTAAGTGAGATCCAGCCCATGGCGGTTTTGCTGGTAATCTCCTGTTTGTGGGCGTTTATCGGCCTGCATTGGCTGCGCCATCAATTGATAAAGAAGGCTAAGTAAAATGTTTTTTAAGATCAGCGGGTTTAATAAAAGCTGGGAAGGGTTTAGTTTAAAAGATATTTCTCTTGAGATGGAGGAGGGGCAGTATTTTTCCCTTTTAGGCCCATGCGGGGCAGGCAAGACTTTATTGCTTAATGCTATTGCCGGATTATACCGGCCTGATTCAGGGGAAATCTTTATGCATGACAGAAAGATAACCTTGCTTGCGGCGGAAAAGAGGAGTATCGGATATCTTTTTCAGAAAGACGCGCTTTTTCCCCACTTAAGCGTCAAGGAAAATATCTATTATGGATTGAAATACCATGCCCCGGATAAAAAATACCTGGATACAATTTTCCAGTTATTGGGTATCGCGGATCTATTGGGCCGCCGGGACACGGTTAACTTGAGCGGTGGAGAGGCGCGTAAAGTAGCTTTGGCCAGGTCCCTGGCAGTCCGCCCGCGTTTATTATTGCTTGATGAGCCGTTATCTTTTTTGGACCCCTTAAGCCGGGCCAAGGTAATGCAGAGCCTTAAGTCTCTGAATAAGCAAATCGGCCTTTCCATAATTCATGTAACTCATGATGTGCAGGAGATAAAGGGCATCGCTAAGAATATGGCAGTCTTATTTGACGGTGCAATCGCGCAAACCGGTCCAGTAGAGAAGCTGCTAAGCGAGCCCCTGGATTTGTTAAAAGAAAAATTCTGGGGCGATGACCATGTTTGAGAGCTTAAACTGGAAACTGGTGGAACGGCCGATTTTACCTATTGGAAATACCTATCTGGACGCTTTTGTATTCCTTGTCTTTTTTATCCTATTGTTTTTTGCGGGGATTGCTTTAAAAAGCAAGCGGGGGACAGGTTTGAGGCCTTTTGTGCAGCTGGCCGCTTTTGTTTTTTTTATTTTCATCGTACATAGGTGTTTTTGCGCTCTTCGCGGGACGATATTCAGCTTCCAGGATATCGGAAAGAATGATTTAAATGTTTTTAACGGCCTATTTATCTTTGTTCCATTGATCGCCTTTACGCTTATGTTCGGCCGCGTATTTTGCGGCTGGCTATGCCCATTAGGCTTTATACAAGAGGCATTTTTCAGGACCCCTTTTATAAAAAAGAATATGCTTGATTCATCCCCGAAGTTAAAGCGGCTAAGGCTGATATTATCAATAACCCTATTCTTTGCGGTGATATTCTTACTGTTTAAATTTAAGCCAAAAACCTTTTTCTTCGTCCAGAATATCGTAGCCTTTTGGGGGATAGTTACTGTGATGCTTACCGTTTTATTTGTTTTAAATCCCGGCCTGGACATCAAACTGAAGAAGCTGCGTTATTTGCTGCTTTTTGCCTGGCTTCTTATTATCTCTTTTGGTATTTTTGTCACAAATCCATGGTGCGCCTTGTATGGCAATGAAATTGATTATTCATCGCTGGTTGCTTTGTTTGCGGTAGTAGTTTCGGCTGCAATCGCGCCCATGGTCTGGTGCAGGTATTTATGCCCATTAGGCGCGTCTTTAAGCCTGATCATGAAACGCTCCCAGGTTAATATTAAAAGAAAAAAGGATTCAGTTATTTCAAGCCGGCAGGCCAGCCAAATTTGCTATGTTCAGGCGTTAAATGAAAAGGGGCTTGATAAGAGTTCATGTTTATTCTGCAAGAGATGTGTTGAGGCGGGCGCTTCGTATATAGAGGAATTATAAGGTGGTTAGTTTTGCCAGAAAGTTAATCAGCGTATTGATTTTTGTTTTTATATCTTTAAACGCTAAGGCATACCCTGATGATTGGCCGGGTTTCCAGCGCGATTCAACGCACAGCGGGAGTTCATCAGTAAATTTTGCGAATAAAAATATATCCCTCCTTTGGGTATTTTCTCCTACCGGGCGCACCTGGAACTACAAAAGCGGTTCCAGTGTCTGGTCAAGTTCAGCCTGCATCGCCGATGTAAGAGGGAAAAGTATTGTCTACTCGGGTTTCTATAACAATAATTTTTATGCCGTTGACGCTGAAAACGGCCAGCCGCTCTGGCGTTTTATTGGCGGCAACAGGTTTAACCACGCGCCGGTTTTTGCCGAAATCAGCAATAGGCCAATGATATTTACCGCCTGTTCCGACAGGGCTATTTATGCCCTTGATGCGCTTAACGGAGAGAAAATCTGGAGTTATGAAACATTGCCCTGGTCTTACATGTTGTCTGAGGCAATTCCTTCTTCCCCCATTGTTATCCCCTTAGGCAAGCTGTCTTTGCTGGCCTGCGCGGTATGGAATTCAAGCCAGGCCCCGTTTAACAGCTTTCAAAAAGGAGAACTGTATGTTTTTAACGCGGCTACCGGAGAAAAGATATATAGCGTGGTTTTATCCACCACTCCTTTAAGCTCCCCCTGTTCCGGTGCTATAAAAGGGGAGCCGGCAATATTTATTTCTTCTAACGGGGGAGGTGTTTTTGCCTTAAATGCCCGAGATGGCAAGATTATCTGGCAGTTAACTCTTGACTCCGGGTTATTTTCCTCCCCGTCAATATTGGCGGACAAAGAAGGCAGCCGTGTTTTTATCGGCAGCCGCTTTGGGAACCTTTACTGCCTGGATGCCGAAACAGGCAAAACGATCTGGACGAAAAAGGCGGGCCATGCGATTGATTCTACCCCCGCTATCGGGAATATAGAAGGCAGGGCTTACGTGTATATAGGTTCTTATGACAGGAATATCTATTGTTTTGACGCGGTAACCGGAAAGAAGATCTGGAATTATAAAACCGGCGATTACGCGGTATCCTCCTGCGTCTTGGCGAAGGTCTCAGAAAAAACAGTAGTATTCGCGCATTCTCTGGATAATAAGCTGTATTGTCTTGATGGATTAACCGGTTCAGCTGTCTGGAGTTTTGATTTGGGAAAGCTTATCTGGGCATATAATACCCGCGGGGATACTATCTGGTCATCTCCATCTGTGGGTATGGCGGGGGATAAGCCTATCCTTGTTTTTCCCTGTTATGACAGTAAATTATATGCATTTTCTACCATAACACAATAGGAGGCAATTGAAATGAAGGGTTTATTAAAGCCATTGGTCAGCAGGGGGTATATCCAGGATTTTTGCGGCGAATCATTAGGGACTTTTATTCTTGTGTTTTTTGGCTGCGGTTCAGTGGCTGTATCCGTATTATTCTCAGCTTACCAGGGGCTCTTTCAGATTGCCGCGGTTTGGGGCATTGGCGTTACCCTGGCAATTTACGCCAGCCGCGGGCTTTCCTGCGCGCATCTTAATCCGGCGGTGAGTATTGCCTTTGTATGCGCTAAAAGAATGCCTGTAAGAAAGTTGCCTGTGTACCTTATCGCACAATTCACAGGAGCTTTTATTGCCGGATCATTGCTCTATTTGATCTTTTCAGGCTCTATAGCAAAATTTGAATTAGCCAATAATATTATACGCGGTTCTTTTGAATCAGTGCGCACAGCGATGATGTTTGGGGAATATTTTCCCAACCCATCGATAGGAGGGGCAATAATTTCTGTTTCCTGCTTTAACGCATTTATTGCCGAGGGATTAGGCGCATTTTTGCTTATACTGCTTATATTTTTCATAACGGAAGGATGCAACCTGGGCCGGCCTGATTCTTCGATTGCCCCGGTTTTTATAGGAGGCGCGGTGGCAGGCTTGATAAGCATTATCGCTCCCCTCACCCAGGCAGGATTAAATCCGGCGAGGGATTTCGGGCCGAGATTAGCGGCTTATCTGGCTGGCTGGGGGCAAATTGCTATCCCCGGGCCAGGCGGCGGATTCTTTGTTGTGTATATGCTTGCTCCGGTTTCAGGCGGGATCCTGGCGGCTTTTATTTTCACAAAAATTATCCAGCCTTTAATGGAAAGCAAGGTTCTTTGCGGGAAGGGTTGCCATGAAAAAAATTAAATTCATCCTTGTGGGCGGTTTCCTGGGAGCTGGCAAGACCACTGCGCTTTGCCGGCTGGCAAGATATTTCACGGATAAAGGCTTGCGTGTTGGTTTGATCACCAATGACCAGGCGAATAACCTTGTGGATACGCATTCAGTAAAGGTAGAGGGCTTTAACGTGGAAGAAATCCCCGGGGGCTGTTTCTGTTGCAAGTTCAATGATTTGGTGGAGGCGGCGGATAAGTTAGCCAGCAAGGTTAATCCTGATGTAATTCTGGCAGAGCCGGTGGGCAGCTGCACAGACTTGGTGGCAACCGTAATCAGGCCCTTAAAGTTTTACCATAAGGATAGTTATGTGATCTCTCCCTATACAGTATTATTGGACCCTAAGCGCGCAAAAGATATAATAATCTCCGGAACACTTAGTGGTTTTTCCGGTAATGTCGCTTATATTTTCAAGAAACAACTGGAAGAATCGGACATTATCGCTTTGAATAAAACAGATACGCTTAAGCCCGCTCAGGAAGCAAGTATGCTGAAGGTGCTAAAGAAAAAATTCCCTAAATCCAAGATAATAGGGGTTTCTTCCCGTACAGGCAGGGGGTTTAATCATTGGATACAGGCAGCGCAGACTATGAAAAGCGGCAGGAATATTTTAGATGTAGATTATGAGGTTTACGCGAAAGGAGAAGCGGAGCTTGGATGGTTAAATTCCATAGCCGAGCTTTCCGCAAAGGCGCCTTTTTCAACCGAGGAGTTTCTTAAGCAGTTAACAGTAAGGATAAAGAATTCACTCAGCGAAATCCCCGCGGAAATCGCGCATTTAAAGTTAGCGCTTTCAACCGGCCTGGGAAATTCATTAATTCACCTTACGCGTAGTTCTAAGTCTCCTGAGTTTTTCAGGAAGGAATCCGGTAGCTCAACCCGGGCCCGGCTGATAGTTAATGCCAGGGTTCATACCGAACCAGAGGCGCTATGCGGGATATTTACCGCTGCATTGAGCAAATTGTGCAAAGAAAAAGGGGTAGGTTTAAAAATACGGTCGCAGCAGTATTTTCGCCCGGGCCGGCCTGTACCTGTGCATCGCATAGCTTGAGATGACAAATATTGTTGTCATTATTCCAGTCAATGTTATGATATTTACCAGGAGCAGAGGTGTAAAATGAGAATAAAAATCATAGGCAGGTGGATTAATGGCAAGGCTTTGAAATGCGATGCCTGCCTTGAGCTGGAAAGGCTGGTCCAGCTTGCGCTTGATGAATTAAACCTTAAGGGCATCCTGATTGAAAAGTGTGCTTCAGAGGAAGAATATAATTCGTATGGGATAGTGGCAACACCGGTTTTAATTATTAACGGCATTGTAAAAATGGCCGGAAAGGTCCCGCCAAAAGAGATGCTTAAAGAATTCTTGAAATTTGAGCTGAAAAAAGGAGGCTGAGATATGAACCGTTCATTGTTTGGCGTAAATAAATTAATAAGTCTTTTTATGGTTTTGTCCTTATTGGCAGGCATAGCCGGATGCGGGAATATAAAATTTAAAAAAGAGAAGTCCTTGAGTATTTCTGTCCCCTGCAGTATCTTCGCGGCTTTCTGCGAGATACTTGACGCGTATAAAAAAGATAATCCCGGGGTAAAGGTAAGTTTTGATACCGGCAATACCATAGTCCTGATGCGCAAGATTCTTTTTAAAGGTGCCCGGCCCGATGTTTATATAGCAACAGGCCCGTTAGAAATCGCCCCGCTGGTGGAAAAAGGGCTTATAGATATCAAGACCAGGGTTGTGCTTACCTTTGATTCTGTTATTTTGGCCACGCCGGCTTCTAATCCGAAGAAAATCCGGGAGATTTCTGATTTGGCGAATAAAAATGTAACCTCTATCGCTATCCCTGACCCATCAACAAATTCTTCCGGCAGATTTGCGGTAGAGGCGTTAAGGCAGCTTGGTATCTGGGATAAGATCAGCGGTAAGGTCATGTTTACTGAATTCGGACGCCATACCAGGAATTACATCATAGAGGGCAAAATTGACGCCGGCATACTTTATAAATCCTGCTTATATGAGGACCTTAAGGCTTATGACGAGGTAATCGCGCCAAAGGATATACTTGTAATCAAGGACATTTTAAAAGAAACCAACAGCCAGATTCCTTCTTATATAGCTGTATTAAAGGCATCAAAGAATAAGGTTTTAGCGCAGGAGTTCATAAATTATATGACTTCCCCAAAAGCCATGGCAATATTGAAGAAATGGGAAGGTAAAGAGGCGGTGAATAAGTAATTGCAGCTGGCAGTGACTCTATGCATAATTTATCTGAATTAGTCGATATCTTTAAATGTTGCATTTTTAACTGGGGCGCGGTAACTGCCATTATTCCCGCCTTTATCATTGCCGGGGCGATTATCGCTTTTGTGCCAAGTACTTCTATCGGCCGGTATTTAGGCGCAGGCTCAAAAAAATACATAGCTTATCCTGCTGCTGCCCTTGCCGGAGTGATACTGCCTGCCTGCTCCTGCAATATTGTGCCGCTTTTTGCCAGCATCCTTAGCCGCGGTTCGGGCATAGGCCCTGCTTTTACTTTTCTTTACGCCGGGCCGGCCATAAATTTAATCTCTGTAATATTGACATTTAAAGTTATCGGGCCAGTCTTAGGCCTCTGGAGGCTCATAGGCGTGCTTCTAATTTCCATTTTTCTGGGCCTGATTATGGAGTTTTTATTTTCCTCCAGGACAAAATTCCTGAAAGGTCAGGAGCGGCAAACACCAAATCCGCAGAATTTAGAGGCAGCAAAAACAGAAAAACCCCGCTTATTCCTGCTTTTTGGCTTACTTTTCGCGATCCTTATTACAGGTTCTTCGTTAGCTACTCCGACAGGCGCCTATCCTTTGGACAAAACGCAGATGTTTTTAAGAATCGGGATCTTTTCTCTCCTGGTAATCTCGCTTTTTGTCCTGTCTATTGTCAAGTTCAGGAAAGTAGAGATTCTTGATTGGCTGAAACAGACCTTTAAACTTATCAAGACCATTGTCCCCATATTTCTCATTTCCGTATTACTAATTGCCCTGGTTGCCAAATATATCGATATCCGCTGGATCCACAATTTATTTTCCGCGCAAAAAGACGTTTTGGGGAACCGTTTGTTTATCCCCACTTTAAAATCAACCTTTTCCGCAACGCTTTTCGGCGAGTTTATGTATTTTCCGATACTTTCCGAGATCGCTTTTACCAAAGCGTTTTTAAAGTTAGGTATTGATGTCGGCCCGGCACTGGCAATACTTTTGGCTGGCCCGGGAACAAGCCTTCCGGGGTTTATCCTGATCTCCCGGTTTGTGAGCTGGAGAAAGGTAGCCGCGTATTTTTTGATTTCAGTATTATTAGAGGTAGCTTTTGCTACCTCAGTATCTATGGTAATAGGGGATTATATCTGCGCTTGTTTAAACTTAAAATAATTTACGTATTAACACCCGGCCTTAACGGAATGGCCGGCACATTGTTTTATTTGATAAACAAGTGCGACGCTTCTGCGTCGTGTACCCTTGTGGGTTAACACCCGGCCCGAAAGGAAGTGGCCGGCACATTGTTTTATTTGAGAAACAAGTACGACGCTTCTGCGTCGTGTACCCTTGTGGGTAAGGAGGTTCGATGAAAAAAAATTTATCACTGGTATTTATCCTTACGGTATTTTTAGCCTTTTTAATAGCAATGACTTATTTCAGCCAGAGGATGGAGCGGAAAAACCGTATTCCTCTTAGCATTTATGTCCCATGCGGAATGACCCTGCCCTTTAAGGAGCTGGGCATGGCATTTGAAGGGGCGCACCGCAATATAAAGGTAGAGGCAGCTTTTGATAATACTGTTATCCTGACCAAACTTATCCTGAAAAAAGAAAAAAGGCCGGATTTATTTATTTCTCCGGGAGAAAAAGAGATCGGCATGCTAACCCGGGAGGGCTTACTGGACGAGCATTCTATAAAGGCCTTCGGCAGGTATGAGCTTATCCTGATTGCGCCTGCAAATTCAAAAGTAAGCAGCATCGAGGATTTATTTAAGAATCCGGTGAAGATTATCGCCATTGCCAATCCTGACTATAATTCTGTCGGGGAGTATGCTGTTATGGCGCTCAAGAAATTGGGGTATTGGGATAAATTGCAAAAGACGAACTCCGTAATGTTTACCAATACGCCAATTGAGGCGCTATCGTTTATCGCGGCTAATAAAGCCGATGCCGGGATACATTATAACGTCTGTCCTTTTGAGACAGATTCAGGAAAGGTTTCGCAGGGGGCAATAAAGATTGTTGCCCAATTGCCGGCCGGCAGCTATCCGCAGATCTATAATTATATCGGCATATTGAATGGGACTAAAAATAACAAAATCGCCCAGAGCTTCATTGATTTTATGTTTTCTCCAAAAGGGCAGGAGGTATTGTCCAGGTATGGCCTTGCAGGTAACCTTAAACAGCTGAACCAGCCTTCTTCCGGCCAGGTTGCGGCAAAGGTCCTGATCCAGGCATATTTTCCTTTTAATGAAGAACATCTTTATATTAAAGATTACCTGGAGACCCTGCCTCAAAAGTTTAATGGGCTTGTTAAGGTTGAATGTGTTGATTTCCGCAGCGATGAAGGTTATGTGCCTTGGCGTAAGACCGGGCTTTCCTGCGGGGGGATCTTGATAAACGGAAAGAATAAATTTTCCATAAATAAAGATGGTAAGGAGAAGGAAGTGGAATTTTTGAAGAAAATAGACCTGTTTTGGACAAAAGATGAGCTTGAGCAGGCGGTCAAGCAAGAGTTGGGTAAATAGCGCAGAAATAGAGGCGTCCTCTGGCTTATTTATGTTTGACAACTTTGGTTAAAGTGGTATAATAAAATAAAGATTAGGGAATTATTTAGTTTGGGCCGCAAAGAGAGGGCAACTAACCTTTGCGGCCTTTTTGGGTTTAGCACCCGGCATTGATCTTCACCCGACGCTAATATGTATTGCGTCGGTGTGCGCAAGGCTAGCGCAAGTGGCCGGTGTGCCTTTGCAGGATAGGGGTGTATTATCAAAAAGGTAAAGACTTCACTTAAGGGAAGAAAGTGCAAATATCTGCACTGTAAGCATATATTAAGTATTTATAATCATGAGGATTATTGCCATATTCATCTGGGTTTGTTGGCTTATGGCAATAAAATCAAGACAGGTAAGGATGCTTGATGAATAAAACAATAATTACAAACAATCCTGCGCAGGTAAACGCGGATTTCTTTGGTTTAGGCATTGCCCCGAGGATCCTGGATATCCTGGAAGGGTTGAAGTTTAAGGTGCCAACGCCTATCCAGTTAAAAGCTATCCCTTTGGCCATTGAAGGCAAAGACATTGTAGGCATTGCCCAGACAGGGACCGGCAAGACGCATTCATTTGCCATTCCCATGGTGCAGCGCCTGGTGCAGAAGAAAGGCATAGGATTAGTGCTTGCTCCGACAAGGGAATTGGCTATTCAGATTGATGAGGCCTGCCGGGTGCTTGCCCATGCTTTTGGCATGAAGACCGCCTGCCTTATCGGCGGGGCGCCCATGGATCCTCAGGTTCAGGCCTTGCGAAAAGAACCGCGCCTGGTAATTGCTACTCCGGGAAGACTGATTGACCATATGTCGCAGTGGAATTTCCTGCCGGATAGCGTGGTTATGCTGGTGCTTGATGAGGCAGACCGCATGCTGGATATGGGATTTGCTCCGCAGATTGAAAAAATATTACGCTTCCTGCCCAAAGAAAGGCAAACCATGCTTTTTTCGGCGACCATGCCTAAAGAGATCATGAATATAGCGGCTAAGTATATGAAATTGCCTTTAAGTGTTGAGATCGCTCCTTCAGGGACGACCTCTGAAAAGGTTACCCAGGAGCTGTTTATCGTAAAAAAAGAGGCTAAGTCGCAGCTGCTTAAGAAGCTGCTCGCGCAATATCATGGCACAGTGCTTTTGTTTTCGCGCACCAAACATAACGCCAAAAAGATTGTCAGGTCAATCAGGGATATGGGGCATTCTGCTTCAGAGATCCATTCCAACCGTTCCCTTAGCCAGCGCCGGGAGGCTTTAGAAGGCTTTAAGTCCGGTAAATACAGGGTGTTGGTTGCTACTGATATCGCCTCCCGCGGTATTGATGTTACCGGGATTGAGTTAGTGATTAATTATGATTTACCGGAAGATGCGGAGAATTATGTGCATCGTATCGGCCGGACCGCCCGCGCAGGGCACAAGGGCCATGCCATTTCTTTTGCCACCCCTGACCAGGGCCATGATGTGCGTGATATCGAGAAACTGATTAAGGCTACTTTACCTGTATCAAAACACGCCGAACTTACTCTTGATAAATTCAGTGAATCCAGCCAAAGCCCCGGGCATCATTCCGACCGTTCTTCCGGACGCCAGCCTAACCATGGGCAGCCAAGACATGGCCAGGCAAAGAAACCGTATAAATATCCCAAGCCGAAATTCTACCGTTAATCCTCAAGACGTTTTATCTAACTTCTTACAAATAAATAAGTTATGAAACAATTCTTTTATTTAATTATTTTTAGGCCAGGATTGTTTTCATAAAAAATATTTTTAGGATAAAAATAGTTGTTAGAATTATTCTTCTTTTACGTCTCTTGATAGTGGAAGGAGAAAAGCATATGCCAACTTATACTAGGAAACATCAGCTAACCGGTTATTTTATTTTTCATTTGATCAATAGGGGGAACAAAAAAGAAGCAGTTTTTAATGAGACAAAAGAATATCTTTATTTTATAAAATTACTTAAAGAATACAGGAGGAGGTTTGGCCTTAAGATTTACCACTGGGTGCTCATGCCTAATCATTATCATCTTTTGTTAGAGATAGATGAACCTGAGCGCGTATCAAGTTTTATGGCCGGGATCAACCGTGCGTACACATGTTATTATCATAAAAATTACCTTACTTCGGGATTTTTGTGGCAGGGTAGATTTAAGCTTCAGGCGGTAGAAAAAGGAGAATATTTGCTTGCCTGTGGTAGATACATAGAGAGAAATCCGGTAAGGGCGGGCATAGTTTCTCAAGCGCAGGAATATATTTTCAGCAGCGCCAGATTTTATTGTTCGGGAGAACAGGATGGGGTTACTACAGAGAGCCCTGTTTTTGGTGATTTTGGCCGAGATGCTAACTTAAGGCGCATAGCATACAAGGAGTTTTTGTGTAATTTTAATAATAACGAGGACGAGATGTTTAGAAAGGTAGATGTCCCATTAGGCAGTAGGAGATTTATAAGCAGGATAATAAAGAGGCAGGGGAGATTGTTTTCTAAAAGAAGAGGTAGGCCGCGGGAAAGAATTGTTGTGTAACTTATTGATTGTGATAAAATTATATAAAACGTCTTACTAAAAGAATGAATAATCAAAAGAGGATCGCGTTCCAACTTATCTTCCTTTTTGGCCTGGTAAGCCTCTTCGGTGACATGGTCTACGAAGGGGCGCGCAGCGT
>Ga0172369_10007664_pt1 | contig 12472 bp, 11 predicted proteins | sample LakKiv25m_FD_114539 | JGI IMG/M metagenome (GOLD analysis project Ga0172369, IMG submission 114539) | Freshwater microbial communities from Kabuno Bay, South-Kivu, Congo - kab_022012_11.25m | ecosystem: Environmental > Aquatic > Freshwater > Lake | place: Democratic Republic of the Congo... | reverse complement strand
TCCAAAGCGGGCGTGTGCGAATGCACCGGGTGCCCGCGTTCCAAAGCGGGCGTGTGCGAATGCACCGGGTGCCCGCGTTCCAAAGCGGGCGTGTGCGAATGCACCGGGTGCCCGCGTTCTGGAGAACCGGAATGGCGACTGGAGACAAGGCGACCGCCAAGAAAGGCGCCGCCAAGGGCAAGAAGAAGGTCAAGAAGAACGTGCAGTCGGGTGTGGTCCACATCCAGAGCACGTTCAACAACACCGTCGTGACGATCACCGATGTCGCGGGCAACACGATCGCGTGGTCCACCTGCGGTCGCCGCGGCTTCAAGGGGTCCCGCAAGTCGACGCCCTTCGCCGCCCAGGTCGCCGCCGAGGACGCCGCCAAGCGCGCCCAGGATCACGGCATGAAGACCGTCAGCGTGTTCGTGAAGGGACCCGGCGCCGGTCGTGAGGCCGCGCTCCGTGCGCTCGCGCAGGTCGGCTTCAAGGTCACCGCGGTCAGGGACTGTACGCCTGTCCCGCACAACGGCTGCCGCCCGCCCAAGCGGCGTCGCGTCTAGAACCTCGCGTTCCGGCGAGCCCCGCGGGTGGGGCACGCCGGATGCGCACCGGCCGGCCTGGGCATGGGCCGTCGAAATCCCGCGGGGCTGCTTCGAGGGCAGCGCGCCCGCAAGACAACGTTCGTAGGAGCATCACCGTGGCACGCTACACTGGTCCCGTCTGTCGTCTCTGCCGTCGCGAGGGGCTCAAGCTCTTCCTCAAGGGCGAGCGCTGCTTCACCGAGAAGTGCGCGATCGAGCGCCGCGCCTTCGCGCCTGGCCAGCACGGCCAGAAGCACGGCAAGCTCTCGGACTATGGCCGTCAGCTTCGTGAGAAGCAGAAGGTCAAACGCATGTACGGCCTGGTAGAGAAGCAGTTCCACCGTTATTACGAGATCGCCTCGCGCAAGAAGGGCATCGCCGGTGAGAACCTGCTCCAGCTCCTCGAGCGCCGGCTCGACAACGTCGTGTATCGCCTCGGCTTCACGGCCAACCGGACGGAGGCGCGACAGCTCGTGCGCCACGGTCACTTCAAGATCAACGGCCGCAGGGTCACGATCCCGTCTTTGCAAGTCAAGCCGGGCGACGTGATCGAGGTCCGTCAGAAGTCGACGCAGCTCGCTCGGATCCTGGAGGCCGTGGACGCCGTCGATCGGCGCGGCATCCCGGCCTGGCTCGACCTCGACAAGTCGAAGCTCACGGGCAAGATCGCGGCGTTGCCGGCCCGCGTAGACATCACCATGCCCATTGAGGAGCACCTCATCATCGAGCTTTACTCCAAGTAGAGACGCGACGTTCGACACCCGCACGATCCCAACGTTCCGTTGGAGAGGCAACATGCAGCGAAACTGGCGAAACCTCATCAAGACCAAGCCGCTCGAGATCAGCGAGCTCACGGACACCTACGGCCGCTTCGTCGCGGAGCCGCTCGAGCGCGGCTTCGGTCAGACGCTCGGCATCTCGCTGCGGCGCATCCTGCTCTCGAGCATCCGCGGGGCGGCCATCACGGGCCTGCAGATCGCGGCGCTCGGCCGCAAGGTGCGTGACGAGGAGGAGCGCGGCAAGACGAAGCGCCGCACGATCGAGGACATGCAACCCGCGCTGCATGAGTTTTCGACGCTGTCGGACGTGGTCGAGGACGTGGCGGACATCATCCTCAACCTGAAGGAAGTCAACATCAAGATGAACGGCGAGGGCCCGAAGACGGCCACGCTGGTCGCCGAGTGCGCCACCGACGCCGAGCCCTTCCGCGTCACCGCCGGCATGATCGAGACCGACGCCGACACCGAAATCCTCAACGTCGACCAGCACATCTTGACCGTCGCCCCCGGCGGCCGCGTCGAGATGCAGCTGACCATCAAGGAGGGCGTCGGCTACGTCCCGGCCGAGCGCAACAAGGATCCGGAGGTCGACTCCGTGGACTTGCTGCCGGTCGACGCCATCTTCTCGCCGGTTCGTCGCGTGAACTTCAAGATCACGAACGCGCGCGTCGAGCAGCGCACCGACTACGACAAGCTCACGATCGAGGTCTGGACCAACGGCGCCGTGGATCCCGAGACGGCGGTCGGCATCGCGGCGAAGATCCTCAAGGAGCAGCTCAAGATCTTCATTCCGTTCGAGGAAGAGATCGAAGAAGAGTCAAAGCCCGTCCAGACGACGCCGGCCATCCTGCTCAACGAGAACCTCTACAAGCGGATCGACGAGCTCGAGCTCTCTGCTCGCTCGGCCAACTGCCTCCAGAACGCCAACATCCGCCACATCGGCGAACTGGTGCAGAAGACCGAGGCGGAACTGCTGCGTACGAAGAACTTCGGTCGCAAGTCTCTGAAGGAAATCAAGGAAGTTCTCAGCGAGATGGACCTCCAGCTCGGCATGCGCATCGACGGCTTCGACCCCGAGCGTCGGCCTGCGACGGCCTGAGAACGCTGGATTCTGCGGCCACGGTCGAACAGGAGCGAGTCACCAGCGGGTGCCCGCGCTCTAAAGAAGGAGACGAGTCATGCGCCACCTCAACGACAAAGTGAAGCTCAACCGCACCGCGGCCCACCGCTCCGCGCTCTGGGACAACCTCTGTCGCGCGCTCATCGAGCACGAGCAGATCCAGACCACCGAGGTCAAGGCCAAGGAGCTGCGCCGCATTGCGGAGCGCATGGTGACCGCGGCCAAGAAGAACGATCTGGCCTCGCGCCGGCGCGCGTTCGCCGTGCTTCGGGACGAGACGCTGGTCGGCAAGCTCTTCGGCGAGTTGATGCCGCGTTTTCGTGCACGTGAGGGTGGATATACCCGTATCGTGAAGGTCGGTCGGCGTCTCGGCGACGGCGCGCCGATGGCGATCGTCGAGTTCGTGTCGGCTCCGAGCGCGAAGGCTGACGCGAAGTCCGAGTAGTCGAGCGCCTTCCCGTCGACCAACGGGCCGCCGGCGCACCGCCACGTGTCCTTCGCTAGCGGGCGCGCCCTGATGCGGTCATCTTCTCCTGATTCAAGGCTCATCCGACGTGTCGAGAGCGCCCTGCGCTCGACCGTCCGCGATCTGGGCCTCTGGCCGGCCGGGGCGCGCGTGTGCCTCGGTGTCTCGGGCGGGTGCGACTCCATGACCGCGCTCGCGCTGCTCGAGCGCCTGCGTCCCTCGCTCGGCCACGAGATGATCGCGGCGCACGTCGATCACGGCCATCGGGCGGGCACGGAGCTGCACCGCGACGACGCAGCGACCTTCGCGGCGTGGCTCGGCGTGGGCTTCGTGGAGCGGCGGCTCGCGCTCGCGCCCGGGGCGGATTTCGAGTCGCGGGCTCGGCGGGCGCGCTACACGGCGCTCGTCGAGATGGCGCGCGCGCAGGGGTGTACGCACGTGGCGACCGCCCACACGGCCGACGATCAGGCCGAGACCCTGCTGCTGCGGCTGCTGCGCGGGGCGGGCCCCGACGCGCTCGCCGGTATTCGCGTGCGGCGGGATGACCTCGCGCTGCCGCTCGTGAGGCCGCTGCTGCTGACGCGTCGCGCGGACCTCGCGGCCATCGCGGCGCTGCTCGCCGTGCCCTACCGCGACGATCCGACCAACGAGGACCAGGGGCCGAGCCGCAACCGGCTGAGGCATCAGGTGATTCCCGCCCTGGAGGCCGCCTTCCCCGGCGCCACGGCCGGGCTCGCCCGCTCCGCTCACGCCGCTGCCCTGCGCGCCGACCTGTGGCCGCGCCGCTGCGACCTGTCATTGATCGTGGAGCGCGACGCCGCGACGGGCGAGCTCACCGTCCGGGCTCCGTGCGTGGCGTTCGCGGGCGGGCTCGGCGCGGCAGCCGGGGTCCTGCGCGAAGCCGCGCTGCGCCTCGGCGCGCCCATGCCATCGCAGCGCGCGGCCGCGTCCCTGCATCGGATCGCAGCCGCCACCGCCGTCACGCCCTCTGAAGGCGCTGCGGCGGGCCTCCGCTTCGTCCGCGAGGGCGACACCATTCGCATCGTCGCGACGCGTTCCGGCCCGCCAAACGCGGTGTGACACGCATCTCGCCGTTGCGCGGACGTGCCGACCGCACTAACCTGTTGGGACCCGCGCGCCGGCCATCGGTCGACGGTGGGTCGTTCGCCCACGCGAGCGGGCCCCTCAGGCGCCAGGAGTCTCGGTGAAGCAGTATAAAAGCATCCTCCTCTGGGTCTTCCTGATCGTCATCTTCGTCTTCATCTACCAGACGTTGAAGGCGAACGGCGTGGGCCATCGCTACTCGTTCACCACCTTCGTGCAGCAGGCCCTGCCCGCGCAGGAGACATGCAAGGACCCGACCGTGACGTGTTCCGCGGTCGATCAGGTGACCATTCGCGGCAAGGAGATCGAGGGCGTCCTCAAGAGCGGCGAACGCTTCGTCACGGCCGGAGATATCCGCGACTACCAGAAGGAACTCATCGCCCGCGGCGTCGACATCACCTACGAGAAGGAGGATCAGAACGCCTTCTGGCTCAGCATCGTGGGCACGTGGCTTCCGATGGGACTGCTCTTCTTTCTCTTCTTCTTCTTCATGCGCCAGCTCCAGGTGGGCGGCGGCCGCGCGATGAGCTTCGGCAAGTCCAAGGCCCGTCTGCTCAACGAGAGCCAGAACCGCGTCACGTTCAAGGACGTCGCGGGCATCGAGGAGAGCAAGCAGGAGCTGGAGGAGATTGTCCAGTTTCTTAAGGATCCGAAGAAGTTCACACGACTCGGCGGCCGCATCCCGAAGGGCGTCCTGCTCATGGGTCCGCCCGGCACCGGAAAGACGCTGCTCGCGCGCGCGGTGGCCGGCGAGGCGGGCGTGCCCTTCTTCAGCATCTCCGGTTCGGACTTCGTCGAGATGTTCGTGGGCGTCGGCGCGAGCCGCGTGCGCGATCTCTTCGAGCAGGGCAAGAAGAACGCGCCCTGCATCATCTTCATCGACGAGATCGACGCCGTCGGCCGCCACCGCGGGGCCGGGCTCGGCGGGGGTCACGACGAGCGCGAGCAGACGCTGAACCAACTGCTCGTGGAGATGGACGGCTTCGAGGCGAACGAGGGTGTGATCCTGGTGGCCGCGACGAACAGGCCCGACGTGCTCGATCCCGCGCTGCTGCGGCCCGGGCGCTTCGACAGGCGCGTGGTCGTGGCGCTGCCCGACGTGCGCGGCCGGGAGCAGATCCTCCAGGTGCACACGCGCAAGACACCGCTCGGACGGGACGTGGACCTCGACAACATCGCGCGCGGCACGCCGGGCTTCGCGGGCGCCGACCTCGAGAACCTCGTCAACGAGGCCGCGCTGCTCGCCGCGCGTCGCAGCAAAGACCTCGTCGAGAACGTGGACTTCGAGGACGCCAAGGACAAGGTGCTGATGGGGGCGGAGCGGCGCTCGCTCGTGCTCACGGAGAAGGAGCGGCACACGACGGCGGTGCACGAGGCGGGGCACACGCTCGTCGCCAAGCACGTCACGCACACCGACCCGGTCCACAAGGTGACGATCATCCCGCGCGGCCGGGCGCTCGGCCTCACGCAACAGCTGCCGGCCGAGGACCGGCACTCCTACGATCGGGCCTACTTGATGGATCGCCTCGCGATCCTGATGGGCGGTCGAGTGGCGGAGGAGGTCGTGTTCGAGGAGCCGACCTCGGGGGCCGGCAACGACATCGAGGTCGCGACGGAGATGGCGCGGCGCATGGTGTGCGAGTTCGGCATGAGCGTGCTCGGCGCGATCGCGTTCGGTCGCAAGGAGGAGCAGGTCTTCCTCGGCCGGGACCTCTCGCGCCACCAGGACTACTCCGACAACACGGCCATCCGCGTGGACCGTGAGATCAAGCGCCTCATCAACGACAACTACGACCGCGCGCAGGCCATCGTGCTGGAGCACCGCGCCGATCTCGACAGGCTGGCCGCGGCGCTGATGGAGTACGAGTCGCTCGACAACGAGGAGATCGAGTGGATCCTCGGCGGCAAGGACATCGTCGAGCTGAAGGCGGACAAGGCCAGGATCGCGACGTCCAACGGGCCGGGCGCGCCCTCCCTCGCGCAGCCGCGCCCACAGGAGAACCCGCCCGCGAGCGTGCTGCCGCCGATCGCGGAGCCGGTCGCGCGAGGCCGACAGGAGGGCGCCGACGACCTCGCGCCCCTGCCCCCGCGCCATTTTCCGCGGGATCGCGAAGGGTAGCGCGCCCCCTTCATGCGCCTCGGCAATAAGACCCTCGACCTGCGACGGCCCCTCGTCGTCGGCATCGTGAACGTCACGCCGGACTCGTTCTACGACGGCGGGCATCACCCTGGGCTCGACGGGGCCCTCAGGCACGCGCTGGCGCTCATCGACGAGGGAGCGGATCTGATCGACGTGGGCGGTGAGTCGACGCGTCCCGGCGCGGCCGAGGTGAGCGCAGACGAGGAGACGGCGCGCGTGCTGCCCGTCATCGAGTCCCTGCGCGCGCGTTCGCCGGTGCCCATCGCCATCGACACGTGGAAGGTGGAGGTCGCGCGCCGCGCGCTGGAGGCCGGCGCGACGATGCTCAATGACGTGACGGGCTCGCCCGACGGCGCCATGTGCCGGCTGGCGGCGGAGGCGAACCGGCAGACGGGCGTGGGCCTCGTGCTGATGCACATGCCGGCCCGGCCTGGGCTGATGGGCTGGTCGACCCCCGCGCCGACGATGCCGGACGGGGTGGACGCTGGGCTCGCGCGCGTGGTCGAGGACCTGCGCCAGGCGCGTGACCGAGCGCTCGCGGCGGGCGTTCCGATGGCCCAGATCGCGCTCGATCCCGGCCTCGGCTTTGGAAAGTCGCACCCCCAGAACCTCGCCTTGTTGCGCGATCTGGGCCCGGTTGCTAGCCTCGGGTGCCCCGTCTACGTCGGACCGTCGCGCAAAAGCTTCATCGGACGCGTGACGGGCGCGCCGCCCGAGGACCGTCTCCACGGCACGAGCGCAGCCGTCGCGGCCGCCGTGCTGGCGGGTGCGAGCTTCGTGCGGGTGCACGACGTGGCCGCCATGCGCGAGGTGGCCCGGGTCGCGGCGGCGATACGCGAGGCAGGAACGCGGGCATAGGTCCCGCCGCTGGAGCAAAGGTGACGCGCTGATGTGGGAATACATGCCCACCGGGACCGACATGTCGCTCGTCCGCAGCTTCGTGGACGTGGCGTTGTCGGCGCTCGTGCTCTACCGCGTGTTGCTGCTGCTGCGCGGCTCGCGGGCGGGCGTCATCCTGGTGGTCATCGCGGCGCTCTTCGCGGGCTACTACGCGTCGCAGGAGGACGTCCTCGATCTGCCCACGCTGCACTGGCTGCTCGACAAGTTCTTCGGCTCCGTCGTCGTGCTGGTCATCGTCCTCTTTCAGGCCGATATCCGTCGTGCTCTCGCTGGGTTACGCCGCGCGCCGCTGGTCTACTCCTCGCGCGATCCGGAGTCGACCGCCGTCATCGAGGAGATCCTGCGCGCCTGCCAGGTCCTGGCCGAGCGCCGCATCGGGGCGCTCATCGTCATCGAGCGACACGCAGACCTCGCCCGATACGTCAACGAGGGCGTGCGCGTAGGCGCCGACACGTCGTGGGAGCTGCTCATCTCGCTGTTCGTGCCGACGCACGAGAACCCGACCCACGACGGCGCCGTGATCCTTCAGAAGGGCCGCATCGCCGCCGCCGCCTGCTTCCTGCCGCTCGCGTCGGAGCGGGACCTCGACAAGTCGCTCGGGACCCGCCACCGGGCCGCGCTGGGCCTCGCCGAGGAGACCGACGCGGTCATCATCGTGGTCTCGGAGGAGAACGGCCTGTGCGCGCTCGCGCACGATGGTCAGCTCGAGCGGCGACTCGGCCCGGGCACGCTGCGTGACCGCGTGCAGGCGCTCTTCGGCGATCCGGACCGCTCGCGCGTCGCGCGGCGCAAGCGGCGGTGGGGCCTCGATGGACGCCTCACGGATCTGGCGGCGAACACGGAGCAGACGCCGAGCCCCGATCGGAGGCAGCGCTAGATGATGGCCTGGCTCCGAGCGATCTTCTTCGAGAACCTGACGCTGAAGCTGGTGGCGGTGGGCCTCGCGGTCGTGCTGCACATGGTCGTGCTGCGCGATCGCGTGAAGGAATTCGAGACGGACGTCCCGCTCGGCGTGCGCAACCTCGACGAACAACAGATTTTTGTTGGTGATTTACCCGACAGGCTGCGGCTGCGCGTGCGCGGACGCTGGAGCGACATCGGGCCGCTGCTGGGCGAGCGACGCCGCCCCATCTACGTCGACGTGGCGGGGCGCGCCTCGGGCGAGCGCTTCCTCTTCGAGCCGAACACGGTCGCGGCCTCGATAGCGCCAAAGGGCGTCGAGGTCATCAGCGTCGACCCGCCCTGGGTCGAGATCGCGCTCGAGCCCAAGGACGCGCGCTCGGTGCCGGTCGAGATCTCGCTCGTGGGCGTCGCGGCGCGCGGTTTTCACGTGGACCGCGATCACATGGCTGTCACGCCGGCCGAGGTCGAGATCCAGGGCCCGCGGACCGCCGTGCTGGCCATCGATCGGCTCTCGACGGCGCCCATCGAGATCGAGGGCCTCGACCGCAGCCTGCGCCTCGAGATCCCGCTCGCGCGGCCGGAGGCGCGCCACGTCGCCCTCTCGGTGGACCGCGTGCGGGTGGAGCTGCGGGTCGTCGAGGACGCGGTCTCGGGCGAGGTGCCAAACGTCGAGGTGGTGGTCCGGAATTGTCCGCAAGGCATGAAATGTACGACGGATCCGGACCACGTTGCGCTGAAGGTCTCGGGACCCAAACGGCGCGTGGACGCGTTCGTCAAGAGGCCGCCGCCGGGGCTCGTCATCGCCGAAGTGCAGCAGGACGCCGCCCGCGCGGGCCGTCCCGTGCGCCTGCTCATCAAGCAGGCCGAGGCGCTCTCGCTCGCGTCCGAGCCCGCCGAGGTCACCGTCCGGGTCGAGAAGCTCGCCGAGCCCCCCTGAGGCATCCATGTCATTGAAAGTCAAACTTCTTTGCGGGCTCCTGCTCGCAGCCAGTGGAGCCGTCCCCGCCATGGCCGACACACCCAACCCGCCCGTCGCCAAGCGCGTCGACCACCGCTCGACCTGGCACGGCGAGACCTTCATCGATCCCTACTTCTGGATTCGCGATAAATCAAATCCTGATGTCATCAAATACCTGGAAGGCGAGAACGCCTACACGGCGGCCATGACGAAGGAGCTCAAGCCCTTCGAGGACGCGCTCTACGCCGAGGCGCTCGGTCGCATCAAGCAGACCGATCTCTCGGTGCCGGCGCGCAAGGGCGGCTTCTACTACTACGCCCGCACGATCGAGGGACAGCAGTACCCCATTCGCTGCCGCAAGCCCGCGGGACCAGGGGGGATCTACGACGACAAGGCGGCCGAGGAGGTGCTGTTGGACCTCAACGCCCTCGCCAAGGGCCACCCCTTCCTGGGCCTCGGCCACTTCGCGGTGAGCGACGACGGGCGTTACCTCGCCTACACGACCGACACATCGGGATTTCGGCAATACACCTTGGCTATCAAGGACTTGAAGACCGGACGCCTGCTCCCGCACAGCGCCCCGCGCGTGACGAGCGTGGAGTGGTCCGCCGGCTCCGGCGTGCTCTTCTTCACGAGCGAGGACGAGGTCACGAAGCGCTCCGACACGCTGTGGCGGATGCGGCTCGGGGGCCCCGCCGCGGCACCGCCCGAGCGGCTCTTCGTCGAGCAGGACGCGCTCTACACGGTCGAGCTGGAGCGGACGCGCGACCGGCGCTACCTGCTGCTCTCGTCCACCGCGACCGACACCTGGGAGACCCGTGTGCTCGACGCACGGGAGCCGCTCGGCACGTTCCGCGTGGTCCTGCCGCGCCGCAAGGGCCACAAGTATGCGCTCGCGCACCGTGACGGCGTGGTCTACCTGCGCACGAACCAGGACGCCAAGAACTTCCGCGTGGTCCTGACCACCCTCGCGGACCCGAGCGAGAAGACCTGGCGGCCCTTCCTCCCGCACCGGGCCGACGTATTAATTCAAGATTTATCGTTATTTAAGAATCACGCGGTGGCCACACAGAAGCGCGAGGGCCTCGTCTTCTTCTCCGTCTACGACTTCGCCTCCGCCAAGTGGCGCCAGGTCCCCTTCTCCGAGCCCGTCTACACGGCGGGACCGAGCGACAACGCGGAGTTCGATAGCCGCACGTTCCGCTACGCGTACCAGAGCTTCGTCACGCCCCCGAGCGTGCTCGACCATGACCTCGCCAGCGGCAAGGACACGCTCCTCAAGCGGCAGGAGGTCCTCGGCGGCTACGATCCGGCCCACTACGTGACCCGGCGGCTGTGGGCCAGGGCGCGGGACGGCGCCCGCATCCCGATCTCGATCGTGCACCGCAAGGGCTTTAAACGACACCAAAATGGCGCGCTCTGGCTCTACGGATACGGGTCCTACGGCTACGGCATGCCCGTGACCTTCGTGCCGTCCCGCCCGAGCGTGCTCGACCGCGGCGTGGCCTTCGCGATCGCGCACATCCGCGGGGGCAACGAGCTGGGCGAGGCTTGGCACGACCACGGCATGCTGCTCGAAAAAAAGAATACATTCAATGACTTCATTGACTCGGCGGCCTTCCTCGTGGACGAGGGCTGGGCCACGCCGGACCGCCTCGTCATCGAGGGCGCGAGCGCGGGCGGCCTGCTCATGGGCGCGGTCGTCAACGCGCGCCCCAACTTCTTTCGCGCCGTCCTGACCGCCGTGCCATTCGTGGACGTGCTGAACACGATGATGGACGCGAGCCTGCCGCTTACGGTCGGGGAGTACCTCGAGTGGGGAAACCCGAATGAAAAGAATTACTTTGACTACATGCGCAGCTACAGCCCCTACGACAACCTGGACAAGAAGGCCTACCCGGCCATGCTGGTCATCACGAGCCTGCACGACAGCCAGGTCATGTACTGGGAGCCCGCCAAGTACGTCGCAAAGCTGCGTACGCTCAAGACCGACACGAACCCGCTGCTGCTCAAGATCAACATGGGCGCGGGCCACGGCGGCGCGTCGGGTCGCTACGACAACCTGCGCGAGCGCGCGTTCCAGACGGCGTGGATGCTCTCGCGCATCGGCATCACCCGTTGAGCCCGTCTCGAGCCCGTTTCGAGCCCATTTCGACTTGACCGAGGGCCAACGCGTTGCTAACACGCCGCGTCTCACACGAGGAGCGACACAGAAGATGAGCCTCATCGTCCAGAAATACGGCGGCACCTCCGTCGGCACGATCGAGCGGATCCAGACCGTCGCCGACAAGATCCGGCAGACCTGGGACCTGGGCCACGGGGTCGTCGTGGTGGTCAGCGCCATGGCGGGCGAGACGAACCGGTTGCTGGATCTCGCGCACCGCATGGCCGCCGCTCCGGACAGGTGTGAGACGGATGTCCTCGTTTCCACAGGGGAACAGGTCACGATCGCGCTGCTGGCCATGCGCCTGAAGGAGATTGGCGTGCCCTCGCGTTCTTTTTTGGGGCACCAAGTTCGGATTTTGACCGATAACGTCTACAGCAAGGCGCGCATCCACTCGATCGACGCGACCGAGGTGACCGAGGCGCTTGAGAGGCGACAAGTCGTCGTCATTGCTGGGTTCCAAGGCGTGGATCCGGAGGGCAACATCACCACGCTCGGGCGGGGCGGCTCCGACCTCACCGCGGTGGCCGTCGCTGCGGCGGTAAAGGCCGACGCCTGCGAGATATACACCGACGTGGACGGCATCTACACGACGGACCCGAACATCTGCCCGGATGCGCGCAAGATTTACAAAATTGCCTATGAGGAGATGCTCGAGATGGCCTCGCTCGGCGCCAAGGTGATGCAGACGCGCTCGGTCGAGTTCGCCATGAAGTTCAACGTGCCCGTGCACGTACGCTCGTCATTCTCGGACGTCGAGGGGAGCTGGATCATGAAAGAAGACAAGGGGATGGAGACTGTCGTCGTGGCCGGCGTCACGCTCGACAAGAACGAAGCGAAGGTCACGCTCAAGGGCGTCATGGACCGGCCCGGCATCGCGGCCCGCATCTTCGGTGCGCTCGCGGTCGAGTCCATCAACGTGGACGTGATCATCCAAAACGTGTCCGAGGACGGGCGCACCGACGTGTCGTTCACGGTCTCGAAGGTCGACGCGAAGCGCGCCGTCGCCGCGGCCCGCGTGGTCGCGGAGGAGCTCGGCGGCTTCGAGGTCACGACATCGGACAACGTCGCGAAGGTCTCGATCGTCGGCGTCGGCATGCGCACGCAGGCCGGTGTGGCCGCGCGGATGTTCAAGGCGCTCGCGGACGCGGGCATCAACATCGAGATGATCTCCACGAGCGAGATCAAGGTCTCGTGCGTCATCGACCTGCGCTTCGCGGAGCTCGCGGTGCGGGTGGTGCACGACGCGTTCGACCTCGGCGTGTCGCCATGACGGGGCGCGACGACACGCAGGCGCGGACCGTGCCGCGCACCGACGATCCCTTCGTCGCGCGCGTGGTGGCCGTGCTGGCGGTGCTGGCGCTCGCGGCGC